>LFIK01001390.1_pt1 | contig 19211 bp, 16 predicted proteins | sample 643401 | NCBI WGS metagenome assembly LFIK01 (sample SAMN03777447, study PRJNA286221) | soda lake metagenome | biome: soda lake; feature: Kulunda steppe; material: water; isolation source: sample T5-Br brine of Lake Tanatar-5 | place: Russia: Kulunda steppe | collected 2010-07
CGGCGGGGGTGGCGAGACGTCCGCGGGAGGTTCGTGCGATCAGCCCGTAGCTGAGCAGCTGCGGTTCCAGATGCTGTTCGATGGTGCTCGCCGCTTCACCGACGACGGTGGCGAGGTGTGAGAGGCCAAGTGGGGCCGCTGCGTCACACAGGACGGTGAGCACTTCCCGTGCGGCCGGGTCGAGGCCGAGCTGGTCGATCTCGAACGCGGTCAGGCCTGCTTCCATCTGGTCACAGTCGAGCTGTTCGATGTCGTGCATCGCCGCCCAGTCGCGGACCAGACGCAGCCGGTGGTTCGCGACCCGGGGGGTGCCGCGCGACCGTTCAGCGAGGAGGCAGGCGGCCGGTTCGGTGACTGTGAGTTCCAGCAGTGCCGCTGAGCGGAGCACGATCTGGGTGAGCGTGTCGATGTCGTAGGGCCGGAGCCGTCCGGTGTAGCCGAACCGGTCTCGGAGCGGTTTCGACAGTTTGCCGAACTCGGTGGTTGCCCCTACGAGGGTGAACGCGCCGAGGGGGAGGTTGATGACCTGTTTCGCTGGGCCGTCTCCGACGACCAGGTCGATGGTGCGGTCTTCCATCGCGGGATACAGCTGCTCTTCGACGGGGGTGGGGAGACGGTGGATCTCGTCGATGAATACCACGGTGCCGTCGTCCACGTCGGTGAGGATCGCGGCAAGGTCGCCGGGGCGTTCCAAACTCGGTCCGGTCACTGACACCAGTTCCGCGTCGAGTTCGGCGGCGGTGATGTTCGCCAGTGTCGTCTTCCCCAGCCCCGGCGGCCCGTAGAACAGCAGGTGTTCTGGGAGCTCTCCTCTGCGTTGTGCCGCGCCGATGATCCAGCTCAGCTGGCTGGCCAGTTCCGGTTGGCCGGAGAACTCGGCGAGGGTTTTGGGGCGGAGCGGGTCGTAGGCGGGTGCGGGCATCGGCGGTCCTTACACGTCGACGCGCAGGTGGGGCACCTGCGCGTCGGTTGTCATCGGTCTTCTACGGCACATACGTGCTGCTGCAGCAGCCGGAGCCAGGTAGCTTCGGCCTGTCGTTCCCGGGCGATGAGGAGCCCGCCGGTCTGGCCGGTCACCGGTTCGGGGATCAGCAGCTCGGGTGCTGTCATCCCGGTAAGCAGCGCTTTGAGCTGCTCGGGGGCGACCGCGAGGTCGCCGGGGCTGTGGCCGTCCAGGGTGGCTTCGAGCAGCTCGTCGAGTTGGAGGGTGCAGCGCACCGGTGCGCCGTGGTGGAGCACCATGGTGGGTGCGAGCCGTTCACGGTTCGCCTGCTTCGTCCACGTTTCTGCAAGGTCGGACAGCTCTGCGGTGGAGATGCCGGTCAGCTGTGGTGTGTCACCGGCAGGCAGCAGGTGCTGCCAGTCGGGGTAGTCGTCTCCTGCGGCGGCGGCCTGGTAGCTCGCTTCCTGCGCGTCGAGCTGGACCTTCCCGTCTCCTACAGCGAGGTGGGCGGGCGCTTTGGCTCTGGCTGCTGCCTTCACCAGTGCGGGTGGCAGGGTGACCGGGCCGGCGTCGCTGCCGTGCCCTACCACCGCAGACAGCAGGAACCCGTCGGTGGCGACGACCTGGTCCGGGCCGACGAACACCCCTGCGGGTGCCTGGTCGTCGCCGTCGGTTGCAGCCCCGATACAGAACGCCAGTGCGGGGAGGGAGACTGGCGGGCCGGCCGGGAGCGGGACGGGGTGGGGCACCCAGCTGCTGGCGGTGCGCACGGTGTGATGTGTGTCGCTGTCGGCGTGGTTGATCCAGACCTCGTCGCCGACCAGTTCGGTGGTGGTGGAGGTCCGTGCACCTTTCAGCTTGCTGACCGTGGCAAGGTCGCTGAACAGCACGACTGCTTCCCCCGGTTCGGTGTCTGCACCGTCTGCGGTGGCGAACGCGGCAAGGTCGCCGTCTGTGGCGGTCACCGTCACCGTCCCGTCAACGTCAACATGCAGGTGGACGTGTCTGTGCACGTCTGGGGCGTTTGCCGACCCGACTGCGGGGCGGGCCCGGGTGATGAGGCGCTTGAGCTCTTTGAGCTCGAGGGTGAAGCGCACGGGAACATCCTTCTCTTTGGTTGCTGGGGCAGTGTTGGCGCACCGGGGCGGCCACCAAGCTCACATGGAGCACAGCTGGATGCCGCGCCGGACGAGCGTGGGGAGTTCCGCCTCGGGTTGTTCGGCTGCTGCTTCTCGGGCTGCTGCTCGTGCGGCCGGTTCGGGGTAGCCGAGCTGGATGAGCGCGTCGATGACCGGCTGGGGGGCCGGGCTGGGGGCGTGGTTGTCGCCGGTGTATGCGTCGGTGACGCTGGTGGGCAGGGTGGCGTTGGCGGCGATGCTTGCAGCGAGTCGGGGTCCGACGCCGGCAGCTCCGGTCAGCGGCTGCGGGTCTTGTGCGGTGATGGCGGTGACAACGGTGGCGGCGCCGACGTCGCGGAGCAGGGCGAGCGCCGCTTTCGGCCCCACTTTCGGCAGGGTGACGAGTGCGGCGAACAGCGCCTGTTCCTGCCGGGTGGTGAATCCGAATAGCGAGATGTCGTTCTCCCGCACCACCGTCTCGACATACAGTTCGACGGTTTCGCCGGTGTCCGGCGGGGTGGTGAGGGCAACCTGGTAGCCGACGCCGGTGTCGGTGACGACCAGGTCGGGGGCGCGGAACGTTCCGGTGAGGTAGCCGATCATGGGTGGGACGGTGCGGCGTTCTGCGGTCACGCCACTGGTCACCCACTGGACGGGTGGGTGGTTGGGGCACGGTGGGTGTGGGAGGTGTTGTTCGGTGAGCGGGTTGCGGGAGGGTGTCCTCGAGGGGCCGTGGGTGCGGGCGTTCGCGTGCACGTTGCCGGAGCCGGCGTCGAAGTCGAATGCGCGCCGGTATGACCGGTCGGATAGGCGTGAGCGGGATGCGTGGTCGCGGTCGGCGGTGTTCGCCGCCCAGGCGCGTGGGGAGTATCGCCGGTGGGCGCGGGAGGTCGGCTGGCCGAAGCCGGCGAGGCGGTTGGGGGTTGCGGACCGGCCGGTGGTGGTCGCGTTGTTGTCTGCCCGGACGACGTTGGATGCGGGCAACCTGTCCAAGACGGCGTTGGATGCGGGGGAGGGGCTGTTGTATGTCACGGATGCGGAGGTGCGGTCCACGATCGCCCGTGTGTATCGGCGGAGCACGGTCGATCGGCGGGTGACGGTGGCGTTCGCACAGCTCTCTGCGGGTGCTGGGGATCTGGATGTGGTGGCTGCGGAGGTGGCGTTGCTGCGGTGGTGGGCGGCGAGCTAAGTCTCGGCCGTCCGGTTTAGGCTGGTGGGAACCGGCGGTCCAGCTGTGCGACACACCGGCGAAACTGCCACCTCCGCAGCCTGGAGCGCCCACGGCGCACACCCTCCAACAGTTGTGCGGCAGGAAGCACACGGACACCCCGGACGGTGCCGCCACGGAACCTGTCGGCGGTATGGACGACGATGATCGGACGGACCGGAACCCGCCAACCCGCATCCTCCACAGCCGCCGCAACCTCGTCCCGCTGACGCAGAACACCATCCACCAGCACATCACGGTCCTGACCCGCCACCTCGAACCGTGGCCGCCACAAACCCCTGACCGGCCCGCGGACGACGACAGGGCCACGGAACCGTTTGCTGTCAATCACCGCCACCCCAGGCGGCCCCACCAGCAGATGATCAAGATTTCCCCCACCTCGCCGCCGCCGGTCATGCAACACAACCCAGCGGTGCGACAACTGCCCCAGAAGCTGCGCGGTGGCCTGCTCGCCCACAGCGCCCGCCACCCACCGGCCCGAAGCATCTGACGGCCACCAGCGCCGCAACACCCACATGGCTGCGGCGGCACAGACACCAGCGACCAGGGAGGCAGCCGGCGGCGACACAGGGAGAGCCAGCCCCACCCCCACACCACCCGCCCCGGCAACGAAAGCCGACACCACGACAGCCGAGAACCGCCGCCGGAGATGCCGGCGGCGGAGCTGGCGGCCTTTCCGGACAGCCGACTGTCCCGCTCCCACAGTGGAACCCATAGCAGGCACGGTGCCGCCCCGCACAGACACGCTGGCTGCTTGCCTCCCACCGGCAGGCCCGGACCGGTAGGGAAGCTTCTGACCGCCTGACCGACTGGACCTTTCCCATGCCGAGAACTGCAGCTGTCGGCCTCGACATCGGCTCCCGAGGTGTCCGGGTCGTGGAACTCACAGCCAAACGGGGGAAGGTGAAGCTGGCCAACTTCGGATCAGCTGCCCTCCCCCCGAGCGCCACCTCCTTCGGGGAGGTGCATGACGTGGGGGCGGTAGCTGCCACTGTCAGCAGCCTGCTCGAAGAGATGGGAGTGAAGAAACCCGGCGTGGTGTGGGTGGGCGTTTCGGACCGGCGGGTGATGGTGCGACCGGTATCTCTCCCGAAGCTGGACCGGGACGAGCTCTACGGCTCCCTCGCGCTGCAGGTAGAAGACCAGCTGCCGGTGAACGCCGAAGAGTTGGAACTGGACTTCATCCCGACAGGGTCTGGAACCACCACCACCCGGATCCCGGGGCTGCTGGTCGCCGCACCACGAACCACCGTTTCAAAGGTGCTGACCGCGGTGGGGGAGGCTGGAGTGCAGCCGTCCAACATCGATTTGCACGCCTTCGCGCTGCTGCGGCCACTGGCAGCGGCGGGACAGATCGCAGGAGTGCAGAGCGAAGCACTTATCGACATCGGCGCGCAGCTCACCGACATCGTCGTCCACCACCAGGGCGACCCCCAGTTCATCCGGGTCCTACCTACCGGGGGTGACGACATCACCACGGCGCTCCAAGAGGGTTTGGATACCGAAACGGCGGTGGCGGAGCGGATCAAAGCCACCGGCGAGGTTCCGGCAGCAACCGACGCTGCGGGCGCTGCCACACCCGTGATTGACGCTGCAGTGCAGCGGTTCGTCGGCCAGGTCGCCGACACGCTGCAGTACTACACCGGCATGTCCGACCGGCGGGTGGAGACCGTGTGGCTGTCTGGGGGCGGTTCGTTGCTTGCCGGGCTCACAGAACGGCTCGAGGAACACCTCGCCGTCCCCGTCCACCTCGCCCGACCATTCGCTGCGCTCGACATCGACACTGGAGCCTGGGATCGTGAGCAGTTCTCGGTGGTCGAACCAACACTTGTCACCGCCGCAGGGCTCGCGGCTGGTGCACTGCAAGCCAAGGGGGTGGACCTGTGAACCTGTTCACACGCAAGAGCCGTCGCGCCAAGGACGACCCGGAAGAACCGGCCGAGCACGCATCTGAACCGGAAGAGGACGAAGCGTCACCGCCGCCAGCTGAGCGCTCGCTGCTGGCGCGCGCCCGCCAGCGCCTCCATTCACAGAAAGACGACGATCCTCAGCGGTGGCGTTCTGGTTGGCATGCGCAACTCCTCCCCGCCGAGATCGCCGACCAGGCCCAGGCACGCAGGGCTCGTAGGCTGACGGTCGCCGCCAGCATCACCTTCGTCCTCCTCCTCTCACTTGCGCACACCTCCCAGCTTCTCCTCAACCAGCAGGCGAACCAGCGGGTCGAGGACGCACAGGCGGCGCTGAACGGGGTGGAATCCGAAACAGCAGATCTCTCCGCAGCAGCCGACCTGGAACGGCTCCTCTCCAACAGCAGATCCCTCACAGACGTGGTGTTCGCGAACAAGAACGACCCGGGAGCTCTCCTCGGGACGGTGGTGGCCGCAGCTGCGGCGGAAGGCGCCACCTTCGACACGGTGACACTCACGGTAGACACCGACGGAGACAACGCCCTTCCCCTCGATGGTGGAGGGCAACCCCTGGGCACATTCACAGCACGTGGACAGACCACCAGCACCGTCGCGGTGTTCGAACTCGCTGACCGGCTGGAACAGCTCCCCGTAGCCGCCGCGGTGAACATCGACAGCTACTCGGCTGCCGGGGAGTCGGCGAGTTTCGCGATCAGCGGGCAGATCACTGACGCCACCCGGTTGGCTGCTACAAACGGGACGGAAGGGCAGAACTGATGGGCGCACAGAACCGACTTCTCGTCCTCGCCGCTGCAGCGCTTGTGACCGCCGGCTGGTGGTTCCTGCTCTTCTCACCACTTTCTGCCACAACAGACGAAGCGAACGAGGAAGCGGCCAGGTTGGAAGCAGAGGCCGATTCGTTGCGGGAAGCCGCGGCCGACAGTGAACGTCTCGCCGCCGAGGAGGACACGTTCAGAGAACAGCTCGAAGCCTCCCAGGCACGGCTTCCCATCTGGGACGTAGACCCAGAGGGGCTTGACCCTGACACTCTCGACCAGGCGAGGTTCGAAGGGCCGGCACTGGCCCGGCAGTTGGAAGAGCTGGCAGGCAGCACAGGTGTGCGTCTGGAAGCGGCAGATTTCTCCCGCCCGCAGCCGGTCGACACCGCCGGCGACAGCGGAACACCGGACGTGGCCCAGATCCAGATCGCGGTGCGCGCATCCGCAGCAACGCTGGGTCAGCTACAAGCGTTCCTGTCCGGCACCCTCGACCCAGACCGTATCTCCCGAGGACTGGTGTGGACAGAGGTCTCACTTGATGTCAACACGTCCGACGATGCCGACAGCTTCACACTGGACGGCACCACGGTCGCCTGGGCGCAGCTGGAGCCCGGCGGCGTCCCCGCAGCTGAGGAACCCGACGGCGACAACGGCTCTCCCGACAGGTGACCGGCAGCCGCACCACCGGCATCCAGAAGCCCTCTAGCCTACGCCGACCAGCTCCTCGGCAGTGTCGGGAAGCACCTCAGGGGCGTAAAGACGGTTGATAAGCCACACGTCGAACGGGCCCGGCCGAAGCGCGGTCTGGTCCTCACTGAAAACGGAGTCCGGCCGGGTCGAATGATCACCATAGGGGCCGGCCAGGTGCGCGAGCTCTTCCCACAGGTGACGCTCCCACGCGGGGTCGAACACCACCTGGGCGCTGCGGATCTCCCGCCCTTCGACCTGATAGGTCACCGACGGTTGCACCTCCTCACCAAGGGTGACCGTCACCGGCGCCCCAAGGGCCTCAGTCCGGTAGAAGTGCACACCGGTTGCTGTCCGAAGCCAGTCCAGCGCCGCGTCGATCATGGCGAGATGCGCCGCGTCGGCCGGTGTGGTGAGCCGCACCGGCACCTCCTCCCGCTCCCAGCGGATCATCCCCCGGAACTCGCCGTCATCGGTGCGGGTGAGCGCGGCAACACCTTCGGCCCGCTCCTGTTGCGTGGGGGTGAACGTACGGTCGGCCGGGTCGGCGGCAGCAGGTCGGGCCTCAGGGTCGGCCTCCCACCAGGGCTGGCCTGAGGCATACACCGCTCCGGAGGTCTCGGTGCTCGCCAGAACGGCTGCAGCCCCCGCAAGGGCGCCGATCAGCAGCCACAGCGGCCAGATGCGGCGTCGTGTGGACATAAGAAGCTCCTCTGCTTTGCACACACCGTTGCGGCTGGTGTCACAACGGGGACAGGGAACCGGGGCAGAGCGCGGACAGCTCCGCTTCGAACAGGCCGGCCAGCAACCGTGTCGGCCACCTCCTCCTCCCGACACACAAGCCCGGCATGCGCCGTGGTCCGACGCTGATGGGGACGAAGGAGGTTGCTGTGGATATCGGGACGCTGCCCCCGCAGCTACGCGAACTGGTGGAAGAGTACAACCGGCTTGCGTCGGCCTTCCACAGCGGTGAACTCAGCCAGGCGGACGCGACCGCCGCACTGGCGCAGATGACCACCGTAGACGGCCAGGGCATCGAGTGGCGGATAGACACGACCCGCACCCAGGGGCCGACGACGATCGTGTTCGCTGCCGGCCACCCGGGCACCCCGCCACAGCCGGCAGACCCCGGTTCCTTCTCCCCGCCACGGCTCCCTCCCCACCCGGACCTGCCCGTCGGCGGCCGCACCGAGACCACCATCCCCCAGCCTCCCTCCGGGCCCCAGAGCCGCGGCAGCAGCCAGCCGACCCTTGCCTCGCGCACCGGCTCCATCTTGGACGAGGACGACAAGCCTTCGCCCGCCGGCGGCGTCATCGGCAAGCTGGCCGCGGCGGTAGCCGGCATCGAACTGCCGGGGGGCGGCAGACGCGGACGGGTCGTGGTCATCGCAGCCGCGGCCGTTGTTGCCGTCACCGCCGTATGGGTCCTCACCCGTGAAGACAGCGAAGAGCCGCTCCCAGTCACTGCCGAGTGCCCGACCCCGGACGTGGTGATCACCGGCGCAGACCCTGGGAGTCGAGTGGAACGGTTCGCCGGCTGCCTGGAGGAGGTAGACGCTCTCGAGGCGCTGCTGACCGACGGTGCGCTGTCGACGACTACGGTGTTGACCCGCAGCCGGCATGACCGGGCGTTGACGGCGGTGGGTGCCGCGCTCGGTGCCCCGCACACGCCCGGTGGGGACGGGACGGACACGGTGATCGCTCGAGGGCAGGTCGCTGTCGAGCTGGACCGGGTGCTGACAGCCGCAGGGATGCGTGCACCCGACGATGCGAGGTCAGTTGCTGCCGACGCGGACGGCGCCGACGAGGCCGCACGTGAAGCCCACCGGCGGCTGGCTGCTGCGGGCTACAGCGACACGGGCGCGGGGGAGCCGTTCCGTTTCTCCGAGCCGATCATCGTTCGCGAGTGGGTGACGCTGGTCGGGTCGGCCCTTGCTGATGGCGGAGCCGACTTCGGTGACACGGGCGAGGCGGAACCATCAGGCGCCACACCGTCCCGATCGCAGGTGGATGCGCTCATCGCCGCACTCACCTCAGGTGACCGGGAACTTGCCGCCTCGGTGGTAGCTGAAGAGCAGCCAGACGGCCTCACCGCGCTGCAGACCGCCGCCTACGCCGGCCTGTCAGAAGCGGGGCTGCAGCTTCGTGCCGGCGGCCCTCCTACCGCACGGGAAGGAGAAGAGCAGCGGTCGGCAGACATGCTGCTCGAAGTGGTCGACCTTGTGAGCTCCGAGGTGATCTTGGAACAGCGGGTGGAGCTCCAAGACACCGGTGACAGCTGGGTGTTCACCCGCTGGCCCCAGTTCGATCCGGACACGCTCCGGTAGACGCCCTCGAATCGTTCCGCCGGCATGTCACAACGGGGCGTGTGGGGTTGCGAACCAGCCGAAACGCGGACTGCCACAAGCGCCACAGCAGGATAGTTGACCCGCGCCGATACCGGGTGACTGTGGCGCGTTATGGATACTCTGCGCGCATACCTTCGTCCGCTCGCCGACATTCTCACCGAGGTGTTCGGCCTATCTTCCGGCGCTGCTGACGGTGCTGCACTCGCTGTTGCGGCCGTCGTCCTCGCCACCCTCACCGCCGCTGTCACATGGCTGTTCCGGAAGGCTCGACATCTCGGGTCGGAACCCACCGAGACACTCCCCGCACAGAAACAGCTGCCGGCGGACCCGCACCCGGACCAGGCGGAACCAGACCTGTTCCTGACAGAAACGGACCGCAGCCCACCCCCGGTGCAAGACAGCCGCCCCGATCCGGGAACACACACCGACGGTGCAGCGCAGCGGTTGGCTGCTGAACCGGAACGCGGACCAGGCGAGACTGAGCTGGGGTCCGGCCCGGCGGGCGGGAACGGAACGGAGGAGATCGAGTCGCTGTTCAACACCGGTCCGGACCTGCCAGATTTCAGCGACCCGTCGCCGCGGTGGGGCCGCAGGAAACGGCGGGGAGCCCCTCATGATGACCGGGGGATGGGGGACGCGTGGGCAGAACTGGGCTTGGAAGACGGCGAGCATGAAGCTGGGCCGGCACCGGCAGCGGCACCGGTAGGTGAAGCGTCGGGGGAACGGGAGCTGGGAGAAGGCGGAAGCCGCGGGACCGACGACGTGGGACCGCCGCGGCTGAACACGTTGGCGTCGCTGGAGATGCTGGTGGGGGCCGTTGCGATCTGGGCGGACCAGGAACGCACACGGCTGTCTGCCGACGGCGGCGACATGTTCGACGAGTTGGTTGCTGCCGAGCGGCAGCGGATCCGGGCATCCCGGTTGGACCAGCAGCTGCGAGCCCTCGAACAGGAGCAGGACGCTGCTGCTGCTCAACAGGAGCGTGTGGAACAGGAGCTTGCGGCGCTGGACACCTCCGCCCCCTCCACGCAGCAAGGGGACGCCGACCCGGCGTCGGAGGGCGACGCGTTCACAGCGTTTGCCGCAGCGCTGGACGACCTGCCGACCGGAGGTCCTGCCGGCGCCCCGGACCTGGAGCTGGAACGTCGGCGGCTCCTTGCCGAGCGGCAGCAGGCGCAGGAGGCGGTTGTAGCGGCAGAGCGGCGCCGTGAGACGTTGCTTGCCGACGGGGAAGCCAGGCCCTGGGCGCCGGAAGGTCCTGGGGAGTCTGAAGGTGACGGTGAAGCGGGTCGGGTGTCGGCAGCCGCCGCGATCGAGGAGTTCGGGAGGACCGTTGCCCTGGTCGCCGCTGCGGTCCGAGCGATGTTGGACCAGATGGCGTCGGCACAGTCGGTGGAGGAGTTGGCGGCGGTCAGCCGGCCGGCGTTCGTCGCGGTCCGGGAGGGTGTCACCGCCTGTGCGGAGCGGGCCGACGCGGCGGTGGGAGCAGCAGGCTCCGGGGCTGTCGCCCAGGCCCGTGTGGCGGTCAGCACCGCCGTTTCTCGGTTCGCTGCAGACTGGGACGCGTTGGAGGAGGCGGTCACAGCAGCTGTCGCTGCCGCCGATCTCCACCGTGAGCGGGAACGTGTGGTTGCGGCGGCAGACACCGTATCTGCCGCTGCCGCGGAGCTGCCCACACCCGAGCAGCTGGACGCGGTCCGCTCACAGGTCGCCGAACTGGTCGCTACCCGGGACGCGCTCACGGAACAGGTGACGGCGATCTCCGAGGGGTTGGCTGCCGTGGAACGCACGGTCGACGCCCATGGATCCGAGGAGGTGGCACTGTCGTTGGGTGACACCGAAGCGGAGTTGGGGCAGCTGGCTGGGGACCTCTTGGAGCTGGAGCGGTCCCTGCAAGGGTTGGCGGTTGCGGCAACAGGGGTGGTCCGGCTGCTGGTGGAGCAGAACCTGTCCGTCACCGCCGCAAGCCGCGCGGCTGCGGCGGGACGGTCTGCAGGACATCGTGCTGGCCTGGTTGTCAACGCCTCCCGGCAGCTGGAGGAGCAGCTGACCGTCCAGTATGGGCCGGCCGCGCACGACGGTGCTGCAGACGACGACGGGTTCGATGAGCTGTCTGGCAGCAGGAAGCCTTCCGAGGACAGTCCTGACGTCACCGACGGTGAGGGTGCGGCGGTCGAAGCAGGTCGGCCGGACGGCACGGTGGCCGAGACGTTCGACCTGACCGCGGCGGATGACCGTCCCGACGGTGGGGGAGACGACCAGCCCTTCCCCCCATCTCCTCCCACCCCCTCTCCCGGTTCGTCTGCACCTAGCGGCGAGGAGGGGGAGGGGTATCTCGACGCTGACGCTGGACGCTACGGCGAGTTCCTGGCCGGCGAAGACCAGCACCTACACGCATCGTCGGCTGCGTCTCCCGGCAGCAGCCAGCCTGACACGGACCGGTATGGAGACTTCGTGGAGGCGGGCGGTGACAGCGACTCCGTGGCTCAGGCCGGCTACAGCGACTTCGTAGCCCCGGACGGCGGTGTGGATGGCCAGGACGGGCACGACGCTCAACCCGAACCCTTCGGCCCTGACCACCCCGACGAACCGGAGCTGCACCACACAGACAGCTACAGCCCCGGGGTGGACGCCGGCCCCGGGGTGGACGACGGCGGGCTGCTGCCACCGGACACAGCCCAGATTGGAGCGGCGCCTGAGCCCGACGACCCGGCCGCTGACAGCGACCCGTCGCCCCACAGTGCCGACCAGCCCTTCGCTGCAGACACCTGGCAGCAGCCACCCCAACCTGCGGCGGAAGGGCCGGGCCAGTCCGACTTCAACGGGCTTGCACCTCAGAACTTCACCGCAGCATCGGTCCCACCCGAACTTGGTGGGAATCGGGGCGGGAAGAGAGGGAGACGCAACCGTCGCAGGTGAGCCGGCGTGCCTCCAGCGGCCCCTCCGTTCCCCGGAGGGGCCGCTGCCGGTACGGCTCGTGTGCGGACCGCGGCGGCGGCCGCACACCGGTATACCGCACGACGTCGTGGCAGGGGCGGCTCCCAAAGGTGCGGAGATACACGTTCCGGGCTTCTGGGCGGAAGGGTGGACCGCTCGGGCCCGCCGGCTTCCGGGGCAGGTGCCGCCAGACCGCCCCGCACCTCTGGGCTGCTCAGTGGTTGTCTGGGATCGACACGGTGCGTGACGCTTCCACCAGTCCCGCCTCCGTCACCTCGAACGTGTCCGCCGCGATCCGCCGATGTCCCTCTACAGACTTCTTCGAATGGACCGCTGTGACCGTCATCCCCGCCAACGCCGGCAGCAGCGTCACCGTCTTCCGCGAATGGTGACCTACCTCGTCCACCCGGTCCAACAGCACCGCCGGATGGTCCCACACCCACTGCTCGTCGACAACGACGAACCGGCACAGATGACTGGTTTGGGACTTGCCGACCACCGCCCCCGGACAGACCAGCACCCCACGTTCCACATACGGCATCCCCGCCAGCCCACGCCGGTCGAACGACGACTGCATCGCCTCCTCCGCCAACGCATACGGGTCACCGGCAGCGAGCGCGCGACGCTGCTGCTCCTCATGCACCGCAGCTACCAGCAGATGCAGATCAACGTCATGCAGCTCGCCGACGAAACCGGGCCAGTCCCGCACCTCCACCTCACACCTTTCTACAGCAGCGTCGCAGCAGCCCCGGCCACCGCAGACCGCTTACAGTCGGTCAGCGTCACATGGCCGAACATCTCCTGCCCGTGGAACGTGGCGCGCAGCACAGACAGCGCATTGTTCGACTTCGACAGGTAGCCGTGATCGATCTGGTCCGTATCGCCGGTGAACACCACCCGGGACCCGTTGCCGATACGTGTCAGGATCGTTTTCAACGTCGTCGCCTCCAGGTTCTGTGCCTCATCGACCAGCACGAACGTGTTATGCAGCGACCGGCCCCGCAGGAACGTCACCGCGTTCAACGACAGCCGGTTCTGCCCCTGCAACGTCGAGAGCAGATTCTTCGCTGACGCATACGACCCTTCTGTGGCGGCCAGGGTGTCGGTGATCGCCTCCATCCACGGAGCCAACTTCTCATCCAGCTCCCCCGGCAGATACCCGATGCTGTTGCGCTCCACCGACACCAGCGGCCGGTAGATCGCGATCCGTTCGAACCGGTTGCGCACCACCGTCTGCTCCAACGCGGCTGCCAACGCCAGCAGCGTTTTCCCCGTGCCCGCCTGCCCGTCCAGCCCGACGATCGGCACATCGCCATCTGCAAGCAGGTCGAGTGCGAACTGCTGCTCTTTGTTCTTCGCCCGGATGCCCCGCATCTCCACGTCTGACACCAGCTCCAGCTCCTGGTTTCTGCGCCGCACCAGCGCCGACTGGCTCCCGGCCCGCAGCACCGCGAACTCGTTGCACACCAGAGTGTCGGCTGCCGCGCCGTCAGCCTCCACCGGCAGCTTCCCGCGGTCATAGAGCTGATCGACGACAGCGGCCGCCACCTCCAGCTGCCGCCAGCCGTCTCCCGCCCCGTCCTGGCCGAACACCGGAACGTGTTCTACCGCTTCCACTCCCAGCTGGGACGCTTTGATACGCAGCGCCGCGTCGTTCGACACCAACGTCACCGGACCGCCACCCTCATCTTCCAGCCCGAGGCAGGCGGCAAGGATGCGGTTGTCGGGGCGGGAGACGTCGAAACCGTGAGCTGCAACCCGTTCCCGGTCCAGACCGTTGGTTTTGATCCGAACCGTCGCACCATCACCGAACGGTGTCGCCGCATCAAGCCGGCCCCCCGCATCTCTCCTGCACGTTTCCAGCTCGCGGAGGACGCTTCGCGCCGAGGCACCAACACCGTCGAGAAGTGGTTTCTTGTGGTCAAGCTCCTCGATGACGGTCAGGGGCAACACCACGTCACTGTCGGGGAACGCCGACAGTGACCGCGGGTCACCGAGAAGAACGGACGTGTCAAGCACGTAGACGGGACGCTCTCTGGTCATCACGCCTCCTCAGACGCTTCGGTGCGCAGCACGCTGCCACGCACGGACGGGTCGGGAACCTCGCCTAACCGCAGCACGCACCGCCGTGTGGCGGTGCGTGCTGCGGTTAGGGTCACCGTTCGGGGGTGCACCAGGTCGCCGCGGGCGGGGAGGTGCAACAGGACGGTCCGACATACTGGTAACGGTGACGAGCCACGTGCGGCGGGCAACCAGGGTCATCACCCGTCTCCGACGCCGGCAGGGTGCTGCGGCGTCGGAGACGGCCAGTAGCTACCCGGAGATCAGGTCGAATCCGAGCGCTTTTGCTTCGGTGCCCAGGCGGCGCGGGGCCGTGTCGCGCTTCAGCCGGTGTTTGGTGATCTGTTTGGGCCGGTTCGATACCGACAGGGCCACAGGCGGCCCTGGGAGTTCACCGACCAGTCCGTCTGTCACTTCGCTCTCACCTTTGGTGAACCGCACACACCGCACCCCCTTCCCGCCCCGGCCCTTCGCTGGGAACTCGCGCACATCGGAGATCTTCACGCCTCCTCCTGTGGTCAGCACCACCAGCGCCTCGTCTTTCTTCGGGGCGGAGGGGACGGTGCCGAACGTGACGACTCGGGCTGATGCACCCACGTTCATCCCACGCACCCCGCCTGCCTGCCGTCCTTGGGGGCGGACCTGGTCTCCGGCGGTGCGCAGCAGCTGCCCGTCGGAGGTGACCAGGACGAAGTCCCGCCCATCTCCGCCGTCGGCCACGCCAAGCAGCTGGTCGCCGTCGGCAAGTCCGAACACGTCGGTGGGGGAGCGTTGGGCGAGCTTGCCGGCCTCGACACGTTTGATCACCCCTGCTCGGGTGGCGAACGCCAGCACCGGGGTCTGGGACGGGTCCACCACGCCGACAGGTGTGTCGTCACCGAGGTCGATCAGCTGGGACAGTTTCACCGGGTCGAGACCTTCCGATGCGTTCGGCAGGTCGAGTGTGTCCAGCCACCAGCCCACTCCCGCTGCGGTGACGATCAGCACTTTCGACCGGGTCGAGGTGGCAGCGGTGTGGCGCACGATCCGGTCTGCGGTCAACTTCCTTGCCCGGGTGCCCCGCTCCGTGTCGGCACGGTAGATCTGGCCTCGCAACGTGATGTGCACGTCACACGGCTGGTCGGGGATCTTCGCATCGACGTCGCCGGGGCGGGACGAGGTTTTCATCGACAGTTTGGTGCGACGCCGGTCCCCGAACCGGTCACCGATCGTGCGTAGCTCTGTGGCACACAGCTGCCGCTGCCGTTCCTCGCTGTCGAGCAGGTCCCGCAGGTCGGCGATGGTGGCATACAGCTCCTCCAGCTCGTTCCGCAGGTTGGTGACCTCCATGGAGGTGAGGCGGCGTAGCTGCATCTCGAGGATGTGGTCTGCCTGCAGTTCCGACAGTTTGAACTGTTTCCGTAGCTTGGTCCGTGCCGTGTCGGTGGTCTTCGACCGTTTGATCAGTTCGACGACCTCATCGATCGCGTCGAGGGCGATCAGCAGACCTTCGACGATGTGTGCCCGGTGTTCCGCCTTCCCGAGGCGGTGGCGGGTGCGCCGGACGATGACCTCCAGCCGGTGGGACACGAAGTGTTTGCACAGATCGAGGAGCGTCACCTGTTGGGGCACCCCGTCTACGAGCGCGACGGCGTTGAACGCGAAGCTGTCCTCCAGCGGTGTCAGCGCATACAGCTGTTCCCGCAGCTTCACCGGGTCGAACCCGTTCTTCACCTCCACGACCAGTTTGAGGCCGTGGTGGCGGTCGGAGTGGTCGTCGATGGCGGCGATACCTTCCAGTTTCTTCTCCCGCACCAGCTGCCTGACCCGTTCGATGATCCGTTCAGGTCCGACCATGTAGGGCAGTTCGGTGAACACCAGGCCGCGGCGACGTTCCGACACCTGTTCGATGGTGCCCGCAGCCCGCAGTTTGAAGGAGCCGCGTCCGCTGTTGTATGCCTCCAGCAGCCCGCCGGCACCCATCAAGGTGCCGCCAGAGGGGAAGTCGGGGCCGGGCAGGTGTTCCATCAGCTCGGCAGTTGTCGCCTCCGGCTGTTCGATCAGGTGCACGAGCGCGTCGATCACCTCCCCGAGGTTGTGGGGCGGGATCGCGGTTGCCATCCCGACCGCGATGCCGGACACGCCGTTGACCAGCAGGTTCGGGATGCCGGCCGGCAGCACGACAGGTTCGGTGTCATACCCGTCGTAGTTGGGCCGGAAATCGACGGTGTCTTCACCGATGCTGTCCAGCATCGCCATCGCTGCCGGTTGGAGGCGCGCCTCGGTGTTGTGGCTGACGATCCCGGCGGTCACATATGCGTGGTCGTCGGTGACGATCCGCAGCGAGTACACCGGTGCGGGTGGGGACGGGGCGACGGAGGTCACCTCGGAGAGGTGGTAGCCGCTCGGGTGCGTATGCCCGGCCTGCACCTGCTCCAGACAGCTGCTTCCCCCGCGGGTGACCTGGGAGGTCACCACCCCGGTTTCCAGATACAGCTGCTGCAGCTCCCCGACCGCTTCTGGTGGGACGCCGTCCAGTGGGGTGTCGAGCGGTGCGGCGGTGGCGAGGAACCGTGTTTTGGTGTCTCGGGATGCGGAGAACACCACTGGTGGGACCCGGGAGGGTTGGTGGAGGAACCGTTCCACCGTCGCCTGCAGCTGCCAGCCACTCAGCTGCGGCCCGCCGGCCGCTCCTTCGGTGCTGTCGATGGCGACCAGGGCGCCTGGTTGGAGGGTTTCCAGTGTGGTCCACACCAGTTCGTCCCAGCCTGCCCGTTCTTCCAACGTCAGCACCGGGTGGTTGCCGGTGCCTCGCAGCGCGAATCCGTCCACGGTGCGTAGTGTGAAGGTCGGGTGGGTGCCGGAGTGGAACAGCCGGTCAGCGCCGACCGTCTCTCCTCCCAGGCCGATGACCTGGAGGTCGACGGGGTTGTCGGTGTCAGGGGCGGCACCGGGAACGATCTCGTCGATCCGGGGTGTTGTCCCATCCGCCAGCCGCACCCGGGTCTCTCCGGTCACGCAGTACCGTTGGGCTGCCGGCCCGTCATCCAGTGACCCGAAGTTGCCCTGCCCTTCCACGAGCGGGACCCGCAGCGCCCAGGGCTGCGACATCCGCACCAACGCGTCGTAGATGGCCGAGTCGCCGTGGGGGTGGTATTTCTTCATCACATCACCGACAGCGGACGCCGACTTGCGGAACGGGTTGCCGGGCCGCAACCCGCCTTCCCACATCGCATACAGGATGCGGCGCTGCACCGGTTTCAACCCGTCCCGGATGTCCGGCAGTGCCCGTGAGGTGATGACCGACAGCGCGTAGGCGATGAAGCTGTCCCGCATCTCGGCGGTTACCGGGTTATCGACGATCGTCTCACCATCGAAGGTGGCGAGCCGGCGGGTGGGTTCCGACAAGGATGTTCTCCAAAGTTGTGGACGACCTGCCACCGTGCCGGAAACCTCGCAACCGTCAATGACGCCTGCTGGCCTCCGCCACACCGGTTCGGACAGTCACACAAAGGCTGTAAGTCCCGGAGCGAACATGGCCCTCTCCCCGATGTCTGCCGCTGCCCTCGGCCTGCTCGCCATCCTGGCGGGTGTCTGGCTGGCCTACCTGCACCTGGCAGCCACCCGTCCCCAGGAGCTGCCTACCTGGGCGGAGCAGCGCCGCCGCCACCTTGCCTGGCTCACCGCCAACGCGGCGGCGGCGGCAACCCACCAGGCGATCCCGCTGCTGGAACAAGTGGCGAACACCGGCCGGTGGGATGACCTCCCCCGTGAGCTGACCGTCCACAGCGCTGAGCGCACCGACGTCGCCTTCGCCCTCGCCGACCACTACCGAAGCACACTGCCGAACAAACTCCCGCACGCACGTCAGTAGGAGAACCTCGCATATTGCGGGTTCGAGCTGGGGTTGTGCGCCGCGGTTGTGTGTGCCTGGTTGTGTGTGCCTTCTGCTGCAGCTGTGGCGGGCGCGGGCCCCGCACCGAACTCGAAGCCGCCGACATCCTGCTCGAACACGTCGGCGGGGTCGTCCACGACACCGGAGCAACACTGCGTGTCATCGGCGATATCCCAGCCACGAACCACGCGCAGCTGACCCGTCTCACAGCTGCCACACTCGCCCGACATCGCCCGACGATCGGCCTCTGGTCGGAACCGTCCCTGCCGACACGGTGGTGGAGAGGAGGTGTCATGGACGATGTCGCACTGCAGTCGGCTCGGGGCGTCGCCGGTCTGCTGTCACTCTTCCCCCCTGCCGAAGCTGAGCGTGCCGCTTCCGCCTTTACCACCTGGTCACAGCTTGCCGCCGCACACGTCAACGACCGGGTCGCTGCAGTAGGGGTGCGTGCTGCGGCGATACACGTCCCACGCACCTGCCCACCCCTTGACGAGGTAGGGGGCCGCTACCGGGCAGTTTCCCGGTTCGAAACGGGCTTCCCGCCACAGCTCCACACCGGCCCGTTCCGTCCGTTGCTGCTATGGGGTGCCGGCGGCCAGAACACCCGCCCTGCCGCGGTGGTGTCCGGCACCAACTATCCCTCCTCCCGCGCTCGAGAACTCGCAGGTCAGCTCGTCACAGAACTCCACGCTGCCCGGTGGGGTTTGATCGTCATCGCCGCCCACCCGCTCGGGGTCGCCGCCGCCCGCCACGCCTTGACCCTCGGTGTGCCCGTCACGCTCGTGCTGCCCACCGGGTTCCGGTTCGCGTTCGAACGTCAACACCTCATCGACCGGGTCCTCAGCCACCGCGGGAACACACTCTCCTCGGCGTTCCCCGCCGAACCCTGGACACCGTCCGCTGCCGCCCGGGCGGAACGGCTCGCCGTCAGCCTCGCCCACACAGTTATCGGGCTGGAGCTGGGTGCGACCCCAGCCGCAGGCGGACAGCTGCCAGCAGTAGCAGCCCAGGCAGGCATCCCGGTGCTGATACCCCGGGAGCTCGGCCCGGTAGCGCTGTCCGCCGGAGACGCCCGCCCCATAGACACCGCTTCTCTTGCCACCCATCTGCCCGACCAGAGCCCGACCACACTGCGGCGCAGGCAAGCTGCGGCACGGTGAGGGTTCCACGGGCCTGATATGGATTCGACGATCCCGGATCCACTGCCCGGGGAGCGTGCCGAGGATCGACGCAGCCTCGAACCCCCGCGTCGGAACAACAGCTGACAACGAGCTGGAACTGGTGGCCTAACCACGGCTTCCCGTCAGCCTCCTGACACCCGGTAGGGAG
>LFIK01001391.1_pt1 | contig 19209 bp, 19 predicted proteins | sample 643401 | NCBI WGS metagenome assembly LFIK01 (sample SAMN03777447, study PRJNA286221) | soda lake metagenome | biome: soda lake; feature: Kulunda steppe; material: water; isolation source: sample T5-Br brine of Lake Tanatar-5 | place: Russia: Kulunda steppe | collected 2010-07
AGATCTTACATGGAGCTACAAGGTGCGTGCACGCATGCGTGCATGCGCGTGTGGTGTGTGTGAACGTGCGTGCGTGCACATGCTTACTTTCCTCGGCTGAGCAGGCATGTGTCAGTCAAAAAAAGGCATGAGCACTAATGCTGTTCTCTGTTTCTGTGCCGCTTCCGGGTCTGCATTTGGACCCGAGCTGGCTTTGCCTGGTCTGTTGGAGATGGCCAAGATTGGCAACTAAGTTGCTTAAGTCCAGCCATAAGTAAAATGATTGCTCCATTTCATGACCCTTTGTGCTGCCTGTGTCTGCACAGGCTATCCAGCAAGCCGCCGTGGATCCAACTTTAGAAGATTGCACAGCCTTTGCTCCAAACGACGAGGTGAGCCCTGACTGATATCATCTCTAGCAGCCGCAAAGTTGTCTTCAGCAAAGCTGCAGCAAAACCTGCATGTGGCAAACCCTGCATTTCCTGCCGCCTCGGCACTCGCACCTTCCCATGCTTTCACCTCCCCATGCTTTCAAGCTGCCTTAATCAGGGCAAGTAATCTGCAGGGCACATGGGACGTAGACACCTGCGCTTGCTTGACCAGCGGTGATCAAATGCATGACCAGCATGACCTTGCATCATCAGCAGCGATTGCACAACCAGCAGACAAATGCATGACCAGCATGACCTTACTTTCGACCAGCAGTGATCAAATGCATGTAACGTGTTCTTTGCGTGCTACATCACAAGGACAGCAGCCACACACACACACACGCAGATTCTAAGCCACATTGCAGGTTAAGTGTAAAATCTGCCTGTGTTTGCCATCGGGTTCTGTCCGGCCGTTCAGTTTTGTTCTCCTGTGTAAAGTCATGTGTGAAATCTGCCTGTGTTTTCCACTGGGTTCTGTTGTCCAGGCCCTCGCCCGGTACTCTGCTATGGACACAAGCGCCCAGGACTTGCTCAAATCAGGGGCAGGGCTTACTGCCATCACCTCGCACATCATACCTGGTGCGTGCTAGTGTAATCAATCATCATTGATGAATCATCACTGATGATCATTACTGATGAGCGCTCAAAAACTCTGTCACAGACACATGCCCCAAAAAGTTGATCAAGTTGGCAGCAGGGCTCACCAACATTGTTGCACACTGACTGTACCTGGCCCTTGGGGAAGCTCAGCTTAGTTGAGTGGCTGGTCTCCCTCAACCTGAGCCCCATATCACACAGTCAGCTAAGTGCCTGGTGCACGGGAGCAGTTAATGAGCGCTGAGGCCTGTACATGGTTGCCCGCACAAGAGTTTGATTAAGGTACGCTCAAGACAAGGGACACGACACAACAAAGCATGTGCGCATTCTCCCTTCTATTTGTGTTAAGTCTACTGTTAGCCCATTAACTGGAGCTCCTGCGCGGGCTTTGTTGTGTAGTGTCCCTTGTTTCAAAAACACCCCTATCTAAGCGCAAAAAGCATCAATTTGGATGATTGATCGTGGCTGATCTGCTGCTGACTATTCACGTAGGCAGAAGCACTCACTAAACCAAGAAACTAACTTACTTCTTAGAACTTACTTTCTAAGAAGTAACTGAGATATTGATGACAAGGCACATGCACGTGCATGCTCTGCATTAAATAGGTAGCACAGCAAAAGAGTACTAATTTAGTGAATTTGCAACACTGCGAATGCACCAACAAATTGGCTGCTTGAGCAAAGTCAGTCATCCAAGGCAGGTGCAGGAATTGGAGGTTGATGGCACGTCTTGAGCGTCGAACACACCTTAATTTAAAGTAAATGTCTTGTTTGTGTGATAACAACGAGCTCACATGTTAGTCTAGCTTCCAACCCTCTAGCCTGACACCTTCAGCCTTCACCCTTACCCTTTACCCATGCCTCACTTACCTGCGTGAATTTGGAGGCACCAAAGAGTTGTTGTACACAAGATACTCTGTGCACTTGAGACATTTTGCATAAATGGCATTCTATAGCTCCTTAGGCAGCCCTGCATTCAAGACACCTAAGCATCAACGGCAGGCAGGCCATCAGCCAGAGCAACATAATAATTGAGTGTTGATGATGCATCTTTTTCTGCACATGGACGCGCATGGTCTGCACTTCCTTTTGTGTGCCGCACAGGCATCTACAGCATTGAAGACTTCCCTGACGGAGCAGAGACCACTTACACAACAAAAGCAGGGACAACCCTGACTGTGACCAGAAGGTATGAGGTTGAATATGCTGTATTTTGGATAACTGCTCCCCATTGCCTGTGTGTGGATGCAGTGTTGCAACTTGCAAAGCAGATGCTATAATTCATGCAATCAATTACAATAATTGATTCCTTGTAAGCTTCCGCACATATGACCCTTGGCAAGTTTGCAAATGCTTGAGAGCCAGGAAAAATAGGCCCTGTGTAGGATTTATCCATGCCCCTTGCAAAGCAGTTGCTTAAGCCTCAGTGTCTGACCACTAATGTTAGCCTCAAACTTGCGAATTCTTCTGATCAGTGAGCTGCAGCACATCACACAAATGCCATGCCGTGCATCGCACCTGACAGTGAGCTGTGGCACATCACACAAATGCCATGCAGTGCATCGCACCTGACAGTGAGCTGCGGTCCTTTCCACGCAAAAGTGGTGGCCCCTCCTTTGGGTTATGCAACATCCACCATCTATATCATAGGTATGCGTGCAGCACACAGTTAGCTACTTCAACAGCACACACAATCTTGGCGTTGTCCCACCTGCTGCAAGCATCAGACTGGTTGTAAAAGAATGCGTTCTTTACAGGCATACAGTAAGCTACTTCAACAGCATGCATGGCTTTGGCGTTGTTCCACCTGCTGCAAGAGCATGAGACTAGTCGAGAGAACGTGTTCCTTCCATATGCCCTGTGAGGCCTCGTCAATCTATAGAGAATCTATAGAGAAGAATCTATAGAGAATCTAAAGAGAATGTGTTCCTTCCATGCCCTGTGAGGCCTTGTCATGATTGATCAATCTATAGAGGCTTTTGTGGTCAGCTGTCACGGCCGTGGAGGTCCCTGGAGTGATTGTTACATCACTTGCATGCTGTTTTTGACAGTATGGTTCACACGGCGTGCACTCTTGATTGCACAGACGATGTGCTTGCGCCTGTCTCACCAACCTCTGCAACTGCTGAGGACTTGAGCTGGGCCACTGAGGTAAGCATGCTTCCTTATGGCACCAATTTAGAGAATTGTGTGTGCACTGCAATTGTTTCGTGCGCCACAGTTGAAAGTTTGTATCTGTGTCTTTTGCAGTGGCGAAACAGTGTATTTCAAGCATCCTAAGTCCTACACCTGCGGTGCTTGCTTAGCATCCTAAGTCCTACACCCTGCGGTGCTTGCGGTCCTACACCTGCGGTGTTTCAGGCATTCTAAGTCCTACACCTGCGGTGCTTGCTTGTATGCATCCTAAGTCCTACACCTGCGGTGCTTGCGGTCCTACACCTGCGGTGTTCTAGGCATCCTAAGTCCTACACCTGCGGTGCTTGCTTATACGCATCTTGTCCTGGCTCCATCAGCTTTGCTTAGTCAATTACTTGATAGATCTTGTTTTGACCCTTGAGAGCCAGCCGGCGGATGTGTGCTGATGCGTGTCTGCGACATACAAGGCATTGGCCCTGCGACCACCCTCTCCATTGCTCATTGCACATTGAGTATACATTGGCCACGTGCCACCTGCACAGGCCATGCGTCCTAACCCTGCTCACGATGGCTGAGACCATTCTCCTGTGCGGGCATTGCGTCCTAGCATTACTTACAGTAGCTGAGACCATTCTCCTGTGCGGCCATCGTGTCCTAGCCTTGCTCACAGTGGCTGAAATCATGTGGCACGTTGTTGTTGGAAGTACTATGCAGGCCATGCGCAGGTCAGGGATAATTGACCCGACCATGACGGTCTGCACAGCATTTGTGCCCATCAATGCAGCCATCCAGCAGCACGCAGCCACCATGCCCCCCCAAGGTGCGTGCGCCTGAGCTTGCTTAAGAGTCTCAAGTTAAGACGCAGACTTACAACGTGCACTCATGCAAGTATCTATACAAGCGCAGGATTTGCATAAAAGGGCAATGTCTTGCGATTGCTTTCTTTGGAGCAAGGCCCAACTCTAGCAGTCAATTTGTGCCTCTTCTATGAGGGCGTCAATATCAATCCTCAAGCAGAGATTGATCCCAACCAGGCCACCTGCACTTCACACAATGTGCACAGTAGGGCTGGCAGAGGCATCTGTGGCAACAGATTCGGGGGCGGCGGCGATCCAATCCCATATTTTGCCAGGTGATATTTTGCCAGGTGATATTTTGCCAGGTGGTATTTTGCCAGGTGATATTTTGCCAAGTGATATTTTGCCAGGTGATATTTTGCCAGGTGATTGAGGCAAACAAATGATGACACAGATGCGTGTGATGAAAGAGGGTCGCATTATAGGTCCCGGTGACAATTTGACTCTGCCCATGATGACGCTTTCCAAATCATTCACGTATCACCCCAATCCCCTGCACTCCTTGTAGTGCATCATTTAAGTGATGGTGCATGCTCCCAAGTTACTTCAAAATGACATGTAGCCACCCATGCTGCCTCTTTTGCTCAGCACACTCCAAAATAAACCCAATACGACATGCAACCACACATGGTGCCTCTTGCTTCAGTAGCTACCTAGGTTTGTGCTCAGGACGCTGGTGAGCCAAAGCATAGCAGTAGCATTGTTTTGTACTGTGTGTGGCCTGTTTAAGCCACCTGTCAGTAGCATATTCTTTGTGATGTACTGTGTGGCCTGTTCAGGCCATGTGCCAGAGGGCATATATAATGCCAGAAGGGGGCGACTTGGGCCCAAAATGGGTATGATTTTGGCATGATCCCAGGGTATGGGCCCCTTGACAGGCTAATCCAAATGTAGCCCTTCTTGAAAACTTTCCACAGCACCTGAGCTTGAAACTAGCCCGTCACGGAGCCCACGCCTAATTGGCCATGGCGTGAACTCCACCATTCACTGCCAAATGTCCACACCAGATCACCCACTGCTCCAAACAGTGGGTTTCATGATTTTTGGCGGTTTGGTGTTCTTGTAATAAACAAGCATCATTGCAAAACAATTGGAGTGAAAGCGGTTGGTCCATTTTAGAAAAGTCCAGCATGGGTGCCAAAATGGGCCAAAAACTGACCCCCTCCAAACCTGGGTTTCAAAATCCAATATCTTTAAGCAACACCATAGAAGTATATTGGTGGAGTTCTGGGAGTAAAAGGAGCTCTAACAGGCTCGTAGTGAGGGCGCACGTGCACCAACTAAGCCAAAATAGACCAAGAATAGAGGCTGAGTACCCACCCAGGCCACCAAGGTAGTCTTCTTCACCCCAAATTTTGCCAGCAGCCTAGTTTTATGATAAAAGTTTAGTTTATGTCAAAAAAGGATCATGCCTGGGCTTTTGCTCAGTCGCCCCCCTCTGATATAATGCTTCGCTCCCAGATCCCTTGCTTAAGCGCAGATCTAGCAAAGCACTGTCCTGATCAACAGGGATCGCTTTTGGGCTGGCAGACTTCCCGGCTGGAAGCTCAACCTTCACCAGCATGATGGGCCCGCCTCTGGTCGTCACAAAAAAGCAAGTGGCATGCATGTTTGGGGTGTGACTGCTAGAGATGCATCCTAGATCAATCACTGAGCGTTACAGCCTGCAGCCTTATGGCTGAATGAACTTCCTCCAGCCATCAACTGTGGTTATGCGTATGAGGTTGTTTGCTGTGCTTTCCGGGAGGAGGCTGCCAAGGTTTCTCTGCCCACAGACAGTTGTTACTCATTGCTGACCAGGAGCAGGCAGAGCATGCATTGCCTGCATTGCTAGCATGTGCTGATGAAGCAGAGCTCTTTTTCTGCACACAATTGCGGTTGCTTCCCACAGCATGCAAGCTGTGCTGTTCAATCCAAGGATGTTGTTTGGCAAGTGTGGCTATCGTTTCCATGTAACATGGCTATCGCGTGTCCAAGTGACATGCCGCACGTGTGACGTGGTGTGACATGCACCTTGTGTCATGATTTATGTCATAATTGATGTGACATGGTGTGACATGGCTGTCACATGTCCATGTGGCATGCTGCACATGTCATCCAGAGATGACAGGGACGAGCCAACGGCACAAGTGTTGGCACATCCAGACCCTTAGAACAAAAGCGTTGGTTGCTGGGCAGCTATATATTAGGCACGCAGACAGACATCATCCTCTGTCACAAGCGCACATGTGTACACCCACGCGTTGGCCGCGCTAACTGATCTTTTGCAAACGCCAGAGACCTGTTGCGAACGCCAGAGACCTGTTGCAAATGCCAGAGACCCGTTGCACTTGCCAGAGAATTGTTGCAAATGCCAGAGACCTGTTGCAAACGGCACACACACAGAGACCCAGCAGAGCACCTCCACATTAGCGAATTGATGATGGCCACTGCTGGGTACCTCCCCTGTGACCTACGGCACGGCCCCAGAACAGAGCCATGCTCATTCGGAGGCATGCAACATGTCTCTACAGAGAGGCCCACTCATGCCCTACCCGCTCTCCTGACCTTGCAGCATCCTGTCATGCCTCCCGCCTTCCTGACCTCACTACGTCTTATCACACAGTCTTGAATGCACCCCTTCATGCACTAGCCGGCGCAACAACAATCATGTGCCTCATACGTGGGATGGGCTCTAGCCGCTGTTCAACGGCCTTAGCCAGCTCATAAGCAAGCAAGCTGGTTTTACTATGAAACCCTAGGCACAGCAATCTAGGTGCGCATGCATTGCATGCAGGTTGCTTACTGACCAGCCAGCATGCAATGCATGAGCACCTGGATTGCTCTTCAATGCATGAGCACCTTGATTGCTCTTCTAGGTGCTCATGCATTCAGCCACCGGCGGGCGTCAACCACATTACACACGAGCACACTCTACACGCAATGGGTACTGGTATACCTGTGTGCAGGGGCAGCCTGCTTACGGTATCTAATCACCGCACGCAAGCCAATGTGCTCGCCTCCCTTGTCATGGGAACCTGCAAAGTCCATGCCATTGACCGCGTTCTTGTGCCAGTTGGGGGGGACACCGCCATCCAGAGCTCCGAGGGCGTGGCACCTATTGTCTTAGAAGGTGTGGCACCTACTGTCTTAGAAGGTGTGGCACCTATTGTCTTAGAAGGTGTGTGCTTGCTGGTCTGCGCACTTGCGTGCAGCTTGCCTGCGTTAATGCGTGCTTGCATGTGTGCGCGCGTGTGCACGCGTGATGGTTCATGTAATGATGTATCCAGCAGGGGCTTTGTTTGACTTCCTGTTTGTTTGTTGCCTTGCCTGCCTTGCCAGCAGAACACATGGCACAGACGTGTTTCACAGTCACACTGCCGCAGACGAGGGCGCTAGGAGGCTCTCGAAGTGTACACCCATGAACAGTGCTGCCTGCTTGTGGTGTGCAACCAGCCACCTGCATCCGCTTGCAACTCGCACACAATGCACAGCCCCGCTGGATCTGCCAAGCCCCGGCCAAACCGACTCTGCCTCTGGGAGCACACACGCACTTCAGCTCCCCGCCATCCACACCGCTATGGCCGCCTCCCCACCCGCTCCAGCAACAGCACCGCCGACCATGGGGGTAGCCTGGCCCACACCTCCCCAGGCCCACCCCCACCTGCCTGCGACTGCAAACCCCCCCGGAGCCTTGCTGTCAGGCCTGGCATTCCCTGTTCCGGTGGCCGAGGCGCCCGCGCCTGCTGTGATGGATGTCCCGGGTATGTGTGCTTGAGGTCTTGAATCTGTGTGCTCAAGGCCCTGGGTATGTGTGCTCTAGGTCACATGTTTGTGTGCTCGTGGTCACAGGAATAGTGCTTGAGGCCCTGGGCATGTGTGCTTGAGGTCCTGGGTATATGTGCTCTAGGTCACAGGTATGTGTGCTCAAGGTCCCAGCTATGTGTGCTCAAGATGTATGCTTGAGGGTCCCCAAGCATGTATGAAGGGCACCATAAGCGGTTGTGGCATGCTGCTGGTTTGAGGATGCGCAGAGACAAATATATGGGCATGGGCTCGGGCAATACGATAGATGAGCTGGGGCAAAGCTGTGCGTGTACTACTAAGCTTTGTTTGCACCCATGGCTGCTCTTTTCACTCCTGTGCTCGGCCCAGTTGTGGTACCTTTGGCCCAATGATTGAGGCATGATGTGATGTTTCATGCAAGCCCATACCCATACTCCCCTGGATATGGGTGCAGGTATGGGTAGCTCTATCCAAACCTCTACCCATACCCATGTAGAGGTATGGGTACGTACCTCTTGTACCCATGCAAGGTACAAAAGTGCAAATTTCTATATGCTGTACAATGGTGCTGCCAATTGGTCAGCTCTTGTGAAGTAAACACAGCCGACTATCTTGAAGATGATTTGAAATAGTTTTTCCCCACATCTACCTTTTCTCTGCACATGAAAAGCCACCTGCGCCTGTGACCTTTGCACGTGTGTTCAAGTTAGCATATGGGCATACAAATGCCTGTCTGTATGTGTGCCTGCTTGTGCAAATGGATACCTGAGTGCTTTCCTCTTTGCTTGCAAACAAAGTGTAAAGAGGTGCCCCAATGCTGTGCACATGCACGAGGGTGGGTCATACAAAATGGGCACCAAAATTTTGCATGCAGGCGTGTTTTGCCATATGGGCATGCTCATGCAAAGCTGTGATGCACCTTCCCTCCTGCGGCTGCACCTGCAGACCTCCTAGCCGCAGCACTTGACGTGCCCCCTCCAGATCTGCTCACCAGGCTGGGCCGCTCCACGTCTGATACAGCATGGCAAGCTGCGCCCCCCGCAGGCACAGTTGCTCCTTCCCAGCCTTCCAGTACGGCCCAGGCTGGCATGGCTGCCCAGGCCGGCATTGCTGCCGCCCCTGCTGGCCCCCTACTGGCTAGCAAGCTTGCAGCCACGTTGAGCCCAGTGGCGGCAGCACCAGCAGAGCCACCAACGCCTGCTCCTGCAGCGCTGGGGCCTCTGGCGGCACCTGTGCATGCGCCTGCCCCTATGATCTCGGCCCCCAGTGCCAACATTCCCCCCGAGACCAGCCTGGCCATAAAGGTCAGCCTTTCTTTTTTTGCGCCGTGCACCTCATGCCTGCCTGGCCACAAAGTTCAGCCTTTCTTTCTTCGCGCCGTGCACCTCGTGCCTGCCTGGCAAATGCTAGGGCTTAACCATCAATTCTGGACATGTGAGCGCTCTAATGACAAGCGCCAGGGTGTCAATACCAGGAGGCAAAGGTCTGTTGATAGACGCGCATATCATATGCGCATGAGCAACACCACAGCATCCTCGGATCAAGAAGATGAGCGCTGTGCACCGCATGCACCGCATGAAAGATGAGCGCTGTGCACCGCATGAAAGATGAGCGCCGCATGCACCGCATGAAAGATGAGCGCTGTGCACCGCATGAGCCCTGTGCACCGCATGCGTGCAGACACAACCTATGCAGCCTGCTTGGCTGAACGTGGGGGGACCTGTGCATGTACAAACTGACAGTCAACTGGTAGCTTCTCTTGCACAGTGGATGCCCTTTGAGGCCACCTCTTGGAGCTGCAACTCAGCTCTTGCTCTTGTATCTTTGTGCTTGTTTGCTGCAACAAGTCTCAAGAACCCCTCTTCAAAGCATGCAACGAGTGTCGAGGACTGCTTGTCAAATGAATCAAAGGATCGCATGTCAGTCTGTGTGTGTTGAAGCTCGATCCATTGGCACATTATTTCACACATTTTGCTCAAATGACCATCATTATGATTTAATGTGCGCCTGTAGCTTCTAGAGGGCCCCTTTGCAGCGGTTCAGGTGCAACTCGATAGGCCATTTTTGTTAATAGGTAGCAGACCTGTGTGATTGCAGGTAGTGCTGGATCAAGGCCTTGATGCAGAGCTCTTGAGCCAGGCACTGACATTCTTTGTGCCCAATGATGACGCAATTAACGACTATGCTGATAACAACCCTACTGCGGCAGCTGCACTGCCTGGGTCAAGCACTGCAAAACGCTCCATCCGCATGCATGTGATCCCAGGTGAGGCAGCGCCAGTTGTGATCCCAGGTGTGATCAGCACCAGGTGTGATCTCATTGCTAGGTGTGATCTCATTGCTAGGTGTAACTCCAGGTGGGGCAGTGCCAGAGATTGTGCAATGATCTATTGCAGCACCCTCCCAAGGTTTTGATGGGTGCTGCTGATATAGAAGCAGAGGCTGAAGCAGCAGCTGCAAGGCATGAAACAGCAAGGAGAGGCGTGGATGTGCATGATTATTAGACCAGCAAGCAGACCTAGTCCCTTCCGTCTTGAAGATACAAGGAAAAGGTTGGTGAAATGCAAAGAAGAGGCATTCTCACATGCTTCATGTTACTACTTTGACCAGCCAATACCAGTTGCACTAGCTTATCAAGATTTCATTGCCTCTGTAAGCCCTCTCGTGGCATGTGCGGTGGCAGTGCTCATCTCAAATTTTGCATCCAGGCCTACATTCTACAACTGACTTTCCTCCCGGCACATCTTTGTATCCAACGGTGGAGGGCCCATCTCTGTCCATTACAAAAGGGTGAGCACACAAACTTTATAAAAATGATAAATGGATAAAAGAGGAAACCAGAAGTTAGAGGGGGATGCCTCAAAGCTCTGAATGGCCACAAGCCAGACCTAGCCTGTCTACAATGATGTTTCCAACTTAACATGATGCTTTGCATTTTCGGGAAGTAGCTTATGTCATCCTGACCTAAGGTAAGTTACACCAAAAGTGGAATTTTGTAGACCACATGGATGGGTGGTTCATGCACTTTGGATCACTTGCGTTTTTCAATTCTATCCAGTCACAAGACGTACTGTTCATGATTTACGAACTTTAAAGACCCTCCCAAAAAAAAGGGAGCTTTTTTGCTGTACAACTGTGCAGTGTGAGTGGCCCCACGTCAACTCATGGGCTTAAACTGTAATCAAATTTGTGTATATGAGCTCGGTGGGAAGAGGGTGGGAGGGTTAGTTGGCGTCACGGTCACTTAGTGCCTAACAATCACCTTAAGAGGCCTCCTCTTGATAACCAACAGGCAATGATAACCAACAGGCAGTGATAATCAACAGGCAATGTATTGAATCTGATGATGACACTGCAACTCTTAATGGGTGAATGACCTATCCATGTAAGGCCATACTGCGGAGGCGGTTCACAACTCTCAGCGGCGCCCAAATGTTTTGGACAGATAGCAGCATTTTCCAGGAATTCAAGCACACAGAACTGCTCATCGCTATGCTGTACTTCATAAATTTGCGCAGGCTTGATGGGAGAGTGAGTGTACATGATGGCGTCCATGCAGCAAGCATCACAAAGGGAGATGTTGCGCTAGGCACCGGCATCATGCATGTCGTGGACAAGGTGAATGATGTTGCGTATATGCTTTCTTTCACCTTTGGTTGAAATTAGTTTACTGTTTGCAAACATGGCATCCATCAGGGTTAAATGAATTCAGTAGGGTTTCTGTATCCACAATCCTTCCTTCATCTCTGTTTATGATTTACATCTTACTTGTTCTTGGCCTGCAGCTTTTGGCACCAAGCTCATGAAGTGTCGCCTCCATACAGATTGAGGTCAATCCAAAGATGTGCATATTGCCTTTGTGCAGATCTGCTCAATTTACTGAAGCTTAGCTCAGACATTTCATGAAAGGACTGTTTTTTCATTTTTGGTTAAACATTTCATACTATTGATTAAAGTTTGTCATTTTTTGAAATCACAGATATTTCTGGTGCATATTAATTGCTCAACAAATGGGGCTTTTACCGTGCAGGCATGTGATGCTAATTTGCAGAAAGCATGCACCAGCAAGTCAAGTGCTTCTTGAAAGGAAGTTGAATTATTCATCATCAAAAGAATTCAGACGAAAGCCATCTCTTTACACAAATCTGGCGTGAGGTTTGGTCTCACGGGATAGATCTTCTACCAGGTGGCAGCCAAAACGCTTTCTGCTGACATCAGAGTCAAAGGAAGCCTATGCTACAGGATGTAATACGGCTGAAATAACATGGATGATGGCGTTTCCATGAGCAATATTGCTTGCCAAGACTCTTGCTGGAAATGTGTTGCCCCAGTTACTCCCTGCCACAGTCACATTTGCATGCCTGCAGAACATTTATAATGACAATTAGAAAAAGGTACATTCTGCAAATATCCCTTGTAAATATCTTTTATGAGGGCAGTGATTTGGTAACAGGGATAATCAAAGTGATGCACAGTCCTCAGGGGCTCATGACAAGCCAGAAATCAACATAGTCATGTTTTGCAGAGATCTAGGTATCTATAAAGGCTTGTAAGCAGTCAAACAAACATTTTGATAGTGATGGAATCATAAATCTCTGCAATGTACCTGTCTTTTGAAATGGCCAATGGGGTTTTGCCGGCACTTTCATACACAGAAGTCCCCTCAGGTATGTCTGCACAGCAAAGGTTAGGTTAGGTTAGGTTACATGCAGGTATGTCTGCACAGCAAAGACCAAGATTTGGTGTTATTGCAGCACAGAGTTGCACGAGAGACTGCCGCAGCTTAGAAGCATGAGCATCGAACAGCTCCCTCACCTGCTAGGCTCAAGGCCACATTAGGACTGCACATTAAAAAGAGCATAAGATGTGCGCGGCACAGAAGTTACAAATATAATTAGATGTTGCTGCGGATGCCCTTCCATGCTCCTTGCCGTGACCATCAATGGCACAAAACAGGATTTAAAGCAATTGTCATGCACAAAGGAGATAGGCAGAGGAGATCCAAAGCTGGACTACAAACCGCCAGAGCCTCCTTCATATGCACCCACATCACATGAGACGCAACGGCATTGTAGCCGCAGCGTGTGCAGAGCGACAGGGCTGCTTGAGGGTCACACTGTGCATATCTGGCCAGCGCCTCATCTGACGGAGCCAGGATTGTGCACACATTTGACGTGGGATCGTAGCTAGCCTGCTTGGCTGCCTGCACAGGGTAGAAGGAACCGCCGTCTGCTGGTAGGGTCTCACAGGAGGCAAGAGGGAGCACAGGCCAGGGAACCAGTAAGGGTGCATCTGTGTCAGCCTGAGCACATGCATCCCTTGTCAGCTGCTGCGTTGTGCACAGGGAGATTTGGTCTCTGGTGACATATGGTGCCTCTGAAGGCAAAGATTGCTACAATTGGAACTGGACCCAGGTCTATGAATGCTGCAGGCTCGTTAACTTAGAGCATGGACGCAGACTTGACGTGGCTAGACATGATGTGGCCAGACATGGTTCCCCACACCTTTCGCTCCTTTACCTCAAATGCCCAATTGAGGTCCATCACTGAGGCTCCCAATGATGCCACTGGCGCCAGAACCTAAAGCGACAGTGCAGCAGCACACCATGAGTGAGACTGCGTCCATGCTCAGGCAGGTCGCATACAGCTCGACGTGCTCCAGCCATTGCAGGTGTCAGTTGTAATGCCCCTTTGGCCAACAGCTGGTGTTGTAGTAGCGCCAAAAGCAAGGCCCTTAAGTGAGCTGGACGGGGAAAGATCCTGATTATGTACTGACTGATCCCCGACCAAGCCCTGAGCTTGGACCTGATTGTTGATTTGGTGAAGCTGGTGGCAATCTGGTGATCAAGGATGACCTGGTCTGTCACAGGTGCAAAAATTGGTGGACCCAGTTTGTGCAGTGGATTCATGCAGACGGTGGATGGCCTGGGTCTGTGCCGTGCCTCACTCGCTGCCGCAAGCGCGTGCACGGTGGATGGCCTGGGTCTGTGCCGTGACTCACGCACTGCCGCAAGCGCGTGCAGTGCACACACCATCCCAAACTGGTGCCCACACATCCACACATGGTGCACATGCATCCACACATGGTGCACACACATCCACACATGGTGCACATACATCCACACATGGTGCACATACATCCACACATGGTGCACATACATCCACAGATGGTGCACATACATCCACACATGGTGCACACGCCATCCCAAACTGGTGCACACAAATGTGTGAGTAGTGCAAGCACACCACCGCGGCAAGGGCGCATGCAAACCAGAGTCACAGGTGTTAAGGCTTAACTCGCGCAGGCACTGCAGTGTAATGCGACACAAGCAGGGATTCAAGGATACAGGGACGCAGGGTTGCAGGGATCCCAAATACAAACACGCTCAATGCATTGGCGCAATGTGGCAATGCCAATTCCTGCGACAATGCGCTGGACGCGCTTCCGTGAGCAGGTCAATGCGCAGCAACGTGGCGTCCAGCCTTTGTGCAAGGCCAGATGCACACTCAACAGCCTGCCAACACCAGATGTGCGCCAACTGTGCCTGCAGCTGTACTACTGTTTTGGATAGGTGCAGCAAAACAAGGGCAGTGCTGCTGTTTTGGATAGGTGCAGTACAACAAGGGGCAGAAGTTGTCAGGATGCCGGCTGCAGCGGTGCTGCGTGGTGAGCGCGAAAGCACAGCGCGCACAGCGAGCGCAGCTTGCAGCTCGTGCTTCCACGCACTCACGCACGCTCTAACACTGAATCCTTTCTTCCCTTGCCTTTCATCCTTGTATGCTACTGTGCTTCCCTCCCTCACTTCCTCCCTGCCCAGCTGCCATGCTAACGCTGCCTTGCCTGCCCTGCCTGCCTGCCCTTCCTGCTCTGCCTGCCTGCCCTGCCTGCCCGCCCTTCCTGCCCTGCGTGTACCCTCCCTGCCTTCTCTACCCTTCCTGCCTTTCAAAGCTCCCCTGCCCCTTCATCAAATCACTTCAGTGCCCCGCAAGCAGGCATGAGCTTAAAGACCCCCTGGGACAGAGCTAGGGGGGGCGTTTCGTAGCTGGTGGTAAACCTGCTCGCGCGCTTCTGGCTCTACCTACTAACAACTGACTTACCAAACCCAACAAGGCCCCTGCAAAGTCTCACTAGGCAACCCCTGCTTACATCATCAATGATATGCCCCACTGAGTCTCCTTCAAGCGGTATGTCCGCTCGCACGATCAGAGCACTCCGACGGCCGTTGGAGAGAGACACCAGCCCATTGTTGCTGCATGAACGGCAGCATGCAGGCAGAAATAAGAACAGCAATGGCTCTGGTCGCTCTCATACCCATGGCATGTAACCATATGCTTGGCATCACACCATATGATGCCACACAATCTTTACTCACACCATATGATGCCACACAATCTTTACTCACACCGTATGATGCCACACAATCTTTACTCACTGCGCAAAGGTTCCTCAGCTTGAATGCAGCATGCATGTCCACAGATGCTGGGGATGCACAAGATCGGCCCGGATTGGTGATGCAAGCAGCGGGCCATATGAGCGCACTGGGTACAGGGCTCAAACCTGATCCATAAGAGCATCGGTGGACTTACGTCTTTGTTATCGTGAGAGGCAGGCCTGACAGTGTTTGTAGAACTTGGACACCTTCCTTGAAGTCATGCAAGCCCAAGGGCTGGCCAACCATCTGCACACAGCCAATTGTCTTAAACTTGTGCTCTAGCTCAATGCTGTTGGCAACAGCTGACTTTCCAAATGGCAGAGCACAAATTGGTCAAGAATGGCAGCTTATTCAAGGTCTAGGCAACTCATGAGTCATGACATGCTTGCAAGATTGGCCGCAAAGGAGCTAGATGATGACCTGCTCACTCTTCTCCAATCCTAGCATAGATTTGCAGCATTGCATTAAAGATATGCACAAGTGAGGACACCCTTGTGCACGGTCATGATGTCAATCAACCCCCTAGCAGGATGTGCTTCAGAGGGTACCCACATGCGCTGTCACACAATCAACTCCAGCCCTGGTCTTCATGGCATCGATGGCTGTTGGGTCCTCCTTGCTGTACTTCTGGATGGCCTGGTTGCCTGCCGGTTGGATGCAGCCCTACTGATCAGGCTCGTGAGATGCTTGTGGGCGGAAGTGACAATGTTGCACAGTAAGGCAACAGCAGCAGAAATATGTTGCTGCTTGAGGTGAAGTCCCGCAGGCAGCCTGATCAGCCAAGTTAAACAAGATGTCCTATGGCAAAAGCAGTGAATCCCTTACATTCAATTTCATCACCTACCTTTTTTAGGGATGGGGCATGCTTATGCGCAACTGCTTACTGTGTGCTTTGTATGCTTACCGGGCATGAAGACGGTGCAATTCATAGGAAGCTGGTAGTTTGCTGTGGCCCTAATTTGGTTGTACACCTTCATGAAATGTGATCGCAAGTGACTGTTTACTTGTACTTACGCATGTGCGCGTGTACTTGTGCATGTGTGTGTTTGTGTGCGCGTTTGTGTATATGTGTATGCACAGGTGTGTTTGAATGTGTGCACCAAAGCCTTGGAAGGATGGCGTTTTTCTTGATCTGAGTTATACTGCCAATCAACAAGACTTCATGACTCGCTAGTCTTGCAAAATTGATGTACCTCCTGGGCCCACTCAGTGTCCGCAAATCCTGGCTCATCAGCAAAAGCCTCCATATTGCAGACTCGGTATTCACTGATCAGCGGATTAAATATTCACATAAGTTTCAAAAAAATTGTATGGTGTACATGAGCCGAACAGATTGAGCTTAGGAAGGGTCTGCATACACCTTTGTCCGCTTACCACTCCTCAGGTGAACTACACAGGTATTTAAACCAAATTATAACTCGAATCTGGTCAAATTTTTTAATGCCCTTCGCCCCCCCCCTTTGCTTTTTTCACCTGTTTTTCCCATGCATGCCTCGTCTGCCAAAGATGTTGTCTGTCCATAATTAATGTTGGCCCTCTCGAGCATAATAAGAGTGAGCTGAATATACTGGCTGAGGGACTTAGTTGCATGTGATGAGGGATTTTGCTCAAATCCACCTGTATGCTCTCGCTGTGGCTTGCTTGTGGTGGATGGCATGAACAGTTACATTACCCTTTCCATAATACATTAGTAACATTAGTAACATTACCCTTATCATCTGAAAATTAATGGCAATAATGCTTGTTATTGTGCTACCTAGTAAGATCTGCAAACGCAAGAAGACGCAACCAGTAAAGAAAAGAGGAATAAGTTTACAGCCAAATGCTGCCTGGGTCTGCCTTGCCTCTGTGTAGCAAAAGGTAAAGAGGCAGCAGGTCAATTGGATCCCAGGTCGAATCAAACACTTGTCATCAGGATCAGGCAATGGGTGAGAGGACGTCAGAAATGACGTGGATCATTGCATTGCCGGCTGCCACATTCTTCTTCAGCACGCGGGCTGCTTGCGGGTAAGATGTGCTAGCCACAGACACCGCCTCAGGCCTGCATGCACAGTCACAGGCAGTGCTTGTCAAAATATGCACCACAAACACCGTTTACTGATGTCGCATTTCCATGATGACTGGCAAAAGGTAGGCTCAGGTTGAGGGCTTGCATCAAGTCATGATTCAGGGCTTGCAAGGAAATTCAGTAAAACTCGCTTAGCAAACTTGCAGAGCAGGCAGTAAGTGCCTCACGTCCGCGTCACCGTGAGTGGCACGCCAGCCAGCGTGTTGTAAGCAGTGCTGCCCCACGGCACATCCTCAAGGCGCATGGCAATATTGGGAATGACATGCTTGTGCACAGTGGTCGCGCCATCAGCAGAGGCCACCGCAGCGCTGCCCACATCTGGATGAGCAGCGGCATACTGCAAACGCAAGCAAGCCACAAAGCAGTGCAGCCTTCATGGGCTGAGCACCTGATAGACTAGACGGTGACAGACCACATTAACTTACGTTCAAAAGTTCAAGATCCCCCAAAGAAAATAGAAATGAAGGCCCTCTGCTTCCCTATGACAGGTCTGAAACACAATTTGGATCAAGCATATAAGCTGCTTATTGAAAAATGACACAGCGTGGATATGTACTGTAGATTACAGAGGATAATCTGACACCTCAGGGAATCTCTGGAGCACTCCAGAGGCAAATTTTAGTGTATGCCTGTACGCCATTTCATATAGCGTGCTTGCTTCCCGAGGGACATGTCCAATTGCTCCTCCGCCCATTAACTGCTTCACCCCCCTTCCTCTCTTTTTGCGTCAATGTGTCTGTGGGGATTATGTGATCATACAAACATCCTTAAGATGCTAGCTCTGTGGCATGAAAGAAAGAAGAGTTCCAGTGTCCATGGAAAAGGGTATGCAGCATCATAGGGTAGTTGCCACCTGAGAGAGGCATGCATCTCCAGGGCAGAATATGGTAGCCGTCCTTTTGGTGATATCCTCCAGTCCAGCAAGCCTCGCTACCTGCATGTCACAAGAAACACTTATGGGCCTGCACCTGATCTCCTTTTTCTGCAAGCCGTAAAAAGCCTGAGAGGAGCATGAGAGGTGAATATTTGACATGGGATAATGCAAATAAGAACAGACAAGGATTCTGTGAAGCTGTCTGTGTGCCGCAATTTGTCCCTGGATAAATACCAGTGTCACGTGCTGTACTGCTGAATACTGTCATGGTCAGAACCACCCAAACCACAATAGAAAATTGTGCAACAGCACATTCTTGTAGCAGCAAGACCATGGCAACATACCCGCACGGCCCACTCCAAGTACGGAACATCCTCTATGGGTGTTATGAGTGACGAGGGGCTTCTGTATGGATCAAAGTCCAACATGTCAAGTTACTGTGTTGAAAAACTTTATTAGACTTGCAATTTTGTGAAGCCGTGCAGAAGCAAGCCAGGGACCACTCGCCCAAAGTAGTCTATGATGGATTGTACTTTTGATCATCTAAGATCTTCTGAAATCTAAACTAGCTGGATGCCTTAGCCTTAATTTAAAAAGACCCTGGTTTCCTTTATTAGTTGGCATTGGGATGGGCAGCCTGCACTGGCTGACGTTTGAAGTGTTAGGCATAACATTTGATGGTACAAGAGGTTTGGAGAAACTTTGAGGAGGCACATTTTACCCTTCTGGAGAAACCTTGGTCCCTGGTGACAAAAGGCCAACGGTGCCTGAGAAAAACAGAGAAGAAACCATGAGATGTTTGTCTTGAACAACGCACATGTCTGTGCAAAACCCTCACAAATGGGTACAACGGCATAAATATGCACCTGTGGTAGGGATAGGCAAGGATGGGCTGGAGGGTTCCAGTGCAGTGGGACCTCCAACATCAATAGGCATGACTGGGATGTCACGATGAATTGTAGTCAGCGATGAATCGTAGTCAGAGTGCTTGAGTTAGTTGGTGGGGGTTATGTTTGAGGTGTTTTCCTAGTTTAGCTCTCTTTTAAATCCCCCTTGCGTCCCTGGATTTA
>LFIK01001392.1_pt1 | contig 19208 bp, 18 predicted proteins | sample 643401 | NCBI WGS metagenome assembly LFIK01 (sample SAMN03777447, study PRJNA286221) | soda lake metagenome | biome: soda lake; feature: Kulunda steppe; material: water; isolation source: sample T5-Br brine of Lake Tanatar-5 | place: Russia: Kulunda steppe | collected 2010-07
CACAAACTCTCACTTTCTCATGCACATGCTTGCAATCCAATACTGGTTCAGGGCCAATCTTCATGGGTGCATATAAAAACGAGACATTCCAGCTTTGAAAATAGAAGAACAGAGAGGAGACAACGCACTCACTGGATGTACAGCATGTTCGTAAACCGCGGTTGTATGGTGGAGCTGGTGTTCCTTGTGTGCTGCCTGCTGTGCCTAGTGTCCTTTGTATCCTGCGTGTCAGGGTGAATAGAATTTGCAAATCTTAGTGCTCATTTACAGGCTTGTCAAAAATTGCAGCTTCTTTTAGAGGTATAGAGAAGGGCAGGAAGAAGAGGAAGTTGTGTACAGGCACACACAATCAAAAGGGTGGGCCCTCTTTACGCACATCCTGATTATATGCCCATCACTGAATACACTCTTGGAGTTGGAATGTGGATAAAACCTCAGCCAGGCACATGTTTCTTATTGAGAAGAATTGAGGCATACATGCACACACTGGACGGAAAAGGTACGATAGCCTTGCCATCATAGCAAGTAAAGCGCAAGAGCTGTGTTGAACGAATTTTGATCTTGCAGTTTTATGCGCTGTTGATTATGTACTGTCAATGACAATGTGTGACTGCAGACGGTGAATTCTGCAGCCACTAGACAGCGTGCAAGATGACCCCCACTGACTCATCATTGCATGCTAGGATAGTTCAAGGCACTTGGAGAATCACCTTATCCTTCAGGCCTACATCTCCTACTGCACCAGTGCCTGAGGATCCCTTGGCAAAGGTGATGTTGCTTTCTTGAGAGGAGAGCTCGGTGGCGCTTGTGTCAAGGCACCCTCTATACCCTGAAATCAAGCAAGGAAAATCCAGCTCAGTTTGGAACACTGCTCCTGCAGCTGCTCCTCCCTTTGTTGCCATTCATAATAGTGGTGGTGATGATGATGGTGATGATGACGATCTGGATTAGAAAAGTGGCGGTAATGATGATGAAGATGAAAATGGTGATTATAATGGTGGTGATGATGGTGGTGGCAATTGTGACGGTTGGCAGTGGTGAAAAGCTGTGCTGTCAAGGAAATCACTAGGTGTTCATAATATGACACATGCTGTGCACGTCATCCATGGTATTGCACTCACCAATTGAGAAAGGATTCATCCCTGATTGCCCAAGGGGGGTGCTCAATGATGGTGTGTCTGCAAAGGTGGATATCAGAGACACTAAGGCTCAACAAGAGAAGATTGCCACCAAAACCCCTGGCATGCATATCTAGGGCGCTCACCAGCAGCCTCAAGCCGTGGCGTGGCCTGGCATTCACAAATAAAAAAAACATTCACTCCGTGCACTCTACATTGAATATGACCTGAAGCACTAAACAGAGAACACTGTCGTACCTGCCGGAGTGGTCGTCATGGTTCCCCACTCTCCACCCTCATCATCACCCTCAACACCCTCAGCTTGCTCCTCTGGAGGGATTGGCTCAGCCCAGGCTTGGAAGTAGCGCACCTGCTCAATTCATAATCATTTCCCTCATTGATGCACATGAAGCCCTCTGCAAGTGCAAGTTGCTCTCAGGTGAACAAATTGAATGCCTAATCAACATACTTGGTACAAATTACCACTCTCCTTAATGTTGAGCAAACAAAGCGAATAAATTTGCAAATTGAAAGTGTCCTCAATGCGCGTACAGAACAATACTCACCACATTGGGGTGCTGCAAGCGACTGAGTGTGCGGACTTCTCTCAGGATGCGAGAGGATCCGACCATGGGTGCATCTGTCATCTTGATCTTCTTTATTGCATACCGCAGGCCATCAAGCACTGTGGTGGTAGGCAGTAAGCGGCAGTTTATAGCGTGTAATGCTATGACAAAACGTTAATCAAAGAATTGGGCATGCAGGAGTTTGCATGAAAGCTGATACAAGGGCTTAGATATGCAGTGGGTGCTCAATTAGCTTCACAACAACCTCCTTGTGCAGCACACACACACACACACAAGATGCATTGTGCTGTTTGAAGCACTTCATTAATGTTAATGAGCATGCAGACAAGTGCTCAAGTAATCTCTACAAAACCTTTTTTGGATGTTGTGCTGCTCTGATGACTAATTACTGCATGAACAAATAATCCATTGGCACACATGAAGCAAGAGAGATGGCCACCGGCATAACGCTCACTTTTCTCCTCGTACATGCTCAAAATTGAGCTTGTTGAAGTAGGAGGCCTGCTAACACTATGAACTGAAAAGATTAACCTTATCTCTTCACATGAGCTCACCATTTGTGGCAGCCACGACAAGTCCAAACCCGCCCTTGCCGAGGAGCTGCTCATCCTTGAAGTCTGACCTGCAGAACAACTTTGAAACACATTTAAAACCTAGATTCGTCTCTGGCAGAAGCTGGCCTGGGCTCTCCAGAAATTGTGCCTTAAACTCTCTTAAACATGTGTGAAAGGTGATCAAGTTCATTGCATCAATTACAAAGCTGAATTCTTATATGTAGGCAGCCTGAATTACGGCAGATGTAAACAACAGAAGTAGTCATCATACATGATAACAGGTAGATATTTAAATGTGATCTCACCCTCTACAACGTTTAGACTCAATCTAACAGAGCAGATTCAAAGCTAATGCTCAAAAGCAGTAATTTGCAAGCGCTTGGCAGTCTTCATAAGGCGCATCTGGTCACATGCATGCTGACTGTCTGGAATTCTAGCGAGCGTTTCTTAATTGGGACTGCGTGGACAATCTTTTGTGCAGTAGAAAATAGGCACGTCACAATGGCTTCTGCACTCCTTCACCAGACGCACCTGTATCTTGATACAAAGCTCGGTTTCTTAGCAGCGCCCGTGCTGCCAGCTGCTTGCTGCGGAACAGGCTCTGAACCATCAGGCCCAGGCTTGCTGACCTCTTTGCCTTTACTCACAAATCCTGCACAGCACAATAAGTCAACAAGAGGCAAACTGTCCGTGCAATCACTTTAATTCATTTGTTTGCATTCAAGAAACGCCCGAGGTGCCTTCCTGTCATACTTGCTCCCTGCTAGAAAAGATGGCTGCAAACGTCAGACTGATATCAAGTATAGAACAGGTATCTACTAATCAGATGCATGTAAGTCCCAAAGGATGCCTAACGTGTGGACAAAAGGTGGTGCGCATGAGCATAGCAGTCCTACCTTCCGTAAGAAGAGTTGCATGCATTGCTCATAGTCATACCTGCTGTATCCACTGATGTGACTCCCAAAGCATTTTGCTTGCTCTGAATTAAAGTGCTTGCACGGAGAGCACGGGGAGCATAGGCCCAGAAGTTTTGTACTGATGGCTCATGCCTTTTGGAGCTACGTATTTCCTGCACAGCAGTGAGCCGTAACAAACCTCAACACATGTCCTTTAGAAACACAGCCATGCACGTGAACACATTTTTGCAGCGATTAATGAGGTATCTGCTACTTGTTTCTACCGCAGATGGTCAGAAATATGTGCGGACCAAGGAAAGAAAAATCTTGGAAATTTCCTTTAAGAAGAAATCTCCAGTGGCCTTCATGTTATCATCTGCATAGCTTGGTACAAATTGGTGGAAGAAAGTGGATTTAAAGCCATGTCACAAAGCTGCTCATCAACACCATGCACAATTGAAAGGAGCTGCCCAGGTTAAAAATGCACAACTTTGATGCAGGCTCTATAATATCAATCGGTAACATGATGTCGGCAGCAAGTGCGTACCTTAGAAAAGCGCTTGTGAAAAGCAGCTTCGAATCTTGATGGCTGTTGAGTGAGCAGTTTGGCTAGCCACTCGGGCACCAGGCGACGACTGTGCAGGTCTTCCACCACTGAGAGTTGGGGACAAAACAGGGCACAGGTTTGTCAATGCCTTGCTCACTGATATTACTCTGGCTGATGGTGCTCGGCTCAAAGACATGGGCACGCTGTACTTTTGACGAAGATTACAAAGTGGAGCAGCACACTAGACAATTGAACCAAACAAGGCACAAAGGCGTGCAGCCCACCATGACACATGGCCAAATGCAGAGTAAGGGAGTTAATAGACAAGAGAGCAAAGTCCGTCATGGAAGTGCGGAGGCTCATTTACCGAGGTGCAGGGCTGTGTTGGTTGATGTGCTGGTCATGTCCTGCTGCCTTGCATGCGAGGCAAGTTCTTGGTCTGGGGATGAGCTTGAGAGGCCCCCTAGCGATGTAAGCAACAAGAATGTAAAGCGTTTGCAACATAGGCAGATTGAATGGTTAGCATCGTGGGTGACTGAAGGACGACCTGGATGCTCAGCAAGCCAAATGACTGTCACTCTTCCATTTACCCTCTTCGAATTAGCCTCTGAGACACTCCTGTGCCTTCCAGTAGCACAAGGAGGCTGATACTTGGCTACTGACTTTCCAATCAGGTCAAAGTGAGTTATCGGTGGCTTGCGCCAAGGCCTGCACGCGCAGCAGCATGCCAACCTAAGGAGCCTGTCACAAGGCACCTTGTTTGCAATCTATACCTATTGTTCACACTTATGGGGCATAACTTGTCACTCACTTTCGAAGTCCTATCGAATGTATTAGATACACCAAGCCAACATAATAGAACCAAATGAACCATCAAAACTTTTCCAATCAAGCACCGCCCTCGCTCCCTTAATCCTTACAGTTCCAAAGAAAGGGCAAGGGGTCCAGACAGAGGGAGACGCACCAAAGGATGCAAATGGAAGCCAGGAAGCTCAATGGAAAAAAGCATGTGCATCAGAGAAATTTTTGGCACAGGCCAGCTCAATGAAACATGTATCGCTCCACCTGATCTGTTGCACAAATTTTTGCCTCTTGTTGACCGAGGGAGGGAGTCACTAAAAGAGGATCTACAAGGATGGTCACCTTGCCCACTTCAAGTCTCAAGGGGCTTCCAAACAGCGCCTTTTGCCTGTCCACAGCTGCTGCAAGACACTTGCCTGTTGTGGCCAACACCAAAAGGTGTCCAAGCAGCAAATGCAGCTTCAAATCCTCCCCAGGTCCGGCCTTGTCTGTTTTATGCCTATGGCTCCGATGCCGTCTGTGCACGTTGCGCGCTTCCCTGCATCCTTCCCTCTCCTCCCCTACAGTTTGTGCAGTCGGTGCAGCTAAGCAAATTTAGGGGGAAACACCTTGCTTTTGGAACACATCAACCCAAGTTAAATTACCACCCAGGGTGCCTTAATGCATTGCTTAAGCTGAAAGCATAGGCCACTGCAGCTACGCACGTGTGCGATACCCTGCTACACTGCAGTTTCAAAGCCCTGCCAACACTGTTGTCTCCAACCTGCACTGCCAACACTGTTGTCTCCAACCTGCACTGCCAACACTGTTGTCTCCAACCTGCACTGCCAACACTGTTGTCTCCAACCTGCACAATACCCACCGGCATATCCATTTCCTTGTGCTTTTGAGCTAGCAGTCGCCATTGGCTTTGGCGGGAAGTGGCCATGCCGAGGACACTCATCAGGGGCAGTAGAGGAAGAACCTGATGAAGATTGGGAGGACCAGGCCAAGGCTTTGCGCTGCCATATCCCAAACCCTACAATGCTGCCACTGTCGTCGCTACTACGACTCCTGCTGCTACCGCTCACTCTGCCAGCCCCTGCTGCGCCCGCCGCCGTGACCCGATCGCTGCGCCCCCTGTTGTGCTGCCGCAGCTTACCCAAGCCTTCCCCTCCAGCTCCACTCCCCCATGCAGGGCCAGCTGTGAGGCCCTCCACCGACGTGTCCAACCCACCCAGTGCAACCACACGCTCCTCCCTGATTAAGCCACCCAGAAAGGCCTCCATCCCTTCCTTGTGCCTGCTCGCGCTAGCTTGGCCAATTCCCAACCCCCGTGTTCCGCCCCGTGCCTGCCTCCCCTCACCACCAAGACTCCTGCTGGCGCTGCTGCTGCTGCTGCTGTCCTCGCCGCCTCTCTCAAGCACTGCCCCTGGGCCCCAAGTGAGGGATGCCCCCCTGCCCCTGTACTGCTGCCTGCCGAAGCTGCCCACCTCTGGCCCCTCCAAGCACGAAGACGCGGGGCTGTTGCACTGCCCCGGCTGCTTGATTCGCCTCGCACCACTGTAGATACTGCTGCTGCTGCTGCTGCTGCTGCTGCTGCTGCTGCCACTGCTTCTGCCACTGCTGCTGCGATTGCTGCTGCCACCACTGTCACTGCAACTGCTGCCACTGCTGCTGCTGCTGCTGCTGCTGCTGCCACCAATGCCATCGCTGCGGCTCTCGTGCCTTTTACTGCGACTGGGGCGGCCAGCACTGGTGCCACTGCCGCTGCTGCTGCTGCTGCTGCCATTTTGCGAACGCGTGCAGAACAGAGAGCGCAGTGCCCTGAGGAGGCATGACAGAGAGATGCCACCATGTCAAGAGTTACATTGTGAATGGTGCAGTGCAATTGGATGAGAGGGTTTAGCCCTGAAAACAGGAAGAGCAGGGTGTCAGGATGCCCGGAGGTGACACCAAATCAGCACCAAAGTGCTTAAGGATCAGCACCAGCATGATGGCGTGGCTTGTGTGGCATTTTGAACGTGACGGCACGCCTTGAGCCTGTGAGTAAAAGGCCTGTGAGTAAAAGGCGCACTCCTGAGCAGACCTGCTATGCGTGCCAGGGCATGCTTCCCAATTGACCAATGGAGCACAACTTCCGCTGCCAGTGAATGACACAGGACTGTGTGTGGGCCTGCAGGCCCAATCTCGAGCTGAGGGCCCAATCTCGAGCTGAGGACCCAATCGCGAGCTGAGACCGCGCATCTACAGCTGCCCATGCCTTGCCCCATGGCCTTCATTGTCCAAACCAACACATGCGACGCATTGCAAATGACCCAGGAATGCATGGACATGCATGTCCGATGTCAAGCTGTGACCACGCACTCGCAGCTGCCCATGCCTTTCCCCATGGCCTTCACTTTCCAGACCAACACATGCCATTGCCTCTCCTCCTTGCATGGACATTCCAGGGAAATAATCAGATGGGTTGTATGAACGCTGGCCCACAAGCTGGGCAACGTCATCCACAGAAGTTACAGTTGAGCTGCAACCATCCTTTACTCCACGTGTGCCCAAGATTACACGTGCCGCTAGGTACTTCAATTGCTTGCTAGAGCTCGCTGACCAGTGGCTTCTGCTCAAGGCTCAGGACACACAATTCGGCACTTGAGGACAGCCTGGGCATCGGTCATAGCCAGCCACAAAGCGATCCGGGCAATGCACTGGAATAAGAGCTGTCCCCGCACCTGGGCATGTGTGCCAGCGCATGCTCCCTGGCCCGGTAAGCTTCACTCGTGCTCATGGCGGGCCGCTTTGAAGGTGATCTGACCGTGCCTGAGTGAGTCCTTTCATATGGTGAGGGCCCGAGGGAGAGGCCAGCACTTGGCTGCGCCTCCTGCCCTGACTTGCACTCAGCAATCTGTGCTCCTTCCCTTGCTGGAGCCACTGCTTGGGTGCTTGGGCTCTGAGGCCAGCCTTCTGCATCAGCAGAAAGCGCGCTCTCTGCTGCTGGTTCTGGTGATGATGCTGATGCTGGTGCTGATGCCGCTGGTGTGTGTGCTGTTAGCGTTGATGGTGGTGGTGATGACGCTGTCCTCCTCCTTGCTGCCGCAGGTGTTGATGCCGCCGGCCCTTCTGCTTCGGCCCTTGTCCCTTGCTGCTGCTGCTGCTGCTGCTGCTGCTGCTGCTCCACCGCTGGCACAGAGAGCTGGTGGGAGGTGACAACTTCAGGCTGCCGCTGAAGTTGCAGCAACATCTGCTGCGGCTGCAGCTGCTGCAGTGGGGATTGCCCTGGCTTGGCAGCCCGCTGAGGCGGGGGGGATTTTGGTGCCAAATTGGGCAGAGGCACTGAAGGCGCAGCATGCAGGGCTGGCGACGTGCGCACAAAGGAAGGGGAAAGTACGGGTGACTGTGCCTGCACCTGCACCGGGGCCATTGCTGCGGCGGCACGGTCTCCTGTGTGTGCTGCTGCTGCTGCTGCTGCTGCTGCTGCTGCTGGAAGGTCTCTGGCCTTGCTCTCCAAGCCAAGAGACTCTCTAGTTGTGCTGCAAGTCAGGGGTGTGTTCTATTGAGGCTCACAAAGCACGACTTCATTTGCACAAAGTATCAAAAGCAACGCCAGAAGCAGGTAGTACATGCGAACACATATAAAAAAACATGCCTTAATCAGAGCAACACCTTATCAACAAACAACTTGCACCACTCACTGACTCATGTCTTGTTGTTCTGGAGCAGTTCCACTCAAGCTCAAGGCACTCCTGTCATCTCCAAGTGCGCCAAAGTCTGTGGACAACAGGCAAAAACTCCATCCATCTGTAATGTGATCAACGCAATGTTCACATGGGCAGCCCTGTGAGCCACTCCTCAATTTGAGATCTAAGGCAACTCTGCTTTTTGGCAAAGAAGATACACTTCCAAAGAAGACACACTTCCAACCATGCCCTGCTTGCGGCATGGACAAGGCCTCCGCACAGTCAGTCGCACAAGGAGCAGGATTGGCACAGAAGTTAAGGATGCTGCGCAGCAATGGGATTGTGAAGGCAGCTTATTCAGCCGCAAAGTGCGCAGGCAATCCATGCACCTGTATGACTTCTTCTGTCTCAAAAAAGCTGCAGGCCTACCAAGATCCTCTTCGTACAGCGCATCAATGCCCAGTATGGCGTCATCCTCTGAGGTAGTGATTGCGGTCACGTTCTTGCCTTGCAGCATCCGTCGTTGCTGCATCTCGTGCCACAGAGACTCAGGGACCTGCAGTGATGCAGAGACCATTGACCAAATAAAATTTGCGGGAAACTGCAGAAGCATAGACACAGAGGCCTGTGCGGCCTGGCAGCAGATTAAGCGTTGCTTGCCTGTGCCGCCCAAGATGTGCTGAATCAGGGCAAGCATCCACAAAGCACACAGCTGTTGATTGCAAATTTCATAGCAAACAGGCTGTGCCAGGTATTGTATAACTGGCCATGCAGTTATTGCCCTACTTGATGCGAGCAACTTATGAAGCATGGCACCTCCCCAGACATGAAGGGTTGCGAGTTAGTGTAAAGACTTGCTGTGCACCTGCTGAGCTTCATCATCAGCTGGGCCCTTCTCAGGAGGAATGTTGTGCTCCTGCAAAGCTTCAGTCACCAGGCTCACCAGCTCAAACACGCACACCTGGCGGCAAGCAAAAAAGCGCATTCAAGGATTATGCAGCTCACGTACATGTTGGTTGAAAGACAGGAATATTTTGAAATGAGTGTGATCACTGCGTCCATGCAGCATTTGAAATCCATGCAGCATTTGAAATCCATGCAGCATTTGAAATCCATGAAATGAGTGTGATCACTGCGTCCATGCAGCATGTCAGAACACCAGCCAAGGCACCAGGGTCATCCATACTTGACCGAACTGGGCACGCAGAAACTGTTCAAGCACTCTTGGCTTTGCAGAGATGGTTGTCATCTGCACTACATCTAGCATTGGAAAGCACAGATTGAGTGCAAAGTTGTTTCACTGTCAACCCTGGTGCATGTAGGATTTGAAAGAAGCAAGCGCTCGGAACCCAGATTGAATTTGGTTAAGGAGAGGAGAGTCATCCTTTTGACACTCCATGCTCCTCGGTTGAATGGATACACCCAAGCAATCACGTGAGGAAAGCTCACTTGCACGCTCACATACCTCGCCCCTTCTAGCGTGCTCTGCTGCTACGGTATTCAGCTTGTGCATGAGAGACTTGGTGACGTCAGGTGGCAGTGGCGCAAGTGGCAGCTCCCCTTCTGCTGGGGCCACGGGGGCCAAGCGCAGGACAACAGGCTGGTGCGGGTACAGCGTAGGAAACCTGCCATTGCGACCAGAGGAGACGGTGATCACCAAACAAAGGATCAGTGGCAACCATCCTCCACGTACTCAGCACTCAGATCCCCAGGTTGTTCACGCCTGCTACTGGAGAGTGCAGCCATGTCCTGCAATAGACTATGGCCCCGGCATCACACACCATGAAACACAGTCGTCTATGCCATAGTGTGCAATACATATGGAAGAACAAAGATGCAGCTTGTGCATGCACACCGGTATAGTGGAAGTGCGCGATGGGCTCAAACACATGGCATACTTGGATGGCAATCGTTCAAAAAGGGGCTCCTTGACCCTATACTCAACAGGTTATGATATGCTTTTGATCTCAACCCCCTGTCTGGAACAGCCGCTTCGCGTTGGATTGTGGCCGAGATGAGCAAGTGCAGGGATGTCAGTATGCCTGACCCATGCCGCCAAGGGCGCCCGCGCACCTGACCCGAAGCTCCATGGCGACATGGTTAAGCCCAGCACAGCTCACGTGGGGGAGGACAGAAAGAAAGAACCCTTGGCCGTCATCTGAACGCTTAAACGTATCACTGCATGTCCACACGTGCATGTGCTTTGAGTGAACACTTCGACTCCTGCCTGGATATGCTCGATATTGTAAGGATGCACGCACGGCAAGCGTGTCTATATTTCTAAGGCTATCACATGCATGCGCATGCGCTGCGAGTGTTTGTAGGTAGGTGCCCATGAACATCTGGATACTGAACTTCACTGGCTTCCGTTGTTTGGTGAGCGCTGCTTACCGAGTGTACACGCACGTCACACTCACCCAAAGATAGCTTCAAGCGCAACCTCCTCTTCCTCCTGCTCTTCTGAGACACGCCCAACAGCACTACGCAGAACAGGGTTCGCTCAGTCAGCAGAGATCAAACAAGATAACCAGGCTGTCTGAGCACAGCATGCTGGTGGATGTGCATGATGCCCTTGGCAGCTAAGTGTTTACTTTTCTCCACATGAGGGTTGCTCAAGGGAGCATGCCGAGCACAACATCGCACCTTTGGCGAGTCTTTTTCTGCCCCTTTTTCTGTTTCTGCCCCTTCGGCATGGACAATAAGCTAGGAGCCAAAAATATGGGTAAAGTCAAGCTCAGAAGCCCAGCATGAAATTTCTGTGTAAACAAGTGAGCAGCTGTCAGGAAGGTGCCCAGCAGGCATAGCAGGCTCTAGCTACTCATAAACTGCCGATGTCCTGGCTCAAACATAAATTCTTTATTCCCGTTACTGGTGATCGGTGATCGGTGATACAGTATCAAGCGAATGTGTGTAGTTGGCATCTCATAGGCCCACCATTGCGGTTTGGCACCTTCCCTCGCAAAGTTGAAAGTAATCTCAACAGCGATCTTCATTCATGGCTGCCGCAAGCTCGACCCAGGTACTGAGAGCGCTCAGGCGTGCACACATACATGCTAACATCCTCTCTTCCTCCCCCCCATTTCACACACACACGCGCACACACACACACATACACACACAAACACACACACACACACGTGCGCACCCACATGCACACACAAACACATGGATGCATGCATGTATGCACCTGAGCATGCACCCATGCTGTGGTATGAATGAATGAATTTTGGAGTGTTCAACGTGCCTGCCATGAAGATGTAAGTAATCCTAAAGCATTTAACGCTCAACCCTGGCCAGATTCTTTTACCCCTACCTTGTGGCGCAGGTGTTCCAAGCTGAGCCCGGGTTGACGTATGTGCAGACGACAGCCAGAGTGTGCGCAGGCATGAGGGCCGTTGATCCAATCTTCCAACACACTGACCCTCTTGCCAAAGAGCTCGCAGGTAAAATTGCATCCATAGGCTTGACACGTGCTGTTTAGATGCTGTGGGTGCACATTTCCCTAAAAACCATGCGTAGAGGCTGTGTGCTCAGCCTCGACCTCGCTGTGTGGGCGCTCACGCCCTGGAAAATGGTGATGCAGCGGCCTACCACGACACATCAGCCCTGGCACAGGCTCACAGCCTGGGTCCTATCAAGGCATGTGTGCGCATGTGTGTACGCGCATGTGTGTGTGCACCCCTGTGCATGTGTGTTTATGTGTGTATGCGCATGTGTGTGCGTACGCGTGTATGCGTGTGTGTTGCTTCAGGGAAAGAAGCTTCCGTCTAGACCCAAGGACCTCAGGGAGTGTTAAAGCTGCGCTTGTGGACCTTTCCTTGGAGCCGCACTGCTCTTGGCCTGATGTTGCAGGCTGAGCTTCACCCTTTGGGCGCACCAGACATTTGGCACCTCTGAGTCACATGTGTGCGTCTGACACTCCAACCCCCTCCTTGTAAACACAGGGCCCATTGGGATTCAAAGGGGCCAAATGCTCCAGGAAGCAGGTATCGCTCAGGAGGGGCCCGGCAAGCACCTGTACTTCGCTGCGCGCGCCCTGCTGCTGGACAAAGAGGTATTGGCAGCGCTGCAAGCGCTCCGATCTCACATCCCACCAGCTGAGAAAGTGCAGGTGCGAGCCAGCTGCTTTGAGCCTGGGTCAGCATTGAGGTGGCAGGCCAGGGGGTGTGCTGGCAGCTAGGAGAACAACCTGTGTCATGGCCGCTCAAGGCGTGGCATGCGGTGTATGGTGGTGGTCACACTGCATACGCGTGTGCACGTTAGGGAAAGGGCGCAAGATAGGGTCAGCTGCACCTGCGTTGGCACGTGTGGGGGAGGGGAGGGCCCACGGCATCACTCGCGGCGGCATCGCTCACGGCATTGCTCACGGCACCGCTCGCGGCATTGCTCTCGGCATAGGGGAGGGCCCACAGCGTTGCTCGTGGCAGCGTTGCACACGGCACTGCTCATGGCATTGCTCACAGCATTGCACACGGCATTGCTCACGGCATAGGGGAGGGCCCACAGCATTTCTCGTGGCAGCGTTGCACACGGCATTGCTCATGGCATCGCTCACAGCATTGCACACGGCATTTGGGAGGGCCCATGGCATTGCCCACAGCATCACTCAGAGGGACTGGCTGGCTGCAAAAAAGGGGTATGCATGTACAACGTGAGCTTTTGGATGCCCTGCAGGTGGTGAATTTGGGCTGTGGCCTAGACACGCGCCCCTGGCGGCTCGCACTGCCTGCGAATGTGGCCTGGATAGACGTGGACACGGTCGAAGTTATTGAGCTTAAAAGGAGGCTTTTACAGGAGCAGGTGCTAACTCCTGTCACCAGCACATGCTCTGCCAGTGTGGTTAATGGAGGGTGGTAATACTGTGCTGCTCAGGCGCTGCAGGGACTAGGACGCCCTACATGTTGGGCTCTGTTTCCTGGCTGCTGCTTGCTCACTGATGCCGCTGATAGCGCTCTTGTCTCACACATGACACGCATGAATACCCCAATGCGTCCAAGTCACACAAGCCATCAAAAATGCCTGCTGCTAGAATGCAGCCGGCTCAAACCGCACACGTGTCATAAGAATATAATCAACCGAGCTTGCCCGTGCTGGCTGGCAAGAAAGTCCAAATCCCCCTTTCAGTTGCTTTGTTGATCCCATCTCCATTGATTGATAAATGTTAGAAAATTGGCACCTACCGACCACATCTGAACTTTCTTGCCTTGATTCTCAATAGGCAGTCATGCTTCAGCAACACTGTTTATGAAAATTGAGTTGGCCTTCCAATGCGCATTGCAAGGCGCAATCCAATTGTGTCAGTGCAATTGTTCTGAGACTTGGCTGGTGCCCAGATGCCCAATAGCCTATTGGCAATAGGAGATGGGCGCCATACCTCGTGCTCACTGCTAAGATGATCACCCCCACTGGCCAGCAGAGCATGCATGCACACACAAATTGATGCAATTATGAAAGAAGTGCAGCGAGCCTGACCTTGCAAGCTTGTGTGACCCAGGTTCGTACCATGCACAAAACGCGGCACAAGCCATCAGCTATCAGCTGGAATGGCCAAGCACAGCCTATGACTGTGATCAGCGCCTGCCACCACTGCCCAGGAACGTAACTTGCTGTGCTGCTTTGTGCTGTGCTGCACCAGGGAGTAGACCTCGACGCTGCAAGCATGAAGTGCTCTGGCAATGACAATGGAGCTAAGCAAGACCAAGGGCAAAGCCAATACCAGGGCAATGAGCCGGCAGGGGGGTGTTCCAAACCCAAGCTGCTAGCCAGCACTTACTGCCTCATTGCGCACATGGTGAGAGGACGCCATGCACCTGGTTTATGCTGGGCGAGTTATGAGTGGAACTCATTCATTCCACTGGGGTTTGCACCAGCTTGTGTGCTGCAGGCTTGTGCAATTGATGATCTGCAGACATGCTGTTGTTGCCTTATGACATGCTGATGAACATCTGTACAGGCAAGTCGGTGCTCTTTGTGCCTTTGTTCACACAGATATCGAGCGAGGAGGGCAGCATGGTGAAAGCGTTCAAGGAAGCAAGCCAAATTGACTTTGATGCAGAGCGACCAACATTATGGATCATGGAGGTGTGCAAATTGAACTCCCATCTAGTAAGCCCTGGGTCATGTGCGTCAGGTTTGAAGCACTTGAATCTTCACTTGCGGCAATGCTGAGCATGGTGCTACTGGATGTTAATTGGCTGTAACAGGAATAAAATGCAACTACTGTTATCAAGCTGTGGCAGCTTTGCTGTGTCGCAGAAAAAGCGGCTTTCCAAGCGGCCTGGAGGACAGAGACATTTTTGCGCATGCCCTTGCTGTACAGGGATTACTGTACTATTTAGATGTTGCTGCCTGCAAGGCGCTCTTCACTGACATGGCCAAGCTATCACCCACCGGCAGCAGGGTCTTGGCAACCATGGTTACTGAGGTGATAGGTGGCAGTGGCCAATCTCTCCATTTCGGTTTCATGCAAGTCAGCAACTGCATAGCACACCTGCGCAGCGCACGCCCATATAGTGCACCCGCGTAGCACACCCGCGCTTCAATGCAACTCTTAGCACACCCACAAAGTGATAGTAGTAAGTATTGAAAATTTAAAAGTGGGGCAGATGTATGGCCAACATGTGTTCCAAGCTCGATTCACAAGGAAGGCAAGGAAGTACATGGGTGTGCAGGACGTTAAAATAGCGTTTTCGGTCCCAGCCTGGTCATGCAAAATGAGCATTTCAGTGCTGCTCATCAAAAGATCACCCAAATACAGAGGTCAGAAGCTGCACCTGGCCAAGAAAAGGCAAGGGGGCACTTGCGCGCGTGTGTGTGTGCGTGGGTGCATGTGTGCGTGTGTGTGTGCACGTGTACACGTGTGTGTGTCCGCGCAAGGGGATGCCGATTGTTCACCTAGCAGCCCTGGAGTGGAAACAATGCAATTAGTACCACCTGAGCAATCTTATGACCATTCCTGTGCTGAATGATTAATTGACTTTTGGTACACCCTCAGGAGTGCATGCTGGCAATCCAACGTGCGGCCAAGGAGGGCCTTTGTAATCCAAGCTTCTACTTCTTCAGCAACTACGGGGATGTGCTTGGCACAGGTAACTTATAATTGCAATTGTATAGAAGCAAGTTTACCTATTATCTCACGAGCATGTAAACGATCTTTGCTCATGCTGCAAACTATACGCATTCTCATTTTACATTGCATTAGGTTTCCAAGGTAGTGTTATCTTATGCATACATCCATGTTGCGTGGGCTCTCTGCTCTGTGCTTTTGTACTCCAGACAGGCTGTGTGTGCGAGATTGATGAAGCACCTCATCATTTGCAGCCAAAAATACTTTAGCCAGGTGACCGTTTAGCCAAGTGTGAGTGCGGCAAGTGCTTCTGCCCAGAATCTGAAAATGCGGCAATGCTATTTGTGTTCCGCTGCAGATGGACACGCTGGGCCTGGCTCAATGGCAAACCAGGCAGGCTGGGACTTGGACTCCTTGTCACCTGATGTGTCCCAGTGCCTCCCCGAAGGCCCATCTATGTGTTATCCAGCATACCCAGCTGCGCTTATGAAGGCGCCATATGTATGCCAGCTGAGGGATATAGAGAGGATTGCACTGCTCACTCGCAAGTAAGCCAACAAGTGTACAGCACATGTTCTATGTGGGTGCAATGAAGCCAGCATATCTTAGCTGAAGGAAGCCCTGCTGCACGCGCTAGGTCGGGAGTCTATGTAGGGTCTCTGCACAGGAAAGACAAAGGTGTGTAGGATGAAATTGCAGATGAAAACTTCCGGAAACTGGCTCGATGTTGTAAGGTCTGAAAAGAGCATCCACATACTAGATTTTCCCGTTATGCATGCTCCCCATTACCTCACCCACTCGGGCTTATAGTTTACTCCATGCTTCCATGGGCTCTCTCACTAACTTTGAGGCAAAATTCCTGACTTTGTGACTTCATTTGCTCTTCTTCTTCCATGCCTTCCTTTCGCCTTTGTCTCTTAATACGTACTGAACCCAAACCATAATTTTGTCATATGCATGAACCTTCGTTCAGGTCCATCTACATCTCCATTATTTTGGTTTGTCCTGTCTCCTTTTTAATATCTTATTCTCCTTTTTGTCCGTCCATCTTCCTCTAAAAGCCTGTTGTTGTGCCTGTCTGGTGACATTTCTTACATTACCAGCTATTTGGAACTGAACCATTGCTTAATCCAAGTGCCAGGCATACCTCTATTTATTCAAATGGACTTCCTTACTACTGGTAATGAGTGGCGCGTACTAACTGTGGTACAGTGACCCATTTGCTGTGTGCAAAGTGCATTATGTTCATTGATTGACATGCTTGTCTGCAAGTTGTAAGTCCGCGTGCAAGCTGTGCTGAAGGTGCCTGTCGGGCCAATTTGACCGATTTATTTGACCTTTGCAACATTGATGGACCAATCCGTTTTTGTTCACATCACAAACTTTATCTTATCTTTGAACCAGGTGTAGTCTTCATCATTTTGAAGACATTGAGCTGAAGATTGTGCATTTCAATATCCTAAATTTCATTTATTGGCAATGAGACAAACTTAATCATTTCTTCAAATTTATTGATTATCTGAAAGATTTGGCGGGGGGTTCCTATCCAGATATTATGGTCACCACAATGGTCCGGCAGGTATGGCCAGCCATAAAACAATCAGTTAGGCCCGCAGCCACACACATTTTCTCATAAATCAGGATGCTTCACCATGTAGCGCATTGAACGGCAGGCTTTACACCATACTATGTATTAGTACTGTGAGGCTGCAAGCAGCGCTGTGCAGGTTACTATGAGCAGGTTAAGAGCTGAGCAGGTTACTAAGAGTTACCTAGTAGTAAGACCAATGAACACACTACACTTCCACTTGTTGACATGTTGGATTCATGGAAATTTGCAGGCAAGAATGTGGACATGAATAATACAAGTCGTTTGTGACACCAGAGGTCATGATCATGACCTCATGAGGCCAAGACAGACAGCGTAATTTGTGACAGATTCCACATATACGGGCGCATTCAAGGACTTTCACGAAACGTTTCAGCTTAAAAAACGCGTGTGACTACTGAAAATTGTTGGGAATTCGTTCATAAATAGGTACAATATTTGCGTGCGTAATTCAATTCACGAAAAAAGCGAAAATTTTGATTGTGACTGCGACCTTGATGACCCTTACTTGAAGAATTCCGAGTACCGTATTCGTCGGAGTGAGTACGTTGTATCAATGTGTTATATGTAACGCGACCGAAATCCTCCTTCCAGGTTCAAAGTAGTTCAGTGTAGCGCTGGCTTTTGTGGCCCTCTTTTCCACTCCATGTCTGCCAGGCCAGTGGTGCATACATGCCGTGCAATGCACAAGTTTACATTGGGAAATTCCAGCAAAATGGGTCGCCTGCTGGGCTTGCTATGTCTTTTTAGACAGAATCAAGGTAAATTAAGTATACATTGAGCTTCAATTCTGAACTTCTTGAAGTAAGTCTGTAAGCCATGGATTGACTGCTAGGTTTGCTGGACATGGCCAGAAAAGGAGAGAAAAATGAGGATGTGCATAGCCAGATAGATAATTATCCACATCAAGTAAGGAGAAAGGGTCACCTACTCGGCCCTAACAGGGCCTAGGTACAATATGCCCCCTCCACTAGTGAAGTATGGCAAAAGAAATTAATGGGGTGATGCAGGAGGACTTGCAGTTCCATATTGGGAAGTCCCCCACCCCCGTCCTTGGTGATTAAAGGGCTCCTCAGAGGCTTTTCCAAAGAGCACATCCGGTCCTAATAAATTTTTTAGCATACTGAAAGCAGAGAATAGTTTGCAAGGCGATTCACCCCTCAGTGGGAACATCAATGATGTAGAAAGAAAAGAAAAGCTACATAGGCAGACATGTACTTCCTCAGCTCTGACTCAAAGATATCGGATATCAACAACTTATGTCTACATTGTCCATGAGCAAAAGTCCTATGTTGCTGCTTATAAACAAATTGATTTGAATATTTGGATATTTGTAAGGCTTGTGGTCTCTCTCCAAAAACTTTATGCGTCCCTGTTTCCTCCCGCAGGCGTCAACAATGTGTTTGCTTTTTCTGGGCCAGGAAAGCTTTGTTTCTTCCTTCATGCATTGATAGTTTTTTATGAGCAGGCTAGCAGTCGCACTTCTTGACTGAAGGCCTTTTCTTGTAACCCTTGTAAGGCTTGTGCTTCTGGTTAGAAAGAAAGAAAAACTACGAAGCAGCAAAGAGCTAATCACATCAATTTAGGAATTGGGGCCACTTGGGAGGAAAAGCCCCTTCACCAGAATAGAAGAAAGCAGTCAGTGAGGATCAGGAGGGTTGCGGGCAGACAAGCCAGCAGACCTCTCCTCATTAGTTTGAAGGTGAGGAGAATGCTCAAGAGGACGTCTGGTCTGCACAAGCTTGTGAGCATGGTGCACATAATGAGCATGAAGCTTGAGAGCAAGTTTCTTGACTCTTTGCAAATCAAGGCCGAGACTCTTCAGAGGAGCCAAAGTGTGAGGAATGTAAATAACACCCCCTACACCTAAGAGAATGACATGAAGAACATGGTCTCCTGCAATGCTGCGTCTAAGGCGACCTTGCTGAGCATGGGCAGCTTGGAGCTGCTGCTCAGGGCCAGTGTCTTCACAGTACTTGATCTCAACGAGATGGGTGGTACGACGCTGCCAGGGGAGGTTCTCGGGGCCTTGATCATTGGGGTGGTTCTGTTGATTTTGGGAACTGGTCTTCAAGTTGCGTATTTTCTTTGGAGTCACTAAAATGGCATCAGGGCGACAAGTGAGTCTCTTTGGTTGTGGTTTAAAGCAAAAATCCAAGCCGGAGGAACTCTGGATTCTGCTGTCACAGGTATTTGGAGATTTTGCATGCGATGCTTGTCAGCACTGCCCACATCTGTGGATACAAGACAGGATCCTAGGGAACATTTACTTATGGCTTTTGTTATAAGTCTGCCTGCGATATTGTGGCGTTCGGTCACCATGTTTCTAATGATGGGATGCTGGCACCCTGAGAGGATGTGAAGTGCACTGTCTTGG
>LFIK01001393.1_pt1 | contig 19201 bp, 26 predicted proteins | sample 643401 | NCBI WGS metagenome assembly LFIK01 (sample SAMN03777447, study PRJNA286221) | soda lake metagenome | biome: soda lake; feature: Kulunda steppe; material: water; isolation source: sample T5-Br brine of Lake Tanatar-5 | place: Russia: Kulunda steppe | collected 2010-07
ATGATGTTTTCTCCTTCGCTTTTCCCTCTTTTTTCCGTAATGCGAATGGTCCAGGAAATCTTTTCCGTATTTCCCCCCTTTTTAAATCTTTTTCCCTCAGGAAAAAAGTGTAATGCGAATTCGCCCTATATTGATGCATTATATTATATATTTATTATTTATTATTATTTATTATTATATTAACATTATATTGATGCATGCAGCAATAATGAGGAACCAAAACAGCCACAATTGAAGATAATGATTGAGCCAACACTCTTTCCACATTTCCTCAACGTAGCTCGAACCTGCCTTGTATCATTATTTGACAGGCAATGGCCAGGAGCAAAAAGCCCGAAACATGCTTTCATCTGAAATATGCCCACTGCTCAATATTTTGTATAACCTACGCTGGCACACAAGAGTTCCAGGCACTTTTGCGTCTAAGACAATGCACGTGCCTGCACTTTTCTGCCGCCCCTTAGAGGTTTGTAGACCACATTCCTTCAGGGACTTCCAGCACATACAATTTGCCTTGCACAAGGCAAGATATTACCAGCCAGGTGCGCAGGTATCTCCACTCTGATTCTTTCACAACGGTGCTCATGGTTTCTGCAGATCAATTGCACGCTCAGCAACGTGGAGTCCCTGTGCTCAGTTTTGCTGAGGCTCAAGAAGCAGCACATCCTTCCAGATGATTGCCTGTCATTTTTTCAAGACCAAGGGGCACCAGTTGCCCCAGGGCCTGATGGCAGATCAAGCTCACCTGAGGCAGCAACAGCAGAAGCAGTAGAAGCCAAAGGGACAGCAACAACATCAACAGCAACACCAGCAGCCCCAAGAGCCCCAGCAGCAGCTGCAATGGAGGGGCCACACTCCAGGGGTAGTCAAACAGGGCCCTCCCCCACCCCTGCTACAGCATCAGCTGCACCCTCCCTGGGTGCAACGTTGGCTGCCCTGCTGCACACTGTGTTCATGAAGCATCTGGGGGCTAGTAGGTTCATCAAGGCTGCAACGGCATTGCGTCAGACAGAGGTTCTGGGGCTGGGGGCCTACCATCCTGCACTGCGGGCCGAGGTAGATGCCTTCAAGGTGGGTTACCAGCATGCTTCAGGATGTGCCTCTTCCTGCTTTTGTTTGCTAAGCTCTTCTTTCTTCCTTCTCTTGTACTCCTTCAAGGGTGTAGGGTCCAAGTCCCATGCTAGATCCATCACTTGATTTATGGTCATGCCAAGATATGGCAGGCCCCAAAAACCCTGAAGCATGCCGCTCCAGCATCCCTAGTGCCCCAATCTTTCGGCAAAAGCATGTGAGAAAACCTACTGCAATTTACGGGGGTATGCTCAAGAAAGGCCAAAGTTTAGGGGCTGTGTGATCCTAATGAGAGAGAGAGAGAGAGAGAGAGAGAGGGAGAGAGAGAGAGAGAGTGTGTGTGTGTGTGCAGACAACATTGCGCTAGAAGGAACGTTTCTATCATATCACCTCCAAACTGTACACATGCCAGATGTGCAATTGCTGACACATCTGCTTCTCAGATCCTTGCCAGGATATGTATGCATGCAAGAGGTACAATAAGGCACAGCACCTACGACACTGCTGGATGGAGCAATTGTGTGAGCATACGCATTTGCAGGAAGTCGAGAGGGAAGCCAACCAGAAGGGAAAGGAAAAGGCAGGCTCGAAGCACAAGACACAAGTCCAAAAATCCAAGGCTTCAGAGAAAGCTGTTGAAGAGGAGGTATGCCGGCCTGTGGCACAGTGTGCAGCTCACCATTTCAGGCACTATTTCTTTTTCAACAGAATGATATGGCTGGCAAACAGGCACCATTTGGTTAGGCTTTGTTGCACGGGCTTATGCAGCATCACAAACGCACCATCACAAGGCTGGTTGCCATAAATGTTGGTCTGCATGCCGCTCTTTTACATCAAAGCCTGCCATTTGTGACGTTCGCCTCATTGCATGATTCTTGAAGCGACATGCCATCCATTTCCTGCACGCTTTGATTTCTGTGTTTGCAGGTGATTGCATACTTACGGCAACGCTGTCAGGAAGCATCCACCTCAGCACCCAGTAATTCATCTTAAAATCCCAGGCTGACTATTGTCCTTCCTAAGTCTCAGGAAAGCAAAAAGTCAAAAGATGTGCATATTGGATGTCTGCTGACAATTCAAACGTGTTTTGCAATGACCTGGTTCACTCCGCATTTCCAGGGTGCATTTATGCAATGAGCTAGTAATTTTGTGCTTCTGTAATTCTGTATGTACTTATTAGAAACTGTGCAGTCCAATGCTATTTTGATGTGTGTTCTTGGGCTTTAATCCCATTTTCCAATTATTTGTCTTAAAATTCCATTCTGGTGCCGTAATAGTGTGGTGAGGAATGTATGCAGGGGAAAGAATTTTTCCTTTTGTCTGAAGTTAACATGAAATTACTTAGGAATGTCGAGGTTCCTGACAAGGGACACACAAGATTTGAAATTGAGAGGCAAGACAGTCAAGCAGGAAAATTATGTACGCTCCGTTTGTGTCAGTTTTTTCTTGTTAAGGATGCTCCCGCATAATAATGATTTCCCATATCCACTGTTTCCATGCAAGAAATGACTTGTGTGCTTGTATCTGGCAGGAAATATTGTGAATATTGTAATGATGTTGCAAATGAGTGACAGATTGCAATTATGTTGTCTGCTGCCTAGCAGAAAAGAATAGTACACATGTATCTGGAGTTGTCAGCCAGGATCATATAAAATTTGCGATTTGAGTCAAGGTGTTATTTGATGGTATGGCTGTTGCATCAGATTAAAATTGAAGTGCGCATTTTATCAAGTCTGGTTGGCATTGCATGCCTTTCAAATCAAATAAGATTCAACAGAACCATCCAATTCAAGAGGACTTGCCTCTAAATAGATCCTGAATTAGGTATAATGTGTGTGATCTTCAAATGGCATGGATTACAGTGTTGGGCAGCTCATTATATGGCTGCCAGAAATGCATCTGGCCAGAATGTATGAGTTCTTGCAAAATTGTAAAGTGGCTAAGTTCCTGAACTTAGAAGGTGCTGTGAAAGAAATTTAGGTATGCTTCAATTCTGCCGCCACATGGTTCACCTTTTTTTGTATGCTTATGTTACCTCTTCTCCCTCTCTTCTACCTTAAAGTAAAAGCTGTTCTCCATTCTTCCTATGTGCATGCCTTCCACGCTTCCAATGCTTCATGCACAAAAAAATGCCAGTGGCCTGACTTTTCCCCACCTTTCTCTTTCGATAATAGCGTATGCCATTCAGCTCACTCATCATTAACCGGGCTGTGCTCACGTGAGCATCTTAAAAATCTTAGTAATGTGAAATATCCACGTGGAATTCAGTACCTCAGAGGCGAAACAGCAAAGAAACCAAAGCATGTACTCATATGCGTGTGTGCGCGCAAGTACTCATACACATATGTGCTCAAATATGCATGCACACTCACACACTACAAATGAATTTCAAAATATATACATTGATAATAGTGAAAGCTTCGTGAAAGCCTTCTGCCCCTGCGAGACGACTGTTTGCATCACACTGAATGGTACATGCGCGCTCGCGAATGCTCCTAGCAGTTACATTATTTTCAAATCATAAAAATGCCTGGATTTCTGGACGGTGAGTTTACTCCTCGTGCTTGGCATCGGGCGCACGCCCCTCGGCGGGGGATGGGCGACGCTGCGCCGCGTATTTGCATGCTGCATACATTATGTTTTAGTTATTCTGGTGTGTAATTCTTCACAGCTTCAAGGCAGGAGCTGGCGATGCACTAATAACGAGGAGCTGTCTGCTGGAGCTGTGCAAGCCGGGTTTGTCCATAGCTGCACGCACGTCCACCATATTTATACAATACAATGCAGATGATGATGATGATGTACAAGAGCTGTTTACAGGGCGTCCTGCTCTTCAAGCCTCCAAGTGAGTGTGCTGTCAAATTCAAATGTGCCTCGAGTCAAACGGCCAACATTTCCCTTCAGGAAAAGGAAAATGATTCTTTAAGTACTATGTTATGTCTATTTATGGAGCTCTTTTATGATCATCAGCCATAACTTGAGCACAATGAGTTTGAATGGATGGCGCATGCAGGCCAGCCACGGCTACAGCAGCAGCAGAGATGGCCACGGTAAAAAGCAGTAATAATCCTTTTGGAAGTGAGTGATTGAAGCAAGTAATGTGCTGCTGTATCGCTGAGCACCCTCGTGAGCACAAAACACTGTATGGAAATTTGGCACCATGGTAAGAGTGTCTGCTGTTGTGCAGACTCAGCATGCATCCTCTAATTGCCTCATGTGCAATGTATGCGCAGGTGGTGTGCAGGAGGATGAAGATTTTTTCAACGACTTTGCCATTGATGACGACGATGATGATCCGCTGCCAGAGCAGCCGCACAAGGGCGATGTGGGGTCCTTTGAGCCCACTCGAAGGCTTGAGGAAGGTAAGGTCAGGACATGCTTTTTGATGTCTCATCCACATCCTCCACCAGCCTCTACTGTGGCACATGATGAATTTGGGAAGACCAGCTCAGCATAAGGCCTTACCTGTGTGGGCTGCACCTCTCCCAGTGCTTCAAGCCTGTTAAAAGCAACCATGCGGTACAATCATGCGGTAGTTGTCCCAGGGATATGTTACCCTCCCCTTTTTATGCACCAGGTATCAATGCTGGCACATCGAGCTGCTTGCCAGAGGCACCAGCCGGCTCCCTCACGCTCCCCCCAAAGGTGCCCAAGAGCATGGTGAGCTGATCAGGCAAAATGCCTTTGCGAGTGGCAGAATAAGGTTACGGAGCAGCTGCCATCTTGTGCTGAGGCAGATTGCAGCTCACGTACATGCCTTCATCACTGCTAAAAGCCTGCCGAGCCACAATCGGCTTCAAGAATAGTGGCGTTAGAGGTTGTGGTTTGCTGTTGCCACTGAAATGGCACAGCAATAATTGAGAAGTGAGAACAGGTATTTCCTGGATGACCCATGTACTTAGAACCATTGCTACAGTTGCTACGATAGATAACATTGCAAGTCAAGGCTGGGTGTGGCCATTTGCTGCCATACAAAGCCAGACACAGGCAAGTTGTCCTATACTGCTCTCTTTACAAACCAGCCAGCTGCTGTTGCATGCAACTTTTTGGTCTTGGTAGAAGCACAGCTGCGGCCTCCTCTGCAATTGCAGCATGCAAACAATCTTTGCAACCAAACACACTTCCTTCTTGTCCAGAACCTTTGTCTTTACACATGTGTGCTTCCAGGGCAAGCCACCCCTTCACCCGCCACACGGGCCCAGGGCCCCTGCCGCAAGTGCACACAACAACTCCGTTGCCAGCCCTGCAGCTGTCACACCCCTTGCACCAACCCACTTGAGGGCTGATCAGTCTCCCACACTGCACTCTGACGCCTGCGCAAATGCACACCGCTATATGGAACAGCCTGCAGGTGCGCTCACACACCAGGACGGGCAGTGCGCCAAGTTGTTGCGCCATGCCCCCAGGCCCTTGATATCATACCTGCGACTGTGTGTGCACATGCGCCTTAAAGCTGTTGAAGGTTGTCAACGCTTCATTGGTTATGGTCAGCGTGAGACTTCTAGAAGCGCCAAATGCATGGGCGCTGGTTGGTGCCCTTTTGTCAGCAGCACTTAAACAGGGGCACACTCTTCCAATGGCATGCATGGGTCTTGACCTAGATCAAAATCTTGCACATGCATGTTTGTTCAGGTGAAAATCTGAGTACTCCTATGCTTAGCACCCCAGCTGCGCAGCATCCGATGGCAGCACGGCCACTCAATGAAACACCTGCTGGATGTGACACTTCACCCCTAATTGACTGCACCAACAATGACCAAGATGTTCCTGATGCTCCCCTAATGGAAGGTAGCAGATTTCCCATTGTTTGGAACTTGAGCGAGCCTGTAGTTAGTGAGGCGAGTGAGCAAGAAATCCAATGAGAGTTTTCATTGGTCGCCTGCTTGTTTACTGCATGCTTGTCTGCAATCCTATCTTGATTGCATTCGTGCGCTTTGCGTTTCCAATTAAGCAATAACTTCAAATTATTGGATTGGCACATGAAGGAAGAGCAACAAAGGGTTCTGAAGCCTCAGGTACAAGGGCAACAGGGCCTGATAGAGCAATAAGAGCTGATGGTGTGTCAGACCATGTCCATATCAACGCTGGCCATGCACACAAAGCTGGACACCAAAAGCGCAAAGCATTTTGCATCTCGCACTTGAGTACGGTACTGGTCTGTAAAGCCACCAAGGAGGCAGGACGCAGTATTGCTATTTGCCATAGTCATCAAGGCTCAGTGCACCACATGCTGTGCTGTTCTACCCATCATTAGCTTCCGTATAACTTGCAGTCCAGATGCCTAGACCAATTTGTAACATTTAGTTCCCCCTTTCCCTTGTGCAGGTGCTGCTGGAGGTGCACCCGGCCAGACAGATGCAGCAGGGGAGCAGGCAAATGCAGCAGATGAAATCGGCAGCAAGGAGCAAGGAGGGTGAGTGGCATGCATCAAGATCTGATATGCGGCTGGGTGATCTGGCTCGCTGACTGAGGTAAGGTCAATATAGGGCAAACGTTGGGGTCAAAGGAGTGGCATATGGTTGAGGGCACGGCGCTCCACCAAACTGGGGCTGAGAGTGAGAGTGAGAGTGAGAAAAGGAATGAGGGTGGGGCTGAGAGTGAGAGTGCAACTGACCAGGGATCACACCCCGACAAGGGCTACTGCAGGCAGCGCGGTACATTGAGAGTCAGGCTGCTAACGCACCTGACGGGGGCTATTGCAGGCAGCGCGGATTATTGAGAGTCAGGCTGCTAACACGCCTGACGGGGCCTACTGCAGGCAGCGCGGAATGTTGAGAGTCAGGCTGCTCACACGCCTGACGTGGGCTGCTGCAGGCAGCGCGGAATGTTGAGAGTCAGGCTACAGCTCCGGTGGAAACCCAGCCATGCATGGACTAGTAAGGGGAGTCAGTCACCTGCTTCATCAGGCGGGCGCCAAGTTATGAGTGCATGCGCTGCCATGCCCTGGGGGTGGCCGCTGCAACTCTCATGTGCGAGTTCACCAGAGCTCATGTGAGAGCCCATCATAGGGTTGCGGCTGCAAATTGAATCAAGCCATTGAAGCTCCATCCCATTTCAAAGCCTAGGGTCACTGTGCTGTCGTATGCCTGACCTGAAGCTGCCCTCCATTCCTGGGTGCGATGCTGACTTTCTTGCTGTCCTGCACAGTCATGATATTAGACTGCCCATGGGTTCTGGCATTCCTGCAACGCCAATGCTGCCCAGGGGCTAAAGTTTGTTTGCCTGGCCCTGTCCTTGGAGCCCTACGTTTCTGCCCTTCACGCATTTCCGCACCTCATGGAACCCTTTTGCTTGACCTCTGTAGCACTGCATCACACACTTGCTGCCGCTGCTCACACCCTATGCCCCATGTGAGAAAAACGATCCAGCCAGGAGCTTTGTAAAGCACGCACTGGGACATGCGTGTGCGCTGGGGCACCCCCATACAAAAAATGCAGGCAGACCGCTTTGCACCCATCATTCAGCACCTCTGCCTTCATGCAGGTCTCCCCCCAAAACAACCATGTTTGCGCCCCAGCTTGCCCCAAGCGGCTCCAACCCCACCTCCCACAGCAGCAGCCAGGTCTACCCTGGTTCCAGCCCACAGCGCAGCACTACAGCACCTGCAGCGGCTACAGCCAAAGCCGGTGGCTTGGGCACAGGCCCTGCTGCTGGTGCGTCTCACACAGGTGCCATAGGTGGCCCCTTTGCCCCACAGCAGCAGCAGCAGCAGCCCAAATGTGCCGCTGACGTCAGTATGCAAGAAACTGAATTGGCCCAGAGCACACCTGCTGCTGCTGCTTTGGCGCCGCCTGGTTCCCTGGCACCTGCGCGGGGGCCTGCGCCTGCATTCCCTGGCTTTGCCGCTCCTGCGGCCCCTACCCACGCCAGCGCGGGCCTCACTGCAGCTGCCTTCGCGCATGCTGGCACCGGATTTTCTGCACTCGGCTTGGGGGGGACAGCCGCTGCAGACCCCCAAGCTGCAGGGCCGTGGGCAGGCGTCAAAAGGGACGAGCCGCTGGCAGGCGGCAGCAAGGGCAGGGGCCAAGCACCTGGGGTCGGCGCTGCCAGCAGCAGCCCCGCTGGCAGTGGCCCATTGAACGCGCAAGATGCGCTGCAAGAGGAGGTGCGCAACCCCAACCAGCCTCCCTCACAGCAGCAGCAGCAGCAGCAGCAGCAGCAGCAGCAGCAGCAGAATCAGCAGCAGTCTCCCCTGCGTGAGGTGTCGCGCAGCCCTGGTCGGCACCCCTTTGCTGCCACGCCGCCCCCCACGACCACCGTGTTTGCACCTGCAGGCCAGGAGGGCAGTGTGAGGGATCCCCTGGACCTGTCCCCCATCCAGCTCCCACTATCCCAGGAGTGGGCTGCAGAGGGGGCAGCAGCAGCAGCAGCAGCAGTGGCGCCGGCCCCGGAAACAGGCGCAGGCACAGCTGCAGCGTTTGCGGCAGTCGCACAGCGCACACCCCCCGCAGCAGCCTCCGCCACCACGCCACACCCCCCTGCAGCAGCTCCACCTCCAGCACCACCAGCACCACCAGCACCATCAGCAGCGGCACTACCACCAGCACCACCAGCTCCAACACCAGCACCACCAGCACCAGCAGCAGCATCAGCAACTAAGCCAGGAGCTCCTGCGGAACCCAGCATTGCAGCAGCACTACCACCAGCACTATCAGCAGCGGCACCACCAGCTCCAACACCAGCACCACCAGCAGCAGCACCACCAGCTCCACCAGCAGCATCACCAGCAGCAGCACCAGCAACTAAGCCAGGAGCTCCAGCGGCACCCAGCCCAGCAGCTCCCAGACCTGCACCCAGACAGCCAATAGCCAGCCAAGCACCCTGCCCTGCACCCAGCCCTGCACAGCATCCACACGCCCCCGGCCATGGACGCGCAGGCAGCATGCCTGAAGCAGACAAGCAGGCATGCAGCCAGGCACACCAGGCCTCTGGCATGCCGAGTGTGCTTGCTGCTGCTGCCGCTGCCGCTGGCCCGCCCGCGCATGCCATGCCCACAGCTGCAGGAGCTTCTGCTGGGGTGGCCGCTGCTAAGGCCGCACCTGGCAGGGGCGCACAGGCACAAGTCGGTGAGCGTGCAACAGCAAGCGTCGAGCACAAGGGTGCGGGAGATAATCCGGGCCCAACTAGCGGCTGGGCTGGCCGTGCTGCGGAAGCAAGCAGCAGCAAGGGCGAGGATGCAGGCAACAAGCTGGAGTTCTCATCCTGCCTCAGCAGGCTTGAGACGGTGCGTGCCTCAGCCCCGACAGGCCTGCTGCCAGCGCGCATGTGCGCGTGCTCATTTGCACCTGCGCAGCGCGCAGGACTTGTCCTGCACATTTTGTGCGTCGTGCATGATGCTGTGTGTGTATACATGCATGCCGCAGCGGCCCAAAATGCTGTCCGATACCTACTTGCTCATTTGCATATGTGTTGAATGTGTGTTGAATGTGGGTGATGACAGGGCTTGTCAGGCATGCTCTCAATACGATTTGATGCAGTATACCTCCAACTGAAGTGATGAATGTGTGCGTTAGCTTTTCAAGGCATGCTAGACAGCCTCATGCACCTGCGCCGTCAAAGCCCTGGCACCCTTAGCCTGTGCTCTTCCTCCCCTGCTGCACTTTGGTACTCCCTGCACTTGATGAAGCGGGAATAGCAGTCAAAGCAGACCATTGCCTGTGATGCTGCTGTGCCTGATGAGCTCCTAGCTAAAAACCTGCACAGGTGAGGAGGATGGCGGGACACCTTCAGAGAGGAACATTCATGAGGATCCCCCTAAACACATGACCAGTTGATTGCAGCAAATTGGTGTGGAGGTCTTTTAAGCATGCCGGCTGATCTTCACATTCACTCCCAGCGGGCACCAAAAGGGTTAGCTCCTGATAGGAACAATTGCATTTGCATTTTTGCTCTATTGGCACAGCTTGTAGTAAGAAGGCTGATAGCCAACCGGCAAGAGCATTGAGTGCACACCTACGCTCATCCTTGCATGCCGTGCAGATGCTGCTGCAAGCCCAGGAGATGCAGCTGGAGGTGCTGGAGGTGCGTGCCCAGTCTGCCATGCTGGCGAACAAGATGGCACGGCTGGACAACCCCATCTTGCGCGCCAGGCTGCAGGATGTGAAGAAGCGGCATGCTGCTGCCATGTCTGCTGTTCTGCCCCGCCCGCTGCAGGAGCATGAAGTATAGCAAACTTACTGCCTATCAGGGTCCAACAACTAGTGCACAGACAGGCAGGGAGGCCTGGTACCCTTTGCATGAATGCATCAAGTCCAGGAGCTCTTTTGCACCATCTTGTAAATTGGCATGTGAAGCAGAAAGGCATCCGGCAGATTTAGGAGTGTTTTTCGCATTGACACTACACCATACTGTGACTTGTAGTGACAGCATCTCTTCTCGTGCCATGTCGATTGTTGGAGCTGGCCTGCAAGTTTGCTGATGTCCTCCCGGCTCGAGCTTGCAATTGGTGGAATAGGAGGATGGCCTGAGCCTGGAATGTGTTCTGATTTGGATGCGTTTGAATGCTGTGGCGCACTCTGCATGGCAAAACAGTGTTGGCTGTGTAATGAAAAGAACAAAAGGTATGTAGGCAGAAAAGGCACTCCCTACATCAAAATGAGTGTAGATGCGTATGCTGTGTAGCTGCTTTTTGAAGCGAACACATTTGACAAGAAAATGTGGACTCCGATTTTTATGTCCATTGCGCCTTATCTCTCCTGTTCTCTTCTAAACATTGTGAAATGGGTATGAGCTTTGTACCATGCGCAGGCACTGCTGCACTGGACAGCGTGCCAGATATGCTCACATAGAGTAAATTCGATGCATTGCTTGTCAGCATGATCCTCTTGAATTGCGTTCAGTGCTCAAGTGTGGTGTTTGTTTCACACATGCCTTTTGTGTAACCTCAGCATGAAATGTATGATATGTCAAAGTGACGTGTCACCGTACAACCTAGTTGTCATGACAATTTGTGGTCAGTGACGAATTAATGACAGTCAGAGTGCCTAAGTTAGTAGGTGGGGGGTATGTCAGGTATTTTCCTGTCAGGGATCTCTTTCTTTTGAATCCCCCATGCATCCCTGGATTCAAATTTGGCCACTCCTGTGGCTGGGTTAGAGCATCTCATGATTCTCATCCTTCCCCATGTAACGTGTACCTAATGATGATCTGGGTTGGCAGTGCGAGTGCAGTGACTGAGGGGCATGGAAGGGAGGAAGCAGAATCTTGAAGCACCCTAATGTAAACGTACTAGCAAGCTTACAGCTGTGGCTGAACAACAGTATGATGTCCCGGGATGCATGGACTTTGGACTCCTTAGGAATCCTAGTCTTACGTACCAAATGCCTACACTTGATAGCTTGTGGCTTGTGCGTCTAAGGCCATCGTGTGGCACAATCATTGTACTTCATGATGGCAAATTGACATGACTTAATACTGCCAGCCCTGTGTTCATCATTAACTTGATGTCTGGCTGTTCCCAACTTTATAAAGGGTTTTAACTCTCACCTTGCTCGTTAAAAAGTGCCTTTTGGACAAACCAGTGATAGTAAGGGTTGCCTGCCGGTGATGCTTGCCGCAGCTAATAACCTCTCCATTGACTAGCTGAGTGGTGTCCCTGCCCTAGTACCTTATTCATTAAAGTGCTTTCCCTTTGCAATTCAATATCAAGTTCTGGTCTGCACAAGCTTATGAGCATAGTGCACAGAATGGGCATGAAGCTTGAGAGCGAGTTTCTTGACTCTCTGCAAATCAAGGCCGAGACTCTTCAGATGACTCATTTGGTTCGGAACCAAAGTGTGAGGAATGTAAATAACACCCCCTACATCTAAGAGAATGACATGAAGGACATGGCCTACTGCAATGCTGCGTCAAAGGTGACCATGCTGAGCATGGGCAGCTTAAAGCTGCTGCTGCTCAGGGAGAGTGTCTTCACAGTACTTGATCTCAATGAGATGGGTGGAACGACGCTACCACGGGAGGTTTTTGGGGTGAGTCTGTCTGGGCTGGTAAGCTGTGGCTGGTGTTTGTGGTCTGCCTCCAGATGCGGTGGCTGCCGCTTAAGAACCCTGCCCCCCACCCAAAACCACCCTCCTTCCACTCCTTTAAGTAAGGCTTATATCATTGGGATGGTTCTGATGAATTTGAGAATTATCTTGCGTGTTTTCTTTGGAATCACTTAAATGGCATCAGGGCAAGAAGAGAGTCTGTCTCTTTGATTGTGGTTTATGGCAAAAACCCAAGCCGGAGGAATTCTGGATTCTGCTGTCATAGGTTTCTGAAGATCTTGCGTACGATGCTTGTCAGCACTGCCTACATCTGAGGATACAAAACAGAAGCCTAGAGAACCTTTACTGATGGCTTTGGTGATAAGTCTGCCTTCAATGTTATGGCGTTCGGTCACCATGCCTCTTATGGTGGGATGATGGCACCCTGAGAGGATGTGGAGTGGAATGTCTTGGCAGGAGCTGGTAAGGCAACTAAGGCTGTTCTACTGCTTCAAGTTGAAACAGACAGCATGTTTTTGGTTGTAAATTGTGCCAGACGGGTACTTGAGCCATGTCCCTTTTTCCTTGTGAGAGATGCCAGACATAGACCAGAAGGCATTACTAATTTTGCTGTGAGCACTCTTATTCTTGATTAAATTCTGGTAGTAGGTGTAGTAGCTGGTATCAGTTTGTACATTGCCTAGTTTAAAACTTTTAATAGAAGGCAAATTTGTGGACCATGTGAGCTAGTAGCACGTCGCGTTTGTTGGGGAGGTAGCGCATACTATGCGCCCCATATTATGGGATTGGTAAGGCTGGGATTAATCAAAATTGTCAATGATAGGACATTGTGTTTTGAGCCATCTGTGGAGGTTACAAGGCAAATGATGTTGTTAAAAGGGTCACCTCCATGCCCTGCCATTTTAATACCAGTGTCAGCAGCTTCAGGATGTTAGGCCACATGCATTGCTATCTGATCAGCACGCTCATTACCAATAATGCCGGTGTGGGCTTTTATTTTCAGGAATTTGATGGAGAGTACCACACTGTTGCTGATCAATGATTGCTTTGATGATAGCCTCTAAGAGGCTGTGGTGGATGTGGTAGGTGTGCAATTCTGATCCGCTTTCTAATTTGTCTCATTGAGTTTTCATTGTCTGAGCTATTAAAGGTAGTCATGAGAAACAGCTGCATCAATGCCTGCAAGCTCAGCCCTATGGACAGTATTAGTAATGTTGGAGCCAATAGGATTCACGTGCAAAATTGTTTGGTGGCCCTGGCTTTACTACTAGTTTAGTAAAGCATATAGTATGCACATACAGTCCAACCAACTCAGAAGCAGAGCTCTGTAGTGGTCGGCTGGCATCGCGGTGAAGGCCTGTGCTCTTGGCTTCCGAAGCCACAACGAGTCGTTGTATTTTTGGTGGAGATCTTGAAGACGTTCCAGTATGAGCATGCCTATGCACTTCCCATCTGCTCCACAGACGGATGCAGCAAGGATAGTAGATAGCTTGTGGGCTGAGATTCCTGCTCGTGAGGTTGTGCATTCTGGTCTGTATGGCCGATGATACAAACTTCATGAACCCAAGTAAAGAAAAGAAAAGAAAAACTACGTAGGCAGTGAAACCACTCCCTACATCGATTAAGGAAAAGGAGACACATTGACCCGGAGAGCCGTGAGTCATACTCACCCAATACTGGCTTTTCAGAATCCTCCCGCCGCGGCCCCCCACTAATGACCTTCTTCCTCGTTTAATGGTGGAGGTTCGCCTGGTGCTTGCACCAAATGTAAACTTCTTCCTTAATTCACGCAAACAGAGGTTACCTTGTTACTAACACTAGTAGCGTAGTCTTTTCTTTTCTTTTCTTTTTCCCAATATGACCCGTGGGCTGGATGTCCAGCTGTGGGTTGGTTGGATGGCAATCAAAGGTCACTTTGTTACTCAGGATGCAATCACTTTTTTGGTGCCATGGGTTATCAGATGTGTCATCCTCTGAGAAACCTTGGCATGTCAGATTGTCTAGGCTGGAGTCTGTTGTGGAGACAGAGATATTTAGGCCAGGGGCTTTATTCATCAGGTACTTTTAGACTTATTGTACAAAATCTGCATGGATGGCCATTTCCTCTGGTTCCCAGGTGGGTCCCATGCCACCACTTTCAATTCCTCATTTTCAGCGTATTCACGCCGGGACTCATTCTCTGAACCAGTGAGGGTGCCTCAACAGCAGGGTAGGCCCAGGTTTCATCCTTTTTAACCGGATTCCCGGTCCTCGTCTCTGCAACAGCCGAGTCTCAGGAGGCAAGGCCAGTGATAAGCGCGGTTGCAGACATCGCAGACATAAATATCTTCAGATGTCCCCTTGCCAAGGGGTGCAGTGTACATGGTGGCAGTGAAGTTCGGGGAAAAGCAAGTGTTTCCTAATCTACTTCACAGAGTCATGATTGATCAAATAAATCCACACATGGCTCATGCATACAAGTCACTGAATGGCTAGATTAAAGTGGCTTTCTTTTCTTATTGGGTGCTTAAGGCTGTAACTACATTCTAACAAAGGGACAGAATTCCATCATACCTCAAGCTGTCAAGCTCGCTTGCCTATCTCAGCATACTCCGGGTTCGTGCTACAGCTATCGGCCAGGTGCCCTGGCAGCTTCTAGACGTCTACCCTAAGGCTATGCCACCGTGCAGTGTTCCTGGGATTTCCCCCAGGGCGGGGCAGGCTGCAGGGGCAAGCCAGGCGCAACTCCGGTCAGCAGAACTTGAGAACTCAACATTGCAGAGAAAGCAAGAAGCAACAAAAGGCAACAGAGGGGCGCTGGGCGCCCTATGTCCGGCGCAGGTTGCGCAGGATGCTCTCTTTCAGCGCGCGCATGTCCTTGCGATCACCGCTGGTGTCCTGCAGCAGCCGTTCCACCTCTGCGCTGCTCCCGGGCAGGCTGGCCTGCTGCTGCTGGCCCACCGCCTCCCCTGCCTCCCCAGCACCTTCCGCCCCCGGTGCAGGTGCAGCTGCCCTGGCAGACGCGGGCGTCCCCAGGGGCGAGCCCAAGCCGCTGCTTGTGGCGGCGGAGCGGGGCGTGCTGGGCACAGACAGCGCAGCGGTGCTTGCGGGTGGCGCGCACAGCACGTCCAGCAGGTGCATCCAGCCGCACTTGACTTTGGGGGCGCGGGCGGGGCTCTGGGGGCCGTCTGCGCCCAGCTCGCTCTGGCCTGCGAGCAATGCAAGGGGCGCGCGGGATGCGCAGGGTAGGCTGGTGACACACCCTCCCTGTCGGGGCACGGTGGGCCACGAGAGGCAGGGTCTGGGCAGCCACACAAGAGGCGGTGTGGGCCTGCGGGGCCGCACTGCCGATCCGAGCACGCAGTGGGAGCAGGCAGCGCCGTGCATGGGGAGGGTGTGTGGGGCACGCAGTGGGAGCAGGCAGCGCCGTGAACATGGGGAGGGTGTGTGGGGCACGCAGTGGGAGGGAGAGTGTGCGGGGCACGCAGTGGGAGCAGGCAGCGCCGTGCATGGGAAGGGTGTGCGGGAGTAGCATGTGGTGTGAGCGCAGCAACCCGTGCACGCGGCGGGCGAGGCGAGCGCTGCAGGCTGGTGGGGGCAGAGCAGCGTGGGGGCGGCTCGTGGCACAGGAGAGGAGGGACTGGGCAATTGAAGCTCTAAGGCGGGCTGGGCTGCGCGACAGGTGCATCCGCCTGGCATGCGTGATGACATTGCGCAACCCAGTAGACACAGCATCTGTGCAAGGCCACACCACAGGAATTCTGCTATGTCAGCACGGCGCGCCGTGCTCACGCTGCAACAAAACACGTGCCCCCCGCGTGCGGCAGCGCATCATACACGCATGCCCTTGCGCACGCACTCAGCCGCCCACAGCCACGCGCGCACGGCAGCCCCCCATCTCTCAGGCACGCACGCACCTGTAAACACCCAGGGGCACCAGCTGCGGTGGTAGTTCAGTGGGTCAAAGGAGTCTGTCAGGCCGGCGGCCCCCGCCCCTGGTGCAGCACTGCCGCTTACAGACCGCGCATGTTCCCCTCCACTAGTCGACCCCCGCCTGCCGCCCCCGGCCATCCTGCCTGCTCCCCTGCTCTCCACAGGGCTGCCCAAGCTCCAAACACCTCCTGCCTGCCTGCCCCCGCCCCGGCCCCTGGTCAACAGCTCAGCGGCTGATGATGAGCCTCCAGCACCCGCCGCCACCTCAGCACCGCCAGCCGCTGACGGCTGCACGCATACCCGTTTGGCGCCTGGCGCAGCTGCAGGCTGCTGCTGCTGCTGCTGCTGTTGCTGTGAGCTGGAGCAGGTCCCAGGCCCTGTGGCAGCAGGGCCAGAGGGCACAGAGCGACGCACACAGGTGGAGCAGGCCAGCAAGCATGTCTCAGCATGCGGCGCACGCGCAAAGGCTTGCAGGACTGCGTTGGAGCGTCCAACACCATGGAGCAGTGGCATTGGGGTGTCCAGGGACCCATTGCATGCTTTGCTTGCTCGCATCAACGCATCCGCTCGCTTGCGTCAACCCATACGCCCACTTGCTCGCTTCCACGCGCCGGGGGCGGGACAGAGAAGCAGCAGGGTGCACAGCAGCCGACCACTGGGCCCCCACAAAAGTCCCAGTGTGCCTGGGCTTAAACCATGCCCACCACCCTGCTCCTCTTTGCAGGCCCTACCTAACCCGGCATACCTGCGGCAGAGGTGGAGGCTCCGGTGGTGCCTTCGCTGTTGTCTCCTGCTTTGCGCTTCTGGCCTGCGATTGCATGGAAATGACAAGCAACGCATGGGCACACAGAAGCAGAGAGTGCAGCAGGCAGCGCCCCCCCCTGCGGGCACGGCATTTGAGGGCATGGTTTCTCCAAATGGCAGGGCCATGCCCTGCTGCTGCTGCTGCTGACCCAAACAGAGCCACACACCTTGTGGTGGTGCTGCTGCTGCTGACCCAAACAGAGCCACACACCTTGTGGTGGTGCTGCTGCTGCTGACCCAAACAGAGCCACCCACCTTTTGGTGCTGCTGCTGCTGCTGACCCAAAAAGAGCCACACACCTTGCTTACATGCAAAAGTGCTGGCTGATCCCGAGGCCCCAAGACTGCGTATTCTGAGGCCCCAAGAGTGCTGATCTCGAGGCGCAAGAGTGCAGCACAGACTCATGTGCAGAAGTGCTGGCTGATCCCTAGGCCCCAACTCTTTTTTTCGAGTGCAGCACGGGCAGCACCCGCCATGGGCACAGCCCCTGAGGGCATATCCCACCTTTTAATGCAGCAGGCGCAAGCTGCAGCGCTCACCCCTCTGGCGATGCACGGCTTGCGCGCTGGCGCCCTTGCACACTGGCGCCCTTGCACACTGGCGCCCTTGCCGCTGGCGCCCTTGCGCGCTGGCGCCCTTGCGCGCTGGCGCCCTTGCGCGCCGGCGCCCTTGCACACTGGCGCCCTTGCACACCGGCGCCCTTGCACACTGGCGCCCTTGCACACCGGCGCCCTTGCAGCCCTTGCACACTGGCGCCCTTGCACGCCGGCGCCCTTGCACACTGGCGCCCTTGCACACTGGCGCCCTTGCGCGCTGGCGCCCTTGCGCGCTGGCGCCCTTGCGCGCTGGCGCCCTTGCGCGCTGGTGCCCTTGCACACTGGCGCCCTTGCACACCGGCGCCCTTGCAGCCCTTGCACACTGGCGACCTTGCACGCCGGCGCCCTTGCACACTGGCGCCCTTGCACACTGGCGCCCTTGCACACTGGCGCCCTTGCTTACTGGCGCCCTTGCGCGCTGGCGCCCTTGCGCGCTGGCGCCCTTGCGCGCTGGCGCCCTTGCGCACTGGCGCCCTTGCGCACTGGCGCCCTTGCCGCTGGCGCCCTTGCGCGCTGGTGCCCTTGCACACCGGCGCCCTTGCACACTGGCGCCCTTGCACACCGGCGCCCTTGCAGCCCTTGCACACTGGCGACCTTGCCGCCCTTCCGCGCTGGCGCCCTTGCGCGCTGGCGCCCGTAGCATGCCAAAACAGGGGGGCCACCCCCAAGCCAAGCTGCCCCTCTGCCCCACGTCACCATGCTGTGCACCATATGGGCCTCTCCTCCTCCGCCCCACGTTTTGTGTTCCCCACCACCCTGCCGCAACCACTGCTGCACCACTGTTACGTGAGTAGTTGCAGTGGGGGGGCGCGCCTCTCCACCCCCACCACGCGCCTCAAGTGTGGCGCGCCACGTGCGCCGTGCAGGCCATACAAGCCACGCGCATTTTGGGCCACAGTAGCAACCAATGGCCCCCCCCTCCATGTAAAATTGCGCTGACGGCTGCGAAAAGAAACACCATGCGCGCCCTGTCCAAGTCACGCACGGCGCACCTGCACCCCGTGCTGGGGACATGGTAGCCCCCTGCCCTCCCGCCTCCTCTGCGCGCTCGTTGGCGGGCACGCTAAAGGCGGCGAGCCCAAACACTGGCCTGCCGCTGCTGGCAGCCCCAAACGGAGCGTGCGGCAGGCCCTCGGGCCTGCGTGTGTGCACGGCAGCGCAGGGCACGTGCATGCTGCGTATACCCACCTGCATTTATGGAGCAAAGCCGCACGGCTCTGCCTGTGCAGAGGCTGAGATATACCTCCAAGAGATAGAATGACCTAAAAAAAAAGCAGGCTGTGGATGCATCCCTAGTGCACAGCCCCTGTGGCACATGCATGCAAGCTGCGTGCCCCACACCCATGAGGGCAAGTGCACGTACTTGCACACGCATCAATGCTGCCCCCCCTCGCATCCACCAAAGCTACTCGCAGCTCACAACATGCGCAAGTTGGCAACCCCACATGGCCAGAAGGGCAAGACAGCACCCACTGGCGCGTAAAGCATGCCTGGGGACGTAAAGCATGCCTGGGGTTAGAGCTCCCCCCCTTCTCCTCAAACCGCTGAAGGCCACACCTGCTGCCCGGCTGCTCCTGTGCGCAAGCGCTGTAGCTACCGCCCGCGATGGTCTTGAACAGCAAAGCAGCAGGCGGGGGCGGGGGCGGCAGGCGTGACCTGGTCGCTGCAGCAGCGGCAGCTGCTGATGGCGTGCCTGCAGGGGTGCTGGACGAAAGCTGACCATGCGGCGGCTGGGCCTGGGGGATGAAGTTCCACAGCCCCACGCGGCTCCTGCACACACACACACACACACACACACACACACACACACACACACACACACACACACACACA
>LFIK01001395.1_pt1 | contig 19188 bp, 15 predicted proteins | sample 643401 | NCBI WGS metagenome assembly LFIK01 (sample SAMN03777447, study PRJNA286221) | soda lake metagenome | biome: soda lake; feature: Kulunda steppe; material: water; isolation source: sample T5-Br brine of Lake Tanatar-5 | place: Russia: Kulunda steppe | collected 2010-07
CCCATTAATTTGATTTCTTTAGCACCATCAGAAAGAATTCTTCCCAAAGTTCCTGGGGCACAAAAACCAACTATTAAAATAGCATTTTTAGGGTCTTCAATTTTATTGTAAATATGATGTCTAACTCTACCTGCGGTCATCATTCCAGAAGCACTAATAATGATTGCTGGTCCTTTATGGTTATTTATGGCTTTTGATTCTTCTACATGGCGGGTATATTTAAGTCCTTTAAACCCTAATGGATTTGGATCTTTCTCTAATAAATCATGAGTTTCTTGATCAAAACATTCAGGGTGCATCAAATAAATATTTGTTGCATTAATAGCTAAAGGGCTATCTACAAAAATTGGAATTTTAGGAAGTTTGCCTTCTCCTTCTAGTTCATTAAGCAAATAGACAATTTCTTGAGTTCGTCCAATACTAAAAGCTGGAATAATCAGTTTTCCTTGGTTTTTAACGCAGACTTTGTGAATAATAGAGAGGAGCTCTTTCTGGTCTTCTCGAGTAGTAAAGTGCAACTTATCACCGTAGGTAGATTCACAAATTAGGTAATCTACTTTAGGAATGGGAACGGGGTCTTTTAAAAGCGGACGGTTAGGTCGCCCAATATCTCCGGTGAATCCTATTTTTTTGATGTTTCCGTTTTCTTTAACTTGAACAACTACAGAAGCACTTCCTAAAATATGGCCAGCATCTTGAAATCTGAAACTCAGGTTTTCATCTAATTCAAACCAGCGCTCATAGCCAATTCCAATAAATTGATGCAAGGCTTTTTCAGCATCTTCTAGAGTGTACAAAGGTGCTACTTCCGGCGCTTCGGGAGCTCTTTTTCGGTTGTCTTGTTCAGCTTCACGTTCTTGAATGTAAGCCGAGTCGGCCAACATAATTCTGCATAAATTTCGCGTAGCATTGGTACAATACACATTTCCAGCAAAGCCATCTTTGACCAACTTCGGAATTCTTCCGCTGTGATCAATATGCGCATGAGTTAAGATGAGAGCATCTATTTGTTTTGGGTCAAAAGACCAATCTTCATTAAACTTTTTAAAGTTATGGTCATTGCCTTGGTAGAGACCACAATCAATTAAAATCTTTTTTCCAGAAGTTAATTTGAGTAAAAAGCAACTTCCTGTTACTGTTTGTGCTGCACCGCAAAATTTTAAGTCCATAGGTAGGTTGTATTTATATTTGAAATTTAAGCAAATAAATTTACATGACTAATGATTTTTATCATTAACTAATTTGTTGTTTAAATTTCATTTTTTTTTGCGTTAAGGATTGAAGTGGAAATCCCGCAAAAAGTAAAGTCTAAATTTTCTTGCTTTAGCAAAGCGACCGAGAGGAAGCTCTTGCAAAAGCTTAGAAAATTAGCTTGACTTTTGAGGAATTGGAACGGAAAGCCTGTTAAAACGCTCAAAACATAATATTACTTTAGCTTGACTGATTTATTTTTTAATTTTACTAAAATATAGACTTTGGGGAGGAGAATTGATATTAGTTCGTTTATTTATAAAAAGCGATTGGTGTCTTTTTTATGATACTTTTTGTAAGTTATTTTAAAGCAGTTTAGTGAGTTGTACTCAAGCTATCATTAATGTCTTGAATGTAGTTTAAGACTTCCTCCTTGCCTGTTCCTTTTTGAGATGATGTGATAAAATAGGGGGGCATTTCTTCCCAAAATGCTAATAATTTGTCTTTATATATTTTTAAATTATTTTCAACGGCATTGGGTTTAAGTTTGTCTGCTTTTGTAAAAATAATAGAAAACGGAATGGCATTAACTCCTAACCATTGCATAAACTCGAGGTCCAAGGGTTGAGGTTCATGCCTTAAATCAACTAAAACAAATGCGTTTACAAGTTGGTGTCTTTTTTCAAAATAACTTTCTATAAAGCGTTGAAACTTCTTTTTTTCGGTTTTACTCACTTTAGCGTAGCCATAGCCTGGCAAATCAACTAAATGCCATGATTTGTTAATTAAGAAGTGGTTAATTAGTCTAGTTTTTCCTGGTTTTCCTGAAACCATTGCCAATTTTTTTTTGCCTGTAAGCATGTTGATTAAAGAAGACTTTCCAACATTGCTTCTGCCTATAAAGGCGTATTCTGGCAATTTAGAATTTGGGCATTTTAAAACGTCTGTATTGCTAATTACAAATTCTGCAGCAGTGACTTTCATTAGAGTTTATTTTTGGTTAACCAAGACTCTAAGATTTGATTAAATTCTTCGGGGTGTTCCATCATTGCGGCATGACCACATTTGTCAATCCAAAAAAGTTCTGAATTGGGAAGTAATTCGTCAAATTCAACAGCTACTTTAGGAGGTGTAACTTCGTCTTGTTTTCCCCAAATAATACAAGTAGGCTGGTGCATGTTTGGTAAATCTTTGGCCATGTTGTGTCTAATTGCACTTTTTGCAATGGCTAAGATGCGAATTAACTTGTTTCTGTCTTTTATAGTTTGATAAACATCTTCAATAATTTCTGGTGTCGCTACCTCTGAATCATAAAAAACATCTTGAGCTTTTTTCTTGATATACTCATAATCTCCTTTTTTTGGATAGGAATCACCCATGGCACTTTCATAAAGTCCTGAGCTTCCTGTTATAACAAGACCTTTTATAAGGTCTGGGTATAGTTTTGTGGTGAGTAGCCCAATGTGTCCGCCTAAAGAGTTACCAAGTAAAATTACTTGCTCATACCCCCTTGCTGTAATAAATTCCTTAATAAAACTTGTAATATTTTTGATGTTCGTTTTTAGTAACGGAAGTGAATATATGGGTAATTCAGGTATAACAACTTTGTAGCCTTTTTTTGGGAAATGTTCTGCTACTCCATCAAAATTACTAAGCCCTCCCATTAGTCCGTGCAGGATTAATAGTGGGGTTCCTTCTCCTTCTTCGTAAAACTTAAACTTACCTTGTTGTTGTATTTTCTTATCCATTAGGTTGAAAAAATTTCAAGTTTCAAATATAGTATAATTATACAAGTATATATAAAATTATTGTATTAACACCTATTTGATTTATTATTTTCTCTTAACATGTATTAAATTGTTTGTGTTAATTTGTTGTAAATCAGTATTTTGAATTTAATTATGCTTGCATAATATTTTCTTGTTTTAGAGTGTAGCTTTTACCGCTTAATGGTAAGGTTTTAATTTCCCACTTTTTGTGTTTTGTGGCTTAAAAATGGTTAATATTAAATACTTGAATAGATGATTTGGACTTTGTTTTTTTTAGTATTCACAATTTTAAAATTTTGAAAATCAGATATAATGGGCGTTTACGTTGGTTAATAAAAACTTATCAACAATTGTGGGTGAAAGTGGTAGAATGTGGTAAAAAAATTAATATTTTTGAACTGTAAATAATTGTTTTGACTCACTTAATAGGAACATACGAATGTAAAATTGATTCAAAATCTAGGCTGTCAATGCCTTCTGGAATCAAAAAACAACTTCTACCAACGCTTGAAGAAGGTTTTGTGTTGAAGCGTTCTGTGTTTCAAAAATGTTTAGAGTTGTATCCTATGAAAGAGTGGGAGGTGCTTATGCAAAAGCTTAATGGGTTGAATAGGTTCAAGAAGAAAAACAATGATTTTATTAGAAAATTTACTGCAGGTGTTAAGTTGGTTGAGGTGGACTCTAATGGAAGACTTTTGATTCCTAAAGACTTAGTTGTTTTTTCAGGAATTCAAAAAGAAGTTGTGGTGGCCTCGGCAATTAATATTATTGAAATTTGGGATAAACAGGCTTATGAAGCAAGTGTAGATGATGTTGATGATTTTGCGGATTTAGCTGAAGATGTAATGGGAGAAGATGACAATGACTAATTATCACATACCGGTAATGCTTGAGGAAAGCGTTGAGGGGTTGAATATAAAGCCCGATGGCGTTTATGTTGATGTTACTTTTGGAGGTGGAGGACATTCCAAATTAATCCTATCTAAGTTATCTAATGAAGGGAGATTATTTGCCTTTGACCAAGATCCTGATGCTCAAAAAAATGCATTAGATGATGAACGTTTTACTTTAATTCCTGAAAATTTCAGGTATTTAAAGCGTTTTCTTCGGTTTTATGGAGTAAAACAAGTAGATGGGGTTTTAGGTGATTTTGGCGTTTCTTCTCATCAATTTAATGAGGCAGACCGCGGGTTTTCAATTCGTTTTGATGCGCGTCTAGATATGCGCATGAATCCTAATGAAACCTTAGATGCTTATCATATTGTTAATACTTATGAAGAGGCACAGCTTACACAGATTATTAGGGATTATGCTGAAATTAGAATTGCTTCAAAATTAGCCGCAGCAATTGTAGCACAAAGAGAAATAGCTCCTATTGAAACTACTTTACAGTTAAATGAAATTGTGGCAAGTTTTTTTTCTGAAAGGAAGTTAAATAAAATGTTAGCTATGTTCTACCAAGCTTTAAGGATTGAGGTAAATCAAGAAATAGAGGCTTTAAAGAGTTTTTTGGAGCAAACTGAAGATGTGGTTGGCGTAGGAGGTCGAATTAGTTTGATCTCTTATCATTCATTGGAAGATAGGCTAGTGAAGCGTTTTATTAGAAATGGAAAGTTTCAGAGTGATACAGAAAAAGATTTTTACGGCAATCCTTTGGTAGCTTTTAGAAAAGTAGGCAAGCTAGTTGTGCCAAGTGCTAAAGAAATTAAAATAAATTCTAGAGCAAGAAGTGCAAAGCTTAGAGTTGCAGAACGAATTGAAAAACCTGCTTCCTTATGAAAAATACAATTCAAGATATAGCTCGAGGAAAATTCTTAGTGAGCGATAATTCGCTAAGTAATTGGGTCTTTATTTTTTACTGTACTTTTTTGGCTATTTTCATGATTGGTAGCTCTCATAGTGCAGATAAAAAAGTGATGGAAATTGCGGCTATTAATTATGAGGTTAAAAAGTTAAGAAGTGAATTTGTTGATGCACGAAAGCGTGTTATGCAGGAACGTATGGAATCAAATATAGCTAAAGAAATGAAGTGGCGGAGTATTTATACATCAGATGCTCCTCCTCAAAAAATAATTGTTAATAACAATAAATGACCAACAACAAAAAAATATTGAATAGGTTTTACGGCTTGTTAGGGCTAATCATTGTCTTAGCAGGATTTGTTGGTTTTAAACTTTTTCAAATTCAGATTTTAGAGGCCGAAAAATATAGAGAAATGGCCGATAAGACAGTTTTTAGAAATTTTACAATTCCGCCTAATCGAGGGAACATTTATGATTCTCAAATGAATCTTTTAGCTACTTCAGTTCCTAAATATGAAATTAGATTTGATGCTAAAACAGTTTCAGAAAAGAATTTTAAAGAGAATTTACTCCCCTTAAGTCAGGAGCTTTCAACTATGTTTGGTAATACTCCAGCCCACTACCAACATAAGCTAAAAAAAGCACGTGCAACTAATAATCGATATTTGTTTTTGGCTAAAAATGTGGATTATTCAGACTACATGAAGATTAGAGAATTTCCTTTATTTGAACTAGGAGCTTACAAAGGTGGTTTGATCGCAGAACAAGAAGTAATGCGTGAAAACCCGCTTGGAAAAATTGCAGAAAGAAGTATTGGTAGAGGAAGGATTGGTTTTGAAGGGGCTTATGATCATTATTTAAAAGGAGAAAAAGGCCAGCGGATGAAGCAAAAGATAGCGCAAGGCCAATGGAAACCTATTAATGATCTGAATGAAGTTGAACCTATAGATGGTTATGATGTTATAACAACACTAGATGCAAATATTCAAGACATTGCCCACCATGCGCTCTTGGAACAGTTAGAGGTTTTTGAAGCGGCTCATGGTTCAGTTGTTGTAATGGAGACCAAAACAGGTGAAGTTAAAGCCATAGCGAATTTAGGCAGAAGTGCTAAGTCTGGTAAATATTACGAGAAATTGAATTATGCTATCTATGAACCTCATGAGCCAGGCTCTACATTTAAATTAATGGCATTAGCTGCGGCTCTTGAAGATCAAGTTGTAGATACTTCTGATGTATTTGATACCAAAGGAGGTAAAATTAAGTATTACGATCGAGTAGTACGTGATTCACGATTAGGTGGTTACGGGAAAATAAGTATGGCAGAAGCTTTTCAAGTTTCTTCAAACACTGCGTTTTCTGAAATGATAGTCAACAACTACGGCAATCAACCAGAAAAATTTGTTAATCGCCTTTTTAACATGGGCTTGAACGAGAAAATAGGTTTTGAAATTACTGGTGAAGGAGCTCCAAGCATTCCTCATCCTCAAGATGAAAACTGGTATGGGACAACCTTGCCGTGGCTTTCTTTTGGTTATGGTGTTTCACTTACTTCTATGCAGATTCTTAATTTTTACAATGCTATAGCTAATGATGGTGTAGCTGTTTCACCAAGATTTGTAAAGGAAATAAGAGATAAAAACAATTTGATTAAGGATTATTCATCATCAGTTAAGTCTAAGTCCATCTGTTCCCAAAAAACAGCTCATGTGCTTCAGGATTTAATGAAGAAGACTGTTGAAAGAGGAACTGCTAAAAGTATTTATAATCCTAATTTTTCAATGGCGGGTAAAACTGGCACTTGTCAAACTGAATACTGGATAGAAGCTGGCCGTTACATCTCTTCATTTGTAGGTTATTTTCCAGCGGATGAGCCTAAGTACACGGTTTCAGTAGTTATTCATAAACCAAACCCTGTAAAAGGTTATTATGGAAGTACAGTAGCGGCACCAGTCTTTCAGAAAATTGCCCATAAAATATATAAGGATACTCCTATACAAGATGAAGTTTCTTTAGCTGATTTACATCAACCATCAGAGCATTTCATTAATTATTTTGACATGGCACAAAAGTACAAAACCATTATGCCAAACTTGAAAGGAATGCCAGTAATGGATGCTGTTTCTTTACTTGAAAATATGGGACTTTCAGTAGAACTTTCAGGAACGGGCCAAAGAGTTGCTCAACAATCCATTCCTAATGGTCAGAAAATATCAAGTGTTCAACCTGTAAAATTAGTTGTAAATTGAATACCTTAAAAGACATATTGTATAGAGTACCCATTGAAGCGCTAGAAGGAAATACCTCTCAGCAAATAAGAGATGTACATATTGATTCTAGGAATATACGTTTAAACGATTTGTTTATTGCAATAAAAGGAAATGCCTCTGATGGGCATGATTTTATTGATAAAGCTATTGAGCAAGGAGCCTTAGCTATAGTTTGCGAACAATTACCACAAAATAGATACAAAGGAGTAACCTTTATTCAGGTTAGCGATTCACGCCTAGCCGCAGCTCATATAGCGGCAAATTTTTATGACAACCCGTCTGAAAAGCTCCAGCTTATTGGGATTACGGGTACGAATGGAAAAACAACAATTTCTAGCTTACTTTACCAACATTTTAAAGGCTTAGGCAAAAAAGTTGGATTGATTTCTACAGTAAATATTAAGGTCAATGATCAAGTGTTTGCTACCCAGTTGACTACACCAGACTCTCTAACCATTAATAAATATTTACAACAAATGGTAGAAGAAGGGGTAACCTATGCCTTTATGGAGGTAAGTTCTCATGGTATTGATCAACAACGAACTGCTGGTCTTGACTTTACAGGCGCAGTGTTTACTAATCTAAGCCACGATCATCTAGACTATCATAGTAGTTTTGCGGAATATAGAAATGTTAAAAAGCGACTTTTTGATGAGTTGTCTCAGAAGGCTTTTGCCTTGGTGAATGAAGATGACAGAAATGGTCCATTTATGCTTCAAAACACCAGAGCTAAAAAATATACTTATTCATTAAAATCACATTCTGACTTTAAAGTTAAAATTCTAGAAAATAATTTTGAGGGATTATTACTTCAATTAAATGATAAAGAAGTTTATTCAAGTTTAATAGGTAATTTTAATGCTTATAATTTATTGGCTGTTTATGCTGTAGCTCAATTGCTAAATGTAGATGATTTAGAAAACCTAAAAATGATTAGTAGTTTAAAAGCAGTAGATGGCCGTTTTCAGTATTTTATTTCGAAGGAAGAAAAAATAACCGGTATTGTAGATTACGCACACACTCCAGATGCGCTGAAAAATGTCTTAGAAACCATAGGTGCAATTCGTACTAAAAATGAAAAGTTAATCACAGTAGTTGGTTGTGGAGGTGATAGAGATAAAACTAAACGTCCGTTAATGGGACAAATAGCAGCTGATTTAAGTGATCAGGTGATACTAACTAGTGATAACCCTAGAACAGAAAACCCAGAAGAAATTATTAGAGATATTGAAGCAGGCGTAAATCCAGCTTACTTTTCAAAATTATTGTCCATTACCTCTAGAGCACAGGCTATTAAAACAGCTTGTAAACTTGCTAATGCAGGAGATATTATTTTAATTGCTGGTAAAGGTCATGAAACTTATCAAGAAATTAATGGGGTTCGTTCAGATTTTAATGACCTTGAAATACTAACGCAAAATTTAAAACAATTAAACAAATAATTAAATGCTGTACTACCTGTTTGACTATTTAGACGCTAATTATAATTTCCCAGGAGCTGGTTTGTTTCAGTTTATATCCTTCAGAGCGGCTATGTCAATAATTTTAGCACTGTTAATTTCAACCATTTTTGGTAAACGGATAATTCGGTTTTTATTGGCAAAACAAGTTGGAGAAAGCGTAAGAGATTTGGGCTTAAAAGGTCAGAAGGAAAAAGCTGGTACACCAACTATGGGCGGATTAATAATTATTTTATCTACTCTAGTTCCTGTTTTACTTTTTGCAAAATTAGATAACATCTATGTTGTTTTACTAATTGTTACCACACTTTGGATGGGAGCTATTGGTTTTTTAGATGATTACATTAAAACCTTCAAGAAAAATAAGGAAGGTCTTCAAGGTAAATTTAAAGTAATTGGTCAAGTTGGCCTTGGGATTATTGTTGGAGCAACTATGTATTTTCATGATGATATTACTATTAGAAATACAGAGGAGGCAATTGTTAATGAAATAACCCAAGAAGTAGAGTTGATTAAGAGTGAAGAAATTAAGTCAACCAAAACTAATATTCCTTTTGTTAAAGGTAACGAGCTTGATTATTCTAACTTAATTACTTGGATAAACCCTTCGCTTAAAAAATATGCTTGGTTAATCTTTATACCAATTGTTATTTTTATAGTTACCGCTGTTTCCAACGGAGCTAATCTTACCGATGGAATTGATGGATTAGCCGCAGGTAGTTCAGCCATTATTGTTCTAACACTAGGAATTTTTGCTTGGATTTCAGGAAACTACATTTTTTCAAATTACCTTAATGTAATGAACATCCCTAGAGTAGGTGAAACTACAATTTTTATTGCTGGATTTGCTGGAGCTTTGGTTGGATTTTTATGGTATAATACCTACCCTGCACAAGTTTTTATGGGGGATACCGGTAGTTTAACTATAGGAGGAATAATTGCCGTAATTGCTATTGCTACAAGAAAGGAGTTGCTAATACCACTTCTTTGTGGAATATTTTTTATTGAAAACCTTTCAGTTGTGATGCAAGTAGGCTGGTTTAAGTACACTAAGAAGAAGTTTGGTGAAGGAAGACGAATTTTTTTAATGTCTCCTTTACACCATCATTACCAAAAAAAAGGACTACATGAAAGTAAAATTGTAGTTCGGTTTTGGATTATAGGAATTTTATTAGCTGTAATGACCATTGTTACCTTAAAAATAAGATAACTATGAAGAAAATAGTAGTTCTTGGTGGTGGTGAAAGTGGTGTAGGAGCTGCTGTTTTAGCAAATAAAAAAAAGTATGATGTTTTCCTTTCTGATCAAGGAAAGCTGAAAAAAAAATACAAAGACGTTCTTACAAATTACAGGATTGATTGGGAAGAAGGTAAGCATTCTGAAGATCGAATTTTAGCGGCCGATTTGGTAATAAAAAGCCCAGGCATACCAGATGACATTGCTTTGATTAAAAAAGCTAAATCAAAAGGTGTTAAAGTGATTTCAGAAATTGAATTTGCCTCTTGGTTTACCAAGGCAAATTTAATTGGAATTACAGGTTCTAACGGAAAAACCACGGTCACCAACATGATTTTTCATTTGCTTAAAAATGCAGGTTTAGATGTTTCAATGGGTGGAAATATTGGTGAGAGTTTTGCATATCAAGTTGCCGAGAATCCAAGCGAAAATTACGTTTTAGAATTAAGTAGCTTTCAATTAGATGGTATTGAAAATTTAAAGCCTCATATTGCTGTAATTACTAGCATAACTCCAGATCATTTAGATCGTTATGAAATGGATTTTAGTAAATATGTAGCTTCAAAAATGAGAATAGCGATGAATCAAACTGAAAACGATTATTTGATTTATAATGCCGATGAAACTTCAATTACAGATGCCTTGAAAAAACATCCGGTTAAAAGTCAATTGATTCCTATGTCATCCTTTAAAATAGAGGGAGAAAACGCTTTGTATTTTGAAAAAGATCAATTAATAATAAAAATTAAAAACAATATACTTGATATGAATGTATCAGATTTAAATGTAAAAGGTGAGCACAATGCTAAAAATGCTATGGCAAGTAGTGCTGTTGCAAGATTGCTCCAAATTAGAAAAGAAACCATTAGAGAAAGTATGGAAACTTTTCAAGGCGTTGAACACCGGTTAGAAAAAGTAGTTAAATTGAATCAAGTTAGCTATATAAACGATTCAAAGGCAACAAACATCAATGCTACCTATTATGCTTTAGGAAGCATGAAGCAAGCTACAGTTTGGATAGTTGGTGGGGTAGATAAAGGGAATGATTACTCTGAGCTGATGGAGTTTGTGAATGAAAAGGTAAAGGCTATTATATGCTTAGGGATTGACAATAAAAAAATTATTGAAACCTTTAATAATGTTATTGATGATATTTACGAAACAACTTCTATGGAAGAAGCAGTTTTAATGGCTAGTAAGTTAGCTGAACCTAACGAAGCTGTGTTATTGTCTCCAGCATGTGCTAGTTTTGATTTATTTGAAAATTACGAAGACCGTGGAAGACAATTTAAAGATGCAATTATGAAATTATAAAAAAATGGCTGAAGGTTTGAAAACATATTTATCTCATTTAAAAGGCGACAAGACGATTTGGGCTTTAGTTGCATTGCTTGCTGTGTTTTCATTCATTCCTGTTTACACTGCTAGTAGTAATTTGGCTTACTTAAATGGAGGAAGCGGTAATACGCTCTCATATTTACTTAAGCATTTTGCCCACTTAAGTGTAGGCTTTGTTTTTATGTTTTTAGTTCATAAAATTCCATTTAGATATTTTAAAGGTTTGTCTATAATTTTACTTCCAGTAGTGATTGTTCTCTTAGTTTATACCTTGTTTCAAGGCACAACTATTGGCGGAGCTAATGCCAGCAGATGGATTCAAGTACCTATTGTAAATATGTCTTTTCAAACCTCTTCTTTTGCCTCTTTAGTGCTCATGGTTTATGTTGCTAAATACTTAGCCAAGACTAAAGATGAAACAGTTTCTTTAAAGTCTAGCTTTTTGCCTTTGTGGTTACCCGTTTTTTTGGTCATTGGACTTATTTTACCAGCTAATTTTTCAACCGCCTTTTTAGTAGCGTTTGGAGTGTTTTTGCTAGCTTTTGTTGGTGGATATCCCATCCGAAATTTATTAGCTGTCTTTGGTATTGCCATTGTAGCAACAGCAATTTTTGTTTTAACAGCAATAGCTTTTCCAAGCTTGTTTCCTAATCGTGTAGATACTTGGAAAAGTAGAATAGAGAACTTCTCATCTAAAGAATCAACCCAAGAACAATATCAAGTTGAAAAAGCTAAAATAGCAATAGCAAGTGGAGGAATTACAGGTACAGGTATCGGAAAAAGTGTACAAAGAAATTTTTTACCTCAATCATCATCAGATTTTATTTATGCAATTATTATTGAAGAAATGGGCTTGATAGGAGGATTAGGAGTCATGCTTGCTTATTTGATTTTACTCTACAGAATTGCAATATTAACTACTAAAACGGAAGATGTTTTTGGCAAATTGATTGTTGTAGCCGTTGGTTTTCCAATTGTCTTGCAAGCGTTTATTAATATGGGAGTTGCTGTAGAATTGTTCCCAGTAACTGGACAAACCTTACCCTTAATAAGTAGTGGAGGAACTTCTATATGGATGACTTGTTTGGCCATTGGTATAATTCAATCGGTGAAAGCTGGTTGGGAAGAACAAAGACAAGAAACACAAGAAACAGAAGAAATAGAAAACCCATTAGATGTCTTAAGCGAAACAATATGAAGCAACCACGAGTAATTATATCAGGAGGAGGAACAGGAGGTCATATATTTCCTGCCATTTCTATTGCTCAAGAAATTAAGCAAAGATACCCTGATGCTCAAATTCTTTTTGTAGGAGCAAAAGACAAAATGGAAATGGAAAAAGTACCTCAAGCAGGTTTTCCTATTGAGGGACTTTGGATTGCAGGTATTCAACGAAAATTTAACTGGCAAAATTTACTTTTTCCAATTAAATTGTTTTCTAGCTTGTTAAAAGCCAAAAAAATACTTCGCAAATTTCAACCAGATATTGCAATTGGTACTGGAGGATTTGCAAGTGGACCTTTACTTAAAATGGCTAATAGAATGCAATTACCTACTTTGCTTCAAGAACAAAATTCCTTTGCAGGAATAACAAATAAGTGGTTAGCTAAAGAAGCTAATTCCATTTGTGTAGCTTATGAAGGTATGCAAAAATTTTTCCCAAAAGATAAAATTGTTTTAACAGGAAACCCTATTCGAAGTTCAATTTTAGAAATAGCTGATTATAAAGATGAAAAGCTTCAACAGCAGGCTAAGAAACATTTTAAGTTGAATCCTGAGAAACCAGTTTTATTAGTAGTTGGTGGAAGTTTAGGCGCAAAAAAAATAAATCAGCTTGTTGCTGAACAACTAAATTATATTACTGATAACGGGGTGCAAATTTTCTGGCAAACAGGGAAATTTTATATAGAAGATTATAAACATTTAGCTTCAGAAGATGTAAAAATAAATGCATTTATACTTGAAATGGAACGCGCTTATCAATGTGCCGATTACATCATTTCCAGGTCGGGAGCAGGTGCAGTAAGTGAACTATGTGTAGTTGGTAAACCTGTAATTTTTATTCCATCACCTAATGTGGCAGAAGACCATCAAACTAAAAATGCACTTTCAATTGTAGCTAAAAAAGGTGGCATTTGTATAAAAGAAGAAGACTTAGAAAAAGAGTTTATACCTCAATTTACTAACTTAGTCACTAATAGAAAATCACAAACCCAATTAGGGCAATCTATAAAAGCTTTAGCTAAACCTTTGGCAACAGCACATATAGTTAATGAAGTAGAAAAAAACTGGAATTTTAGAAATGAGTAAAAATCAACACATATCAACTTATTTTTTTATCGGTATTGGGGGTATTGGTATGAGTGCGCTTGCACGTTACTTTAATACACAAAACAAAAAGGTTCTAGGTTATGACCGAACTACATCAGAGCTTACAGATCATTTAATTAATGAAGATATTAAGGTAGTGTATTCTGAAGATGAAGCCTCTGAAATTATTTATAAACTAGATAAAAACCAAACTTTAATTGTTTATACGCCTGCTATTCAATCTAATAGTAAACTGCTTAAATTAGCTATAAGTGAAGATTTTAAGATAATGAAACGAGCAGCTCTTTTAGGTGAAATTACATCAGCAAAAAGGACTTTAGCTGTGGCAGGTACACATGGAAAAACTACAACATCTGCAATATTAGCCCACCTTTTAAAACAAGCAAATGAAAAAGTGACTGCTTTTTTAGGAGGTATTTTACAAAGTGAAAACTCAAACTATATACATACAGGTAATGAGGTTATAGTTGTTGAGGCAGATGAATTTGACAGATCTTTTTTACATTTATATCCTAATTCAGCCGTAATAACATCAACAGATACAGACCACTTAGATATTTATAAAACCAAAGAAGCGCTTCAAGAAAGTTTTGCACATTTTTCCTCTCAAGTAAGTGAAACACTTTTCGTAGCAGAACATGTTAACTTAAAAGGAATTAAGTATGGTTTTTCTGAGCTAGCTGAGGTTTGCGTTGCTAATCTTCAAGTGAAAGAAGGAAGTTATTATTTTGACTTAATTTACCAAGATATGCTCCTAAAGGGACTTCAATTGAAGCTTCCAGGTAAACACAATCTTGCCAATGCTATTGCTGCTTTGGCACTAGCTATAGATTATAATGTAGATAAGGCACATTTATATGCGGCTGCTTTATCAAGTTTTTCTGGAGTTAAACGAAGGTTTAATTACCTCTTTCAGTCGGAAGAAATCACCCTAATTGATGATTATGCACATCATCCAACAGAAATTGAAGCAGCTTATCAAGCCGTAAGGGAAATGCACCCAAATGAAAATGTGATGGTTATCTTCCAACCTCATCTATATTCAAGAACAGAAAATTTTGTAGCTGATTTTGCACGTAGTTTGTCTGATTTTGATGAAATTTGCATTCTCGAAATTTACCCAGCAAGAGAAGCGCCAATCAAAGGAGTGAATGCTCAATTTTTGCTGGATAAAGTTGAAAATAAAAACAAAAAAATAATCGAAAAATCGGATATTTTAAATTCGATTCAACAATCAGCATGTTCAATAATTATATTTTTAGGAGCAGGTGATATTGGAGAAGAAGCTCAAAAAATTAAAAAGGTATTTAATTCATGAAAAAGCATTGGAATTACATACGGTTAATATTGCTTTTAGCTATACTTATAAGTTTAATGAGTTTTGCTAATTATAGGCATGCCTATAAAACAATCAATGCTGTAGAAGTTGAAGTGTTTCCGTTTGAAGAACTGTTTGTAACGGAAGGAGAGGTACAAGGCTTAATTTTTCCAGATTCAGTTCAAGAAATTAACTTACAGTCATTAAATTTGAGTGATCTAGAGCTTCAGTTAATTACACATGATATGATAAAAGAAGCAGAAGTATATTATGATATTAATGGTAATTTGGGTATTGAAGTAAAACAAAGAAGACCGCTACTCAGATTTTTCGACGGTGGTTTTCAATACTTAGATGAGGAAGGTAAAATAATGCCACTTTCAATAAATTATTCGGCACGTGTGCCCGTGGCTATAGGCTTTAGTTCTAAAGAAATAGAAATGATATATCCGCTGGTGAAAGCTGTTAAAAATGATCATTTTTTAAACCAACACGTAGTTGGATTCAATAAAGAAAAAGATGGGGTAAATATAAGCTTCAGAGAAGCCGATTTTAAAGTTTTATTTGGTAGAGTCGATCAAATTGACTTAAAGTTTAATAACCTTAAGGCATTTTATCTTAAAGCCAAAAAGGATGGAAAATTAGCTACTTATAAAAAAGTAGATTTGCGTTTTGGGAATCAAGTGGTTTGTACCAAAATTTGATAATATGAGTGAGATGGAACAAGAAAATATTGCAGTTGGATTAGACATAGGAACTACAAAAATAGTTGCTATGATTGGCCGTAAAAACGAGTATGGTAAAGTAGAAATCTTAGGTATTGGTAAAGCCAAAAGCTTAGGGGTACATCGTGGTGTAGTAAATAATATTACACAAACCATACAATCTATTCAACAAGCAATTAGAGATGCTGAGGCTAACGCTGGTGTTAAAGTTGAGCAGGTTACTGTAGGAATTGCTGGGCAACATATTAGAAGCCTGCAACATAGTGATTACATTACTAGAGCAAACTATGAAGATGTGATTGAAGAGGAAGATATAGAAAGTCTCTGTGGTCAGGTTCATAAGTTGGTCATGCTCCCCGGTGAAGAAATTATTCATGTGTTGCCACAAGAGTATAAAGTTGATGGGCAAGGTGAAATTACACAACCAATAGGAATGCACGGAGCTAGACTTGAGGCAAATTTTCACGTAGTTGTTGGTCAAATTTCTTCTATTAGAAACATCGTTCGTTGTGTAAAGAATTCTGGTCTTGATTTGGGCGGTGTAAACCTTGAACCGCTTGCTTCTGCCAACGCTGTTCTTAGTCAAGAAGAAAAAGAAGCTGGTGTAGCACTTATTGATATTGGTGGAGGTACAACAGATTTAGCCATTTTTAAAGATGGAATTATTAGACATACCGCAGTAATTCCATTTGGAGGGAATGTAATTACAGAAGACATTAAAGACGGTTGCTCCATTATAGAAAAACAAGCAGAATTACTTAAAGTAAAGTTTGGTTCAGCTTGGCCTGGTGAAAATAAAGATAATGAAATTGTTTCTATACCTGGACTTAGAGGAAGGGAGCCTAAAGAAATATCACTTAAAAATTTGTCTAAAATTATTCATTATAGAGCAGTTGAAATAATTGAACAAGTTTTTCAAGAAGTTAAAAATTACGGTCATGAAGAGCAACGTAAGAAACTAATTGCAGGTATTGTAATTACAGGTGGTGGAGCACAACTAAAACACCTCAAGCAATTAGTTGAATATATAACTGGAATGGATACTAGAATAGGTCTTCCTAATGAACACTTAGCAGGTGATACAGAAAAAGATACAGCGAGTCCAATTTTTGCTACCGCTGTAGGTTTAGTGATGAAGGCCATTTATGAGCAAGAACACAAAACAAACCTAAAACAACAGGAAAATCAATTAGAAGAAGAGCTGGAAGAAAACCAGCATATAGAACAAACATCAGAAGCTAATGATCAAATTAATGAAAATAGTTCTGAAGACCGTGTAACTGATGAAAATCAAAAGCACGAGAGAGCCACGGGACCAAGAAGAAACATTTTTGAAAGTTTCTTTGATAGGTTAAAAGATTTTTTAGACAAAGCAGAATAAATACCAATAAAAATTAAGATTATGAGCCAACAAGAAAACAATGATTTCGACAAAATCTCCTTCGATTTACCTAAAAATCAATCCAATGTAATTAAAGTTATTGGAGTAGGAGGTGGAGGTTCAAATGCCATTAACCACATGTTTAGACAAGGGATTAGAGGAGTAGATTTTGTAGTTTGCAATACAGATTCTCAAGCCTTAGAAAACAGTCCTGTTCCTACTAAAATTCAGCTTGGAGTTAACCTTACGGAAGGGCTAGGGGCTGGGGCTAACCCAGATGTAGGAGAGCAAGCCGCTTTAGAAAGTTTTGATGAAATCAAAAACCTCTTAAGCACCAATACCAAAATGGTATTTATTACTGCCGGAATGGGGGGAGGTACAGGTACCGGTGCTGCGCCAATTATTGCTAAACAGGCAAAAGAAATGGATATTTTAACCGTTGGTATTGTCACTATCCCTTTTATGTTTGAGGGCAAAACAAGAAATGAGCAAGCACAGCTGGGCGTAGAAAAACTAAGAAGTGAAGTTGACTCACTAATTGTAATTAACAATAATAAATTAAGAGAAGTCTATGGAAACTTAGGTTTTAAGGCTGGTTTTTCTAAAGCAGACGAGGTTTTAGCTACTGCTTCTAGAGGTATTGCTGAAGTGATTACCCATCATTATACGCAAAATATCGACTTAAAAGACGCAAAAACAGTTTTAAGTAACAGTGGTACTGCAATTATGGGCTCATCTGTGGCTTCTGGTTCTAATCGTGCTATGGATGCAATAGAAAAAGCACTTGACTCACCGCTATTGAACGATAACAAAATTAAAGGGGCTCAGAATGTACTTTTACTAATTGTGTCTGGTACAGATGAAATTACAATTGATGAAATTGGAGAAGTCAATGATCACATTCAGGCAGAAGCAGGAAATTCTGCTAACATTATCATGGGGGTAGGTGAAGATGAAAGCTTAGAAGATTCAATTTCTATTACCGTTATTGCAACGGGTTTTAATGTTGAGCAACAGGATGTAATTGTGAACACAGAAACTAAAAAAATTGTTCACACCTTAGAAGAAGAACAAAAAGCTGAGCTAAAGTTAGATCCTAAAAAAACTTCTACAGGAGGCAATTTTCAAAGGAGAAGACCTGTTGCTCAAACACCACCACCAGCCCCTAAGAAAATTATTCACACCTTAGACACAGAAGAGCTAGAGAATAATCAATTACTAGACAGTAAATTAAATGAAAATGTTGATAGCACTTCAAACAAAAATCATTCAGGCAATCAAAAACCCAACGAAGATGATTTGTTAGCAACTACAGATGCTATCCGTAATATACAGGTAGAGGCTCATGAACTTGATTTGGAAGAAGATGATTTTGAGATTGAAGAAGTGAACCCAACTTCAACTAACCAAGACTCTAACACTACAAATCAATCTGATTTTGCTGACGAACTACCTCTTACTTTTGATTTTCCAATTCAACAGGATCAGGTTGATCAAGAAAGTTTTGTGGAAAACGAAAATACTGAAGCTGCTGAAGAATCAGATTCAGAAAAATCAATCCAAGCAACTGATACTGAAAAAAAGGTTCATCACTTAGACCTTGAAGATGCCTTTGATGAAGATGATATCAATGATATTGAAGTAGTGGATGAAATTGAAGTTTCTTCTTCGTCTCAACAAAAATCTTTTCACACTGAACCTAAGCGTTATAATTTAGAAGATTATCAGGAACTTGAAGAGCACTTAAACCAAGCAACTCCTCAACAACAGGCATCAGAGCCTAAACAACAACCTGTAAACAAAACTAAACAAGAGCTTAAGGAAGAGTCCAATTTTGAGGTAAAGCAAAGAACAGTTGAGGAAAATGAAACTCAAGCAGATGAAATAGACCCTTTTAGCAGTTCAATTCAAGATCTAAGAGCTAATGCAGCACAACGACGAGCAAAGTTGAAACGTTTTAATTATCAGTTTAAAAATAATCAACAAAATATTGATGAAATTGAAAAACAACCCGCTTATAAACGTGCAGGTGTAGAGATTGATCATAGTAGAAAATCAGATAGTAAGCTTTCAAGAACAAGCTTACAGCAAGACAACCAAGGAAACATGAATTTTAGATCTAATAATTCTTTCTTGCATGATAATGTAGATTAATTAATTTAAAACGAGTTTTATTAAATAACAAAAGCGCTAATAACGGCGCTTTTGTTATTTATTACCATTTATCAATTGAAATTACCGGCTGGATTCAAGTCTTAAATGCAACTTTATTAAACAATAATTTATTCATCACAAATATAGGACTTTCAAACTCAAACCGCTTTCGTGGTCTTTGATTTAATTTATCTTCAACTTCTTTTGTCTGAC
>LFIK01001396.1_pt1 | contig 19187 bp, 17 predicted proteins | sample 643401 | NCBI WGS metagenome assembly LFIK01 (sample SAMN03777447, study PRJNA286221) | soda lake metagenome | biome: soda lake; feature: Kulunda steppe; material: water; isolation source: sample T5-Br brine of Lake Tanatar-5 | place: Russia: Kulunda steppe | collected 2010-07
ATGAGAACTTCTGGGTCAGCCACGGTGACCGCATTGCTCAGATGCTGGTGTTGCCCTGTCAGCTCAACTATATACACGTCAAGGAACTCGACCGGACCCCACGGGGTGACGGTGGGTTCGGGAGTACGGGCAGCTGATGTTTGAGACTGACGAGTTGATCCAGCGACAACGGGAAGATGAGTATCGCCACGGCCAGTGGCTGCATCAAGTCTACAAACACCAGCCACGGGAGAACACACATGGCGAAGACACTGCTAGTGGATGCGGACGTTCTCCGCTACCAGATAGCGTTCGGCAATCAGGATGATATCGACTGGGGCGACGGTGAGATCCATCACCGTCTCACCCCTGAGAAGGCATCCATGGAGGCCGAGGGTTTCATCACTGGTCTCAAGGAGAAGTTCAAGACCGACGACCTGGTGATCGTCCTGTCGGGCAAGGAGAACTTCCGAGTCCAATGGGATGAGACCTACAAAGCCAACCGTAAGGACAAAGAGAAGCCCATCTTGTGGCAGCTCGTGTCGGACTACTTGGAGTGGGGTGACCATGGTCATCCGGTCATCAGCCAAGAGCCTCTGGAAGGTGACGACATCTTGGGCATCCTGCATACCGGTAAGCACAAGGACAAATCGATCATCGTAACAATCGACAAGGATATGTACACGGTGCCCGGTTTGATCTACAGGTGGTCTGATGCCAATGCCCGGATACTTGGGATCACACCAGAGGATGCAGCGTACTTTCATCTAACGCAAGTTCTGACCGGAGATCGAGTCGATAACTACAAGGGCTGTCCTGGGATTGGCGAGAAGAGAGCCGACAAGATCAGAGCTGAAGCTACCTCAGTTCTCCACTATTGGGACTTGATCGTTGAGGTATATGGGCATAAAGGTCTTACGGCTGACGATGCAATTCATCAAGCCCGTCTCGCCTTCATTCTGAGAGACGGGTGGTTCAACAGAGATACAGGAGAGATCAGGAAATGGACACCGGAACAACTGGAGGGTCTGTGAGCAGAGACTCGCACCACATGGAGCTGGGCTACAAGGAGCTGCTAGGCAACCCGAAAGATGCTAATGTCCTCAAGCAGACTCCACTGGAGCGGCTGCTGTTTACGGTCGAGCGGACCAACAATGAATGCCTCGACATCATGCGGTCCAAGAACCATGACTACACGTCTGGCTCTGGTGACGTTCTGGCCAACTTCAAGGCATCTGCTGTTCTGGGTGTGGATCCCGGCCTTGGCATTCTGTTGCGCGTTCAGGACAAGCTCAAAAGACTTCAGACGTTCATCGAACGAGGAACGCTTGAGGTTGATTCAGAAGGCTATCAGGACGCAATACGGGATGTCATCAACTACATGCACCTGCTGAACTTCCACCTTATGGAGCAATAACTACCGCGCCGAGGGACTACCTGGTCCCGACTCTCCCGTTAAGTGTGGAATCATTTGTCTGTTCCAACACCCTTGCCGGGGGCCTTCGGGTCCCCGGCTTTCTTATAGGTGAGTCTTAATGTCTAAAGAAGAATTCCCTCCGCTTTCGGTTGACCTGATCGATGAGCTTGACCGTATGTACCCAGCGTTGGCACCTGCTGACATCTACAAGATGGACAGAGAGCAGCAGCTGGTACGAGCAGCTCAACGTGAGCTGGTCGAAGCTCTGATCAATCGGAAGGCGAACCTAATTGAAGAGGAAAGCTGATGTGTACACCGAGTGCGCCACGAGCGCCTGACCCACCAGAACAGCGTCAGCCAAGGTATCTCTTGAGCCGCGACCAGTTCGATGAGCTGGGTCCGGAAGCCTACCAGCTGACCCATGTCCAACAAGTACAGGACAACTTCAGACACCTCGCGCAGGGAACTCAGCCGGCTCAGAATGCTGGGCTGGGGATCTACCCTGACCAAGGTACTGGAGGTCTGGCACCATGATTGAACAAGGACGACTGAAGGCCAAGTACAGTAAGCTTGAAGGGGCACGACGAGATGTCCTCGATCGAGCTGAACGTGCGGCCAAAGTCACCATCCCTCACATCTGTCCTCCAGAAGGGCACACAGAAAACTCCTCCCTACCCGACCCGTATCAGGGTCTAGGTGCGAGAGCGGTCAACACACTGTCCGCGAAAATCCAACTCGCGCTGTTTCCCCCGAATACTGCCTTCTTCAAAGTAGGCTTAGACCAGCTTGCCCAAGCGTCCATGCAGGATGCTAGTGGTGAGCAGCTTGCAGAAGCCAACAACATGCTGGCTCTGTATGAGACCATCGCGATCGAGAAGCTGGAAGAGACTAAGCTTCGCTCTGTGTCAGCCATGAACATCAAGCACTTGATTGTGACTGGTAATGGCTGCATCCGGATTGATCGTGAAGGCAAGTTCAAGTTCTACTCTCTGAAGCATTACGTGGTCGAACGTGATCCTGAAGGTGATGTCATGTTTGGCATCATCAAGGAGAACATTAGTCCAGAAACCTTGGACGAGTCTGTCAGAGAACACGTACTCAGCGAGTCCCAGAAGCAGCTCTATGAGAATGACCCATGGGAATCCGTTGAGCTATACACTGTGATGACTCGTGAGGGTAACCGCTACAAGGTATGGCAAGAAATCAACGACACGGTTCTGCCTGGATCCGAGGGTAGCTATCCCCTCGATGCACCGTTGTTTCTATTCTTGAGATGGACAGCAGTGACCGGTGAGAACTATGGTCGAGGTCTTGTCGACGAGTACTACGGTGACTTCAGGGCACTGGATGATCTCAGCAGGGACTTGCTGGATGCCAGCTCTGCTGCTGCCAAGGTGATCTTCTTATTGGATCCCAACAGCTTCATCTCTCAGCGCAAGCTGGCCGAGGCCAAGTCAGGTGACATCCTTAAAGGTCGATCTGAGGACGTATCGACTGTCGGGTTGGACAAACTGCAAGACTTCCAGATCACTCTGGAGCGTATGCGTGACATCCGACAGGAGATCACTGATGCATTCCTGATGCACTCCTCAGTCCAGCGTAATGCTGAACGGGTGACGGCAGAAGAGATCCGCTTCATGGCGCAGGAACTGGAGGATGCCCTTGGTGGTGTCTACTCTGTTCTCGCGCAAGAGCTGCAACTGCCGCTGGCTACCCGCTGGCTGAAGATCCTCAGTGACAAGGAACTGCTACCTCCGCTGCCGAGCGAAGGGGTCCACATGACGATCACCACAGGGCTTGATGCTCTGGGTCGTGGCCATGAGATTGCACGTATCGACGGCATGTTGAGACAAGCAGGTGAACTTCTGGGTCCAGAGCAGATGCAGGACTGGATCAATCCGTCTGCACTGTTGGCTAGGCTTGCTGCCGGCTGGGGCGTTCCCAAGGCCGACTTCATCAATGACCCGCAGCAAGTGCAGCAGATGCAGCAACAACGAGCGATGCAACAGATGGCACAGGAAGCTGCGCCTGGTGTTGCACAGGAAGCAATGAGACAACAAGGACAGTAACAATGGCTGATTCAAAACCCACTGAACTCCAAGAGAAGCCGGCACCCAAGACAAAGCCGAAGACCAAGCCGGCAACCACCAAAGACAATCAGGTCAAAGTAGGAAATATCGTTAAGGTGACACGATGAGTGAAGCTGCGGAGAGTCAAGTAGACCAGCCCACTGGCAATCAACACGAACCAGAAGTCGATAGCCCTGAGTACATCCAGAAGATGACTGAGAGGGCTGGAGACTCTAGTGTTGAAGACCTTAACGATCAGAAGGATAGTCTGATCCTTGGAAAATTCAAGGACACCGATGCCCTCGCAGAAGCCTACAAGGAACTTGAAAGCAAGCTGGGACAACAGAGTGACCAGCAGCAGTCTGAAGCTGATGAATCTTCCAAAGAGTCCACCGACGATTCGACCTCGACAGAGGAGCAATCCTTAGAGTTGGAGCGTCCGGAGTCCAAGGAAAATTCAGACGAGGACGCAGGCTCGATCTTTGAAGAGTTCGGTCAGCGATACGCTGAGAACGGAGGATTCAGTGACGAAGACTACGAGGCCCTCGCAGAGAAGGGTTATCCCAAGGAAGTGGTCCAAGTCTACGAGCAGGGGCTACGTGCCATTAACAAGTCCCGTACAGATGCAGCTGTCGAGGCTGTTGGGGGAGCCGACGAGTTCAAACGACTCCAACAGTGGGCAGGACAGAATCTGTCAGATGCGGAGATGCAGGCTTTCAACCGTCAGCTGAGTAACGCTCAGTCAGCGGAAGAGATCGGCATTCTGTATGGCACTCTGAGTACCCGCTACAGGGCGAATGCCGGCGAGGCCAACCTTGTGAAGGGCAGTCCGTCTACTCCGAAGGGATCCGGATTCGCTAGTAAGGCTGAGTTGGTCAAGGCTATGTCGGATGAACGGTACGGTAACGACCCGACGTACACCAAGGAAGTGGAGCAGCGAGTCATGTACTCAGACTTCTTGTGATGTTGCTTATTATCATCGTATGACGATCACCTGACCGCTGTGCGGACGCGAGTTCGATTCTCGCCGCCTCCACCACTATGGGGGCGAAGTGGTTTAGACGGGCTGACGTGAAGTGATCTGACGATGCCGGTGGTGCCGGTCAACAGCCAACCTCGTCAAATGCCAACGACGACAACTACGCTCTCGCAGCGTAAACCTCCCGTGGGGTAGTACCCCATGGCCGACGCAGTGCAACGCTGCGTTTTCTGCTGCTGATCCCATCCAACAGGTTGTTGGTCCTCCCTGCGGGGTGGGATCGGCGCACCCTCTCATAATAGGACCAAACCTTTCTATCAATAGCTCCATAGATTCACCCTCAAGTCCATTCGATGAGTGGACTTGATGATTGGATCTACCTTTGGCCCGATAGGTCATCAGCTGCGGCTGTTGGATATTGGATAACCAGACGGACGAGAGCAATCAACAATCTCTTTAATCCCAAACCAAAGGTAATTTGAAATGTCTACCGCAAATGTATCGCTTCAGGGTGCGGTAAATGCAGCAGGTGATCCTCGTTCACTCTTCTACAAGGTGTTCACCGGGGAAGTTCTGACTGCGTTTGATCGGGCAAATGTGATGGAGTCCCGTCACCGCATCCGCAATATCAGCAACCAGAAGTCTGCCAGCTTTGCCAACACCGGCCAAGCTCGTGGTCGTATCCATGTGCCCGGTACTGAAATTCTCGGACAGGACATGAAACACTCAGAGACGGTCATCACCGTCGATGACCTGTTGATCTCCGACGTGTTCATTGCTGATATCTACGAAGCCATGAATTGTAAGACCGTCCACTAAGACGGTTGGTTCGTATCTCTTCTGAATAACGTAGACCCTCACGGGAATACGAGAGAAGGAAATTCCTCCGTAACAGACTGGAGTTGAATATGAAAGAATCTGACGTAAAGTACCTTGCTGGACTTTACGATGCAGATGGCTCTGCCTCTATCGGTGACAACGGTAGTGGCAGTATCTATCTGCGTCTATCTGTCGCAGCAAGTGACGCTGTATCCCCTAACCATAAAATCCTATACTGGCTCCGAGACACGTTCGGAGGCTCAGTTCGTCAACACGCACAGCTGAAAAACTCTGTCGTGTGTGTCTGGATAGTGAGAAAACGCTCCGATCTTGAGCGTCTGGTCCCCCGTCTGTTGAAGCACCTTGTCATTAAAGGCAACGCTTTGGCTGGCTTGTGGAATCTATACCAGACATATCGGGGTAGAACTCTTGACGAAGACACCATGTCTTGGATAAGGGAAACAGCAAAGTCCTATCGGTATGGACTCTCTGGACCCGTCAAACCAAAGAAGCACCCAACAACTGCTTGGGTAGCTGGTTACATTGACGGGGACGGGTCGTTCAAGAACCGATACTACGCTAAGTACAACTCACATCATCTGCGCGTAACAGTAACAGCGCATGTAAAGGATCGGGTTGGCTTAGACCTTCTGCATAAAGCCTACGGTGGAAAAATCTACCATAAAAAGACGGAACCGAATGTTCTCACTTGGACTCGCAACCTTGGTCCAAGAGATAAATCGTTCGCTACCCGTTGGCTTCCCCGCTTGATTGGGCATCTGAAAATCAAACGGTATAAAGCAGAACAGATTCTGGCTATCCACTCGCAGAGACTAAGTGAAGAGACCCCTACGGGGGAAGCTATAGTCCAAGCGGCTTAAAGCCGTTTGCATTACGAGGTCCGTCGTGATTACAGCCACCAGCTGGGTCAGGCACTGGCACGTACCTTCGACAAGCAGGTTATGCGTGTATGCGCTCAGGCAGCTCGTTCTGACAACAAGATCACTGGGCTGCCGGGTGGCACCTCTCTGTATCTGGGCAGCGGCTATGATGCTGCTGATGATCTGGAGAAGGCCCAAGAGATGGCAGAAGCCTTCTTCCTGGCTCACCAGACGTTCCTTGAGAACGATGTTGATCCCGCAGGCTGCTTCGCTCTGATCCGTCCGGATGCCTACTTCCGGCTGGTTCGGAACAAGGACTTGCTGAACCGCGACTGGGGCGGGCTGGGTTCCTATGGAACTGCTGACATCCCGATGGTCGCCGGTATCCCGCTGGTTGTCACCAACAACCTGCCGAAGCAGGACGACAACGCCAACAGCGTCAATGAAGACTACGGTCAGGGCAACATCAGTGTCATCCGCGATGGTCTGGATGTCATCACTGATACGTATGCTGATGACTACACCGACCTTGAGGCAATCATCATGAAGCCTGAAGCTGTCGGTACGGTCAAGCTGATCGATCTCAGCCTCCAGTCTGAATTCGACATCCGCCGGCAGGGCACCTTGATGCTCTCCCGCATGGCTGTCGGTCATGGAGTGCTGCGTCCTGAGTGCGCCATTGAGCTGCGAGGCTCTGCTGCACCGTAAGCAACACTATGCCCCCTCTGAGAAATCGGAGGGGGCTATTTGCGTCCCTCGCAGTTTAACCCATGATTAAGGAGGAATAATGCCTCAAACACTCACCCCGACCACCATGCTGGGAGCGGTTAATGAACTGCTGACAGCAATCGGGACCGTGCCAGTGAATACACTGGACGCACCGGGTTCCTCCGATGTTGCCATCGCCAAGGACACGGTTGAGTCGGTACAGATGGAGGTCTTGTCACAAGGCTGGTGGTTCAACACTGAGTATGCTCGATCGTTCTCCCCAACTGGCAACGAGATCAACCTCCCAAGCAACATCATCAGCGCCAGACCATCTAGGGGCACGACCACTGTGTCACCTGAGACTCGTCAGTTTGTTGTCAGAGACGGCAAGCTGTACAACCCGATCGACTCCACTCACACGTTCAGCGCCTCAGTAAGGGCCGATGTGATTGCATCGATGGACTTCTCGCACATGCCGGAGTCCGCGCGACGGTACATCACTGTGAGAGCTGCCCGTGTCTTCCAGACGAAGGTGCTGGGTGATGAACAGCTGGGTGTCTTTACGGCTCAACACGAGATGGATGCATGGCAGATTCTTCAAGCTGACCACGCACAAAGTACACCGATCTCCGATATGTACATGCAGCGAGTCCGGCGTATGGGTCGCATGATGCGAGCTGATCCTTTCGCCCAAGCCGCTTCAGGCCAGCAACAAGGTCAACAACAGCAGCAACAACGGAGGTAAGCCATGGACCCGATGAACAACCATCTGGATCTGTGGGTCATCCCCGGTCTGACTGAAGCTGTCAACAACACAGCCATCCGGCTGGGCCTTGCGCCTTTCTCTGGTGGTGACCACGTGTTGCTGGAGTCTGACCATGGAATCATCGCTACGAGATTCGTGGACAACCTGAGGAAGGCCCTGTCGAAAGGTTGGTGGTTCAACACGATTTACGACTATGAGCTGATGCGAGAAGACTTCGATGAGTCTGAGCGTCGGTGGGATCTGGACTTCCATGTCCTACGCATGGAGACCTCACGGTTCAACTTGAATCCGTTGCCCAACATGGTGATACGGAAGCCAGTCGAGAATCCGGCTCAAGGCTGCTCGATCGTTGTAACCGATGAGGACTGGCGACCGGAAAGCCTGAAGGTTGATCTGGTAGTGGTCCCGTATCGAGAACAAACGGACGGCATCCGTACCACCACAGAGATGCCGGTAGAACTCATGGAGTACATCGAGCTGAAGACAACCAATCAGCTGGCGATCGTCTACGGAGTACCCAAGGATAAAGGCGAGGAGCTTGAAGCATTACAGCTGCTGCACCGCATCGATGGTCACTCTGATGATGTCTTTAATGTCGTGGACAACAACCCGCTTACCTGGCAAACCGTAAGGAGACGATAGATGGCTCTCGTGACACAGACAATCCCAGCACTATACGGTGGTGTGTCGCAACAGGCGGCTGTCCAGAGGAATCTTAATCAAGTAGAGGAAGCTGTCAACTGTTCATTCAGTGTTGCGGAGGGTGCGTCCAAGAGACCGCCTCTGGAATGTGTCACGATGCTGACCTCCCAGTTCGATGAAGATCTGGCAGTCGCATGGTTCCAAGGTCCCGACAATAGCTGGTACGTCCTGACCTTTCCCGGTGATGGCACCTATAGAGCCTATGAGGCCGAGACAGGAGCCTTGGTGCCGCTGGAGGGTGACTCCTCTGGACTCGACTACCTGACGACTGAGGACCTTCCCAGCAAATCCCTGCGCTTCCAACGTGTAGGCGAGAAGCTGGTGGTCATCAACCGGGAGAAGATGTGCGCTCTGGCCTCCGGAGACACCGAAGGGTCACTCGCTGGAACCAAGCAGAGCCTTCAGGACGAAGGTCTGGATGACGCAGTCAACGGTTCCATCTGGCAGATCACCGGCTCTCAGGACAGCCCCTTCACCACGTACTACGTGAAGCGTGTCGGTGACCGGTGGGTCGAATGGGTACGCCCAGAGATCCCCTTCAAGATTGACGCATCGACCATGCCGCATCAACTAGAGCTGTTGCCGGCACAAGGTAACGAAGAGAACAACGTGTTCCGTTTCCAAGCTGCCGAATGGGCAGACCGTCGGGTTGGTGATACGACCTCCAACAAGGCCCCCTCGTTTATCGGACAGAAGATCAACAACGTCACCGTTGCGGGTGACCGGCTGGTCTTCCTGAGTAAGCGTTCTGTCTGCATGAGCCGTGTCGGAGAGTACACCGACTTCTGGCGCAGTACAGTCACTCAGGTACTCGATGATGACCGGATCGATGTCACTGCTGTTGACACTGAGACCACAGATCTGTTGTGGATGGAACCGGTGTCTGGTCAGTACGTGGTCTTCTCAAAGCAGGACCAGTATGTCCTCGATGGACAGCCAGCGTTGACTCCACGTACTGTCAACCTGAAGCCAGTCACCAAGTACCCGGTGGCACGTGATGCTGCACCGGTAGTGATTGGCCCCAATGTCTACTTTGCGACCCAGGTTGGAGAGCATACGCATCTCAGGGAGCTGTTCCTTCAGGAAGACTCCGTTACATTGGATGCGTCCAACGTCTCAAGCCACGCCTTCAAGTACATCCCCAAGAACATCCGAGACATGGCTGGTCACTCCAGCTTCGATCATGTCCTTGTGGTTCCCAGAGACAGCTCTGAAATCTACAGCTACCAGTTCCTGTGGGCAGGTGACGAGAAGGTCATGTCTGCATGGGGACGCTGGGAGCTGGCCCAAGATGCTATCTGCCTCAGCGTACAGATCATCGATCAGTATGCGTATGTGGTCTATCGATACAAAGATGGCCCATCAAGTGGTCCGCTGTTTCTTGGTCGATTCAACCTGAAGCGTGGGGATAACCACGAAGGTTTCTACCACCTGGTCAACTTGGATCATCTTGAGAAGCTGAATCCCGATTACAACCCTACTGAAGACCGGACGTTCTTCGCTACGAAGTTCCCCCTAGTGGACTCAAAGCTGGTCGTGGTGCGTGGCGCTGGTTGGCCAGACGAAGGCACAGCGAGGACACTGGAGACCATCGTAGGCTACAACCAAACAGGTGACCACTCGTTCTCCCTGCCGGGTGACTGGAGCGAAGGAGACCTCTGGATTGGCTACACGTACAACCAGAAGGTCAGGTTGTCAGAGCAGTTCTACTATGAAAACCGGCAGCCCATCATGAATGCTCGCTGTCAGATCCGGAACATGCAGGTCCACTTCACCGATACCACCGCAATGCGTATCGAAGTGAAGTCGAGGGGACGTGATCCGTTCCATCTGCTGGTCTTTCCTGGTCTCAAGCAGTCATACACCAGTCGAACACTGGGTGATGAGTATCTGGTTCTCAACCAGCCTCAAGCCGATACCGGTGTGTATGACTTCCCAGTTCTTGGGAAAGCATCTGATGTCCACATCGATCTAATCAACGACACTTATCTGCCGGCTAACTTTCAGGCAGCTGAGTGGCGCGGTCTTGTTTCTAGGAGGATGACACGATGAGCTATGTGGCTCCCACGGTCGAGCATATCGTATCTGTATGTACCAAGCTTGATGACATCGACTTGGAAGAGATCGAGTGCAGCACCGGGCTGTTCCCGTTGGAGGCACTGATCGACTCAGCCGAGCAAAGCATGCCGTGCTACATCGTGATGGACAACAAGAAACCCATTGGCATCTTCGGGGTCTTCGAATCACCGGTTGATCCCGAAGTTGCTTTCCCTTGGGGATTCTTTGCGCCTGAGCTGAGAGAGATGCCGATGTGGCTTCTTAGAGATTCACTAGATTTCATCAACGGACTGTCTGACTTGTTTGATGATCAAATCGTCTACGTTTTGAACAACAACGAGAGGTCCATCCGTTATCTGGAGTGGCTGGGCTTTGAGGCAACTGGGGAGGTTTTTCCCGGTCTTCACGGTTCACTATTCAAGGAGTATGTTCTATGTGCAACCCAACTCTAGCAATGGTTGCGGTCGGTGCGGGTAGTGGCTATCAGCTACACCAGCAGCGTAGAAATGCTCGTGCCCAAGAGCGGTTCATGGCGCAAGCTCGCCAACAACAGGACCAGCAGATCAATCAGCAGCGCGGCTTGGACATGGATAACCGTATCCGTCGGGCACGAGCTGAAAGAGCCAGGTTGAGAGCCATGAGTGCCGAGACTGGTCTGACGGGTATCACCATGTCAACCCTATTGAGAGACGTGGACTTCCAGTCGGGACGTGATGTTGCCACCTTGGAGCAGAACCGGCAGAACCAGCTGACTGACTCTCAGATGCGCCACCAGAGCAACCTTAATCAAATCTCACAGCCGGACTTTCTAGGGACAGCCCTTAATGCTGGACTTCAGGTTTACGGTATTGGCCAGCAAGCAGGTAAGTGGGGAGGACCCTGATGGTTGAAGCGACACGCAACATCCAGAGACGCAGGACGCAAGACCCCGCGCTGGAGCCACGAGAGCATCGAGACGACAACCAACCGATCACCGTCTACAGCAACCAACGTATTCGCGGTCGTTCGCAAGTACATCGAGGTGTGTCAGAGTTCCTGACCAGCTTGGGTGCCTACATGGGCGAACGTGCGAAAGAGAATGTCATTGCACAAGCAGAGCAGGACTTCCTTGAAGGGGAAGACTCACCTGAGCTGCAAGACAACTGGCTGTACCAGCAAGAGGTCAACAAGCATCGAGGTCGAGCTGAAGGTATAAAGCTGGCGTCGAATGCACAAGCCCAGCTGGAGAGAGCCTACGCTGAAGCTGAGGAAGCCGGCGATGAGTTCGACCTAGAAGCCTACGTCGACCAGCAGTTCGACATTCTGGATGACGAAAAGAAAGCATCCAATCCTGACTTCCGTCGTTCACTGCTGGATGTACGTGAAGGACTCAAGCAGGAACTCAGCGGAGCTGTGGCGCAGCTGGATGCTCGCCGGCAGCTCAAGGAAGCCAACGATACCTTCCTTGATATTGTTCACACCACGCTGGACAACGTCGGGACCCACGATGCCTCACTTAGCGAGACCCGCGACATGCTGGTCCGAGTGGGTGACGAGCTGGGCCTGCTGAACAAGGACATCCGAGGTGCCATCTCAAGTGCCTACCTTACGAAGATGTCCAACAGCGAGAACCTCGATGAGGTCAAGAAGGTAGAAGAGGATCTCCGAGGGTGGCTCAGGTCGACAGACCGTGGGCTTCTCCGCCGCATCGATGATGACATCCAAGCGGTGCGTCAGGACGCTGAGACGCGCATCGAGCGAGCTGAAGCTGAAGCTCGTGCAGAACAACTGCAACAAGTGACCGACACTTACTTGGGCTTTGAGCTGTCTCTTTCCGAGAATCCCGGCTCTGTCTCTCTGGCTCAACTCAGCGAGGCCAGGAACGCTGGCATGCTGGGTATTACCGATGAGCAGAACGAGAACCGCTACATGGCTCTCCGCCGGCTCAAGGCAAGAGGACAAGAGCAGCAGCTTGGTGAGTCCCAGTTCCGTGAACTACAGGAGCGAGCCTTTAATGTCGTCAGTGATCTCATTCAGGGTGACGACCCGATGGCAGTGTTTGAGCTGAGGACGCATCTGGAAGAAGAACTTGGAGAAGACCTTGGACAATTCTCTGAGTCCGACATTGACTCCATGGTCCCTGACTTCTTGGATCAAAAGTTTGAATCCATGGTCCGGTCTCCTCGCGGCGATGCGCCCAGTATTATGGACACTATCAGGGATTACGTCCAGAATCCTACACCTATGGGCGAGCAGGCAATCAGTGATGCTGCTGATGACTTGGCTCCAATCATCGATACGGCTCGCAAATTCAACCATGAGCTGGACCTGCTGTCTGAACTGATTGGCAACCACGATCCGAATGACCCAAGGTTTCGAGCGTCAGCTGCACTCGTCAGTAGTATCCAGTCGTCATCCAATCTGTATGGCTTGGGGATCTCCAACGAGGCACTGAGCAAGTACGAGACGTACAACAAGTTCGTCCGCTACATGCAGCCTGAGCAAGCAATCGCTCAGATGACAGACGACGACAACCTGATCAGCTCGCAGGCCTCACGTCAGCTGGTCGCGCAGCACGTCGACACACCCAACGAGACTCGTCTACGAAGAGCGTTGAACAATCGTCGTGTGCGTGCTGGGCCAGAACCGGCGAATTTCCAGCAAGTCCTGATGGAGGTTACCAACCTCGCAGCTGAGATGGTTCGATACGACCAGACAGAGATCGGGAAGACGTTTGACAGAGCAGCTGAGATGGTAGCTGATCGAATGAATGTCATCGATGGCTTTGCTTTCCCTGAGCGTGATGTATCCCCTGAATTCGCAGCAGTCTACAGCGACCGAGCGGGTGCAGAGACTGGTGGAACACTACGAGATCGCATTGCGGCAACAGCTGAAGAAGCCATTGGCCGACCGTTGCCTGAAGGCTGGGTCTTGAGGCCGGCACCTGGTGGTGGACGGTCGGGGCTGATGTTCATCGTAGATCCTGCCACTAATCTTCCAGTGATGAATCCGAATGATCGGACAGCTTCTACTATTAATCCCGAAGCAACTCTCAGCGCCTTCATGGAAGACTTCGCAGAAGAAGAACGTGAGCGGCTCATCGAGGTAATGAGAGACCGCAACCGTCCTCCAAGAAGATCGCCATTGGTCGGCACGGCTAAATAACCACGCAACAAGGAAGGAACATGGCTGAAACGAAAACGCTCTCTGGTGGTGTATTCCAGAGACCTACGGAATCGAGTGCCATTCATTTGGACGCTGACCGTTTTCTGGAGCGACAAGAGCAAGAGCGGCTTCATCAGCATCAGCAAGACGGTGTCCCCGCTATGGATGCGGTCATGCCGTCGTGGTTCCAAGCGACGGGAGATCGGATTGACGCTGTGTCTGTCTACAAGTCCGCAATAGTCCGTCCGATCGAGATCGCAAAGGCACGTAGAGAAGGCGCTCCGCTGTCGGGTGATGAAGAGCAGATCTACAACCGCTTGGAGCGGGAGGGATTGCTGCCATACATGGATGATCAAGATCTCATGCAGATGGCGCTCTCCCAGACCCGCGAAGAGCTGGACCTCCGGATCAACAACTTCATCAACCGGACGATGTCGCAATCCCAGATCCAAGACATGCACTGGTTCAAGGGCCTGACAGCTGAGATGGCTGCTTATGGTGTCGACCCGATTACCCTTGGGGTCGACTTTGCCTTCGGTGCCACGTCACGTGGTACTGCCATGGCAAGGTTCTTCCAAGCGGGTAGCCGGTCAGCAGCAGCGAACGCTCTGGTCGAGGCAACGCTGACGCTGGATGACCGAGCAGTCAGACCAGGTGAGATCGGGTTTGCTGCGGCAGCTGGCTTCGGGTTTGGCGGAATGATGGGCGCAGCGTTCGGTCGCCGGCCTCAGCGGGTTGTTCCGGATACCGAGCAGGGTGTGGTCTCTGACGCACGTGCGGTCGACATGCATCCGGATCTTCCCAGTGATGTCCAGTCGGCTATCCCTGCGTACTTCTACGACTCTCCTATTGCCGTCGATTACGACTACCCCCTGCCCATCCGACAGTTCATGCAGGACAACCTGCCGGCTCCTGTGAGTCCACGCAGAACACCCTTTGAGAGCATCGCTGATGAGGCTCCTGTGGCTCAACGTCAGGACTCTGATGAAGAGTACAGAGGGCTGGAGCAGCAAGCATCACTCAAGCTGAATGAGCGCCAGCTCAAGCGGACCAGAAGCCGGATCGAGCGGATCAACCAGCGGCTGCAAGAGACTGAGTTTCAGGAAGCTCCCCCGTGGGAGAAGGCCCGTGCCGCATGGCAGGACCAAGAGGTCCGTCGAGTGCAGGAACGGGAAGAGCTGGTGCGCCAGCTTGAGCAGGAAACACAGCGCCTCCGACAGCACGACGAAGGTGTCCAAGCGACTGAGCAGCTGAGGTCCACCAGGCGACAGCCGATCCAGCCGAGGCGCTCTGAGGTCCACTTGGATGAGATCGAGGACTGGGTGGTTGCCGAGTCGCGTCGAGTCGAGGACTTCCAGAGAAGCCGTCTGACGACAGCTCTCGACAGCGCAAGGGATCCAGCACCCGATGACGTCCCGTCTGCAATCCGCCGGCCAGCTGAGGAACCTCCGCGACAGGAAGTCCCACAGGCAATCCGCCGGCCAGAACCCGATGAGGAACCCTCTGAGCCTCGTCTGAGTGATCAAGAGATCGCTCGTAGCCGTGCGCGGATTGACGAGCTTGAGCAGCAGCTCAGGGACTCTGAGCGTCTCGACCCAGAGGCGGTCGATGCGGAGCTTGAGGGTCTCCGAGAGCGGCACCAGTTCTCCGAGAGCGAAGCCGATCGGTGGGAACGTGAAGCCATGAGTCTGGCAGAAGATCGCCGGCTGGCCCATCGTGAGCAACTTGAGCAAGAGCTTGAGGCAGAACGTATCCGGCTCCGAGGAGAAGACTCTAGCGTCGGTGCTGCCGAGGCTCTGGATGTCGAGCTGATGCACGACACAGCCTATGGTCTCAGCCGAGAGTATGCAGACGAGATTGTCGACTCGCTGGGTCCGGACATCCACCCCGGCCACGTCTCGATCGGCCATCAGATCTTGGGATCGATGACCCCTGCGACCCGCGCATGGATCACTGAGAACCCTCACATCCGAGCGTTGACGGTCCAGATGTACACACAGCCGTTCACTCGACAAGGTCAGTCGACCAACGTCACTGGCTGGGAAGACCGTGCCCGTCGCCAGTTCCAGAGTGCCGAGGTGTTGCGGAGACGTGAGCACCGGAAGGCATTCAAGGACTGGCTGGCTGATGTCTATGGTCGTAGCGGTCTAAGAGCCTTGTGGCAGTTCGATGCTGAGAGCGAGTTTGCGAGCGAAGTCGGGAAGGCAATGCAGACGTTGCGGTCTGGTCATACTCCTGATGTTCATCCTGCGATCATGCGAGCCGCTAAGGCAATGGATGAATTCGGTGAGTATCACTGGGCACACATGCAGCGGAGCGGTGCTGTTCCAATGGACATGCCGAGACCATACAAGTGGTACATCCCGCAGATCGTCGATCGATCAAAGGTCGGTGCCTTCATGCACCGGTTCCGAGATCCAGGTGATGGTCTGGTGATGCTCAAGAGGCTGTATCGAAAGGCAATCGACCCCAAGCTGAGGGCTGAACTGGAAGATCTGATCGATACCGCTCAGGTCGGTTCTACAGCTGAAGGTCGTAAGCTGATCAATGATCTCACCGACTCACTGGGTGATGTCATCTCAGTAGCCTTGGCTCGTCGAGCGTACTCTGATAATACGCCGACCGAAGGTCTGGCAGAGATGGATGCTTACGGTATTCATCTGGGTAACGTCAAGCAGATGCGTGAGCTGCTGCATGAAAACCTCGTCCAGCGAAACGCGAATGCTGAAGAAGCAGCTGAGTACGCAAGTCAGATCAACGATCTGATGAACTCACTGACCAGCAAACGCAAGAAGTATGAAGGCTCCCTGCCCGACCGCCTCCGAGGTCGTATTGATCTCGACATGGATGCGACTATCACCTTCCAGAAAGGTCGGACTCACTGGTCGGTTCGTGATGACCACCTTCCGGTAGAGCAGCAGACGATCCCTGAACCACATCAGGAGACCATCCGTCTGGGTGATCTGTATGACACCAACGTGGACCGTCTGGCTCACAACTATGGTCGGTGGGCAGCTGCTGAATCTGCTGTGGCACAAACCGGTGAATCACTGGGCAACATCCAGAGAGCCATTAAGGAGCTGAAAGAGGAAGCTGGGCGCAAGGGCGAATATAGATCTCCCGATGCTCCCAGTGCCAGCGACATTGATGCCGTTGAGTACGCTTACCGTGCCCTGATGAACTTGCCAGCTCATGACGTAAAAGAACACGTCATGCGTGGCAGTAACGCTCTGAAGAACCTGGCCTATGTAGCCAAGATGGGTTCAGCATTCAGTCACATCTTCTCTGAGTCATACACGACGATGGCCCAGCACGGGATCATCCCGACTCTCAGAGAGATTCCAACGCTGATGCGGGTCTTGGGGCAGTACGCACGTGGCGAGATCGATCCGGGTCTGCATGCTGATTTCTACAACATGAATGCCTCCATGGCCAATTCATTTGAGATCACCATGGGTGGCTCACGGTTCGATACTGACCTTGCCAGTGACGCTGGGCCTGGTTCCAACGCTCCTCTTCGTGAGCGAGTCATGGTGCCGTTTGAAAGGTTCTCAGAAGGTGCAAAGAGAGTTGCATCTTATGTCAACTTGATGCCTGTCACGACTGATGTCGCACGGCAGTTCAATACGTACATGGCATTGAAGCAGCTGGACCAAGCTGTTCGTGGTCAGCAGATGCCCAGTTACTGGGACGGAATGCGTCGACAATATGGTCTCAGCGATGCCGGTCTGGAAAGGATCAGGCGGCACTTCCTTAGCGAGCATGTCAGCAGGAACGCTGATGGCGAACTCGACTGGGATGGGTCGCTTGGCTTGGAATACATGCCGGCAGAAACACGTATCGAGCTGGAGAACTACCTCTATCGAAACACCTCGACTGCCATTCAGGAGATCCACCGAGGCAACTTGCCGCCTGTCATGACGGGACCAGTAGGATCTGTCCTATTGCAATTCCGTTCGTTTGAGGTCGCAAGTACATCTCGACACTTGGCAGCTGACATCTCCAGAGGAGACATGCTGGCTTACCACAAGTTCGTTGGATCGGCCATGATGGCTGCTCTGGGTTATGCAGCTCGTGTCTATGCCTTCAGCGGCGGCGATCAGGATCGTATAGAAGAGATGCTTCAGCCTGATCGGGTTCTGGCCAATGCTGTTGCTTATAGCGTCAGTGCTGGTGTAATCCCTGCTGTGACAGACACCATTGGTGCAAACCTTGCCGGCGGACTTACGCCCTTCAACCGGTTCCGGACGACAGGTCTAAGTGACAACATCTTTGCAAACCCCCTGTCACCTGGTGGTGTCGGTGCGCCTCCGGTGCTGTCGGTCTTCGGTGACATCAGCCGAGCTGTTGGCACGGTGCCTCAACTGGGATACGACATGGCATCTGGTCGAGGCCCTCAAATCAGCCGAGAACAGGTGAGAGCCATCAGCACTGTTGTTGGGGCTGACACCATGTGGTTCCTGAGACCATTCAAGGAGTACGCAATGAATCAGTTTGAATCGGAGCGTGACCTTACACGAGGCAACATCTTAACAGCAACAGGACTTTCTGATGAGTAATCTCTATTCGGTCGTCCAGTACCGTGATTTGGAGGGGACGACTGACTTCACAGTCACCTTCCCGTATCTCCGTAGAGAACATGTGTTTGTCTACCGGGTTGTGGAAGCTGACCCTCTAAATGATCCGGAGACTGGTGAGCCGAATGAGCCTCAGTCTGTCGATCTGTTATCTCGTGGTATCCACTATCACTTCGTGGATGACGGAACGGTTCGTTTAGAGACTCCTCTGGAAACGGGGGAGTCTCTTACGATCCGCAGGTTCACCTATAAAGACCACCGGCTGGCTGAGTACATCGATGGCTCTATATTGGGTGCGACGGAGCTGAACGAGGTAACACTCCAGCTACTATACCTTGTGCAAGAGCTGGATGATTTCCGGGAGATCGGAGAAGACGGAGCGTTCATTCCTGGCTCTCCAAGTGATGGAACTGGTGATGGTACTTGGGATGACATCCAAGATCTAATTGACGCACTGTCAGAGACCCCCCTGTTCCAATCGTTGATCACTCTGATCCCGATGGCCGACATCAATGCCCAGATGATCATCAGGAATGCCCTTGAGGAACATGACAACTGGCGCTTAGATGAGCAGCGGAAGGAGCTGTTTGATCGGTTTGAGGTCGAGACCGGGGCCAACTTCATCGATGTCCAAGAGGCTATCGAAGAGGAAGGCCACGTCCGGGCAACCGAAATCTCAGGAGTCACTGCCAAGCTGGAAGAAGACATCCAAGCCACGGTGATCAACTTCAACCAAGCCATAGCGACTGAGTCAGACGCCAGGGCGACCGCCATTGAAGACTTGGAAGCACGGTTTGGACCCGCCGAAGCGTTCGTCACTGAAATTGCCGATGTATACGCAGACGCAGACTCCGCTGCGGCATCGTTGGTCAACCAGATCGAATCACGGTTGAAGACAGACGACTTGGACCAAACATTGGCACTGTCGTCTGTGATTCAAGGCATCGAAACCAATGTCTCCAATGTGGACGATGAGCTGACCTCGGAAGTCAACCGGATCGACAGCTCAATCGCGCAGGTGGGTGACAACGTGACCACCCTCCAGACCACGTCAGACCAGCTGGTCAGCCGAACCGAGGCACTGACCG
>LFIK01001397.1_pt1 | contig 19186 bp, 17 predicted proteins | sample 643401 | NCBI WGS metagenome assembly LFIK01 (sample SAMN03777447, study PRJNA286221) | soda lake metagenome | biome: soda lake; feature: Kulunda steppe; material: water; isolation source: sample T5-Br brine of Lake Tanatar-5 | place: Russia: Kulunda steppe | collected 2010-07
AGGAGACTATGAAAGAAAATGCAATCGTAACAATCAAAGTCAAAGACCACGGAACAATGGTTCTTGAATTAAGTTATGAAACTGCACCCAATACAGTTACCAATTTTATTAATTTGGCACAAGATGGGTTTTATGATGGATTGATTTTTCATAGAATCATTAGTGGATTTATGATTCAAGGTGGTAGTTCAAATCAACCAAGTTGCACCATCAAAGGTGAATTTGAATCCAATGGAATTGATAATGATTTAAAACATGAAAGAGGCGTCATTTCAATGGCAAGAACCAGTGTTAAAGACTCCGCCACTTCACAGTTTTTCATTATGCATCAAAACAGTCCGCATTTGGACGGCGAATACGCAGCATTTGGCAAGCTCATTGAAGGGTTTGACGTATTAGATAGTATCGCAAGGGTTCAAACAGGTTTTCAAGACCGACCTTTAGAAGATATCGTTATTGAATCATTGAGCGTTGATACCAAAGGAGAAACATACGGCGAAACTAAGTGTGTCTCATAAAAAAATAGTATGCGTAATGCACACTATTTTTTTGTAGGAAACAACGCTAAAATAAGTAAGAAAAACAAAACAATAGCGCCGATTAATTCTCCAATTGAATAGACTCTTCCATAGATTTCTACAAAATCACTGGGAATAAGCGATAAAGTCAAAAGCAATCCAAAATATCTTGAAAATCCTGCGTCCGCTAACCGCCTCATGATAAGGGCAATAAAGGCGACTAAAAACCCTACCAAATAAATGACTGCGATTAAAGTGAATATTGCGGCAATAGTAGGTTCAAGCAATAACAATGTAATGATTGATGCCATAATACCTAAAACGATGAACATTCCAAATAAATAAGCCCACCAAAACTCTTGCCTGGAACTATACCCCATATAATGGCCCCATCTTTTAAACATTGTTTTAAACGCATTAAATGTTTTTGTGTCTGTTTTTGATTCGTGTTGAATGATCGGTTTTTGCATTGTCTACTTCCTTATCTGTTAATATAGTATTTGATCTAGTAACTTTTGGGCCGTTTTTTCATCTTTTAAATATTTTACAATTTCATAAACAAATTCATACACAGCACCTGCGCCGCGCGCTGTGATAATGTTTCCATCCGTAACGGCTTTTTCTTCTTTTGAATAATGGCCTTTTAAAGCATCGATTTCACTGCCTGTAAAGGCGGTGAATTTTTTATTATCCAATAATCCAACTTGACCTAAAAATCTAGGTCCAGCACATATAGCGGCAATCAGTTTGTCTTCTTTATTAAATGCTTTGACTAAACCTTTAATTTTTTGGTCTTGATCAACCGTTTCTTTGACATAAGGGCCACCAGGAATCACTAAAAAGTCATAATCCATGACATTAATCTCTTCAAACAATAAATCTACGGTAACGACTTGTCCATATGATGTCGTAATTTTTCTGGATTCACCTTTTACCGCAGTTGTCATATCTAAACCGCTTCTTTTTAATAAAGCATTTGTGCCCAACCCTTCAATATCTTCCATTTTATTAGAGAAAATGAATAAACCTTTCATGGTATCAACTCCTTACTTTATTATACAATAAATAATTATCATTTTAAATTACCAAGTAAAAAGAAAAAACCGACCAAATGGCCGGTTTTAACATTAATGATTACTCGAAATAGTCATTTAACTCATCGATACTATCAATATCTACATAAGTTGGAACAACTAATCCAATGCGAGCACCTTCATAGTTTGGTGCGTATTCTTCCCAATCATCTGAGAATTGATCTGCATATTGACTATGCGTATGTGGTAACCATGAATGTGGCATGAAATCAAGGTTTCCATTTGCTAAATCTTGGAATACTGGTCCAGCATCTGCTTGAACAAGTTCTACTTCATAGCCCATTTCTTCTTCTAATAATACTTTAAGTGCATGCGCTTGTGTAATTCCATCTTCCCAAGCTACATACCCTACGCGAAGTTCTTCACCTTCACCGTTAGCGTCTGTAGGAATCCAATCTTCCCACACATCAAATTCTTGGTACCATGCATAGGCTGCATCATAATCAGTATCATCATCGTCTGCATCATTAAATGCACCAATTAAGTTACCGAAATCTTCATCTGTGAAATATACATTGTTTAGTAATTCAACAACATCAGGATGTTCATCAGTAAGTCCAGTACGTCCTACTGGTACAATGTCTTCAGCAGCGCCGAAAGTACCTTCTGGATCGTCTAAGAATTTAAGATCGAATTGTGAGAATTTAAAGTGTGGTACCCATCCTGTTACTACGACCCATTCTTCATTTTCAATTGCTGATTCTAATGTTGTAACCATAGCAACTTCACTTGAAGTAAGTAAATCCATTTTTAAGTCATAGTCTTCTAAAGCATTGTTAGCAGCAGCCATGATACCAGCGCCACCCTCAATTCCTACAATGTCTGGATTGTCTGCAAATTCACTGTCATCGCCTTCACAGGCAGCTAATGTAAATGCAGCAGTTAATGTTAATGCTAATGCAAATAATTTTTTCATAATTTTTAATTCCTCCTAAAGAATTTTTTTAATAGTTTTATTTTGTGTTTCTTTGTTGCTAAATTTAGTGTTGCTTATTTTGAAGTTGATTCTCCTAAAGCTTGCGTGACTCTATCTAAGATCATCGCTAATACAACCACTGCGATACCACCTTCGAAGCCTACACCTATTTGTAGGGAAGTAATACCTGACAATACAGGCTCACCAAGTCCACCAGCACCAATCATTGAAGCAATAACAACCATTGATAGTGCCAATAATATGGTTTGGTTAATTCCCGCTAAAATCGTTGGTAAGGCGATAGGAAGTTGTACTTTAAATAACAACTGTTTAGGGGTAGATCCGAGCGAACGTCCAGCTTCTACAACTTCAGCAGGGACTTGTCTAATTCCTAAATTGGTTAATCTTACTACTGGTGGCATTGAGAATATGATCGTCGCTATGGCACCAGAAACGGTTCCTAAACCGAAGAAGATAACCGCAGGAATTAAGTAAACAAATGCTGGCATTGTCTGCATAAAGTCTAAGGTTGGTCGGATAACATTTTCACTTACCTTTTCATTTCTTGAAGCGAAAATCCCTGTGGGGATACCGATTAATAATGCAATAAAAGCTGCGACTAAGACTAGCGCTAATGTTTCGATTGCGCTGTCCCATAAGTTTATTGAGTCAATTAATACAAGACCAAGTGCAGTTCCAACTGCAAAGGTAAGTTTTTTCCCTGATGCTAACCATGCTAATACCGTAATGATTAAAATCATAATAATAGCAGGGGGGAATCCTAAAACAAACTCAAATCCATCTATTAAATTCGATACTAAAAAAGCGATACCATCGAATAGCCATCCTAAGTTATCGGTTAACCAATCGATAAAGGCTTCAAACCAATTCCCTATTCGAATTCTAAAAAACGTAACTAAGATTGGAAGGTTACTCATCTTTATCAGCTCCTTCCTCTAATTTTCCGTGGATTCCGGTAATTACCGAAACTCTAACGACTAATCCTAATAATTTTTCGCCTTCATCAACAACAGCAATCGGATATTTCGTTTTACTTGCCATTGGTAATAAATCTGTTATCAGTGTATCAGGTGCGACTTTGTATATATCATCTTTATTTATGATAGATGATAAACTTTTTTCACCTTTATCTGCCAATCTTTTACATTCATCTACAGTCACTACACCTTTAAGTTTTTGCTTACTATCGGTAACAAAAATACTTGATAATTGATTTTTTTCCATTTGGCGTAATGCTGTTTTTGGTCCAGCCTTCGTGTCAACAACGCCGCGTGGTTTTTTCATGATAGATTCTGCTTTAATTACTTTAGAACGATCGACATTCTCCACAAAGTTTTTAACATAATCATTCGCAGGGTTTGTTAAGATTTCTTCAGGGGTTCCAATTTGAACGATTGTTCCATCATACATAACTGCGATTCTATCCCCGAGTTTTAACGCTTCATCTAAATCATGGGTAATAAATATGATTGTTTTTTGAAGCTTTTCTTGAAGATCAATCAATTGGTCTTGCATGTCTGTACGAATTAAAGGGTCAAGTGCACTAAATGCTTCGTCCATCAATAAAATATCAGGATCATTAACGAGTGCACGTGCTAAGCCTACACGTTGTTGCATCCCGCCTGATAATTCACTAGGAAATTGTTCTTCATACCCTTCTAAACCTACGGTTTTTAAAACTTTATAGGCTCTTTCAGTGCGTTCTTCTTCATCAACGCCTTGAACTTCTAATCCATAATCAACGTTTCTTCTAACGTTTCTGTGGGGAAAGAGTCCAAAGTTTTGGAAAACCATTCCCATTTCTTTACGTCTAACTTCACGTAATTCATCTTCATTCATAACAACAATGTCTTTTCCATTTAATAGAATTTCACCATGGGTTGGGTCTTGCAGACGGTTTAAATTACGGATCAACGTAGATTTTCCGCTACCAGAGAGTCCCATAACCACAAATGTTTCGCCTTTTTTCACATCGAAACTTGCGTTATTCACTCCGATAGTATTGCCGGTTTCTTTTAAAATTTCTGCTTTTGTTTTACCTTCTTCACTTAATTCCAAGGCTTTTTTCGGTGAAGGCCCAAAAATTTTATAGAGGTTCTTCACCTCCAAGTGATTACTCATAATGTTTCCTCCGTTCGAATTTTAGTCAATACAACTTAGACAACTTAGCGGATGTTCCGGGGTTGTCAGGGATGTTATAAATAAAACGCACGGTCCAAAGTTAATGTTTGTTTCATCAAGTTGTCTAATATATAACTATGAATGCGTGCGTGAATGCATTAATAAATTAACACAATAAAAACTTCTTGCGGTGTATGCAAGAACTTTTACCTGATGCAAATTTATAAAGCAACCGCATTTATAGTCTTACTATATCATACTGAGAAAATATTTCAACTTATATACATAAATTGCTTAAAGCCCTAAAAGAAAGTCTAGACCCTCATTTTACACACCAATTTATATTTTTGAAAACGTTTTTCTTTTCTTGCGATCCTAACGGTTTGCTTAAATTGGCGGTTAAAAACAAAAAAACACCGCCAATAATGACGGTGCTTAGGAGGACATTAAGCTTTATTACGTGTATAAACATCAAATATAACTGCAGCAATTAAAACAAACCCTTGTACAATATATTGCAATGCAGATGCGGTCCCCATTAATTGCAGCCCATTTCTAAGTGAAGCCATAACCAATGCACCAATAACTGAACCGGTCACTTTACCGACCCCACCAGCGGCACTTACACCACCAACAAAAGCCCCAGCAATTGCTTCTAATTCGAATAACTGTCCTGCTGTTACGGTTGCTGATCCTAAGCGAGAGGCAAACATAATCCCAGATACAGCTGATAATAATCCCATTGAACCAAAGACAACCATGGTTATGAATTTAACACTGATCCCGCTTAATTCCGCTGCTTCGGGGTTTCCACCAACAGCGTAAATATGGCGTCCTAAAACGGTTCCTTTCATGATGATATGATAAACACTCACTACACCAAGGACAATTACAAGCGTCCATGTAATACCATTATGAGATGCCATCACAAAGCTAATTAACATGATTAACAAGCCTATAAAAGCCATTTTAGATATCAACATCTTTTGACTTAAAACACTGAAATTATATTTAATCCGTGTTTTATGGTTGTTAAGTTCTATAAAAATATATGCAACAAGCGCTAATGCTCCGACTAGCATACTTGTTAAATGAATGGCTTCAAAACCAAAGAAATCAGGAATCGTACCTCTGGATATGGCTCTGAAAAAATTATTAGGTATTATGATCGTCCCTGTTGATCTTAAGGTTTGCTGGATGGCACCTCTAAAGATAAACATTCCTGCTAACGTTGCAACAAACGCTGGAATTTTCATATAAGCCACTAAAAAGCCATGCCACATTCCAACGATGGTTCCTATGATTAACACCAAAGGAAGAGCTACATAAACAGGAAACCCATTGGATACCATCATAATCGCTACCAATGCGCCCATAAACCCTGATACATATCCAATACTTAAATCGATATGTCTAATAATAATCACTAACGTAACCCCAATTGATAAAACAGCGATATATCCTGTTTGATTCACTAAGTTTGTTAAATTATTAGGGGTTAAGAAATTGCCACCTGTAGATATTGTGAAAAACACCATGATAATAGCCAGTGCGATAAACATACCATAATCACGAATGTTTTCTTTTAATAAATGGATAAGTTCTTTAAAATATCCTTGTTTTTTTACATTTTCTTCCATTTTTATCCTCCTATCTTGTTGCCAATTCCATAATTTTTTCTTGCGTCGCTTCTTGTTGCGTTAAACATCCTTCTATTTTACCTTCGTTCATTACATATATACGATCTGACATACTAATTAATTCCGGCAGTTCACTAGATATAAAGACAATACTCATCCCGCGATCAATTAACTCATTTATTAAGGTGTATATCTCGTATTTAGCACCAACGTCAATACCACGTGTTGGTTCATCTAATATTAAAACTTTAGGATTGGTATAAAGCCATTTTGATAAAGACACTTTTTGTTGATTCCCACCACTGAGGTTCTCTACCTTTTGTTCTGCACTCGGGGTTTTAATATTCATACTTTTAATATAGTGATTTGAAATATTCACTTCTTCGTTGGTGTTAATAAACCCAGATTTTTTGACTAAAGCCCTTAAATTTACAAGGGTAATATTTTGTTTTACATCTTGTCTTAATATCAACCCATCAGTCTTTCTGTCTTCACTTACATAAGCCAAACCACGGTCAATAACATTTTTTGTCTTCTTAAATGGAATAGACTTTCCTTCTAAGAAAACTTCACCACTAACACTATATTCTTTAGGGTTTCCAAAGATACTATGGGCCATCTCGGTACGACCAGCCCCCATCAAACCTGCAAGGCCAACGACTTCCCCTTTTTTTACATTGAAAGAGGCATCTTTGACGACTTGTCGGCGTAAACGGTTATTGTAGGTATTAATATTTTTGACTTCAAACGTAATCTCATCTATTACTTGATTTTTTCTTTTTGGATAAACATCACTAATTTCTCGGCCTACCATGTGTTTAACCATTACGTTATTTTTTATTTCATCGTTTTCTTTTTTTAAGGTTGCGACACTTTTCCCATCTCTTAAGACAGTCACTGTGTCTGCGATTTCTAAAACTTCTTTTAGTTTATGGGAAATCATAATTGAGGTCACTCCATGACCTTTTAATTCTTTAAGGAGCTTTAAGAGATTGTTGCTTTCCTTTTCATTTAATGCTGCGGTTGGTTCATCTAAAATTAATAGTTTCACGTGTTTGGAGAGCGCTTTTGCAATTTCGACTAACTGTTGTTTTCCTACCCCTAAATCTTTAACTTTCGTTTCAGATTCTACATCTAAGTTCACACGCTTTAAAAAGCTTTCAGTCGTTTTTATGGTTTCGTGCCAATCAATAAATCTACCTTTTTTAATCTCATGGCCTAAAAATACATTTTCATAAACAGATAGTTCAGGGATCAATGCCAATTCTTGATATATAATAGCGATCCCTTTCGCTTCAGAATCATTGATGGATTTAAACATTTGTTTTTCGTTCTCATAAAAGATTTGTCCATCGAATTGGTCATGCGTATAAACTCCACTTAAGACTTTCATTAAAGTGGATTTTCCAGCCCCATTTTCTCCAACTAAGCAATGAATTTCACCTTGTTTAACATTAAAACTCACTTCATCTAATGCTTTTACGCCTGGAAACTCTTTCGTGATTTTTTTCATTTCGAGTAGATTCTTCATTTTAATACTCCTTTAAAAGTGGAACAAAGTGGTGAGTATTCACCACTTGTCCCAAGAATAATTAATCTAAATTTCCTAAATTGTCAAAGTCTTCTTCATCGTAATATCCACCATCGAAAATGATTTCACGTACATTATGAATATCTACAGATACCACTTCACTTTGAGCAGCTGGAACATCAATAACGCCATTGTCAAATGACCCTTCAGTACCAGGAGTGTCACCGTCTAAAACAGAGATAGCCATATTGATTGCATCATCTACTAATGTTCTAACGTCTTTAAAGACTGTCATTGATTGTTGACCATCGATGATATATTGAATAGAAGGTCTCTCAGCATCTTGACCTGTAATAACATAGTTAGTAATGTCTGAATCATCACCGAATACATCCGCAATATTACGCGCAGTCCCATCGTTTGGCGCTAAGATAAATACATCACCTTTTTGATCACTCGATGCATTGGTTAAGTCCCCTTCTGCTAAAGAACGTGCAGTATCAAAGTCCCATTCAGTATTAACCTGTCCGATGATATCACTCATTTGTGAACGATCTAAAGATGCTACATCTTGTAAGTCTCTTGCTTCAGAAGAGTTTACAATATCAAATGTTCCATCCGCAATAGCAGGTTGTAACACATTCCATGCTCCTTCAAAGAATAAGAATGCATTGTTGTCAGACGCTGCACCTGCATATAAATATAGTGGATTCCCAGTGCCTTCTGCGTTATCTACTAAGTACTGTGCTTGCGCTTCTCCAACTGCAATTGAATCAAACGTTACATAATAATCAACTGCGTCCGTTCCAGTAATTAAACGGTCATAAGAAATAACAGTGATTCCTGCATCTCTTGCTTCCTCAGCTGCTGCTGCAGCCGCATCGCCATCTTGTGGAGTAATGATTAAAACATCAATACCTTGATTAATTAAAGATTCTACATTTGAACGCTCTACAGATGTTGATCCATCAGAGAAAAGAATTTCTACAGAATAATCTGCGTCTTCTAACGCTTCTCTAAAACGTTCTTCATCTTGAACCCATCGTGGTTCATCATTGGTTGGAAGTACAATTCCAACATCTACAGTTTCACCACTACAAGCGGCTAAAGTAAAAGTGAAAATGAATGTTGCGGTTAATGCTAATAACTTTTTCATAAAATTAAATTCCTCCTTCATATTTTTAAAGCGTTTTCAGTTTATCTTATATCGCTACTTACAACAATGTAAAATATGACTATGTTTTTGTGTTTTTTTACATAAAATAAAACCACACGTTTTTATAAAAGTGTGGTTTTATAGCTTTATTTAGCGGTTTTTTATTCGTATTTCATGTTGAATGGTTGATAGTCGATCCATATATAATGATTGTTTTCAATCGGATATTCGTAGCTTTCAAGGGATGCCTCATTCATTAACATGCTTGCCAATTGACTCACTGCATGGGCCATTGTGACGGTATCTTGTAAAACGGTTCCATAATAATGATTGCTCTTTAAGTAATCATGCGAAGCAGGCAAAGCATCAACCCCAACAATAGGAATCCAAGGATCATTTTCTATGTCAATAGGCGCTTCGATATTTAAAGGCGGCATTCTATCTAATTCAATCATTGCTTCGATTGCACCAATTGCCATGGCGTCATTATTAGATATAATTAACTCGATATCATCCCCATAATCATCGAATAATTTCAAGGTTTCTTCATAGGCTTGATGTTGTGAAAAATTTGCGACTCTAATATCTAAAAGATCAATTGGAAAATCTCTCGCTTCTAGTGTATCAATCACATGACGGGTTCTGATTTCCGCATCTTGATGGCCTTGTTGTCCCATTAATATTGCGCTTTTTACTCGCTCACCTGGTGCTAAATCATGAAAATGCTTCATAATTAAATCCGCTTGCATCTCCGCGGATTGATGAGCATCCGCTCCAATGTAATATGCCTTTTCATAACGATTTAAATCACTTTGTAAAGGTTCTCTATTAATAAAGATTAAAGGGATATCTCTTAATTTTGCTTTTTCTATGATCGAATAGGCACCAACTCTATCAACCATATTGATGATGATAAGGGGAGGCGCTTCATCAAAGATTGCTTCAATAATCTCATTTTGAATGACTTGTGAGTTTTGGGAATCAAAAAGTTCAACAGTAAAATTATCTTGTCCCGCAAGATCGATTTGACGTGCAAACTCTTGCATGTAATCATCATTCGCATCATAGACAACGAGTGGGATGGTCGCTTCTATGTTTTCATCGCAAGCAAAGAGCGTAAAAAGGATTAGTACTATGAATAAACTTTTCATTTAATTGACCTCCTTTTTTAAAGGAACTTTCATGGTCACTTTAGTGTAAACATCCATCTCACTATCTATTTTCAAATCCGCCTTTGAACCAAAATGGAGTTTTAAGCGTTGATATATATTAGATAACCCAATTTTTGAAGGTTCCTGAATGTCTTTCGTTATTCTTTCTTTAATTGCTGCAATGTGTGAAGGAGAAATTCCATAGCCACTATTTTTCACGCTGATATATAAAAATGCATTATCTTTATTAATATCTATGGCGATGGTGTTTTCTTTTTCATCAGGATCAATACCATGTAAAATAGCGTTCTCAACTAAAGGTTGTAGCGATAATTTCAAGACTTCAAAATCTAATAAATCATCATCGCATGCTATAGTAAAATCAAAGGTGTTTCGGTACCGAATTTTTTGTATTTTTAAGTAGTTTTTCACATGCGTCAATTCTTCATCTAACTTCACCGTTGTGCTTTCTGTTGAGATACTTAACCTAAAAAACTTTGATAAAGAGGCAATCATCATAGAGGCTTCGTTTGTCCGTTTATTTTCCGTAAGATATAGAATTGAATCTAATGTATTATATAAAAAATGGGGATTGATCTGATTTTGTAAAGCGATGAATTGGTTTTTTCTTTTGGCGCGTTGTTCAACGTATACTTTATCGACCAATCGTTTAATTTCTTCACTCATTTTATTAAATGTATCACTTAACATCACCACTTCTTGTTGTCCGCTCACCTCAATGGGTTCTAAAAACATCCCTTCTTCAAAACGGTTCATATGACGTTTTAACTTTTCAATTGGTTTTGAAATTCGGTTTGAAGCCAACCATGCTAACAGGGCCGCAATGATAATTGATACGCCAAAAATTAATGTCACGGTGTATAAAACCGTTTGTTGCGTCTGTGCAATCGCATTGGTATCAAAGAATGAAGCCATCTGCCAGCGCGTATGATTTAAGGTATTTACATTGCCATACATGTTCACACCATCAATCGTCGTATGGCTTCCCCCAAGGATTTGATTGCGGGCATAGTTTAGGGACTCACAAGGGTTGTCTTCACAAAACCCTTCAGAAGCATACACCAACTGACCAAATTCATCAATAAAGATAAGATGTCCATAATCACCCAAGTTAGTACGTTCTGCGAGTTGCTCGAATTGCGCCATAGATAACGCCATGGTTAAAACGCCTTCAATTCTAGAGCCTTCGTCATAATAATTAATTGCCTTCGCAAGATGAATCACAGTTTCCTCACTAGAAGGTTCTATTAAATCTTTAGAAGGCGGAGCAAAATGGAACATATTTTTCTCTTCAAGGGCATTTAAAAACCATTGTTCTTCAACAATAGCGTTGCTAATCAACGATGATTCTACCGTTGATACAACAGGCGCCCCAGCCGTTTCAAAAAGTGAGATAGACACAATGAATTGATCCAATGATTCTGATGTTTCTAATACTTCATTTAAAGTGTCTAAATCCTCAGCTTGCGTTTTTGATAAAATTTCAAGTTCTAAAAAGTGAGCGATATCAATAATACTTTCCATATAATTTTCATAGTTCATGAGGATTTGTTTATTGATTTCTTTAGATGTCGTTTCGACTAAATCATCACTGGTTGAAGAAAAACGCCAATAAGAAAGGATATTTGACGTCAAAAGGGAAAATCCAATAATTAAAATAGAGATGTAAAGCACCATTTTACCAATCGATAAATTTTTAAGATAATTGAGCATTGCGATACTCCTTAGGCGATTTGCCAACAACTTTTTTAAAGCTATGTGAAAAGTGATACACTTCTTGATAGCCAACACTTTCAGCAATTTCGATAATCTTCATATTCGTCGTTAATAATAACTCTTGGGCTTTTTCTACGCGCTTTTGAATAATATATTTATTGAAGGGTATGCCTGTTCCTTTTTTAAATAAAACACTCATATATGAGGTACTAATATGAAAGGTTTGACATACTTTGTCCATGTTGATTTTGCTATCTTGATAATGGGCATCCACATAAGCAATGATTTTTTCGCTCAACTCACTTGATAGATTTTTAGTCTTAGTTTGTCGGTATTTCCTGATCTCAAATGCTACGGACTTACTATAGGTTAATAAACTATCTAAATCGTTAAAAGTAAACACTTTGTTTAAAAAATCCTCCCCTAATAATTGGTTGATTTCTATACCATTTGCAACAGATAATTTCATGATTAATCCACTGAGTTGGACGACGTAATACTTTGGGTCAATAAGAGATTTTGTTTGGTTTAACGCTTGGTGTTTAAGCTTGTCAAACACTTTATCTACTGCAGCTTCATCTTCAAATTTTAAAACATATTCAATATTTTGAAATTCTTCATCGCTTATAAAAACCCCCCTTGGGGTTGCTTCAGAAACATCAGAATAAAATAATAAGTCTGAAGCATTTAAATACCTTTCATAAGATAAGGCTTCTTTTGCTTCTTTAACCGCATTTGGAAAATCATGAAATGTTTTGAATATGTTACTCACACCAATTGTGATTGAAGCTGGTGTAAACTCTTTGGTTCTAAAAATAATTTCATTTAAAGTATCTTCTAATCCACGTTTTTCTAAAAGGTCATGATTAATTAATATGCCCATACTGTTTATGATATTAAAGTGATAAAACTGATTATATTTATTTAGGAGCTTATCGATTAAATTAATGATAAAAATCCTTGTCTTTTGCAATGTTTTAAATGAAAGCATGGCATTAAATTCGATAAACAGCACCACAAATTGGCCTTGTGTTAAATCAATATCAAACAACGAAAACTTGTTAATCGTCGACTCAGTAATTTCATCTTCTTGCAATAAAGCGTTAAACTGATTTTCAATTAACAAAGGCAGCGTTTCTTTATATGTATTTTCAAGACGCTGCTCGTTGTAAAATAATTCTTGGTCTTGCGTTAAAGCTTTGTTTATTTGTTTTAACGCTTTTTGAATATCTTCTGCCGTTACAGGTTTTTGTAAAAACGTAACAACGTCTAAATCTATAGCTTCTTTAGCATACTGGAAATCGTCATATCCACTGATAAAAGCGACCTTGATTTTAGGATGGGTTCTTCTAATTTGCCGCGTTAAATCGATGCCATCGCTATAAGGCATTCTTATATCACTAAAAACAACATCAATGGGGTTATTTTCTATGATTTCCAAAGCATCTAACCCGTTAGACGCTTCGTGTGTGACTTCAAACGTGTCATGCATTAAGACTTGTGAAATAATTCGACTTCTCACGCGTTTTTCATCATCTACCACTAAAATTTTATATTTTTCACTCATATCATCATTCCTCAAATAAACGTAAATATATTTTACCATGTTTAAAAAAACCGTGCATCAGCAATTGATTATGTCACAAAAAACGCCAAGTGTAACACTTAGCGTTTAAGGTTACGGTATTAAAATGTTGGTAGATCTAGGACTTGATTTAATATTAAAATACTAATCCCGACAACTGTACTCGATATACTAAATCCTGCTAAAAAGACGTTATCTAACAAAGTATCAGAAAGGCGACGAATCTCTCCTTGGTAATAATATGTCAGCAAGTAAGGTCCAATAAATAGCAATATCGCAATAACCGTTAAAATTGATGCCACTAAAATGAAATTTATTAAAAAGAGATAAATGACAGACCCCAACGTTAAAACAAACATATTAAGCCCAATAATCATAGTCATAAGAAATAAAAATGAGCGATCTTCAAACCGTTCTTTAAGATTTCTTTTCATTTTTCACACCTCACTTTTAGCACTTAATTTTAACATGTTTCAAAATAGAAAGAAACCAATTGGTTTTAAATGCGTATATGATTTCACATAAGGATGCTTTTTAAGTATAATTTTTATATATTTAGACTAATATGTTAAAAGGAGTTAACTATGAAAAAATCATTACTTGAAATCTGGGGCGATGTTGTTGAGGCAAAAGCATTGGTGTTCTCAATCATAATCATCACCTCTTTAACTATGGGCGCACATTTACTTGCGCCAAGTGAAAATGGAACCTTAGGATTATTTATGGGAATCGGTGGCGCTGTCATTGGATTTTTTATATGTGTTTATTTATTTAAACCTCAAAGAGTCATTACTGAGGAGGAGGATCAATAATGGATGCATCAATAATTATTTGGATGATTGGTGCAGCCGTTATGGCGGTTATGCTTTATACATTCATAGGCTTTATACCCGGGACAGATGAAACAAGTGTCTTACTCCCTATTACTTTAGCCATTGTCTTAGCGGGCGTTGAGCCCATGGCGGTTTTAAGTTTCTTTATCGCCGCAATCATTACATTAAACATCACCAATACCATGCCTACTGCATTGGTAAATCTTCCAGGTGGCGTCATGTCCTCTGCGATGATTGAACACGCCATAGAGATTAAAAAACAAGGCAAAAGTGCTCAAATCATTAAAAAAATGGCGGCAGCAAGTGCAATTGGCGTAATTATAAGTGTTCCGCTTTCTTTATTGCTTGCGTTTTTACTAATTCCTTTTGCTGAAACCATTGCCCCTTATTCAGCCTATTTATTTATCGTTGGGGCAATCTTTTTAAGTTTAATATCAAGAGCAAAAGTCTTATCATTATTCTCAATTGTTCCCTTAGCTGTTTTGTTTATGGCATTAAGACATTTATATTGGGGCTTAGGGGTTGTGGACCAAGATACAACCATAACCGTCAGTTTCTTTTTAGGAATCACCATTGGACCTTTGCTCGTTTCTTTATTTAGATTACTCAATAAAAAAACCTTTAACGATAGTTTGATTAAAGATAAAAAGAATATTTCTATTCCTAAAAAAGACACGACAAAATATCAAAAAAATCCTTTAAAGCTTCTCTCTAAAGAAGAAAGGAACAATGCTTCAGTGGGAGCCTTTTTAGTGAATTTCTTTTTTGTATTATCACCCGTAGGATTAACCATTTTAATTGGGGAATCTTTTGGGAAACGCTTCAAAGAAAAACTTAAACGAGGATTCATGTCCGTAACGACCATGAGTGCGGTCGTTCAAGCGACGTATATTTCTGGGATTATTATTCCTTTATTAGCGCTCGGTATACCTTTATCGCCTGTTGCGATAGGACCAGGAAATGCTTTATTCGTTGCTGGCGATGTATTTTCATTAGATCAAAACATTCATCATTTATTAAGTTTTTCACAATTTAGCATCGCCGTTTTAATTGGCGCATCAATCGCAACAATGATTAGTTATACTTTAATTACTAAATACGCTTTGCCCATCACAAAATCTATTTTAAAATATGTCCCCCATGAAGCAGTATTGGGATTATTCATTGCTTTTATTGTGCTCTTGGCTTACATCGATGCTGGATTCATTAATATTTTCGGGGTGTTGCTCGTTGGTTTAGTGAGTGGAAGTTTAAATAAAATGGGTGTTAATTATGGGGTTCAATTCATGAGTTTATATGCAGCCCCCACCTTAATTGAGATGATTGTTGGGGTGATGTAATGAAGGGATCAGCCCATGGTAAAATAATATTGATGGGGGAACATAGTGTTGTTTATAATCATCCAGCCATAGCCATTCCTTTCTTAGAAGGGAAAATTCATGTAACACTGCACAAAAGTACTATCGATGAAATAACTTCAAAATATTATAATGGCGCCCTCGATGATATACCGCAGAACTTAGTGCCTATCAAACATTTAATCAATGCTTTAAAACCGAAAATTCATAACGAAACATATCGTTATGAAATAACAGGAAATTTAGCTTTAGGAGCTGGATTGGGATCTTCAGCAGCCATTGGGGCCGCAATCACTAAAGCAGTATTTAAAGCTGCGAACACCCCACTTGATCAAAAGACATTATTTTATTGGACCCAGTACTTTGAAAAAAGTGCACATTTAAATCCCAGTGGGATAGATGCTTTATGTGTAACCAATGATCATGGGTGGTATTTTACAAAATCAAAGTTTGAACCTTTAAAGATTGATTTAAATGCCTATTTGGTAATTGGGAATACGTTACACAAAGCACCAACCAAAGAAAGTGTTGCGCACGTCAAAATGCTTTATGAAAAATCCAAAGCGTATCAAACGTCAATTGAAATATTAGGCGAATTAACAATAAAGAGCAAAGATGCTATAATTAATCATGACTTAAATACACTGGGAAACTATATGAATCAAGCGATGGAACATCTTTCCCATTTAGAACTCTCCACAAAAACAATTGATGATTTAACTTCGAGCGCACTCAACAGTGGTGCACTCGGTGCAAAGTTAACTGGTGGAGGCATGGGTGGATGCGTCATTGCCCTTTGTAAAAATTTAGATACCACCAATCAAGTAAAAAATGCCTGGCAACTCAAACACAACATCGATGTTTGGACCATGACATTAAAAGGAGATTAGATACCATGTTTGTTAAAGCCACTTCTTATGCGAATTTTGCCTTAATTAAGTATTGGGGAAAAAAAGATGAAGTTAATATACTGCCCTACAATGACTCTTTATCTATCACCTGGGATGCCTTTAAGACCTATACTATTTTAGAGTCCTCTTCTACTTTTAAATTTATTCTTAACAATGAAGAAGCAAGTGAAAAAGAAACCAAAAAGGTCAAGCTTTTTTTAAAACACTTTACCGATAATATTGATAATGTTCGCGTGATGTCACAAAATAATTTCCCTACTGCAGCGGGATTAGCGTCTAGCGCGTCAGCTTTTTCTGCGCTTGCGGTTTGTGCCAATCAGTTTTTTAAAACCAATTATGATATGAAAACCTTAAGTCAATTAACTGCTAAAGGATCGGGAAGTGCAGTGAGAAGTTTGTATGGGGGTGCAGTGCGTTGGAACCGTGATGGAAGGGTTTATCCTTTAGATGTTTCTTTGGACGATTATGCATTGCTTGTTGTTATTATAAACCCTTATCAAAAATCAATCAGCTCAACTGAAGCGATGAAACACACGGTTAAAACATCGCCTTTTTACGAGGCATGGGTTCAAAAAGCAAATCACGACATTAACTTATTAGAAGACGCGCTTGAAAATGATGATTTTAATACTGTTGGTCACTATGCGCAACAAAGTTCAATGGCTATGCATGCCAATATGTTAGCCAGCGATCCTTATATTAGATACTTAAACGATGATACATTCAAAGCGCTTGAAACAGTCAAACAATTAAAAGATAAAGGCATTGAATGTTTTTACACGATGGATGCTGGGGCCAATGTTAAAATCATTACAAAATCCAAGCACGTTAATACGATTAAAGACGCATTGATGACTCAAGGATTTGATAAGTTTTATACCGGAAATGTAGCAAAGAAAGGAGCACACATTAGCGATGAAGGTTAACGTCCATGGCAAAATCTTCATCAGTGGTGAATATGGGGTTGTCCATAGAACCCACGCGATTTTAGCGCCAACGGAACATACTATGAATTTTGAAATAAAAAACGCGGAAAAAACCGCAATTTTTTCCGAAAAATTCAACGATACCTTTTATCCCAACTTGGATTCTCCAATGCCAAAAGCGCTTAAAAATGCTTATTTAGTTGCTATGGAGTATATAAAATCACAACAAATAGAAACCAAACATTTTAATTTGAAAATACAAAGTTCTTTAGATTTACATGATAAAAAGCTAGGCCTTGGCTCCTCTGCAGCCTTATCCATTGGGACCTTAAAAAGTGTTTTGCTTTTTCATGAGATTAACCTCTCTCCTTTTAATTTGTATAAACTATCAGTTATATCAAATAAAAAGGAAATGGATTTTAATTCTTATGGTGACGTTGCTTTGGCTGCATTTGGACAATGGATTCTTTACCGTAAATTTGATTTTGCTTGGTTAAAAAAACATTTAAATTTACCTATTAATGAATTAATAGAAAAACCTTGGGAAGGGCTGAAAATTGAACCTTTTATTCCTAAGAATAATCCTTTTATGATTATAAACACATTAAAACCGGCCAAATCAAAATTATTAGTTAAAACTTTTAATCATACAGTAGACGAACAAGCGAAGCGGATTTTTTTTAGAGAAACAAATGATTTAACCCTGAATATATATGCGGGGTTAAAAAATGGGACCCTAGAAGAAAAAACCTTCTTAAAAAGTGCAACACTTTATGCAAATATTAATAATACATACAAATTGAAACTAATCTCTAATACAATGATCGATATTTATAACCTATTAAAACCGTATGTTAATGGCTTTAAAATATCTGGGGCTGGGGGCGGCGATAATATAATTATTTATGCGCCCGCACTACTTCAAAACAAAATAACACATCGATTAACCATTCATAACTATCCTATCATCACATTGAAAGAGTGATTAAATGAACCGAAAAGACGACCATATTAATAGTGCTTTAAAAAACCAAGATACTTTAAATCATTTTGATCATGTGCGATTTATTCATCATCCGCTGAGTCAATTAAAAGTTGATGATATTGATTTAAGTGCCGTTTTTATAGGCAAAACATATCAACTTCCTTTTTTTATTAATGCCATGACAGGGGGAAGCAAACAAGCAAAAGCAATGAATGAAAAGCTTGCTTTAATTGCGAAACATTTTAATATCCCATTGGCATTAGGCTCAATTTCAACCGCCTTAAATAATCCGAAATGGGAAGACGACTTTAAAATAGCAAGAACCCTATATAAAGAAGGTACAATCTTAGCAAACCTAGGCGCTGAGCATTCTATAAATAATGCCTTAAAAGGCATTGCTATTATACAAGCGAATGCACTCCAAATTCATTTAAATAATGTTCAAGAAATTGTTATGCCTGAAGGCGATCGTGACTTTAAAAATCATTATAATAACCTAAAAAAACTAAACAATACTTTAGATGTTCCACTAATTGTTAAAGAAGTTGGGTTTGGCATGTCTTTTGAAACATTAAAAGAATTAAAATCTATCGGGATAAAGCATGTGGATGTCGCTGGTAAAGGCGGAACCAACTTTTCAAAAATAGAAAACAATCGCCGCACATCTTCGTATGATTTTTTTAATGAATGGGGCCAATCGACC
>LFIK01001398.1_pt1 | contig 19175 bp, 21 predicted proteins | sample 643401 | NCBI WGS metagenome assembly LFIK01 (sample SAMN03777447, study PRJNA286221) | soda lake metagenome | biome: soda lake; feature: Kulunda steppe; material: water; isolation source: sample T5-Br brine of Lake Tanatar-5 | place: Russia: Kulunda steppe | collected 2010-07
GGTTCTACCGTTGAACTACACCCGCGTACCCGCGATGTTCTTGGTGGAGGGAGGAGGATTCGAACCTCCGAAGGCTAAGCCAGCAGATTTACAGTCTGCCCCCGTTGACCGCTTGGGTATCCCTCCGGAATTGAGCACGCCAGCGTGCGCAAAGTGTCGATGGATGTCAAGGGAGATCATTCACGCCGGCCGTGCCGCATTCGCCACGACGCTGAGCGAGCTGGCGAGCATGGCGAGCGCCGCCGGCGAGGGCGGAATGATGCCGGCCACGGAAAGGGGAATGGCGGAGGCGTTGTAGACCAAGGCCAGCCCCAGGTTCTGGAGCATCCGAAGCCAGGCGGCGCAGGCGAGGCCAAGCGCGTTGGCGGGCGCCAGCAGACCGCCCGGGCCACCACTAGCCCGGCGCTGCTGGTGGCGGCATGGCTCGCGCCATCGATGGCGCCCCCACATCCGCCGCGGCCATGGCGACAGGGTCGTTGATGCCATCGCCGATGAAAGCGGTGGGCGCCCCGGACTGGGCATCGAGCACGCGATCGACCTTGTCCTCGGGGCTGCATCCGGCGTGCACGGCCTCCGCCGCCAGCCCCACCTCGGCGGCCACCCTCCAGGCGGGTGCCGGGACATCGCGGGTGACCATCTGTAGCGCGAACCCCTCGCGGACGAGGCGCTGCATCGTCTCGAGCGCGGCCGGACGAAGCGGGTCGCCCAGCGCGAAACTCCCCAGCCACTGCCCGTCGCGGGCGAGATGGATGCGCGTGGCGACGTCGGATTACGGCTCGGGCGGCATGACTGGGTCATCCGGCGATTCCGCCCCCACGTAGCAGAACGAGCGGAACGCCGTTTTGCAGTCGCTCAAGGGCTCCGCCCCTCCACCGCATCCAGCGTGGCGCTGATGGCGTCGCGGGCCACATCCAGGTCGGCGGCATCGCCGGACATGAAGACACGGCCCGAGGCCCCCATCATCTGAACATCGTTGATGATGACACCAGGCGCCGCCCGTTCCGCCTCGTTGGCAGCTACGCAGGCGAACAGCGCCGGCATCATCTCGTAGACAAGCAGCGAGTGTCCCGGCAGAAGCATGGAGGCGTCGCGGCCGCGGTTGAGGATGATGGCGTGTTGATCCGAGATATCGCGGACGATGTCATGGAACAGCGTCACCGGCGCCAGCTGGTCCGCGGCGCTGGCGCCGATGCCGTCTAGCACCGCCTGACCGGCGGCATCCAGATCCGCCCGGCTCTCCGAGTGCAGCTCCATGAGCCCGAACTGGCGCTCGGTGAACAGGATCCCCGGCTCCATCTGCGGTGCCGCCTTGAGCGCCAGATCACAGATGCGATGGATGGCCAGGGCCGGCGCCACCTCGACGATCAGGCTGTGCTCGCCCTCAAACGGCGGATATCCCCGGGCCCTGGTGGGCGTGCTGAGATACGCCGCGAACTGCGGTTGCAGATCGTGGATGGGCAGATAGACACGCAGCTCAGTCATGGGTCTACTTGGCCGCCTCGAAGTGCTTGCCGAGGTCCTGGTGCGGACGCGGGATGACGTGCACGGACACCAGCTCGCCAACCTGGTTGGCGGTCTCAGCCCCGGCCTCCGCCGCCGCCTTGACGGCGCCGACATCGCCGCGGATGACCACCGACACGAGGCCGTCACCGACCTCCTCGCGCGCCGAGATGGTAACGTTGGCGGCCTTGACCATGGCATCGGCCGCGGCCAGCGCCGCCACAAAACCCTTGGTCTCGATCATTCCGATTGCAGTCGACATGGGATTTCCTCCATTGTTGGATCTGGCCCCCCGGCCATTCTGAGTGGTTGTTCGCGAAGCGGTTTTTCTTTTGGTTTCGGCCATGACTCAGCCCGCCTGCTCGTCGATTGAGCCGATGATCAGGGCATCGATCGGCGCCTTCATGGCGGTGAAATGGCCAGCGGCCACCGAGCCGGTGGTTATCAGTACGCTCTCGCCGACGCCGCAGCCGAGCACATCGAGAGCGATCAGTTCACCGCCGTTTTCGAGCTCGACGCTGAGCAGTGCCCCATGGGGCACTGTCTCGATACGCTTGGTGGCCCAGACCTGGCCCGTGACACGTCCTCGGATCATGTCGATTTCCTCTCTACGTGAATGCCCTTGCGCCGGATCTCGTCCCCGGCGAGGGGTGTGAAGCGCACACGCTTGCCGATGCGCAGCAGCGCCCCCTGAGACAGGCCGGCGACCTGTCGCTCGGTGACTAGGCCTCGGTCGAACTCGAGCACCTCGGGGGCGGCGGTGCCCACGGCATGGCCGCTGCCCGGCTCCATGACGCAGCCGGCGCCCGTCGCCGCACCCGCGCCGCCATCTAGCCGGAAGACCCAGCGGCCGGCCTTGATCTCCTGCACGGACCGGCCATCGGCGGCGAGCTCGATCATGCGCAGGGCAAAGCGGCGCAGATCGGCATCGCCGTGCATGGCAACGCGCTCCTCGCGCACCTGGGGGCACGGCGAGGTGTCGGCGTGGGCGCCGCGGCGATCAACCCCCATGCCCTTCAACTCCTCGGCGAGGACTTCGCGGATCAGGTGGCGGATGTCGTCGCTGTTCATCGGCAGCCGCACTCCCCTATCGGGCCCCGAGGGCACGCAGGGCGTCCTCGGCGGCATCCTTGGCGTTGCGGATTTCGGCCTCGTCGCCGGTGAGATAGAGCCGGCCGTTGGACCCGATCATGCGGTAGTCCACTACCTTGACGTTGGCCTGCTTCTCCGCCTCGTTGGAGGCGATGATGGCGTAGGACGCCGGCTGGCATTCGAGCAGGTAGAGCGACTCGCCCCCCAGCGCCATCGAACCGAGCTTGTTGCGGTTGATGAGAAAGGCATGCTGGTGGTCGATGCGCGTGACGATCCGCGAGGCGAGGATCTGCGGCGGCGTGGCCTCCTCGGGCGTTGCCCCCAGCGCCTCGAGTACCGCCTCGGCACTGGCCGTGACCTCGGCGGTGGACTGGGCGTGGATCTCGAGATAGCCGAACTGGCGCTCGACAACGAGGATGCCGGCCCGCACCGCACCGCCCTTCAGCGCCACATCGGTGAGCGGCTCGATGTCGAGCCCGGGCGCGATCTCGATGATCTGAGCGGCCATGTTGCGCCGTGGCAGCGAGCCGCGCATCCAGGTCGAGATATAACAGAGCGTCTGCGGCTGCAGCTGGTCGATGAAAATGAATGAGCGCAGCTCGGCCATCAACGGCCTCCCTTGAGCGTGTTACGGATTTCCTCGGCGATCAGACGGCGCAGTTCTTCCCGGGCGCGGTCGTCGAGGCCGCGGGATGCGCCGCCGGTCTGCGAGTGGTGGCCGTTGTGCGTCGCTCGTGTCGGGGCGGCCGACCGGCCGCCGTGGGGAAGCCCGCCCGCCGGCGCCGGGGGCAGCGGCCCCTCGAAGCTGACGTTAACGGATTCGAAATCGGGGAAATGTACCGCCGCGTCGCTATTGTAGGCAACGCGGCTCCAGTGGACGAGATGCTGCGGGCCGATGTTCTCGCCAATGGAACTGCGGCCGAAGTAGCCGGTGCCGATGGTGAACGCCGGCGCCAGATGCGTCTTGAGCCCCGCGGCACCCTGGCTGCAGGGTGCGTTGACCACGATGCGATAGCTCTCGACCATGCGCGCATAATCCATGACCACCTGCGGATCACCGGCATGCACGGCGGCGGAGTGCCCGGCCCCGGTCAGGCGCAGGATGGCCCGCGCCTCGGACAGGGCCTGCTTGCGGTTCTTGGCCACGTGATAGCCCAGCACTGGGCAGAGCTTCTCGCGCGACATGCGCTCCTCGATGCCCACCAGCGCGAAGGGCGCCACCAGCACACGGGTCTTTGCCGGCACCCGGATGCCGCACTCCTGGGCGATCCAGGTGGCATCGCGGCCGATGGCGGCCACGTTGAAGCCGCGCTCGTGGAAGAGGAAGCGACGCAGCCGATCGACCTCGTCCTCGTCGCAGATATAGGCGCCGGCCTGACGGAGCGAGTGACGGAGCTTTTCATCGACCTCTGGCAGGGTCAATACCACGCTGTCCGAGGTGCAGAGCACGGAGTTGTCAAAGCTCTTGGAGTCGACGATGTGCTTCGCCGCCGTCGGGATATCGGCGCTGGGATCGACATAGATCGGCGCATTGCCCGGCCCCACTCCGATCGCGGGGTTGGACGAGGAATAGGCCGAGCGGACCATCGCGGTGCCGCCGGTGGCGAGGATCACCGAGGTCTTGGGCGAGGCCATGAGCTCCTCGATGAGCGGGATCGTCGGCTGCTCGATGACCTGGATGCAGCCATCGGGCGCCCCAGCCTCCACCGCGGCGCTGGCCAGAGTGTGCACTGCGTCCACGCAGCATGCCCGGGCGCCGGGGTGGGGACTGATGACGATCGCGTTTCGGGTCATCAGCGCCATCAGGATCTTGAAGTTCACCGTGGCGATGGGGTTGGTCGAGGGCGTGAGCGCGAAAACCACGCCGGCCGGGCGCGGGATGCACACCATCTTCCGGGCCTCGTCCACCACCGGGCTGACGAAGTCGTCGTCGGCGTAGTGGGCCGCGAAGGCCACCGAGGTCAGCTCGTTCTTTAGCGTCTTGTCCCCGACGACGCCGAAGCCGGTCTCCTCGACGGCCCAGGCGGCGTAGTGCGCGGCCTTGTCGTGGGCGACCTGCGCCACCGCCTCGACGATCCGCCGGGTACGATCACGGTCGAAGCGCTGGAAAATGCCGGCCGCCCAGCGGGCGCGCTCCAGCGTGAGATCGGCGTGACTGCGAAGGACCGCCTGGCTCTGCGAAATATCGACCAGGGTACGGATTTCCGGTTCCATCACATCATCCTCCGCGAGCCGGCACCCATGAGCTCCTCCCGGGCCAGACCGACCCCGATCTCCACCCGGCGCAGGACCTCCTCGCAGTCCGCCTGACTCAGCAGAAGCCCGGGTTTGAACTGCAGCACGCGCGGATCCAGCGTCGAGAAAATCGCCCAGACCCCGTTACGGTAGAGGTGCTTCATGACCGGCTTCGCGCCCTGCTCGTGATTGAATTCAAGGCCCATCACCAGACCGTGCTGGCGGATGCCGAGGAAGAAATCCGGGTATTCGGCCATGATGTCCTCGAGGCCGGCGCGCATGAAGTCGGCGATCAGGTTGACGGTGTGGCGGACTTCGGGCCGCTGGACCATTTCCAGCACCTTCATGGCGACGATGCAGCCGAGCTCCGCGCCGCCCCCCGTGGAGATATGGCCAAAGCCATCGTCATGGAGCCAACCGGCACAGTGCTCGGAGATCAGCGTGCAGCCCAACGGGTAGAGCCCACCGCCGATGCCCTTGGCGGTGACCATGATGTCGGGCTCGATGCCGTAGCGCATGCAGCCCCACATCTGGCCGGTGCGCATGAGCCCGGTCTGGACCTCGTCGGCGATGTACAGCGCATCGTAGCGCTCACAGAGCTTCTTGACCGCCGGCAGATAGCCCTCGGCCGGCATGGGAAAGCCATAGGTGGCGGGAATGGTCTCCATGATAACCGCGGCGACATCCCGGCCCTTGAGCGCATCCTCCATGGCATTCAGGTCATTGAAAGGCACTTGGATGAATTCACCCTCGCGGTCTTCCGACAGAAAGGTCTTCGAAAACCGCTCATCACCAGTCTTCACGGAAAGCCCAGTATGTCCGTGATAGGCCTTAATGACAGAGACAATCTTGCGCTTTTGTGTGGCATAGCGAGCTGTTTTCAAAGCGATATCGACGGCCTCAGCACCGCCAGACGCATAAGCGGTGTAGTGCATGGTCGGCGAAGGAGCACAGGCAGCCAAGGCTTCAGCCAGGGCTGTCCGGGCGAGTGCCGGGAAGTGATGATTCCCCATATCGAAGCGCGCGGTGGCGCCCTTCAGCACCTCGACCAGCTCCGGGTTGCGATGCCCGAGGTTATAGGTGCCACCGTTGAGGTGCAGGTCGATAAGCCTTCTGCCATCGATGTCATAAAGGTAATAACCCTCGCGCTTATCAATGACAAGATCGACGCCAAAATCCTGCCAATCCTGGGTCTTGCCCGGATTCCAGAACAACTTCGAGCGCTCGATGATTTCCTGCTTCGCTTCGCTCACGATTTCCCCTCTCATCATTGCGGCTGACATTAGCCGCGGGCCCGCGCCCCTGCTTGACAGGAGCCCACCGCGAATTGACAGCGTTCAGCCCATGCGCGTGAGATAGCCCTCGCCAAGCTCCGCGGAGACCCGCGCGAAGTCGGGCGCCAGGGCCTGGGCCTCGGGCACGTTGATATGCGAGGCGATCCAGGCGGTCAGCGCCATGCGACGGAGCATGATAAAGCTGTCGATTTCCCGCTCCTCTTCGTCGGGCAGATCCCGTACAAGGCGATAGCCGCGCACCCAGGCGTCCCGCATGGCGGGGATGGCGGGTGAGTCCTCGATGAAACTGATGCCGGCGGCGAAGTCGTAGAGGAACCAGCCGAATCCGCAGTCATCGAAATCAATCAGCCAGATCCGGTCGCCATCCATCAGCAGATTGGCGAGTCGCATGTCGGCATGAATCAGCCCGTAGCGCTGGGCCGATTGGCCAAAGCGCTGCAGGCGCGCCCTGACCGTCTGCTCTACCCGCTCGAGCACCATCTGCATCTCGGCGTCGAGATGGGGCGCCTTGCGCCAGTCGCCCCAGGTCGCCTGGGGCCCGTAGACCGCGTCCAGATCCCAGGTCAGCCGCTCGAAGGGCGCCGGTCGTTGCCAGTGAATGGCATGTTCATGCAGCCGGGCGGCCCTGGCACCGAGGTCTTCAAAGGGGCCGACCAGATCGCGGCTTTCGTCGGGCTGCTCCCCGGGCACATGCTCGAACATGACCATGTGGCGGGGGTTCGGCAGATCGGCGGAGACACCGGTCTGGACCAGGCGGCCATCGCGGCCGGGGATGGCCGCCGGCGTTCGCACGCAATCGGTCGAACGCAGGGCATGCGCCCACGCCAGCTCACATTCGATGGCCCGCTCGCTGTGGTAGCTCTCGCGGTGGACCCGCAACACACGCCGCGCGCCGTCGGGCGACTCCACCAGATAGGTGGCGTTTTCAGAGACATTGAGCAGCTGCGCGGTGCTGCCGGCGGGCAACGCCCAGTAACGCAGCGAGTCGTTAGCCAGGGCATCGAGCCGCTCGAGCAATGTCTCATGCGCCAGATAAGTCTGATCCATAACTGCCTCCTGCCTGCTTTGCGCCGTCCGCGATCAGATTTCCTCGAGGGCCTCGAGGGACTCCGGAAGGATCTGTCCGCCGTCGACCACGATCTGCTGACCGGTGATATAGCCGGCCTCGTCGGAGGCGAAGAAAAGCGCCGCGTTGCCGATATCCTCGACGGCACCCAGGCGCTTGAGCGGGATGGAGGCGGCCATGGTGTCGAGATAGTCCTGGCCCAGGTCCTGCAGCCCTTCGGTGTAGATGTTGCCAGGCATGACCGCGTTGATGGTCGCGTTGTAGCGCGACAGCTCCATGGCCGCGGTCTTGAGGAAGCCGAGCTGGCCCGCTTTCGAGGCACCGTAATGCGTCCAGCCCGGGAAGCCGGTGACCGGGCCAGTGATGGACGAGGTCAGTACCACACGTCCCTTGCCGGCCTTCTCGAAGTGCGGAATGCAGGCCTTCACGCTCAGAAAGGCGCTGCGCAGGTTGGTGGCGATGACCTGGTCCCACTCGGGCACGTCCATGTCGACCATCTTGGTCTGCGGGAACATGCCGGCGTTGGCGCACATTACATCGAGTCCGCCGAATGCCTCGACGGTGTGGTCGACCATGTCGCGCACCGAGGCCCAGTCGGCCACGTCACAATGGGTCCAGTCGACATCGCAGCCCTCGCTTCGCAGGCTCTCCACTGTCTCGCGAGCGGCCTCTGCGCCGCGGGCCGCGATCATGACGCGGGCGCCCTGGCGGGCGAAGACGCTGGCGATGCCCCGGCCGATGCCCTTGGAGCCGCCTGTAACGATCACGCTCCGCCCCTTGATGGATGTCAGCATGGTTCTTTCCTCCCTAACGAATCATGGATAAAACAATTCATCCGGCGCCGGACACTTCACTAACGCCCGGGCGTCGGAGTACCCGGAACAGCCAGAAGAGCAGCAGCGCCCCGGCGATGAGCAGCATTGAACCCAGCACCGAAAGCATGCCCAGTGCCGGCACCAGCGGTGAGTAGCCGGAGATCATCCTGGCATAGAGCCACTCCGGCAGCGTCTGATCAACCCCCGTGGTGAACAGCGAGAGCGGGAAGTTGCCCCAGCTCAGCAGAAACGCGAACAGCCCGCCGGTGATCACGCCCGGGAGCAGCAGCGGGAAGGTGACCTCGCGCAGGATGGTCGGCGTGGAGGCGCCCATGTCGCGGGCCGCCTCCTCCAGCGAGCCATCGAAAGAGTAGGCGCGGATGGCGATGATCAGCGTGACGATGGGCGAGATCCACACCAGATGGGCGACGATCGCGGTCTTCCAAGTGGGCATGACTCCGGCGGTGTTGAACCACAGCATGATGGCGAGGCCCAGCACCGTCTGCGGAAAGAAGATCGGCAGCAGGATGAACTTCTGAAACAGCCGCCGATAGCGCCACTGATAGCGGGCGAAGGCCAGGGCGCCGAAGAACCCCACCACCACCGAGATGGCGGTGACCACCAGGGCCACGATCAGCGAGGTGGTGACCAGTTCCGAGACGGTGGAGCTCCCCAGCGCCTCGCGGTACCAGTCAAGGGAGTAGCGCTGGATGGGGAACGTGAGGTAGCGCGCCTGGGCCACCGAGGCGAAGCCCACGGAGACCAGCGGCAGGTAGAGGAAAGCGATAATGAGCAGCCCGTATAGGAACAGCCCGATCCGTGTCATGCGTGATGGATCCATCAGCCGGCTCTCCCTATGATGCGATCGAGGTCGATCCGCGACAGCCCGAAGATGGCGAGCGCGCCTACGATCAGGATCAGGACCATGGCCAGGGCCGAGCCGAGCGGCCAGTTCTGGCCATAGCTAAAGGCGCTCCGGATGTCATCGGCAATGACGATCACCTCCTGACCACCAAGCAGTTTGGACTCGGCAAGGGCACCAGCCGCCAGCACGAAACTGATGAGCGAGCCGACCAGAATGCCCGGCGCGGAGAGCGGCAGATCGATCTCGATGAACACCCGCCAGCGCGATGCGCCCAGGTCCATGGCGGCCTGACGCGCGTCATCCGGGACCATGGCGATGCCCTGAGCGAGCGGGAAGAGCATGAACGGCAGGTAGACGTAGACCAGGCCGAGCACGATCGCCGGCGCGTTGTAGAGGCCACCGGAGAGTTCCAGACCGAACCAGGCCTTGAGATACCCATCGATCAGCCCACCCTTCATCAGGGTCAGCACCCATCCGAACAGGCGGATGTTCTCGGAGACGAACAGGGTGATCACTACGGCGAGCACCATGACGACGGTGAACCGGTTGAAGACCTTGGCCATGCCGAAGGCGAGCGGCCAGCAGATGATGAAAAGCAGCAGCGTGGAGGCCGCCGCCAGCCCCAGCGACCAGGCGAACGATGTCCAGTACCCCTGCTCAATTACTTGGCCGTAGGCGGAGAAATCCGGCACGTGGGCAAGGTCGAAGACATTGGGCGGCATGATGGAAAAGCCGGCCACCACGCCCAGCGGTACCAGGAACGCCAGCACCAGCAGCACGCCCATCGGAATGGCGCTGAGAGCCCCCATTCGGCGGTTGAGACTGTCCATCACGCCTCCGGGATCAGGTGAGTGTGCTCGACATCCCAGCCGAGCCTGACCGCATCACCGACCTCGCCGCCATAACGGTTCTCGCGCAGCTTCTCGACGGTCAGGCACGCCCCGCTCTCGACCTCAACGGCGTACTGAAGGCGCGAGCCGAGCGCGTATTCCTCGAGGAGTCGTCCCTGGACGACGAAATCATTGCCATCCGCCGCATCCAGAAAGCGCACGAATTCCGGGCGCACGATGACCGTGCCGGACTCATCCGGTGGGAGGGTCAGCCCGGAGTCAGAGACACGCTCGCCTACCTCGACGGCGACGCCCTCACTGCGCAGGCCACCGCCAGCGATGCCGCGCATGGGGAACATGTTCACCTCGCCCATGAATTCAGCCACGAAGCGACTCACCGGGCGGACGTAGATCCCCTCGGCATCACCGACCTGCTCCAGACGCCCGTCACGCATAATGGCGATGCGGTCGGACATGACCATGGCCTCTTCGAGGCTGTGGGTGATGTAGACGAAAGTCTTGCCGGTGCGCCGGTGCAAATCCTTGAGTTCTTTCTCGAGAGTCTTGCGCAGCCGGTAGTCGAGCGCCGAGAGGGGCTCGTCGAAGAACAGGATCTCCGGGTCGAAGGCGAGCGCCCGGGCCAGCGCGATACGCTGGCGCTCACCGCCGGAGCACTGGTTAATGCGTTTCGAGCAGTAGGATTCCGGCAGCCGCAGCAGCTCGAGCAGCTCCCGCGCCCGCTGGGCCCGCTCGTCCGGGGCGACGCCGCGGATCTTGAGCGGGAACTCGATGTTCTGCCCCACCGTGCGATGGGGGAAGAGCGCCAGCGACTGGAACACCATGCAGGTGGGCCGCTGGTTGGCCGGTACCGGATCGATACGCCGGTCGCGGAGCCAGATTTCTCCCTCGCTGGGGGTGTCCATGCCCACCAGAAGCCGGATCAAGGTGGTCTTACCACTGCCGGAGGGGCCGACGATGGTCAGAAACTCGCCCTCGGCGATGTCGAGGTCAATGCCCCGCAGAGCGGTAAAGTCGCCGAATCGCTTGATGACGCCCTGCAGACGGAGCGCGGGTTGCACGGACATAGGTCGAATTCATCCTCTCGCGGGCTGGTCGGGAGCTCCCACTCTCCGGCGCGGCGGACGCCGCGCCGGAGAGCCTGATGCTGAACCGCGGACGGTCAGCCGCGCCTGGCAGCGCTGTAGGCCGCGTTGAGCTCGTTGTAGGACGGCAGGACCCGATAGTCGAGGGATCGGCTCATCTCCTCGTCCAGCGAGTCGTACTGAATCGCGTCCAGCTCGCGGGCGGTGAACTTGGCCATCACCGCCTCGTTGCCCATCTGTACAACCGGGTTGTAGGTACCCTCGGAGAAGGCCACCGCATGGCAGATATCCGGCTGCTGCACGAACTCCAGGAACTCCGGCGCGAGGCTGGAGGGATCCGGGTTATTGACCACCGAGGTGAGCTCGACCCAGACCACGCCGCCCTTGCCGTCCACCGGGCCGGTCTGCGGGGTAATGGCGCGGATGTTGGTGGCGCCATCAAGCCGGGCTGGAGAGGCGGTGTACGTACCGCCGGTGAAGTAGGCGTCGATTTCGCCGTTGATGAGCGCGAGGTTCATCTGCACGAGATCGCCGGCGAGCAGCCGGGCATTGCCGAAGATCTGCCGTGCCACCTTCTCAAACTGCTCCATATCGGCCCCTGCCACCGGCGCGAACGGATCGAGCCCGGCGGTCAGACACATGTGGATGATGTTCCAGTTCTGGTAGGTCAGCACGCCGTAGCGGCCTTCCATCGCAGGGTCGAGGAACAGGTTCCAGCCCTCGCTCTCGGCGGTCTCGCGGCTGATGCGATCGGTGTTGACTACGAAGGAGAAAGGCCCGTAGCGCTGCGGCATGCCGAGCAGATCACCGTTTTCAGCGAATGACAGCGGATACGGCGGATCGGAAAACTCCGGCAGCATGTTGTCGAAGTAGGGCATGAACCGCTCCTTGTCGAGCGGCCGGATCAGGCCCTCGGGGTAGAGCTGCTCCCGCGCCCAGGGCTGGTTGACGTTGATCAGATCCCAGACCCGCAGCTCGCCCGCGCGGAGCCTGTTGATCATGTCCGGATCGGAGGTGCCGCTCTGGGCACGAATCCGGGCCGTCGGGTGGTCGGAGCGGAAAGGCTCGAGCACCTGATCGGTGTTGTAGCCCTCCCAGCAGAGGATATTAAGTTCGTCATTACGTGCTGCATGGGCCAGCCGACCCATTGGACCGAGTGCAAGCAGACCGGCCCCTGATACCGCCCCCGCGGTAAATTGTCGTCTTGTCAGTCGCATGGCTACGTTCTCCAGTGTCGCCAAGATGTGGCGGTGAGTGCCCTGTTGACATGAGTCAACCTTAGGCTATTGCCCCTTTCCTGAAAGATGCTTGACATGAATCAACCGGAATTTGACAGGCGGAATCAGGCATTTGGCGGTATTTACCCAGAAAGGCACTGGAGTCGGGGGCGGATCGTTGCAAGAGGTGCACGTTTCTGATAAACGATCAACTTGTACTAAATAGTCGTTGTGCGCGGCGCATCACGACCGGGGGGCGATTATGGTTGACACCGCCACCGTGCACCGTCTCCGGGAGATCCACGCGACGCCGGCCACGGTTCTCGCTTCGGCCACCACCGGGGTGCTGGATCTGATCGGCCGAAATAAAGGCGACGCCGACCGAATTCTCGGCGAAGTGTGCCTACGCCCGGAAGATATCGCCGACCCCTACAACGAACTCATCCTCGCCCAGTTCTGCAAGCTGTTCGAAGAGGCGGCGCGGCAGACCGGCAACGACAACTTCGGCCTGCATTTCGGGGAATCCTTCCGCCCGCAGCAACTGGGCGTGATCGGCTATGCAGCGATCAGCTCGCCCACGCTCTACACCGCCGTGCGCAATATGGAGACCTTCTTTCCCGCCCACCAGGGCCTGTCCAGCTTCGGACTGATACAGGACGGCGACATGCTCTGGCTGAGTTACGCGGTGTTCGATCCGCATATCGAGCAGCGGCGCCAGGACGCAGAGCTCTCGATGGGGATGTTCCTGAATATCTTCCGCCATGCATTGGGACAGGACTGGGCACCGCTGGAGGTGCGCTTCGAGCATGAGGCGCCGGATGCGCCGCAGGATCATGAGCGGGTCTTCCGCGCACCGGTGCGCTTTAGTCGCCGAACCAATGCCTTCGCCTTCCGGCGCCGGGATTTGGACGTGCGCATGCCCACGCAGGATCCCTATCTGTTTTCCGTTCTCGAGCCCTTCCTACGCTCCCGCGTGGAACTCACGCGCAAGCCAGAGCACTTCGCGAGCCGGGTGCGTAATCAGATCAAGCTCCACCTGGGCGACATCCCGCCGACGATTCGGGAGATGGCCAAGGTTTTCGGTATGTCCGATCAGTCATTCCAGCGCGAACTGCGCAACAGCGGGGTCACGTTCCAGCAGCTGGTGACCGCTGCCCGCAAGGACCTGGCGCTGCATTACGTGCACGATCAGAACATGCCGCTGACAGAGGTGGCGCATAGCCTGGGGTATTCCGAGCTCTCCGCCTTTTCGCGGGCCTTCCGGGGCTGGACGGGAATCAGCCCGCAGCGTTATCGTCAGTCCCATTGATGTATTGACCTCATCGCCGACTGCACCCCGATTCGATGCGGCGGCATCGAGCCGGGGTGCAGTCGGCTGGATCATCCTCAGTACTCGAGGGTTGAGTCGGTGACTTTCTCGACCTTCTTGGTGCGGCGAGCTTCCGCAATATCCTCCCACATGCTCTGCACATGGTCGGCCTCCGGCTTGAGATAGCCGAAGATGACCATGAGCGCTAGGCAGACGATCAGGCCATAGACCCCTTCACTCCAGCCAAGCCCGGCAATGAAGGCCGGCTTGGTGAGGTAGAGCCCCATGGCAACCACCGTGCCCGCGATAAACCCGACCAAGGCGCCTTCCTTGTTAGCTCGTCGCCAGTACAGTCCAAGCAGCACCACCGGGAAGAGCATGATCATGCCCTGGTAGGTGAGCAATGCCCAGAAGATCAGCAGCCCCTCCTGCACCGCGGCCCCTGCCAGCGCCACGAATCCCATCACGACAACCGTCCAGCGTGCGATCTTGAGTGCCGTATCGCGCGATATCCGGTTGTTGATTACCATCGATACATCGTTGGAAATCGCCGTCGACATGGCATTGAGGATGCCGCTGACCGTGCCGAGGCTCGCGGCGGTAATGAGCACCACCAGCAGACCCAGCGGGACGGCACCGGCTTCGGTGAAGAATGCCAGGAACGCTTCCTGCGGATTGGCCCGGAACTCCGGCAGCGTGTGAAGGCCGAGCCCGAGCAGGACGAAAACCGCATAGAAGACCGTACCGAGAATCGGTGCCAGCAGAGTAGACTGCTTGATGGTCTTGAGGCTGTCGGCGGCGAACAGCTTGTTGTACACCCAGGGCCACATGAAACCGGCCAGGCCGCTGGTCACGACGATGGAGGTCCAGTAGGCGGTGGGCGGATCCCAGGCTTCGCCCGGATAGGTCAGGGCGGCCGGATACTCCGCGGCGACCGTCGCGATCAGGGGTCCGAAACCGTCAAAATGGGCATAGATCATCCACACCATCAGCCCGGTGCCAATGAAGAACATGTAGAGGCCCTGGAGAATGTTGGCCGTGATCACCGAGCGCATACCGCCCATCGAGACATAGAAAATAACCACGAAAACACCCAGGAACATGCCCCAGAATGGTGATATCGCGCCGTTGGTCGCGTAGCTCAGAACATAGCCCTGGGTCCACCACTCCATAAGCAGCCAGGGTACCGAGAACAGCGCACCGGCAAGACCGGTGATGGCGCGGACCCAGCGACTGCGATAGCGGGTGCCAAGCAGCTCACCCTGGGTCTCACAGTTGTATTTCTTGCCCCAGATGTACGTTCGCTCGGCCACCAGATACATAACCACCAGCGTGATGATGGCGTATGGCGTGACATAGTAGGCGATAAAGCCAAAACCAACGGCGAAACCCGCCCAGGCGGTAAATGACGCACCCACATACCAGGTCGCGAGGACACCAAAGGTAATGCCCATCGTCTGTATGGTGTTGCTGGCCGTTGCATAGTCGTGAAAGCTGCTCACGCCCAATTGTTTTCGGGTGATGTAGAGCAGCAATCCAACGAAGACCAAAATCATTAGAACCGGAATCATTTCAAATACCCCCAGCATCGGATATCCACATCCGATTTATTTGATATCCAGACCACCATTTTTGGCATCCAGGCCATACCAGGCGAAGAAGCCAGCAAACGACAGGACCGCCATGAAAAGTACCCAGAAAATGGAAAACGGCAGACCAAGGACAAACGGATCAATACGGTTCGCCCAATCAAACGGCCCTGGCGCGGCGACCAGCACTGTGATCACGGTGAAATACAAGGCGAAGAACTTTGATACCCCATCCATTTTTTTCCCTCACTGATTCACTTGGGCCACCTACATCATCGATGGCTCGAATGGAGGGCCCGCCACTTGTGCGCGGACCCCAGGATTGGCCCTGCCCTCACACAAACGGCTCTGTATTCAGGAACCGCTTCACGACGTTGTGAATCATCCTGGATATATTGTTGTCGTAATTATTGTGAGAAAGACTGCCTCCGAAGGCGATTGAGCTCGTCGAAAAAACGGCACCACCTTCCGCGGTTTCAAAAAAGACAATATCGCCTTTAACCAATGGACAATCCTCACCGCCGGTGCCCGGAAAATTAATGAGGATCTCTTCGGCAACCAGCTGATAGCGGTTGGTATGCCCTTCCGAGCTCGCCAGCACCAGGGTGTTTGGCGGCGTGCCCAGTAACGGATCAACATGATCCAGCTCGAGCCCGGCAGCCCCGCCCCCGATCAGGCCGAAATCGCCAAGCTTCTCGGACTCGCCAATGCCTTCGAAAATGAACGCCGCCCTGTCACTAAAGCTATCGGGCTGACGGACGTAGTAAGAGGAGATGTCGAACCCCTGAGCGACGAATCCGGTGCCACAGATCTCCTGTGGTGCTAGGCCCTGGCGCCGCCACAACCCACCGTATTCACCGGTGAAGCTGTGGTAGTACTCGCCCGGATTAGCGGCCCAGGCACGGGTGCCGTCCTCACCGCGCCGCACTTCCATGACACCCGGCAGCGTCGGGTGGTAGGCGACACGCCAGTACCAGACGTTGCCACCCATGGAGATGAGCCGTCCACCGCGCTTCTTGAACGCGTCCGCGGCGTCACGCATTTGCTTGGACCAGTACTCGGAATGGGTGCTGGTGATGATGACGTCATAGGGGTCGAGTGCCTCCTCCCCCCGCTCGTGGACATCCTCGTCACTGAGGTAATCGCAGCCGAACCCGGATTCCTCGATCCAGTCGATGATGTGTGTATCAGCGTTGAATTGCCAGAGCTTGGAACCGGCCCCACCGAGCCAGCTCCGGTATTTGGGGCGCATATTGAGGATGGGCCGCAGGCGCGAGGTGTAGCACACGCCCTCGCCATCCTTGTAGGTGTCGTAGCATGACGCACCGAAGTGGCGATTTTCATGCACGAAGCGGTCATTGCGCCCGAGGATGGAGACTTGATCGGTGAGCAGCTGCGCCAGCGGTGCATCGGTCGGCATATGCTCGTTGGCATAGGCCATATAATCCGCCGTTGGCACCAGATAGACCATGCGGTTGCGTGTTGAGGCGGGGTCGGCCTTGATGACGAATGGCATAAAATCCTCGTCATCTTCATAGACCACATGCGCGGCGTAGAGCCCCGATCGCAGGCCTTCGGGCACCATCAGACTGAACGACGTATCCCAGCCGGCGTCATACAAGCTGTCCTCATGGAAGTGCATGGCACCGTACTGTTCGGGCGCATGGCGCCAGTTCATTTCTTCGCCCGTCCAGTTGGCGCCCCGCACCGCGCGTACCGGCATGTTGACGGTATGGCCGTGGTGCTGTCCGGCGCCCTGGTCGTGGATCCGGTCGGTGCTGATGCCTTGCGCGAAATCCCACGCGGCCACCACATGGGTGCGCATATCGCCGGTGAGCTTGGGCGCTTCACGCCAGCGGATATCGGGGAGATCCGCTGCCACCGAGAGCAGTCGCGGCCGATCGATACGGCCGTTATACAGATGGACCATCGGGCTCTCGCCGGCGGCCGGCAGACCACCGAAAACGCAGGGTGTGTGCTCGGCGATGTGCGGTCCCACCTCAATCGCTCGGGTCACGGTGCTGCTGTCATCGATGTGCGCGTAGCTTTTATGAGGAAGCTGATAGAGCGTTACCGCCGAGGCCGCGCTGTCATAAACCGCGGCGACGGAGTACCAGTGGCGCGACAGGAGTGGCTTACCCGTGGATACGGTGCTCCGCTGACGGCCATCGGAGAACGTGACCGAAAGCGCACCTTCGGCATCGAGGCCAAGCCAGACCCCGCTCTCGCTGCCACCGTTCCAGAGCGCCACCAGGGCCTGCTCGCCTTCGCCGGGCAGAGTCGGCCAGACAATGGCCTGCAGGGTAAAGTCGCTCAGCGCGGCGAAGCGCCGACTGCCGGCTACAACGGCATAGCTGCCGGCATGAACCAACTGGGTTCTGCCCGTATGCTCGCCGTCAAAGCCGCAGGGGATGGCCTCCTCCTTGTAGCCGGGGCCATCCGGATTCATATCACCGTGGATGAGGCGCACGAGCCTGGCGCTGTAGGGCCCGGGCTTAAAGGTGCTGACCTTGAACTCGATGGACTCGCCCGCCGATACGCTAATCCTGTCGCTGTAGCCCGCGATCTTCTTACCTTCCATCTGCATCACTGGCCTCCTGCGAGTACTGTTTCCAGGTCTTCACCGAAATGGATCTTCCAGCGACGCTTGAAGATCTCCCACTCGGCCGCCTCGATGGACTCGAAGACCGTGTCACTGACGATTTCCACCGGATCACCCCGTCGTCCCGAGAGCTTGCCGATGCGCCACTGACGGAAAGGCTCGTCCTCGACGAGGACAAACTTCTCGGCCATTGCCTGACCGCGAAACAGGAAAAGCACTCGCTCGAGTTCAGGGCTGTGATGCCCGATGGGCTGGCGGCGGAATTCTTCCGCCAGGCTCCGATCCGGTTTTTCCATGCCGACCTCCTGACAAGTGTGGATTGCACACCTACGAAGCTAGCACCGGCTCCGGGAGCCAATTTGACCCAGTCCGTACAAATATTTTACTGTCTGCCTACAGCGTGCGGCTGGGGATCAGGGTCTGACCTGGCGCGGCGAGCGATTGAATTGGGCGAGAAATGCCCGGGAGAAGTGCGACTGGCTGTTGAAACCGCGACGATAGGCGATCTCGGCGATGGAGAGTTGACGGTTGCGGGGGTCAGCCAGATCGGCGTAACACCGATCAAGGCGCTTTTGCAGAACCGTCTGGCAGAAGGTCATCCCGTGGCGGGCAAAGAGTTTGTCCAGATAGGTACGCGAGATAGAGAAAGCCTCGGCCGTTGACTGGGGCCGGAGGTCTTCGCATTCAAGATTCTCGTTGACGTAGTCCAGAATGCGCTGGAACAGCCCCCGACCACTTGCTGCCCCCTCAGCCTCGATGCTCCCGGTCTCCGAGTGGAGCAACATCGAGGCAAGATTGATGGCCTCATCACAGACGCTGACTGACAGGCGGTCGCGCCAGTCTTCGTCCATCCGGGCGATGGAGAAGAGAAAGTCCCTGAACATCCGCGCCACGGCGGGGTTATTCGGATAACGGCAGCCGATATGGTCCGAGGGGTTGCAGCCTATGGCGACAAAGGCACTGGCCGGGATCTTGGCGGTGATATTGCGGAAACCGTCGGGGCAGGTGAGCTCGTAGAATTCGCTCGTCTTGACCAGGACGTATCCGCCAGGTTTGACGACGCCGTTCCGCCCGGCCTGCTCGTAGTAAAGGTCCTTTCGAACCGGGAAGACCAGAACGAAACTGTCATCGGGGTCCTGGGTGATTCGATGGCGAGTACGCAGGACCCTCTGACGATCCGAAAAGAACTCGGTGACGCTGAGACGGTCGACGGGGTACTCACGGATAAGCCCTTTCAGCCCCTCTCGGCGGTCGCTCTTGATCTCCAGTCGGTAGTAGACCTCCGACATGATCTGCTGCCAGCGCGACAGCTGCTGCGTCGGGGAAACCTCGTCAATGCAATGCAGATTGACCATATGGGCAGCCCTCGCCAGACCCAGCACAGGGATTACGCAACGTCGCCCCCCCTGCACCGACATCCGGAGCTTGAGCGCGTAGGCCTACGCGTTATGTTAAATCCGTTCCGGCAACTTTTATGGGGATACAGACAAAACTGACGGATGTCAATTTCGTGACAATCGGGCAGGGTGGGAATGGAGCTGGCGAGAGGATTCGAACCCCCGACCGGCTGATTACAAATCAGCTGCTCTACCAACTGAGCTACGCCAGCACCGAAGGTGGGAGGGGAGAGATTACCGAGGTTGGCGGTGGCGGGCAA
>LFIK01001399.1_pt1 | contig 19158 bp, 16 predicted proteins | sample 643401 | NCBI WGS metagenome assembly LFIK01 (sample SAMN03777447, study PRJNA286221) | soda lake metagenome | biome: soda lake; feature: Kulunda steppe; material: water; isolation source: sample T5-Br brine of Lake Tanatar-5 | place: Russia: Kulunda steppe | collected 2010-07
ACTCATTCCAGCTCGGTACGCAAGCTTCTCAAATACTTGACTTGATTGGCTTGTACCGACAATACATGGCATTCGCCACCACGGCACAAGCACCCACACAAATCATCTGATCCAAATTGTTAAAGAGCGGAAGCTTCTGCTTCGCAACCGGCGATGGCATCTGGCAAGGCCAGAATCATCTTCTGAACGGACCGTTCACAACACAAGAAGATCAAGCTCAAATATCAGGAATGACGAGGAATTGCCAACGTCATTTCTAGCATTTCGTTATCTTGCGTGCCGGATCTTTCAATCCCCGTCCGTCTGTCCGGAAGCCGCATTCTACAGACTGCTGCGGCTGCGTCAAGCGCTTTATTTGCTCCGCAGCAAATCAGGCCGCAACGTTCAGAGCAAAACCGACATAACGCATTGCTTCAGCGACGGATACCCAGCGCACGCCGTCATCAGACACGCGACTCGGCGACGATCGCCAGTCGTGCCACGCGTCGCTTGCCGACCTGGACCAGCTGAATGCTGTGCACTGGGAGCATCACCGCGTCGGTCACGCGCTCACCATCTACCCGCACCGCTCCCTGCGCGATCATGCGCAAACCCTCACCGGTGCTCGACACCAGCCCAGCCAGACGCAGCGCCGCAGCAAGTGGAATCCCGTCACCGTTCGCCACCAGACGCTGCTCCGGCACATCGTCTGGCAAGGCCTTGTGCCTGAAGCGATCGATAAACGCTTCCCGCGCAGCGCGCGCCGCAGCAGCACCATGAAACCGCTCGACCAGCTCTTCAGCCAGCGAGAGCTTCACGTCGCGCGGATTCATGCCGTCGTCCACCGACCGCCGCAACGCCGCCAGCTCGGTTGTCGGACGGAAGCTGAGCAGATCGAAATACCGCCACATCAACACATCCGAAATCGACATGACCTTGCCGAACATGTCATCGGGAGCATCCTGTATGGCAATGGTGTTGCCCAGCGACTTGGACATCTTCTGCACACCATCGAGGCCTTCCAGTATCGGCATGGTGATCACCACCTGCGGCGGCTGCCCGTCCTGCTGCTGGAGCTGGCGTCCGACCAGCAGGTTGAATTTCTGATCGGTACCACCAAGCTCGACGTCAGCGCGCAGCGCCACCGAGTCATAGCCCTGCACCAGCGGATACAGAAACTCGTGAATGGCAATCGGCTGACCGGATTGATAGCGCTTGCTGAAGTCATCGCGCTCAAGCATGCGCGCCACCGTGTAGCGCGACGCCAGTTGCACCAGGTCCGCCGCCGAAAACCGCCCCATCCATTCCGAATTGAAGACGACCTGCGTGTGCTCGGGATCAAGAATCCGGAACACCTGCTCCTTGTACGTTGCAGCGTTATCAGCGATCTGCTCGGGAGACAGCGGCTTGCGAGTCGCGCTCTTGCCGGTCGGGTCACCGATCATGCCGGTGAAATCGCCGATCAGAAACAGCACCTGATGACCATGCATCTGGAAGTGCCGCAGCTTGTTGATCAGAACTGTGTGGCCCAGGTGCAGATCCGGTGCAGTCGGGTCAAAGCCCGCCTTGACCCGCAACGGCCGACCGGAAGACAGCCGCTCGATCAGCTCCGATTCGACCAGAATCTCGTCGGTTCCACGCCGCAGTTCGCCAAGCACATCAGGCGTTGTTATCATCAATCCTAACCTCAGACAGCCGCAGTTCGGTGTTGCCCGGCGGAGCAGCCTGCCGGGCTCGTCGGGGCGACTATAGCTCAGGAGCGGGGCCCGACGCACCGCTACGCCGACCAACCGCGCAGACCGCGCAGCTCCTCACCAGGCAGAATCCGAAATGTCGACAACCGACGAGCACTATATCGGGCTGATGACCGGAACCAGCATGGACGCTGTCGATGCCGTCCTGGTGCGCTTCACGTCCGGCACGCCAGGCGTGACGCTGATCGCCACTGCCAGTCAGCCGATTCCGACTGCGCTGCGCCGCGAGTTGCTGGCCGTGGATCAGCACAGCACGATCGCGCTGATCAGCGAGCTTGACGCACGGCTTGGCGCGCTGTTCGGCGACACGGTCAACCACTTGCTCGCGACCGCATCGGTGCCGCCTGACGCCGTCACGGCGATCGGCAGCCATGGTCAGACCGTGCTGCACCTGCCGGATGCCGACTGGCCGCGCAGCGTGCAACTCGGCGACCCGAACCGCATCGCCGAGATGACCGGCATCACCACCGTTGCCGATTTCCGCCGCCGCGACATTGCAGCGGGCGGTCAGGGCGCGCCGCTCGCCCCGGCGTTTCATCATGCGCTGTTCGGTCGCTCCGACGAAGATCGAATGATCGTCAATATTGGCGGCATGGCAAACCTCACCGTGCTGCTGGCCGGGGCCCCCACCGCCAGTCTCGGTTTCGACACCGGCCCGGGCAATGTGCTGATGGACGCGTGGTGCCGGCAGCACCGCGGCACCGATTACGACGACAACGGCGACTGGGCACGGTCTGCCACCCCTGACACGGCGCTGTTGAACCGCCTGCTCGACGACGCCTGGTTCGATCTGTCACCCCCAAAGAGCACCGGCCGCGACCAGTTCAACCAGCGCTGGCTGACCGAGCGGCTGCGCGAACATCCTGCCTCTGCTGCAACCGTGCAATCGACGCTGTGTGAACTGACTGCGCTGAGCATTGCCCGAGCCATCCTGCGCTGGACGCCAGCACGGACGACCCCCGCCAGGATTGTGCTGTGTGGTGGCGGAGCCAACAACGCGACGTTGCTCGAGCGGCTCGGACAGCACCTCCCAGGCTCGCCGATCGACCGCAGCGACGTCCACGGCATCGGGGCAACGTGGGTCGAAGCCGTCGGGTTTGCGTGGTTAGCCAAAGCGCGGATTGAGCAAACACCAGCAAGCCTGCCCAACACCACGGGGGCGCAGCATGCCAATGTGCTGGGTGGCATCTACCCCGGGCTGCACAGGTAGGCATGGAGTTATCGCCAGCGGGTACAAGACGCAGGCATCAAGCAGCGCCGTGTCACGGGCGTGTCCTGCCATCAATCATCCAGCCCTAACTCTCGCGCGTTGTCTGCCATACGGTTCAAAGCACTGGTTTGCTGGGCGCGCATGTGTTGCGCGTAGACCATCAAGTCTTCCATGGCGATACGGCGGTGCGACCCCACCTTACGATAGGGTAGGCGGCCAGACTCCAGCTCCTTGATGACGAACGGGCGAGAGACATTCAGAAAATTGGCCGCCTCCACCGTCGTGAACTCCTGCTCGGTCGACGTCAACACCACAGGACGCCCTTCGCTCATGGCGCCAGCAATTGTCCGATCAGCTTCAAAGCGGCCGGTGGCACCTCGACCGAAGGATGCTCACCGGTATCGGTGGCCATCGTCAGACGCCGAACGACGACCCGCAACCACAAGTCGTGGTGGCGTTGGGGTTGCGAATGACGAACTGCGCCCCCTGCACATTCTCGACGTAGTCGATTTCGGCACCGCTCAAGTATTGAAAGCTCATCGGATCAACGAGCAGCGTCACACCGTTCTTTTCCATCGCGGTATCACCATCCTCGACGTTTTCGTCGAAGGTGAAGCCGTACTGGAAACCCGAACAGCCGCCACCTGACACGTAGACACGCAGCTTGAGGCTGTCGTTACGCTCTTCCTCGATCAGTTCACGCACCTTGTTCGCGGCGCTGTCGGTAAACACAATCGGTTCTTCCATGACATCCACAGCAACGTCCGACATCGGAGCACCTCCAAATGGGTTTGGTGGGTTGCGGCCGTCAGAAACACCCCACGGCCTGCCATACCGCACCAAATCAGTATAGATTCAGAAAGCCATTAACGCCACCATCTACGGCAGCACCGGCAACACATCGAGCCCCTCGGCCTCGTCGCGGCCGAACATCAGGTTCATGTTCTGCACCGCCTGCGTCGCAGCCCCCTTGCCGAGATTGTCGATCACCGACAGCACCAGCACCTGGTCGACATCCGGCGGGCGATGCACGGCAATCCGGCACAGGTTGGTGCCGCGGACGCTGCGCGTTTCGGGGTGCGAGCCGGCCGGCAACACATCAACAAACGGCTCGTCCAAGTAACGTGCGGCATACAGCGATTGCAAGGCGTCGTTGGTCATTGGCTGTTGCAGTCGGCCGTACAGCGTGGCCTGCATGCCGCGGATCATCGGCACCAGATGCGGCACGAACACCAGCCCGGCCTCCTGACCCAGCACCGCAGCCAGGCCCTGGCGGATTTCCGGCAGGTGGCGATGGCCACTGGCGCCATACGATTTGAAATTCTCTCCAGCCTCGCAGAGCAGGGCATGCACCTGCGCACCACGCCCGGCGCCCGAGACACCGGACTTGCAATCGGCGATCAGCGCGCTGGTGTCAACCACGCCCACCTCGAGCAACGGCAGCAGACCGAGCAACACGGCAGTCGGGTAACACCCGGGGTTGGCGACCAGCATCGCACTGCGCAACGCCCGGCGATTCAGCTCCGGCAGGCCGTAGACCGCTTCGTCGAGCAGGTCCGGGCAGGCATGTGGCATCCCGTACCACTGCGACCAGAGCGCGGCATCGCGCAGCCGGAAGTCGGCGCCGAGGTCGATCACCCGGGTGCCGCGATCAAGCAGCGTCGGCGCCATCTCCATCGCCGTGCCGTTCGGCGTCGCAAAGAACACCAGATCACAACCGCCAAGCAGATCGGCGTCCGGTTCGGCGAAGCAAAGCGCAGTCTGCCCGCGCAACGCTGGAAACAGCGCATCCACGCGCGACCCGACCTGCCCTCGCGAGGTGATCGCCTCGAGGCTGACTGCGGGGTGCCGTAGCAGGATCCGCAACAGCTCCATCCCGGTGTACCCGGTTCCGCCAACAATCCCGACCTTGATCATGCACCACTCCAGACGCTGTCGATATCAGTCCGGCGGTCAACGACCGCCAACGGCATCCTTGCATGATACCGGATCTTGCAGGCCAACTCCCGTGACGGTAGATTGCCGACGATCACTCTCCAATACGCCGACAGCCAGGAACCTCAGCCATGGTGTATCTCTGGACCAAAGCCTTCCACATCATCGCCATCGTGACGTGGTTCGCCGCGATCTTCTACCTGCCTCGCCTGTTCGTCTACCATGCGATGACCGACGATCGGCCAGGGCAGGAGCGGTTCAAGGTCATGGAGCGCAAGCTCTACAACGGCATCATGACGCCGAGCATGTTTGCGGTCATCGGCTCTGGCGTGATCATGCTGAGCATGCGTCCGTTCATGCTCGACTGGACGTGGATGCAGATCAAGCTGGTGCTGATCGCATTGCTGGTGGGCTACCATTTCTGGTGCGCCCACCTGATGCGCCAGTTCCGCGACGACGCCAATACCCGCAGCCATGTCTGGTATCGCTACTTCAACGAAGTGCCCACCGTCATCCTGATCGCCGTGGTTGTGCTCGCGGTCGTCAAGCAGCCGTTGTAACCGCTTCGAAGCGAAACGCCCCCTGCGCATCGACCTGCACCTCGATCAGATCGCCCGGCCCGAACCGGCCTTGCAGAATCTGCTGCGCCAGTGCGTTTTCGATGCGCGACTGAATCGCGCGCTTGAGCGGCCGAGCGCCGTAGACAGGATCGAAACCGGCCTCCGACAACGTCTCCAGCGCCTCGTCGGTGAAACGGATGCGCAGATCGCGATCGGCGAGACGCGCCGAGAGAATCGCCGTCTGAATCCGAGCAATCGCGGTGATCTGCTCGCGGCCCAGCGGATGAAACACCACCACATCGTCGACGCGGTTGATGAACTCGGGGCGGAAGTGCGTGCCGACCACGTCCATCACCGCTGATTTCATCGCCGGGTACTGCTCCTCGCCCGCCATCTGCTGGATCAGATCGGAGCCAAGGTTGGACGTCATCACCACCACGGTGTTGCGGAAATCGACCGTTCGGCCATGGCTGTCGGTCAGGCGACCATCGTCGAGCACCTGCAGCAGGATATTGAACACATCCGGGTGCGCCTTCTCGACCTCGTCGAGCAGGATGACCGAGTAAGGCTTGCGGCGCACCGCCTCGGTCAGATAACCGCCCTCCTCGTAACCGACATAGCCAGGCGGCGCACCGACCAGCCGTGCCACCGCATGCTTCTCCATGAACTCGGACATGTCGATGCGAACCATCGCCTCTTCGGTGTCGAACAGAAAGGCAGCCAGCGCCTTGCACAGTTCGGTCTTGCCAACACCGGTCGGCCCGAGGAACAGGAACGAGCCGTTCGGCCGGTTCGGGTCAGACAGGCCGGCACGCGAGCGACGAATCGCGTTCGACACCGCCGAGACCGCCTCGACCTGGCCGATCACCCGTTCGGCCAGCGCTTCCTCCATACGCAGCAGCTTGTCCCGCTCGCCTTCGAGCATCTTGCTGACCGGAATGCCCGTCCACTTCGACACGACTTCGGCAATTTCCTCGTCAGAGACATCCTTGCGCAGCAGCTGGTGCTCGCCGGCCTCGACGCGTGATGCGGCCTCAAGCTGACGCTCGAGCTCGGGAATGCGCCCATACTGCAATTCCGACATCCGTGTCAGGTCACCGGCGCGGCGTGCGGTCTCGATCTCCTGACGTGCCCGCTCCAGCGCTTCCTTGATGGTGTTCGCGCCTTCGACCGCCGCCTTCTCCGCCACCCAGATCTCCTCGAGACCAGCATACTCGCTATCCAGACGACGGATCTCGTCTTCGAGTGCCGCCAGCCGCTTGCGCGACGCGTCGTCGGACTCCTTCGCCAGCGCCTCGCGCTCGATCTTCAACTGGATCAACCGCCGATCGAGCCGGTCCATCTGCTCGGGTTTCGAATCAATCTCCATGCGAATTCGCGATGCTGCCTCGTCGACCAGATCGATCGCCTTGTCGGGAAGCTGGCGGTCAGTGATGTAACGATGCGACAAGGTCGCGGCAGCGACAATTGCCGGGTCGGTGATGTCAACCTTGTGATGGACCTCGTAACGCTCCTTCAACCCGCGCAGGATGGCAATGGTATCCTCGACCGATGGCTCGTCGACCAGCACCTTCTGAAACCGCCGCTCGAGCGCGCCATCCTTCTCGATATACTTGCGGTATTCATCGAGCGTCGTCGCACCGATGCAGTGCAACTCGCCACGCGCCAGCGCCGGCTTCAGCATGTTGCCAGCGTCCATCGAGCCTTCCGCCTTGCCAGCGCCGACGATGGTGTGAATCTCGTCGATGAACAGAATGATCTGTCCTTCCTGCTTCGACAGATCGTTGAGCACCGCCTTCAGCCGCTCCTCGAACTCGCCACGAAACTTGGCGCCGGCAATCAACGCGCCCATGTCGAGCGACAACAGCCGCTTGTTCTTCAACCCTTCGGGCACCTCGGCGTTGACGATCCGCTGCGCCAGCCCCTCGACAATCGCGGTCTTGCCGACCCCCGGCTCGCCGATCAACACCGGATTGTTCTTGGTGCGGCGCTGCAGAACCTGGATCGTGCGGCGAATCTCGTCATCGCGACCGATCACCGGGTCGAGCTTGCCCTGCTCGGCGCGCTCGGTCAGATCGATGGTGTACTTCTCGAGCGCCTGGCGTTGGTCCTCGGCATTGGGGTCGGTCACCGACTCACCACCACGCATGCCATTGACCGCGCGCTCGAGCGTCTCGCGATTGCCACCGGCGGCGCGCAGCAACTCACCGGCGCGGCTCTTGTCCTCACTCAGCGCGAGAACAAACAGCTCGCTCGACAAATACTGATCCTTGCGCTGCTGAGCCAGCTTGTCGGTCTGATTGAACACGCGAACCAGCTCGTTGGCGAGCCGCACATCGCCATCGGCGCCCTGCACGGTCGGCAGCCGCTCGAGCGCATCGCTCAGCTGCGAGCGCAATGCATTGACATTCACACCGGCCTGATTGAGCAGGTGGCGAACGCCACCGCCTTCCTGGTCGAGCAACGCGGTGAGCACGTGCACCGCCTCGATGAATTGGTGATCACGCCCCACGGCGAGCGATTGTGCGTCCGCCAGGGCCATCTGGAACTTGGTTGTCAGTTTGTCCATACGCATGGTGTCTTTCCCGTCAGAAATCCTTCGATACACGGGAAATGGGGACAGAGTGCGGTCAGCGCAAGCGCTGTCACCACACCATCAGGGACGAATCCACGCCAGCGTGGCCATCCGGCCGGTGGCAGCACCGTCGCGACGGTGCGAGAAAAACCGCTGTGGATCGGACCAGGTGCAGAGCGTGCCACCCGCCACCTGCGAAACACCGGCACGCAGTAACCGACGTCGGCCCAGTTCGGCCAGATCGGCGTGCCAGCGCTGCGGCGCGGTTGCAGGAACAAACGCCGCACTGTCGGCTGCGGCAAGATCGACAAATCGCTCGCGCACGTCGGCGCCGACAACAAAGCCACGCGGCCCGATACACGGCCCCAGCCAGGCGTGCAGCCGCTCCGGGGGTAACGCCAGCGCCGCCAGCGTTGCCTCGATGACGCCGTCGGCGAGACCGCGCCAGCCAGCATGCGCCACCGCCACGCGCGTACCGGCAGCATCGGCCAGCACAACCGGCAGGCAGTCAGCCGTCATCACTGCACAGACCACACCCGGCGTCGCGGTCCACGCCGCGTCAGCGGTCGGGATGGTCGCATCACCGGCGCGATGCGCATCCGCCGCGATCACCCTGACGCCATGCACCTGCGCCAGCCAGACCGGTTCTGCCGGCAACACCGCACGCAGACGTTCGCGATTCCTGCGCACCGCCGCTGGATCATCACCGACATGCATGCCGAGATTCCACGCGGCAAACGGGCCGTTGCTGACGCCACCCTGGCGAGTCGTCTGCACGACGCAGACCCGCGGTGGTGCCGTCCAATCAGGCGTGATCGGACGCAGACCGGCATTGCCAGCCGCCAACCCCGACACCTCAATGAAACCCGTCATCGGCGGCGCGTTGCGCGCGCTCGGCAAACGCCCGCAACGCCATCAGCAGCGTATTGAAATCCGCCGGCCGCGGCGTCGACCACGTCAGCAGCTCAGCGGACGACGGATGCACCAGTTGCAGGCTTGCCGCATGCAGCGCCTGCCGGCGGAACGCGGCGAGCGCATCACGCAGCGGCTGATCGGCGCCTTTCGGAAATCGGCTGCGCCCGCCATACACCGGATCGCCAACCAGTGGATGGCCGATGTGCAACATATGGACGCGGATCTGGTGCGTACGTCCGGTCTCGAGATGCACCCGCAGCAGCGTATGACCGGCAAAGCGCTCGGCAATGCGGTAGTGCGTCACCGCCACACGGCCGCCACCGAGCACCGCCATGCGGGTCCGGTCGCGCGGGTGCCGACCAATCGGTGCATCAACCGATCCACCGCCGGTGAACGTCCCGGCGACCAGCGCATCGTAAACGCGCCCCATGGTCTTGTCCTGCAGCTGCCGCGTCAGCGATTGGTGCGCCTTCAACGTGCGCGCCACCACCAGCAGACCGCTGGTGTCCTTGTCGATGCGGTGGACCAGCCCCTGCCGCGGGATCGCCTCCAGCGCCGGGTCGAGATGCAGCAGCGCATTCTGCAGCGTCGAGTCGGGATTGCCGGCGCCGGGGTGAACCACCAGCCCGGCCGGCTTGTCGATCACCAGCAGATCAGCGTCCTGGTGGATGACGTCGAGTGCCATTGCCTGCGGCGCAACACTGGCCACCGGCTCCGGCGCTGCGCACAGGCGAAAGTGTTCGCCACCGGCCACTCGATCACGCGGCCGCCAGCCAACGCCATCGATCAGCACCGCCTCGTCGCGCAACCATTGCTGCCAGCGTCCGCGGGAGTAATCCGGAACCAGACCGGCCAGCACCTGGTCTATGCGTTGACCTTCGGCCTCGACCGGAATCACGCCCTCATGCTCGATCACCATCACCCATCCTGCATCGCCACCGATGCCTGTTGCTGCGCGGGGCACGCTGGCTACCTCTCCCCAAGCGTGCATGATACCTTTGTCGTCCGATACAACCAGCGCGCCGTGGTGATGACATGATTGCTCGTCTGTTTCTCGCAGTGTTACTGGCCGTCGCCGTCCTGGCTGGCAGCGGCTGCGCCGGCAACCGCAACGCCGATGCCGGGCAGGAGCGCGGTGCGGCCGAACTCTACGCCGAATCGCAGCGGCAGCTGCAGCGCGGCGACTTCCGCGGCGCCGCCACCACGCTGCAGGATCTGCAGGCGCGCTATCCATTCGGCCCCTACTTCAAGCAGGCGCAGCTTGATCTGATCTTCGCGCGTTTCCATGCCGAAGAGATGGAAGCGGCTGTCCGTGCCGCGGATCGGTTCATTCGCCTGAACCCTCGCTCCGAGCAACTGGAATACGCACTCTACATGCGCGGTCGGGCGCAACAGGCGCAGGGCAGCGACTTTCTTGCGCGCACGTTCCGCCTCGACCACCGTGTTCGCGATGCCTCGCCGCTGCGACGCGCGCTGCGCGATTTCCAGCAGTTGCTCGACAACTTTCCGGACACCGCCTACCGCGACGATGTCGAGGAGCGCGTCGACACCCTGCGCCGCGACCTCGCTTTCCACGAGCTGCATGTCGCGCGATTCTACCTCCGGCGCAATGCACACGTTGCCGCCGCCAACCGCGCCATCGGGCTGATCCACACCTTCCCCGACACGCCCGAGGCCGAAGAGGCACTGGCGCTGATCGAAACCGCTTACGCCGAACTCGACCTCGGCGAACTGACCGCCGAAGCCGAGCGCATGCTTCGCGAGCGTGCAGCGCGGAACGCCGCCGCCGGTCAGGGCGGCATCGAGGAGGGGTCTGGACAGTAATTGCCGTCGCGATGGCTGAAGTGTCAGCCACGCAGCGTAGTCACGGCGCGCATGGCAAGCGCCGCGAGCAACACCACCAGCAGCACCGCCAGCAAGGGGCGATCGCCGAACCGCGCATAAGGCGTCAGGCCGCCACGCGGCTCGACTGTCACCGGTAATGCGGCAATCTCGAAGCGCGGCAGCCGTGCCAGCTCCTGGCCGCGGTGATCGACTGCCGCTGTGACGCCATCGTTGGTCGCTCGCAGCAACGGTCGGCCCATCTCCAACGCCCGCATTCTGGCCATCTGATAATGCTGTTCAGGCCCGATCGACGCGCCAAACCACGCATCGTTGGAGACATTCACCAGCACGCTGGCCGCCGGCAGAAAGTCACGCACCAGCTGCGGCATGGTGATCTCGTAGCAGATGCTCGGCGCCAGCACGGCGTCGGCGATGGTGAACATGCTGGCAGTGTCACCCGCCGTGAAATCGCCGAGCGGTGCGCCAAACACATCGAGCAACGGCCCCAGCTGACGCCGGAACGGGACGTATTCGCCAAACGGCACCAGGTGCCGCTTGTGATAGGCAACCGGCGCTTCTTGATCGAGCAGGAACAGGCTGTTGAAAATGCGTAACCGATCAGCGTCGGTACTCGGCAGCCCGACCAGCACCGCGCTACCGGATTCGGCCGCTTCGGCAGCCAGCGGATCGAGCAGCGAACGCTGCACCTGATGCTGGTAGACCGGAACCGCCGTTTCCGGCCAGATCACCACATCGGCACCCCAGTGCGCGCGACTGAGCGTCAGATAGCGCTCGATCTGCTCGGCGCGATGTTCCCACTGCCATTTCTGATCCTGTGGCACATTGCCCTGCAGCAGCGCAGCCGTGAGTGGGTCTCCTGCCGGCTCGGTCCAGTCGACTCGCTCAAGTGCAACACCACCGAGCGCGAGACCGCTGCCGAGCAGCATCGGCGCCAGTAGCGCTGCGCGCCAGCGTCGCGGCTGCCGCGGCGCCGTCTCGACCGCCAACAGCGCCATGGCGGTACCGCCCGCCAGCACGGCAAACAGCGCGCTGATGCCGAGTGCACCGATCAGCGGTGCGACACCGCCGAACCAGCCAGCACCGGCCTGGCTATAGCCGAGTTGCAACCAGGTGGTACCGGTGAACAGCCACCCTCGCACCCACTCGATCAGCACCCAGCACGCCGGCAGCAACAGCCACAGAGTCCAGCCCCGCTGCAGCGCCGACCCGGAAAGCCAATACCAGAGCCGCGCACACGCCCAGATCAGCAGCCCGAACAGGAGGGCCAGCAGCAGACAGAACACGAACGCCGGGACCGGCCCGGCACCGTACTGAGCGACGCTGACCGCGATCCAGTGTCCGCCGGCACCGAAATAGCCGACGCCGTAGACGTATGCAGCGCAGAGGCCGAGTCGCCGCGACGACCGCGCCAGCAACCAGAACAGCACCGCTGGCGACAGTATCGCCAGCCACCAGAGATGAAACGGCGCGAACGCCAGCGTGATCGCCGCACCGGCAAGCAGTGCCAGCGCGAGTGAGCCGGCGACCCGCATCATGCCTCGGCGTCGCGATCAGCGCCGTCGCCACCACGCTGCGTCGCATCGGCGATCTGCCGGACCAGCAACAGATGAATGCGGCGGTTGTCGGCACGCACCACTTCGAAACGCAGCTGTCCGACGGCCACCGATTCGCCGCGCCGCGGCAAACGCCCGAACTGCTGCGCGACCAGCCCACCGATGGTGTCGAACTCCTCATCGCTGAAATCGGTCTTGAAGTGGTCGTTGAAATCCTCGATCGGTGTCAGCGCCTTGACCACTGTCACATCATCACGGCGATCAAGAATGAAGCTGTCGTCGTCGATGTCGTGCTCATCATCGATCTCGCCGACAATCTGCTCCAGCACATCTTCCATCGTCACCATCCCGGCGACACCGCCGTACTCGTCGACGACCACCGCCAGATGGTTACGGCTGCTGCGAAACTCCTTGAGCATCACGTCGAGCCGCTTGCTTTCGGGAACGAACAGCGCCGGGCGGATCAGCTCACGCAGGTTGACCCGCTGCGCGCTGTCGGTGCTGCGGGCATAGCGCAACAGGTCCTTGGCGATCACGATGCCGATCACATCGTCGCGCCCGTCACCGATGACCGGGAAACGCGAATGCCCCGACTCGATGACCGGTGCGAGCAGCGCCTGCAGATTGTCATCCCGGCGTAACACCACCATTTGCGAGCGGGCGATCATGATGTCGCGGACCTGCATTTCCGAGACATGCAGCACCCCCTCAATCATCGCCAGCTGGTCGACATCGAGCAGAGCACGCCCCTGCGCCTCACGCAGCAAGCGGACCAGTCCATCGCGGTCAGCCGGTGAAACACCCAGCGTTCTGGCGAGCAGCCTGCGCCATGAAGAGCCGTCCGACTCACTCTCGGCACTCATGCAGTCGCCGCTCCGTCGTGCTCGACGTAGGGGTCGGGAATCCCGAGCACGGCGAGCACCTGGCGCTCGAGCGCCTCCATGACCGCCGCCTCCGCCGGATCGAGATGGTCGTAACCACACAGATGCAGCACGCCGTGAACCGTCAGGTGCGCCCAGTGATGCGCCGGCGGCTTGCCCTGACTGACTGCCTCGGCCACCACCACCGGTGCACAGAGCACCAGATCACCGAGCACCGGAAAAAGATCCACCGCCGCCTCGCTCGGCGGCTCCCAGGGAAACGAGAGGACGTTGGTCGGACGGTCCTGACCGCGGAACGCAGCGTTCAACTGCCGACCTTCTTCGGCATCGACGACACGGATCGTCAACTCGAGCAACGGACCATCGTCGAGCGGCTCGCCACGCGCAGCACGCACCGCCAGCAACGCCGCCGTTGCCCAGCGTTCGAGATCAACGTCGCTCGGTCGGTCGGCGCACGGCAGGCACGCCCACTGAATCGCCAGATCAAGCATGTCCGTGTCCTCAACCGGATCGATCATCAGACACACCACCCCGCGCGTGCTCGACCGCCTCATCAGGAAGCGCTCGCTCGTACGCCTGGACGATCCGCTGCACCAGCGGATGGCGGACCACGTCAGCCGCACCGAAGAAGGTAAAGCTCACGCCCTCGACATCGCGCAACACCGACACCGCCTGGCGCAGTCCGGACAACGTCCCTTTGGGCAGATCGACCTGCGTGACATCGCCGGTCACCACCGCAGTGGCACCGAAGCCGATGCGGGTCAGAAACATGCGCATCTGCTCGGCGGTCGTGTTCTGCGCTTCGTCGAGAATGATGTAGGCATGATTGAGCGTTCGCCCACGCATGTAGGCCAGCGGCGCGATTTCAATCACCTGCCGTTCGATCAGCTTGCCGACCCGCTCGAAGCCCATCATCTCGAACAGCGCATCGTACAGCGGGCGCAGATACGGATCGACCTTCTGCGCCAGATCACCGGGCAGGAAGCCAAGCCGCTCACCGGCCTCGACCGCCGGACGCACCAGCACCAACCGCCGCACCCGCTCGCTCTCGAGCGCCTCCACCGCAGCAGCAACGGCCAGATACGTCTTGCCGGTACCGGCAGGGCCGATGCCAAAATTGAGATCGTGTGAACGGATACCGGCGAGGTACGCCTGCTGATTGGGGCCGCGCCCGCGCACCACGGTCTTGCGTGTGCGGATGACGATCTCGCGCGGCTCGCCACTGGCATCACCAGCGCCCGCAGACTCACCACGCAACCGCGACTCGACACCGGCGTCCTGCAGCATCAGGTGCACGTCATCGGGAGACAGGCCAGCACCGGCGTCGCGATACAGCGCCTTCAGCACCAGCTCGGCAGCAGCCACGGCGGGTGGTGCGCCAGACACGCGGAAATGGTGCGCACGGTTGGCGATCGTGACGCCGAGGCGGCGCTCGATCTGCCGCAGATGCTCGTCGAACTGACCGCAGAGGTTGGCAAGGCGCTGGTTGTCGGCCGGCGCGAGATCAAAACTGACGCCATCGGCGTGACTGGTGTTCAAGATCGATCAATCATCCTGGTGGAAAATGAGCGGATAGCAAGGCAGCAGCAACACACCTCACTCGGACAGACCACGAATCTCGCCGCGCAGCGAATGCGCCAGTGCATCGACAATCGCCACATCGACGAATTGCCCGATCAGCCGGCGATGCCCGGGCATGTTGACCACCCGGTTGTTGTCGGTCCGGCCGGAGAGTTCATCGGCGTGCTTTTTCGACACACCGTCGACCAACACCCGCTGACGCGTGCCGACCATCGCCTGACTGATGGCGCGGCCCTGCTCGGCAAGCAGCGCCTGCAAGCGCTGCAGCCGCGCTTTCTTGACCGCCAGTGGCGTCTCGTCGGCAAGCGCTGCGGCCGGTGTTCCCGGGCGCGGGCTGTAGATGAAGCTGAACGAATCGTCGATTGCCAGTTCACGCACCACATCGAGCGTTTCCTGGAAACAGTCCTCGTCCTCACCGGGGAAGCCGACGATAAAATCAGACGACACACTGATACCGGGGCGGATCGCGCGCAGGCGTCGGATCTTGTCCTTGAACTCGGCAATGCCGTGGCCACGTTTCATCAACTTCAGGACAAAGTCGGACCCTGATTGCACCGGCAGATGCAGATGCCCGACCAGTTCCGGCACGGTGGCATACGCATCGACCAGGCTATCGGAGAACTCCAGCGGATGCGACGTGGTGAAACGGATCCGGCCGATGCCATCGACACCGGCAAGGGTGTGGATCAGCAGCGCCAGATCAGCGATCGCGCCGTCGTGCATCGGGCCGCGATAAGCGTTGACGTTCTGGCCAAGCAGCGTCACCTCGCGGACGCCCTGCTCGGCGAGATCAACCACTTCAGCAACCACATCGTCGAACGGTCGACTGATCTCTTCACCGCGGGTGTAGGGAACGACGCAAAAGCTGCAATACTTGCTGCAACCCTCCATGATCGAGACAAACGCCGTTGGCCCCTCGGCGCGCGGCTCGGGAAGGCGGTCGAACTTTTCAATTTCCGGGAACGAGACATCAACCTGACCGCGGCCCTCACGTTCGACCGCATCGATCATCTCCGGCAGGCGATGCAGCGTCTGCGGGCCGAACACCAGATCGACAAACGGCGCACGGCGTTGCAGCGCCTCGCCTTCCTGGCTGGCAACACAACCGCCGACACCAATCAGCATGCCGGGGCGGCGATCCTTCAGCTGCCGCCAGCGACCCAGCTCGGAAAACACCTTCTCCTGCGCCTTTTCGCGGATCGAACAGGTATTGAGCAGCAGCAGATCAGCCTGTTCCGGCGAGTCGACGCGGCGATACCCGCGTTCGGCGATGAGCACATCAGCCATGCGCGCCGAATCATACTCGTTCATCTGACAGCCATGGGTCTTGACGTAAACAGTTCTGGTCATCGCGCTCGTTCGGTTCCGGGCAGTGTGGACAGTCAACGCGTCATGCGTCTGATACAACGAGCATATCAAGGTGCATGCAGCTGGGTACAGCACGATCGCCAATCCCGTGCAGTTTCGTCACGGTCGTCATGAATCATTCATGAATCATCCATGCAAGCATCTGTTCGCGTAAACTGAACCAACGACCTGCAGGTCACAAGCATGCACCGACGCTCTGATGGCTGTCGATGCACCAGGAGACTATTTCGTGTTCAGCGATTTTGTAGAACGGCTGCGCAACCAACTTCCGGAAAAGGTGGACGGCTGGCTGGGGCTGACGCCGGATGACGCGGCGTCACCGGCCGACGATCTGGGCGTCGAAGCGTCGAGCGCGCGGGAAACCGCCGCGTCCAGGCAGTCACGCTGGCGGCCGGACCCAGCGACGCTCGCCATCGCTCCACCCGTCGCCTTGCGTCCGCCAGCGGTTCCGCCGGCGGCGGATTCACTGGAGCTGCACTGGATTATCAGCACCGACACGACAGACAGCGCGACGTCACTGCCCGCCATCATGCAGCAGGTCCGTACACTCGACAGCCGTGGACACCGACAGACGCTGTGGATCCGCCCGCCATGGTTCACCGACGACCCGCTTGAGGCGATCGAAAGTGCGATCGGCGAACAACCGCCATGGCAGTCGCTCCGTGTGGCCTTTCTGCCCGAAAAGGTGATGCATATCGAGGGCGACGCGGTGATTGCCACCGACTGGTGCAGCGCCTACCCGGCGCTGGCCATGCCGCTGCTGCACGATCGCTTTCTCATGGTCCAAGACGTTGATCCCGGCGGCCACCACAGCGCCAGTGCCCGCCTGCTGGCCCACCACAGCATGACGGCGGGACTGAAACTGCTGTGCCACGGTGACTGGCTGCATCAGCACCTGCGAGCCAATGACGCTGTCTGGGCGCAGGGCTGGGAAGACCGTCCCGACCCCAAAAGTTATTTCGCCCGGCCAGCGCTGAGTGGGCGCCCGCCGCATCCACGCGGTGAACGCAACCCGCGTCCACCACGCCGTCATCTCGTCGTGCACCACCACCCCGGCTCGCCGCACTGGGCCAGTGAGCTCGGTGTGGGTGCGTTCGCCCTGCTGCTGCAACAAGGCATCGACTTTCATGTCCATTTTGTCGGCGCACCAGCGCCTGCAGGCCTGCCCTATCCGCATACCGACCATGGTGACGTCACGACTGCCGAACTCGGGGCGATCTACCGTAGCTGCGACCTCGGGCTGGTCCTGTATACCGGCGACGCGTCGTCGACAATCCGCGCCATGATGCGCTGCGGGCTACCGGTCGCAGCACTCGACACGCCGGCTGTCCGCCATGGCTTCCAGAGTGGCACGCTGATCCCGGTCGACGGCTACCCGCAGACGCTCGCCGCACAACTCATCGCCATCGACACCGTCCAGCTCGATGCCGTGACCAGCCGCGCGGAAACGCAGCTGCGCAATACCCGACATGACCACATGCCCGACTTCGAACACGCGCTGCTGATCGGTCTCGGGCTGGCCGACCGACCCGACCACACACCGCCGACCGATGCGCGACTGCAACGCCGCCGCCAGGGGCCGCTGCTTTGAGCGACAGCCAGGAACACGCCGACATCCGCCGCCTGCGCGCCGAGCGCGATGCGCTGCGTGCGCAGCTGCGCGCCGAACAGCGGCGGTTGCGCAACTGGGCGAACTGGATTGACACGCTGGAAGACACGGTCCGCGACATTCTGACCAGCAGCTCATGGCGGATCGGCAAGCCGGTTCGCGTGCTGCGTCACCTGCTGCGGCGCGATATCGCGCAGGCGCGCAACACCTTACGCAGCGAACCTGACCCACTCACCTCACCCCAACGGCCGTTTGCCGGCAAAGCCACCAGCAACGTCCCGACTCGGATACCGCCGCCACGGGCATTGCCGTGGCCCGGGCTGCGCTGGCCGGCGGCACCCGCACCGACGCCGGCAACCTTCTGGCAGAGCGCAGCCCCGACACCGGCCAGCGCGTGGCTCGGCGACGTTGTCGCGCTCGACGCCGACGCTGACTGGTCGGCGATCATCGCGCAGTCAGCACCGGCCCCGCTGCTGATTCACGTGCATGTGCACACGGCTGACGGCATCGACCTGCTCGCCCACCACCGTAACAACCTGCCTGCCGACGCCACCGTTGCACTGTCAGCGCCGGATCCCGACACGCTGGCGACGGCGGCGGCGCTGTTTGCCGCGCAGCAGACGCTACTGGCGCCCGCCGCGCTGTTCGGTCTGGCCGCGCTGCTCGCGGACAACGCCGACCAGCCTGGCCTGCTGCTACACCTCCAGACCAGCCACAGCGGTAGTGATCCAGCGACCACAGCCGACATCGATGCCGCCTGGTCATCGCTGCTTGGCGACGCGCAACGCCGGCAGCGTATCGACGCGTTGTTCGCCACCAACCCGACGCTCGGGTTGCTCGCAACACAGCCTCCCGCCGACTGGCCGGACTGGCAGCAGGCGTGGTTGAACCTGCGCGGCCTCGGTGAGCACTGGGCCGGCAAGCTCGGCATCGAATCGCTGCCAACGGGTCGGTTCGCCTTTCCGCGGCCGGCGATATTTATGGCACGCATGACGGCGTTGCAGCGCCTGCGGCAGATCGCCGGCCATGTGCCCGGCGCCGACGCAGCGCCGGCGCTGCACGACGCGGCGCTGGCACGCCTCCTGCCGACGCTGGTCAGTCACGAACACCTGCGCACTGCAACGCTGGCCGACCCGCACACCCCGGGCTGGTCACCACTCCGCATCGAGCAAACGCTGCTCGCGGGCCACGACCGGCTGCACCGCGCCATCGCCGACCCGGCTGTGCGCACCGTCGCCTTCGACATCTTTGACACGCTGGTCACTCGGCCGCTGCTCGACGCTGAACAGATCAAGCAACTGGTCGCCGCTAACGCCGGAGACGACGCCGGTCAACGTTACCTGCGCAACCGCGCGGCGGCCGAACACCAGGCCCGCACGGACGCCGGACGCGA
>LFIK01001400.1_pt1 | contig 19152 bp, 27 predicted proteins | sample 643401 | NCBI WGS metagenome assembly LFIK01 (sample SAMN03777447, study PRJNA286221) | soda lake metagenome | biome: soda lake; feature: Kulunda steppe; material: water; isolation source: sample T5-Br brine of Lake Tanatar-5 | place: Russia: Kulunda steppe | collected 2010-07
GACCAACCCCGCTCGCTTTTGCAGGAGACAGCGCCCCGTGCTCCGTGTGTCGCTCAAGCATATGAGCTGCTTGCACCCCAAACACGTGCCCGCCTGCCTGCTAGCGACTGCAACTTGCCTTGCTTGCTCCGCTCCAGCGCCCTTGAGGGCCGTGCAGCCCCACCTCCCTGCGGCCGCTGTGTTCCGCTTCTCCGCCCCCAACGGCTGAGCGCCCTTCAAGGGCCATGTAGTCTCCTGCAGTCCTCCTCCCTGTGGCCTCCCTCAGCGCGCTAGGTCAGGCGTGCTGCCTGCACCTGTGCACAGGATGCAGGGGCAGGTTGGCCCCCTGTGCTCGCTGCTGCATCCTTGCGCCCAAGCACGGCATGCCCTGCCTGCACCAAAAGTGACGGCACGCAAGGGCGAATATGGCCCACTCGCGCGGGCATGGCCCCTGTCGCGGGTGCGCAGGTGGGGGATGTGCTGAAGACGTGTAGCGCGGTGTTTGGGGAGGACATGTGGCCGGCGCAAGACATCCGACGCGTGCACTGGGCCATCAACAACCGGTCCAGCAAGGTGCGCGGGGTTGGCCGCGGGTTGAGGCCGCGGGCTGCGTCGGAAAGCGGCTGCACGGTACACCGGGCCAGGGTCAACCGGTCCAGCAAGGTGCGCGCGGGTGCACAGGGGCCCTGGATGCTCAGAGGGCATATGGGTATGCTTGCCAGAGTGGGTAAGCACCCCTTGCGCCCATGCGCACCCACTGGGTGCTGCACCGCAGCGCCAAGCCAGAGGCGTGTCTTGCGCTCGTGCACGCTCCGGGGGGCGGGCTGCAGCGCAAGGCCCCTGCCTGGATTGCGCGCGCCATCAAATCGGGCACGCCACGCATACCCGACGCTAAAAGGTGTGGTCCCATGTGAGTGCTGCCTCCTGATGTCAAGTGGACGGTAGCCTGCCCTCAGCGCCTCCTTTGAGCTTGCTGCCTTGCCCTAGCTGCCTTGCCCTGGCTGCCTTAGCCATCCTTCCTTGCCATCCAGCCCTGGTTACCTTGCCCTAACTGCCTTGTCCTAACGGCCTGGGCGTTGCTTCCTAATCCTTGCCACCTTGTTGTGACTGCCTAGGCTTAGCGGTCTAACCCTTGCCACCTTGTTGTACCTGCCTTACCCTTGTCACCTTGTCCTGACCGGCTTACCCTTGCCACCTTGCCCTTGTCACCCTGCCATTGCTGCCTCGCCCTTGTCACCTTGTCCTTTCCGCCTTAACCTTGCCGCCTTGTCCTGACCGCCTAGGCCTTGCCACCTTGTTTCTGCTTGTTGACTTGACCTTGCACACCCCTCTGGGCCACCTATGTAGACAATGCATGCCCTCCCCTGCACGCCCCTGTTCCTTAGGTCAAGCTCGTCTTTGAGCGGCGCGGCCACAAGGGCTCTGCCCCTACGTGGTACAGCCGGGGCCAGGTAGGCTGTTCCTGTAGGTTGGTGCCCTGCTGCGCCCGCCACCTTGGGGGATGTGTCCGCAGAGTGGTGCCCTGCTGCGCCCGCCACTTAGGGAGCTGTGCCCGCGGAGCAGTGCCCTGCTGCGCCTGCCTTGTGTTGTGTTGCTTGCTCCAAGAGGGAATGCAGCTGCAAGGGGCGCAAAGGGCCTCAGGGTGTGGTGCTCATGTGGTGCAAGCGCATCGTGCAAGCTCATGGGGTGCAAGCGCATCGTGCAAGCTCATGTAGTGCAAGCGCATCGTGCAAGCTCATGCAGCGCAAGCGCATAGTGCAAGCTCGTGCGGCGCAAGCACATTGTGCACGCTTGTGTGGCGCAAACACATTGTGCACGCTTGTGCGGCGCAAGCTTGCCTGGTCTGTGTGTAGCAGGCTCCTGCGCTCCCATCGACAGGCCTCGGGTGTGGCAGCCTTGCCAAGCGGTGGAAGGGAGCCTTGCCACACCCCAGCCATGGAGGGTTTGCATCCCTCGTGCCGTGCCCCAGGTGTGGCAGCCTTGCGGTGTGCAGGTGAGGCAAGGAAGCCTTGCTTTGGCCCGGCTGCAGCAGCATCGCCATATGACCGGACTGTGGTATTCAGAGTTGCTCTCTAGGGGGCTACCCAGACCTGCCCCCGGCCCTGCGTGCTGCGCGCAGGTCGGCTGTGTGAGCACCAGCCGGGATGTCATAGAGCTGCCTGTAAGTTTCATCCATGGGGGCAGTGCTGGCGGCCCTGGCGGCAGCGGCAGCGGCGGTGGCAGCAGTGGTGGCGGTAGTCTGAGCTGGGGCCAAGACCTGTGCTCCCCGGGCAAGCCGTTGTATGCAGGATTCCATCGCTGCTCGATGGGGCCCAGTCAGGTGGATACTTGGGATGGCTTGCAACTGATTGTTTGCGCTTGTGTGGTGTGTGCACGCATCCTGGTATGCATGTGCGTGAGCACACGTGTGTGGGCGTGCGCGCTCATGGTTTAATGTGGGCCTGTGCACATGCGAATGCATGCACGCATGTGCGTGCCATCTTGTTCCAATGAGTACAGTTACATATTTTTGTGCACAAGTGTGTGAATGTGTGTTTATGCCAACATCTGTGTGTCGCGGTGGGAATATGCGCAAGCGCACTCACCCACCTCCCCACGCACGTACATTATACAAGCAAATACACGTACACCTTGATTTTGAGTCCTCTGTCGCACAGCCTGCCAAAAGCGCTGGCACAGGATCTTGCGGCTCATGTAGGAGCCACTTAGTTCGTAGGTGAGCTGCTCTTAGTCTACAAGAGCCATTCACCCTGAGGGATAGTTGCACAAAGCAAGATTTGTGTTAACACAAACCTACCGGTTGAGGAAAGGAGGGCCCTCTGCGCCAGAAAATTTGTAGTGCACCAGTTGTAGAAACGCTCGCAATCTTTGAAGCATCACCAGCGCTCACGTAAGCATCTATTTCAACTGCTCAATCTTGATTGCTCTTGCTAGTTCTCCCACCGCTCTACATGCCTGCATGACATGCACTACATTAGCTGCTCAATCCTTGATCGTTCGTGCAGCTAAGCAAGACCTCAGCTGGAAAGAGAAGTGCTCGTTTGGAACAGCTTCGAAAGGTGGGTTCAAGAAAGTGTGACAGTCCTGGCAGTGGCAGCGGGGTTGGTACATGACCTCGCATGCATTGACATAAACTGTGAAGCTGGCATGCACTCTGCATTCTTTTCCTTTCTCTAATGCAATAGTTTTTCAGGACCTGATCCAAGGTGGTAACAGTGACATCCAATGCACTTGCCCACTCTGCTTCTTGCTCAGGAGCTGACACAGGCAGGCAGGGAGCCCTCCATACATCTCACACTTAAACGGTACGTGCAATACAACAGACAGATTGCGCTAGAACCCTCCCCTCGCACCTTTGCAAGATTCATTCTCTGGACAAGGGGCTTTCTAACTAAGCTTGGTGTAGTGTTGGTTGTCCCTTCCACTACGTCATCCCTTAGGCAAAGGTGGCCAAATAAATTCCTCAAGGCATAACTTTGCAGCCACCACACTGTTTCCCGATCTGAGCACACCATTGGAGAGCTTGATTTTTTCCTGGTTCCAATGGTGCTTTTGGATTAAGAATTGGTGCAATGGGTGGAGGGAAAGAGGAGCAGGATGTTGGATTTAAATATTGCACACCATTTCCCGCACACAGCCCCAAACTCCAAGCTTGACGTGCCTGCACGCTTGTAAAGTCGGCCTGGATATCCTGAGTGGATTTGGGCATGGGAAGCTCTACCGCTGATCTGTTGTCCCAGGGGAGGCAGATGTCAGGAAACATTTGGCCCACCGCTTCCCACCCCCACCCTCGATTGGCTCCATTTCGATTTTTTTGATGATCTCTGAACCCCTTGCGGGCTGTGTTGGATGGACGCTGAATGCATGGCTGGCTGGGAAACTTAACAGATGGCATTTAGGCCAAAGTGTCCTTTTTTGTCAGCACCTGACATCATAATACTATGAAATTCAGCCCCAGGGTCGCAAAAATAAGCAGCTGTTGCTGGAAAGCTCCACAGAATTTGCATTGATCGCGCCAGCCCTCCCTCTCCTCACCACCCCAGCACACCCGTTGCCCTGGTGGCACTCACGGTGAAGATACAGCGCAAGCGCGTCTTCAGGCTGCTGCTCCTGACGGGCGCACCAACACGCTTTAGAAAAATAGGGAGCAGAATGCAAGAGACAAGGCAGCACACCGAGCACGCAAGTCAGGAGCAGCAGCAACACCAGCAGGGGCAGGCACGTGCAGCGAGTCAGCAGCAGCAAGCAGGCCATGCATGCAGAAGCCAAGAGGCTGTTGGTGGAGCAGCAGCTGCTGAAGCAGCAGCGACAGCGTGAGCTGCTTGGCCAAGCGAGCACAAACCGTGCTCAGCGAGCAGCAAGGCGTGGGCAGGCGTGACTTAGAAAATTTTAGCTCTTTACTTTTATAGATACTTTTATACATTTGTGAGAATGTTAAGTGCAGGAATTTCAAAGGTCTGGTGCTGGATCTAGTGACTCAGGTACAAAGACATGGCATTGCCGCTCCCATTGCCCATGCAGATCACGCTACCTATTGCTGCACTTTTGTCATTACAACTGTATCGCTCCCATGTTATCGCGAATCCCACTTTACGCAAAGTCTCCTAATAATTCCATTCATTTTCCCGCACGTATTTGCTTTCCGCAAGGCACCTCCAAACATTACCTTTAACGCAAGCTCTCTCAATTTGGCACTCTCTCCCAGCATCGCAGCTGCCTCTCCTCTTGCATGTCTGTGTCCTCTTCAGATGTGTCCTCCTCTGACTCCGAGGACACCTCCATTGTATTATTGTATTATTTTTTCCCACCATTTATTATATTAATAAGATAAAACAATATATTTTTATACAAAAACAAACAATTTTCATATTTACTTATAGATATACCAAATTGATGTTAATTTTCTTGTTTGTCTAGCCATAATTTATATATTTTGATATTTTAGCCCCTCTTCCCCTCCCCCTGCCTCTGCTCCTGCCCCTGCCCCTGCCTCCATTGCTTGTCTCAGGAGCATTCTCCCTTGTGCCCGAGCCCTTATGCCCAAGCTGCTGCTCATGCTCCACCCGAAGTGCAATGTTGAGATCCAAGCTGATGCGAAGCTCTGTGGGTTGCTCATTGCTTAAGCGCTTCCGTTTTGTTCAACCAACATCAAATAGTGTCCTTTGACCCTTTGGAGCATGTGGCTCCATGGTCGGCCCCTGGGGGAGCCTGGATCAGAACCTGGATACTATGCAAGGTCTTGTTGAAAGTAATTATTAAGCGGATTTCAGACAGCGAGGACCCCCCATGATTATTCCAGTTATTTGCGGTAACACTAGGAGCGATACATTTGATTTTGAAAGATCCCATTGCAAACACAAAGGGGTGAAATGACCCTGGGTTCATGAGATGCAGAATGTTTTTAAGGATTTTGGATTGTTCTATAGTCATTTCCACAGCTGTAGTGCACCAAGAAGGTGCCCGAAAATGACCACTCAAAAGTGAATTAGAACGTTGCTTGAAACTTTCTAGACAATTATCTGGACAATAATTATGATATTTAATGACAAAATTTCTGGACGCAAAATTGACCCAATTAGTGCCTAGACAAGCCCTACCAGGAAGCGGCAGGTAGCACCAACCTCCGATCCCCGGATCCACAAATCAGTCTTGCAATGATTCAATTTAGTTGATTTGCGTGACTTGCAAAATGGAGTCCAAAATCACTTAGTGGCCACGTTTGGGGGGGTCCAGTGGTGGGGATAACCTATTCTAGCACTCAACTGTCAATGATAAACCACAGCACAATCCAGCTGGGCATTCCTCAAATAAGCACATGCTGCCAGGACAACAGTTGTTTTGTTGAGCACATCAGGCAGGCACGGAAAGCAAATGCTCTGTTGAAAAGTGAATCATATATGCTTGATAAAACAGGACCATGCAAGAGCGATTGGCAAGCAGCCATCCGGCCACCTGCTGTGCTGGCCCAGGTGACGCAATCCTGAGGTGTGCAAGCTTATGAAATTCTGCACACACGCAGACTCAATCAGGACACCTCCACCTCTCCAAACTCGCCAAGTGCAGCAGGCATGCCAAATAGAGAGAACTTTTCTAGCATCAGGTGAGGCACACGATGTGCCGCTAGCAAACACAGCTTTGCACTTGCATTTTTGGGGCATCCATGGTTTTGCTGCGTACCTCCCTGGATGCGTCTGCAAGACGACCTGATTGTGCTGCCATGAGCGTGTGGCTGTGCAAACGTGCATGGGAAGAGTGCGTCCTTTGATTGTTGCGAGCTAAGCAGATCACACGGCTCGACCTTGATATGCATGTCCATCTCGGATTATGGGCACCTTCGTGCTCTGGCCACAGTGACAACCCATCCTCAAAAGAGGCCATCACCGGAGGTCAACAAGTAACACAGGGCCAAAGCGATGGAAAGAAGAAAACAAAGAAGGTGGGATCTGCTTGGGGCTGGCTTTCTGGCAACATCTTGCTGCACTTGACTTATGGGTTAAGCCGGTATGAAGCCACTGTACCAGGCTGGGCATCTCTTACTGTGGCTTGGACACAGACACAAGCCCCCCTCGTGCTCGGCACCTGGCTCTGCATACCTTCCTGGCTCTCACCAGAGGCCTGGCACTCTCACCAGAGGCCAGAGGCCTGGCACCCTGGAAAAACCCTCACAGCCCACACGTCCATCTTGCGCCCCCTGCATGACATCACAGGTCATGCCCGTGCTGCCTTGGCTGCTGGTGACATCCAGCCACTTGAGTTTGCGTGACCTCACGCACTTGGCGAGCTACCGTTGCCTGTCTGCGCTGCTGGAGCTTGGCCTCGTGTCCACTGCAGGCAAGGACGGACTCTGACCTTGTTGCTTGCGTACTTTAAGGATTGCAAGGATTATAAGTAGGGATTGGCGTTTCTAATAGCGCTAAATAGCATTTAGCTACAAAAATTTTCAGATACAGCGCGTCATCGATGCTCGATGATTCACCTCTGGCCCTAAAAATTAAGAATACAATAATGCGAATTTATTGGCAGGAATACCTAATGGGAACGAGCCAAAAATAAATGTGGGGACGGATGGCATGCAGCCCCATGTCCAGGGCAGTGCCACCCCTGCAGACCTTTAAGAGGACGACAGCAGGTCCCCTTAGGAAGTGGTTTGACAGGTTTAAAATGGAGATTTAGCCAGAGCGGGGCTGTGTGATGGAGTGCAGATGTTGCAAGCCAACCTCAGCCCCACGAACCCCAGGACGATGCAGCATCACAACTGCATGCAGCAAGCACTGGTAGCAGAAGGGGGTTGCACAATCCCCAAGGAGCATGCCAGGGAGGAGGAGGAGAACAAGGTGAGGAGGAGCCTTGAGGTAGACTGTGTTGGGAAGCCATTGGCCAAGAAGCAGCATACCAAGTCCTTCTCAATGGGCCCCGCACAGCACAAGCAGTTCCATTGCCTCATGGCCATTCATTAGATCAATTATGAGGTCCCCTTCATCAAGCTGGGTTGCCCTGCGCTCGAGTGAGTTGAGTCCATGCAAGCAGCCATGCAGCAAGCAGTATTAGCATTAGCACCAGCACCAGCAACAGCAGAAGATTTTGAAGAGCAGACAGTAGAAGAGAGCAATTAGCGTTGGGCAGCAATCAACGCTTGAGAGTGGAAAGGTGGGGAATGCCTTGGAACACAAGCATGTTCTTCAGATCACCATGCACCTGATCTGAAGGGCCAACCTGTCAACATTATATTTTTCAGGCAACATTTCAAGGGGAAATATAGAGCTGTCATAAGTGTCAAGGGAATTGAGGAATGAGGGGCCCAGGGGCACTGAGGCATGTGCCCAGGGGTACTAAGGCACATGAGTAGTAGTGTAACCCTCGTGCCAGATATTGGGCTATATCTGGTTGCTAGAAGCCCCCAGCCCCAGCAGAGTTAATTTTCCACTTTCATTTTTTGTATAGAGGCATTATACAGGGTGCTGAATCTCCCTTCCGATTCTGATGCCGAAATTCGTGCTAGGTGGAGTTCTGGCAGACATAGCAGCTGAAATATAGCAAAATATAGCGCTTTATAGCGCTATATAGCGCTATGGAATTGCCTCATATAGCGCTATATGCCAAACCCTAATTACAAGGCCTTCAGACAAGAAGTGTGACTGCTAGCAACTGTTTTGTGCATGTCCTCCCGGAAGCATGCTTTTTGCGGCATGCCAGCGGGTGCATGGATTACCACCGTGCCTTCAGAGAGGATGATGAAGCAAGGTTGCCTCCTGGTCTGGAAACATAGGTCATGGCGCGCAGCACATTGAGCATGGAGCAAGCTTGCATCTTGGTCTGGAAATGCAGCACCGCCATTTGAACAGCTTAGCTGAGCACACGAGCAACCCGTTGCTGCCGCACTTTTCCCTTGCATAAGCGCTGGGCGCATGCACTTGAGGCAAAAGCGCTCTTGCTGCTGGCGTGTGCCTCCTAGCCAGAACTCGCAGCTTAGTAAGCATTATTTGGGCCCACAGCCCAGCTTCCATTGCCACACAGCTGCTGCTCTCAAGAACCTTCCCTTCTGTGGGCCTTCTTGTTGCCTGCCTTGTCCATCTCATCATTTTGTCTGCATATTTCAAAAATGATCTTATAACACGTGAAAGGTTTAGGTCATTTGTCCATTAGAAGTTTCCTTCTGTGGGTCCTTTTTTTGCCGGCCTTGTCCAGGTCATTTGTCCATCAGAGGATTAGACTGGCAGAGCCGGCAAATCAGCCAAGTAGATGTCAGCCACATGTTCACCAAGAACAAGGAGGGCACGCCCTTTGCCCCGACCGACTCCCCACCAGAGCGAAGTGAGTTCTAGCCGCTGTCGTGCGCATTGCTGTAGTGGTGCATTGCTGTGCACCTGTGGGCCTGAACCGCATGTTCACTTGAGGGCTGGGTCTTTCCAACGTGCTTTGAACCTGTCAGGCACTTATGCTTGTAGGCAACCTTGAGCAGAGTGTTCAAGGGCGAAGTGCTTGACTGACACTGCTTTGTCAGTGACAGGGCTCGCTGCATGCATCAGTATATGAGGAAAGTGTCACGCACCTGCTTTGCCCGTCCCCTTACCCTGCGGCTGCACTGATCAATACACACACTATTTCAAGTGCCCTGTTCCTGATCTCCCTCTGGCTGCACCATTGCATGGACACTGTTTCGGCGCCCTGGGCGCTTGGCACGTCAAAGCATCAGCTTTATGCTTTCAACTGCCGACATGTTGAGATGTGATGCTTCTTCCCCCTAACTATGATTATGCCCCTAGAAATGGGCCCCAACCATAGTGCTCAAAATGCACACGCCACAGCCACCTCCCCAGGCTTCACCCCTTCTCACATGCTCTGCTAGCATTGGCCTTGGCAGTCTAGGTTCAGGCAGGCGCCTGCACCACAGCCGCTTGCATAGGCTATCCTTTTCAAGGAATTCCTTTTCTTAATTCCCCTCCTGGCTAGATGCAGCTGGGGAAACATCACCATGGCCTCCCCTAGCCGCGGCAGCTGCCGCTGCAGCAGCCGCAGCCTCCGAGGCGGCCAGTGCCGCCGCAGCAGCTGCGGGCTTGCGCCCCTCAGCCCCATCCCCATCCACAAGTCTGGGCGGGATGACTTGCAGTGGCAACGACAATGACGTGGCCGGTCAAGGAGTGGGCAGCAGCAGCAGCAGTAGCAGCAGCGGGTCAGGGTCAGCTGGGGGTGCAGCAGGGCATCACATGCAGCAGGTGGCAGACAGGGGCGCTTCGGGCAAAGCGGCCAAGGCGCCCGCGCTGGCGCTCATCCACGCCGCTGCCGCGCTGCACCGCTTGTCCATACGGTGCGCGCTTGTCCATACGGTGCGCCCTTGTCCATACGGTGCGCCCTTGTCCATACGGTGCGCCCTTGTCCATACGGTGCGCCCTCCCTTGTCCATACGGTGCGCCCTCCCTTGTCCATACGGTGCGCCCTTGTCCATATGTTGCGTCCTCCCGCCACGACACTCCGGGTGCACGCGCCTGGCTCTGGGTACCTGCTGCGTGTGCAACCACCGTTAGCATAGGGGAGTGGCATGCACGCTGTGCTGGCACAGGCATGAGCTGCCCTTGTTGCAGGATGCTTGGGTTTGTGCGGCTGCTGCGCCCCCTTGGGCTGTGGCTCTGTGGCTCTGTGGCCCTGTGTCACTGTGGCCCTGTGGCTCTGTGGCTATGTGGCCCTGTGTCACTGTGGCCCTGTGTCACTGTGGCTCTGTGGCCCTGTGTCACTGTGGCCCTGTGTCACTGTGGCTCTGGCTCTGTGGCTCTGTGGCCCTGTGGCTCTGTGGCTCTGTGGCTCTGTGGCTCTGTGGCCCTGTGGCTCTGTGGCCCTGTGGCTCTGTGGCCCTGTGGCCCTGTGGCTCTGTGTCACTGTGCAGGTTAGGGGCATTGAAGCAGGGTATCAGGGATTCCATGACGCAGGTGTAGCGGATGGCTGTCAGCACGAACCAGCCCATGCATACTCCTGTTGCGTGGGTACATTTTGGGGCCTCAATCCCGTGGCAGGGGGCGTTCGGATCCATGTGCTCATCGACCCCTGCCCGATAAAGTCCATCACAAACACGCCTGCCAGGCAGTGCTTATTTACCCTCTGCCGGATGAAGTCCACTTCAAACGCCTGCCAGGCAGTGCTCATCAACCCCTGCCAGATTAAGGCCATCACACCACTGCCAGACAGCGCTCATCTACCTTCTGCATGTCCTCCTTGCTATGGCCTGTCTGACAAAGACTGGTGTGTGTGTGTGTGTGTGTGTGTGTGTGTGTGTGCGTGTGTGTGTGCGTGTGTGTGTGTGCCTCTGCTCCGCAGGCGCGTGCACGGCAATTTGCACCGCGCCATCTCCAACAACTGCGCGGTGCTTCTGCACTGCGGGCCGGGCATGCGCGCTCAGGTCGCGTGCCTGGTTGCAGGCTGGCTGCACTGGTTCTGCCACATGCAGATGCAGGTAAGTGCGCGGCCTCCTTTGCTGCCGGGAACTCCCTGAGAGGCCTGTCGTGCCTGGTGGCAGGCGCTATGCGTGTATGTGGGGGAGGAGAGCACTCGCTACCTGCATAATGGACCAGCAGAGTGAAGGGGTCCTAGGCTGGAGGCCAGATGTACAGATGCTCTGTTTGCCTGCACCGCTTCTCGTTTGCGAGATATCTCGGTCGGATGGCCATCACCTTGAGAGGATATTCCTCAGCTTAGCAGGGGGGTGGTGTGCAGCTTGAATGCAGGCTTGTGTTCGTAGGAGGACATGGCACACAGGCTGTGGAGTATGAATTTTTTTTGCATGGGTGCGCGCGTGCCTGCCTTCATGGTCCCTTCTTGTGCTCCTTGCATCCCTTCGTGTGCTCCTTGCATCCCTGCAACCTTTGAACCATGGAAGCAGGAGCACAAAATTGCATTAGCAGCGCTAAAGCTAATGCGCTTGTGTTGGCAGCGCTGCATGGCAAGCGTCATTGCTCTTCCCTGTGCACATGTTCAGTGCCTGCTCGTGCCACCGCCAATCACTTTGCTGCACCATATCAGCTGCCAGCTGTATGGCTGGTGCAGGCTTTGTGTGTTTCTGCACCCGAGGGCGTTGCCTGTGTTTTAGTGCTGCCAATCCGCCTGCTGCACATGCCCTTCGTGCACATAGGAAGCCATCCTGAGTGCAGAGATTGCCCTGAAGTGCTCCATCGACCAAAGTGTGCTGGAGAAGGCGACAGAGGAGCTGATTGCAGGGGCGATTGAGCGTGCAAATAGGGTAGGTCTCAAGGAAACTCTGCGCGCAAGGGTGTGCCTCTTTTGGGTGATAGCCTTGCAGCCTGCAGGGTCCTCCTCAGCTCGTTCATAGCCAAAATAGTGTGGCATGAGCAAAGACGTGATCAATTTATAGATTGATGGGCTGATGATGGTGGTGCTTGCTGTTACTGATAATGCCTGGAGGCTAGGAAGGCTCATGCGGCTCATGCGGTAGGGCTGATAGCTCTCGTGGAAGTCCTTGCGTTGGTTTGTCTGGCATGTGCCCAACACTTTGCAATCTGGAGCAATTACTTAAACTGGTAAGACCATAAATGCGCGCACACGCCGCTTGCACGCACTGACTTGGCATGTTCACGTGTGCTTTGCAGGTTACCCTCACCTGGCGCTATGGGGGCATCAGTGCATCAGTTGCAGGGGATGTGGTGGGAGGCTGGCAGCACCATGTGCCTTTACAAAGTGAGCTTGCGCATGAATTGAGTATGCTTATGTCTGTCTTGTACTCTTTTATTTTGCTTATGTCTATGTAGACATAGTGTGCTTGTGCGTGCCAGTGCATCGGCGACCCTGGCCCTTTATGCTACAAAATACCAGAGGGGTATCATGGGTCCATTGGACCAAAATCTTTGGCCATGCTCCTTCTGATGTGAGTTAGAGTGGTGAACAGAAATCTCAGCAAAGTTTGTGTGACGTGGATGACCTTCGAAGCTTGGGCAGGTATGAGACTTTTGCCATAAAGCCTGAGTGGCAATGGACATGCCACTTCTTGGGCTCGAAGCCCTTTCAGGTCCCACCCTCCCACTCCATCTGAAATTGTGGTTTTTAAAAGGTGCTGCTGGCGTGCCCTGCTTTTCATCTGGACCACCTGTGCGTGTGGCCTGTGTGCTGATATCCTAAACCCCTCCATGAACTGTAACCTTAAACTGGACCGTGCTTATGCAGAGTCCAATACGCAATGTACAGTTCTCACGCAAGCTGGGGTGGTGTGCGCTTATGGATGCACGTTCAGGGTATGTGGGACTAATATTCAAGGCAGGGTGTGCATTTTACAAAGCGGAAAGCGGTGCCATAGGCTTAGGTGCTGAAGCAACACCTTGTTTTGGCTGCCGACCAAACCAGTTATGGGCCTGAGGCGACCGAGGGACGACTTGCTCTCGTGTGTGTGCTGGACAGGCCTTGTCACCGTCTTGATTGCGCAAATCAATGTTTCCCGGCGTTTGAACCTGGTGCAGGCAACTCCGTGGTCATTCTTAACGGCCTCAGGCCGGGCACATACTACTACAAATTCATTGTGGACGGCGTGTGGGCCATTGACCCCCTTGCTCCCAAGGTGAACTTGTTCCCGGATATTGCAGCCCAGCAAATTGACCTGGATGGAAGTCACAGGGGCTAGCAGCCAAACCCCTGCGGCCTAGCTGCTTGTGCTGCATAATTTAAATTATCTAAGAAGCGTTCGTGGTCTCTCAGCGGGGGCTGGCTCTGATTCCAGCTGTTGTGTGACCGCACCTGCTCTGCCAGGGCTGCGGCACTCCTGCCTATTTGTGCACGTGAACCTTGACCACCAGCGTGCATCCATCCCCGCACCCACTCCGCCAGCGTTGTGGCACTCCTGCCTATTTGTGCACGTGAACCTTGACCACCAGCATGCATCCATCCCACCCATGCATCTCGCCCATTTGCACGTATGCAGGTGCTGGACGCCAGTGGCAATTGGAACAATGTGCTGCATGTCATGCCCAAGCCGCCCGTCATGACTTCTAAGGAGCGGCTCAGTATGGCCCGCTGGCATGCCATGCTTATTGCATTTGAGACCAAGATGGGCCTTTGAGACCAAGACGGGCCTTAACTGACGCGGCTGCAAATGTGGAGCTGCGCTGTGCGCGCATGCCCTGCACGCGGCTCATTGGTGTCCCGCCTGAGTGTGTTTGAGATGAAGGGATGGAGTCGAGCAGGAAGCATGCTCTTGCAGGTTTAGAACCATTGGCAAAGTAGCAATGGACGATGTTCACCAGCTTCTGCTTGATTCATTGGCAGCACTAGGCATCCGCCAAGGGTTCAACCTTCACTTTGCTCGACTTACAGGGCCAGAGCTGTGCCTATATTCTGGCATATAAGGAGTGGTAGGCTCTGTGCGTGAGGTAAACGCAGATGGTGAGCAGGTTCTTAAAAGTCAGGGGCCATCAAACTTAGCTTGCACAGTTTGTGAGCATGTTTGGTTGGCTAGCACTGTGGGACTACGTACTGTTATGGCCGGGTTTGCTGCTTGTGAAGCAAACTCCATGGCTGGTAGCTGTCATGAGAGTCTAGAGGGCCTTTTCAGAGCTTGCTTGCTCAAATTCCAGTGCCATGCGTGCTGTATTTTTATGGCTTGCTGCGTGTGCGCATGTGCACAACGTGTCCTGATGCAGCTTTACTAGATCTAGCGCCCTTTCAAAAAGCGGCAAGTTGCCGCTTAGCCCTGTTTCTTCAACAACAATTCAAAAGCATTTATGGGGCGTTATTTTTGTTTGCTACACGCAAGTGCCTGGTAATTTATTCAGGTTGTGAGTGATGGTAGTCAGAAGTAAAAGAAAAGATTTGTGACATTATGTGAATGTATGGCTACATCGTTGGTCTGTCCCTCTTGTACGTTTTTTGTTCTAAGCCAATTTTGAACATTTTGAGGCGGCCTTCACAGCAGGGTATGTCTCCTGGGTGCCCGTGGCGGTGGCAACATTTTTGAGGTCCAATGTGGTTTGCTTTCTGAGATGGATACTGCGTACCCTTGGCGCCCTGCTAGGATTTGCCCCAGCAAAATTCGAAGGCATGGCATGCCGCCAGCGGCCTTGTCAGGAATCTTTTTCCCTTTTGGTCAATCCATCAGCTCAGAAAAAGTTGTAAGCAGACTTGTCCTCGAGCCAATGACAGCAAAATTTAGCTCAGAAAGGGTAAGCATTCCATAGCTTCGGTTTTTACTGGCCTTTGCCAATCATTTTTTTGGTGACGTCTTGAGGTTATATGAAAGGTACTATTCTAGGCACTATTCCCCAGGCATCAGAGACCTACCGCTGATAAAAAATCTGGGTTGGAAACAATGAAAGCACTCCAGCTCCTCCTCAATGATTGAGTCAATAACCAATCTATCCTCAATGATTGAGGGCTTAACCACTACCCTCAAAAATGACCCCTAAATGCGGACGCACTGACGTTAAATACGCGAATTCTTCGTATCATACGCGCATTGGTCTGGGCAAATGGACGCATGACCCAACCCTGAGTTCAACAATTTGCCAACAAGCCATGATGGCACAGCAAAAAACTGGGTATGGTTAAGCATCCAAGGAGAAGCAAACCCTCAAGTTTCTCATATCCAAGATCTCTCCTTTCTGGTGGGTTTAAACATGCATAAGAAGCACTCACAAAAAACTGAGCATATTGCAAATGAAGAGGAAGCCAATTGGCATAAAGTACAGGTTCACAGCAAACTCTGCCGTTCAAGGCAGCACCCTGACCAGCAAAGCATGATGCTAAGACAGACACAGGGGAGTGAGCTGCACATTTAAGCGCCATCAGATAGGATGAATGCCGCTAACACTGAGACGGTTGTTTCCAAACAGGGGCTCCATGCATGACTGTCACAGCAACGCTCATACCAACAAGACGGCGTTGACAACGCCATCATTCTCCGGGTTGTTGGTGACCTGCAGCCACACACCAATCACAACCGCAAGAATTTGCAACTCAACTAGGTCATGATGAATCACTCGCGCATGCACACTAACGTACACAAAGATGACCAAGATGACCCATCATAAGCAAAAGCCCAGGGAGCATGAGGTAGCCACCTGTTATGTCCCCACAGCCAGCAGCCGCGTGACGTCGCACACCTGTGCACACCCTCCCTGCTGGCCCTCGTCCCACTGCATGCCTGCCTCGCGACCCCCAGCACTGCGCACCTACACACAGGCTAGCACACCGCGCCTGTGCACATACGCCCCAAGAGCCCCTACACTGTGCCCCCGCATGTGCGTATCCTCACAGCCTCGTAACACAACACGCACCTGTGCGTACTTGCCCCACACGACCTTGCCCCCCGGCGTCACAAGACCCAGCTCACTAACATTGACTTCGATGACCGTCCCCTTGGTGACGACGCCCAGCTGCGTGTACATCTGCGGGGTGGCGCGGCAGGGGAGCAAAAGCACTGCGTGAGCAGGGGAGCTAGCCATGCCCGCACCCACACCTCTCATGCTTGTCAAGGCCAGATGTGGCCCTTGTTCCGGTGGAGTACTAAACTGAGGCAGGGCTTCTGCCTGTCTACCGCAGCAGTCACCGCCATCCGGGAGGCGCCTATCCAAACATGCTTTTGTGTCCATGAAAAAACGCATGTCCACGACGGCAGGCACCGGCACCCAGAAAACGCCCGCGCACTGCGCTGTCCATGAACATTTGCATGTCCACCACTGCAGACACTGCCCACCACAAGGCACCTGCGCCAATGCGCTGCCCACAAGAAAATCGCACATCCACCACTGCAGTCACCGCTGATTGTAAGGCAACTTAACTTTCTGGGGACCCCGCCAATGCAGAGCAACCTCACTGCACCACCACCTGGCCGTTGGGGTTCTTCTTGATGCCGATGATGTCCAAGCAGAAAGTGGCCTTGAGCTCGGGATGAGTGACGTGCGCTTTCGAGATACGCAGACCTGCACACACAGCAATGTGCATGGGCAGTGATTGCGCTCACACGTGTCGGGTGTGTGCGCAGATGCATGCGGGCGCACACATGGGCATGCGAGCGTCCTTGCGAACAAGTTTCAGATGTGCTTGCACACTCACAGGAGCCTGTAAGACTGAAGCTTATTCCTGAGAGCGAGCACACGCAAGTGTATGCATGCCAAGGCCTATATGTACAAGTTCGGAACCACAAAGACCAAGGCTCGCAAAACCCCCTTCCGCCCCCCAAAAATACACGCGGCTTGTGCACACACCATGCTTTTGCATACCCTTGCCTCTCCAACCATCCCCATGCAGGCCTACTGCTTGCTGTGCCCGAAGGCCTTGTCAACCCCCTCCCAAAGTAAGCAAGGCACAGGCAACGGCAGCCGTCCCTGACCCAAGCACGCCACAGAACCGCTCGCTGCCTATGATGTTGCTTGCGGGGCAGCACTGAATTGCCGGCAAAATGAGAGCACAAGTGCCCAGGGCTCCTGCCGCGCTCCCTTCTTGTGGGGCTTGCACGCAGCGCTTGCTTTCTTACCTCCAGACAGTACTCGGGGCTTTCTTTGCTTACCTGTGGGACGAATGAAGCGCTCATATTTTGGCGGCTTGCGGGTGAAGCCTGGGCCCACGAACGTCATCTGCGCGGTACAGGCGTGGGTGGAAGTTGCATGGCGAGGTGGGCATGGGTGGTATGACGTGCATGCATGGGGGCAGCATGAAGAAGGCAGGCAGGCCGTGTGAGGCACAGGGGGCCCAGGGCGGAGCCCTCTGCTACTGCTGTCAAGGAGGAAAAAGGCGCCACACAGTGGCATCCCGCGTCCAACGGATCTGTGGTTCAGCCCCCTTCCACACGCCCCTCCTGACGGTATGGCACAGCTTTTGTGGGCCAGGCAGGCTCTTTGCCGCGCCGGCACGCACACAAAGGGCAGGGCGTGCGCGTGCACATACCAGTGAGGTGCACATGTGTACGCATGGGCGTGCGTGCAGAGGGCACAGAGCGCATGGGCGCTGCGCGTGCACAAGTCAACGAGATGAGGCATGCGAGCGAGCTGTGGGAACCAACCTTGGTGACCATGCGCTTCCATGACTTTTTCTGCCGCTTGCCTGTCTTCAGCACCCTGCGGAAGCGCAGCGGACGCAGCTTGCATGTGAGCAGTGTGCTTGCGAGGGAAGGGGGTGGGGGCATGAGCGGGTTGCAGCGTCACCGCGCAAAGAACAGTGGTGGTCAAGGTGGTGGGGGACTCAAAAGGAACTCAGTGCCACAACACAACGCAATTCCACACCCCGAGTCTTCTGCTTTAACTCACTTGAACATCTCTTGCTCAGCAACTGGCCGCACTTTGGGCAATGGGACCTCCCACTTCCCCGCCTTTTCCTTTCTCTTCTGCTTGATGGTGTTGCTCAACACCTTGGCACGATCAACCTGCAATTGATCACACCCCCCCGGTTGCGAGTCAATCCAAGTGCAACTATTATTTACCATGGGCACATGATCCTGAGTAAGCAAGTGCACTAATCATAGTCGATACGTGTGCCTGTTGTGCATGCTGCTGTGCAAGGAAGGTTGCTGCCTGGTTGCGGGCATCAGGGGCAAATATTGAAAGGGCAAAGCTCAAATGTTTGTTCTTGGACAAGACCACACATTTGAGCTTATCAGCACGCAAGATGGCCAATACAACAGCCTTGCTCTTTCAAAATTTTCCCAACACGTCCCAAACGCATCCCAAACAAGGTCGTAAGCAAAAGATGTACTCCAGGGGTTAACAACCCCCTTGCTCTCCTCACCTGTTCACGCTCCAGAAGGTAGGCAGGCACTGCGTTCTGAGGAGCCCCATCATCAGCCTTGCGCTTGCTGTCCTTCTCCTCATGCATGGCGATAGTCTTCTTCATCTGAGCCTTCTCCGCATGACGCTTCTTGGTGAGCATCTTGCCCTTGAGGCCAATGGAGTTGCGTGCCACCTCAGCGCGCTTGTGCACCTGGCGGGCATCCTTCTTCCTCTTCCTCTCCTCATGGTCAAAACGCCGGCCTGCATTTGAATGGCGTGTAGATGGCAAGTGAGAGGCCATGCCGATGCTTCTCAGAGGTTCCCTGTTGCAGGCGTTAGTGAGCTCCTTTCGCAGCGAGTAGCTGACCCACACATGTGACTTGAAAGGGAGGATATGCGCGTTCACTGAATACATACACACATTATGCAAGTAGTTAGGGTTCTGCAAGAATGCTATGCCCTTGCTGCACTGCACAACTTCCTTGGTTCCTTCCGGCAGCTGCTGCATTCCTCAAAGCCTCGCCTCCTCCACAGATACAGAGGGTGCGGCCAACCCATACTCACCATGCAGCCGGATGCTCCGCTCGATGTACTCGTTCTGCGTGAAGGAAAAAACAAGGGCCAGTCTCGCAGTTTGGCCTGCCGTTTGGCACAACAAGGAGATCAAGCAGGCCCCCACCCACCTGGGGCATCCTATCCACAGGCGGGCTGGACTGCCAGTGACGGCAGAGACGCTACAGCAACAGCGGGCCGCTTGTTAGCGCTGGTATTACAAAAAAATTAGAAAACGCCACACCGCTGTAAGCATGTCCTATGAAAACTGCTTCTATGAAAAGTTAATTGCGCATTCATATGAAATTTCCTAGAATGAATATCCTTGTAAAAAGGTTGCTGACTCATCAGCGACCCTCGCGGACGCCTTATCTGGGAGTCGTGTTCACAATGATGAGGGAAGTTCCCTTCCAAAGAATTAAGTACGGGACAC
>LFIK01001401.1_pt1 | contig 19151 bp, 15 predicted proteins | sample 643401 | NCBI WGS metagenome assembly LFIK01 (sample SAMN03777447, study PRJNA286221) | soda lake metagenome | biome: soda lake; feature: Kulunda steppe; material: water; isolation source: sample T5-Br brine of Lake Tanatar-5 | place: Russia: Kulunda steppe | collected 2010-07
AAACGTTCGTGGACTTGTTCTGAAAGTCTGAGCGCTAAGCGGATACGACCAAACAGTCCCGCTTGAGCTAAGAGATCTAAGGGCACACTCAAGTGTTGACTGCTCACCATCCAAGAATCTCCTCGTTCGTCTTGAGCCAAAGCTTCAAGCGAACGATCTTTATTCGGTTGAAACACAGTGAGTTCCCCTAACGAAACCTCTTGCGCTTTCGCCATATGCGAAGGGAAATCTTTCGCATAACGTCCAATCCACGTCACTAGCGCTTCTTTCGTTAGCGTTGTTTTCGCTTGAACCACCATTTGATTCGTGATGACATTCCCCTCATCATCAGACAACGGAATAAACCGAATCCAAGGCACTTCCGTTTGTGAGACAATGCGTAATTCTTGTTTAAATAACGGTGACGTATACCCTTCATCTAGGGTGATGATGATGTGTTTTAGCGCGGTTTTTGCATACGCTTCTTGCGCCACCGACACAGCCATACGTCCGATGAGTGTCTGATCGTCGTCTAAAACGACCTTCATCGTATGATCGCTCTTTTGTTGCCACGATTTAGGTTGACCTTTAAACCGTCTAACATGTAACGCATCGCATTGTTTTCTCAGCCGTTCAATTAAAGCTTCAGGGGGTTTAATCAGACGATAAGGTGTTTCAAATACACGATTAAAAAACGATAAAAGATACGACCACGCGTCGATCTCATGCAGCGCTAGCGCTTGATGTTCTGAAAAAATGTTAAAGGCTTGTTTGAGAGAATCATCGTCGAAGAAGCGACTAAGTAAGGCCTCTAAAGATTGTTGGTATGTCTCAATTTGGGCCTGGCTCATGAGGGTCTGACGCCCTCTTAAACGTTCGTTTTCCCAATAGACAAAATCTTCATACCACGCTTCACACTGATTGAAAAAACGACCAATGGCTTCATGGTGACGCGCATAATAGCGTATGAAATAAATTTTTAAAGCCTGGTGTTCTCGTGGCATGACCCGTTTAATGCCTTGGGCATCCACCCATTGAATGGTATGTTGCGCTTGCCCTTCAAAGGGGAAGTGATCGTCATCTAAGATGCTATGCCAATAACGTTGCAATAAGCTGGCTTGTTCTAACCCTCCAAGGGTGACATCAAAGGCATGCACACTCGGTTTCTCTTGAAGGTTTTCAATCAAGGCCACACGACGACGGCGCGACGCTAAATAAAGGGCTGTGATATACCCTTGTAGGTCTTTAGCTTCGACGATGACATCGTAGTGTTCCATGGTTCTTCACCTCAATAAAAGTATAGCACAGAAGGGAAAAAAAAGCCCTAAGGGCTTTATTGGTTGAAGTATTTTTGAAGGTATAACATGAGCGATTCACGCGAGATGTCTTGGTCTAATTTTCCATTCAATGTGACACTCACATTGCCCGTCTCTTCACTGACAATGATGGTGAACGCATCGGTAATTTCACTGATGCCAAGCGCGGCACGGTGACGTGAGCCTAACACTTTAGGGACATGCGTCGATTCGCTCGTAGGATAATACGCACCCGCGCAAATCAGTTGGCGGTCTTTAATGATGATTGCGCCGTCGTGTAAAGGCGATTTTGTGATGAATATGCTGACGATTAAGTCTTTATTGATGGGTGCTTCGATCATTGAAGCGTTGGTCATATATTCCTTTAAAGAATCGTTACGCTCAAGCGTAATGAGGGCGCCTAATTTGCGATCAATGAGGGCATCGATGGTATCAATCAGCTCGTCACGGTCCTCTTCCGTAAAGCGACGACCTAAAAAGCGATCAAGCTTAAGCGCTCTTAACAATAATCGAAGCTCTGTTTGAACTAAAACATAAAACACAAAAATCAACGGAATCAACTTAGCCAGTAGAAAAGGGATCGCCTCTGAGGCAAACGTCGTACGTCCTAAAGCGACCACTAAAAAAACCATCTGAACGACCACTAATAACTTAATCGTCCGATAGATCAGCGGATGGGTTTTAAGTTTGACGAGTTGTGAAAACAACGTCAAAAGATAAATGTTAACAATGAGTTGATCGTGTAAGTCCATGCGCGTTGACCCTTTCTACGTGTTCGGTAAACTTATTATAGCATACACACTTTTTTCTTCACTAACCTTTTCCTTCTTTCGTTATATTTTGTACTCTTTAAAACAAAACCCAGTCATTTGGCTTAAGTAAGTAATAAGACTTTATAATAGTAAAAAAAGCGTGAGCGCTTACATGTCAATCCGTCACATTTTCTTGTTTAAACAAAGCTTTTTAACAAAAATTCAAGGGGGTTTTAGGGTATAATGTTACTTACCAAACGAAAGACTTAGGAGGGCATTTGTATGCGTCGTTATGAAGAAGCACAGATCAAAAGCTTAAACCAAGATATTAAGGAGCACTTCCCTCATCTGTTTCCCATTACAGGAGAGATGACATTATCGTTAGAGGGCGTGTCTCGTTTGGTCATGATTGACCGATATACGCAAAAAGATTTAACCTTAAAAACGTTGAAAGAAGGCGACCTTGTCATTACGATCGTCCGTGATGATCCTAAGTTCCCTTCGCGTGGCATCGGCTCTGTCGTTGAAATCCATGAGGACGGTGTGACCATCCAAGTGGAAGATGAATTTTTAGCCACCACGGAAGATGCGGACGCTAAAGGGCAGATTCGTCGTCGTTTCCGTCAAGTTGATAAACCCCTCGAACTTTACTACGAACAAATCGCAAAACGTTTAGCACAGCACCTTGGCGAAGATGAAAGCGATGAGGTGAAAAACGCGTTTTATAAAGAAGTCGCTAGCATGAACCTTGTCCCCGCTGGGCGCGTCCTTTTCGGCGCTGGTTCAAACACGAATGTGACCTATTTTAACTGTTTTGTGATGCCTTTTGTGCACGACTCTCGCGGGGGCATCAGTGACCACCGTAAACAAGTCATGGAAATCATGTCCCGTGGCGGTGGCGTAGGCACGAATGGTTCAACCTTACGACCTAAAAACGCCTTAGCCAAAGGGGTCAACGGGAAATCCTCGGGGGCTGTCAGCTGGCTTCACGATCTTTCAGAACTCACACATCTCGTCGAACAAGGTGGCTCACGCCGCGGCGCTCAGATGATCATGTTAGCCGATTGGCATCCAGACATTGTTGAATTTATCATCTCTAAAATGCAAAACCCTAAAATTCTCCAATTTTTATTAGAAACCACCAACGATCCCCTTATTCAAAATGCGGCTAAAAATAAACTGAAGTTCACACCACTCAGCGATGAGGAAGTTGAAATCAACGAATACATTTTAGAAGCCAGTAAGAAAAACCCAGATTTATTCTCAAAGCGTATCGTCGATACGGCGTTTGAGCGCTTAAACAAAGGCGGTACTTACAGTGTTCATAACTCAGAGTTTCTCTCAGGTGCGAACATTTCCGTCGCCATCACACAAGACTTCATGGATGCGATTGAAGCTGGAAGTACGTATGATTTAAAATTCCCTGACATTGACAATTACAACGAAGAACAAAAAGCCGCGTACGATGAGTATTGGATGCACATTGGTGACGTTCGTGAATGGAAAGCCAAAGGCTATCCTGTGAAAACGTACTACACCATCGAAGCCAAAGAATTGTGGAATCTCATCAACATCTGCGCCACCTATTCCGCGGAACCTGGTCTATTTTTCATCGACAACGCCAACGAACAAACCAACGCGACCGCGTATGGTCAAAAAGTGGTTTCGACCAACCCCTGTGGTGAACAACCACTCGCCCCTTATTCCGTCTGTAACTTAGCGGCCATTAACCTCGCAAACTTCGCCAACGAAGCCGGTAACGACGTCGATTGGGATAAGCTTCAACAAACCATCCGTACCGCCGTGCGTTTACAAGACAACGTCATCGATAAAACACATTACTTTTTAGACGCCAACCAAACCCAAGCGCTCGGCGAACGCCGCATTGGCCTTGGGGTGATGGGCCTCCATGATTTAATGATTTGGACGGGTCGTCGATACGGCGCTAAAGATGGCTTAAAACTCATCAATCAATTGTTTGAGTTTATTGCGATTAATGCCTATGAAACAAGCATTGAGCTCGCCAAAGAAAAAGCGCCTTATCCTTTCTTAGAAGGTAAAGCTGAACGTGAGAAAATGGTCCAAACAGGCTACATGCGAAAAATGCCTGAACACATTCGCGAGGGCATTGTCGAACACGGCATTCGTAATTCTCACTTACTGACGATTGCGCCCACAGGCTCCACCGGCACCATGGTCGGCGTTTCGACCGGCTTAGAACCTTATTTCGCGTTTAAATATTTCCGCTCTGGACGACTTGGGAAATTCATCGAAGTGAACGCACCCATCGTCGAGGCGTTCTTAAAACGTCATCCTGAATATACCCCAGAACAACTTCCTGATATTTTTGTCAGCGCCATGGAACTCTCCCCTGAAGAGCACGTGGATGTGCAAAATACGATCCAATATTGGGTCGATTCAAGCATCTCAAAAACCGTGAATGCGCCAAAAGGCTACACCGTTGAAGAGGTTGAACAGGTCTATCAACGTCTTTATCGTGGCGGCGCTAAAGGCGGCACAGTCTATGTCGATGGCTCCCGTGACGCACAAATCCTCTCCTTAAGCAAAGATGAGGACGAGCCTAAAAAACGCAAACCTCAACAAGTGGGCATGGACGAGTTAGGCGTGGAAACACCCGAAAAAGTCAAAGAACCTAAAGTGGCTAAAACACAAGGGTTAAGAAGTGACCGTCAAGACCGTAACATCGGCGTTGAGATAGGCGACATCTGTCCCATCTGTTTAGAAGGCACCGTGGAAGATCTTGGTGGCTGTCACACTTGCACCAACTGTAACGCCCAACTTAAATGTGGTTTATAAAAGACAAAGTGGTTCAAGCTGAACCACTTTTCTTATGCTATACTAAAGCTAAGAGGTGATTGACCTGAAAAAAGCTCTACTTGTCGCATTAAACGAAGCGTATATCCAAGATATAACCTATGTTTTAGATGAACTTGAGGCCTTGGCCCAAACCTTACAGATTGAGATTGTCGAACGTTTTACACAACCTGAAAACGCACGCAACGCAACGACGCTCATTGGGGAAGGAAAAACACAGGAAATTAAAGACGCCATCGAACACCATCAAGCCACCATGGTGATTTTTTTTCAAGAGTTGAGCAACACCCAAATTCGTAACCTCGAAGCGTTGTGGGATGTCGTTGTCCTCGATCGTACCTTGTTGATTTTTGAACTCTTAGCCGAACGGGCCAGAACCAAAGAAGCGAAGCTTTTAGTTTCCATTGCACAACTGGAATATCTCTTGCCTAGGCTCTCAGCCCTCTCCGTAAGCTTTGATAGACAACAAGGTGGCATCGGTCTTAAAGGCCCCGGAGAAACAAAACTCGAACGCTCACGCAGAAAAATTGAAGCGACCATTCAAAAGCGTAAAAAAGACCTTCAAAAAATGGTCGACGTCAGAGCACGTTCTCGCCAACAGCGTCGCCTTAGTCCCGATAAAAATGTCGCGCTTGTCGGCTACACCAACGCCGGAAAATCAACGTTACTCAATCGTTTATTAGCCCTCAATGAATGGGTCGATGAGACCAAAACTGTTTTAGTCAAAGACCAAGTATTCTCAACCTTAGAGACCCAGACACGTCGTATTAAACACCCCAATCAACCCCCATTCACCTTAACCGATACCATCGGCTTTGTCTCGCATTTACCAAAGAGTCTCCATAAAGCCTTTGCGTCAACCTTAGAAGAACTAAAAGAAGCGGATCTCATTTTGGTTGTCTTAGACGTCAGCTCCCCTTATCTCAATGAACACATTGACGCCACCAACACGATGCTTAAGTTGGTGGGTGCAGAGGCGATTGAACGTCTTTATGTCTTTAATAAAGCCGATTTAGCGACACACCCTGTGTATCACGGACAAACGCCAAGCGTCTTAGTCTCACTCAAAAACGACGCGACTTGTGCCTCTCTTTTGAGCCGGTTGCATCCACAACTCTTCCATGATTATCACGTCGCAACCTATCGGATCCCTTATGAAAAGGAAGCGCTCTATCATCAACTTAAAACCTCAGCACACATCTTAGAAGAACACACCACAGAGTCTCACCGTGTCGTCACCGTGCGGGTGAATCCTGAATTACACCGTCGTTTAAGTTCTTACAGCCATTAAAAAACCCTTTGAAGGTATCATATCACACACCTTCAAAGGGTTTTTTTTATCGTAACAATCTTAAACTGTTGGTAATGACTAGAATGGTGGAGAGTTCATGCGCAAGCACCCCTAGAGGTAAGAGGACGAGCCCAAAGATGTTCCCTGTAAGCAACATCGCAATCACAGCAATAGAGAAGATAATATTTTGCCAAACAATATGTCGCATGCGTTTGGCCAAACGAAACACCATGGGGAGGTTCTCTAAATTGTCATTCATTAAGACAATGTCTGACGTTTCAAGCGACACATCCGTCCCTGTCCCCATGGCAATCGACACATCCGCGACCGCGAGCGCTGGTGCATCGTTAATGCCATCGCCAATCATTAAGACCGGTCCGAGCGTTTGTTGGTAATGCTTGACGTGCGTCACTTTATCTTCTGGTAAACATTTAGACACCACTTCTTCAATGCCCACCTCTTTAGCAATCGCGTGCGCCGTCTCATCAATGTCGCCCGTTAAAAGGACCGGTGTGATGCCCTCCGCTTTTAAACCTTCAATGGTGGCCTTGACTTGTGGCCGAATGGTATCTTTAAGCGCTAAAACCCCAACGACCGTTTGATCTTGATAGAGCCACACCAACGATGCGCCTTTTTCACCTAAACGTTTCGCCAACGTGCTTTGTTCCTCGCTGAGCGTTTGATGAAACCTTCCCACGCGCCACGTAACCCCATCAATGGTGGCTTCCATGCCATGGCCTGACGCTTCTTTAACTTGAATGTCTTTAAACACCGTCGCATCTTTAGCATACTTTGTAACGGCTTTGGCTAAGGGATGTGTTGAGCTTTGTTCTAACGTCTTTAAGACATTCAGTGCATACGCTTCATCGAGCGTTTTAAACCAGTGTACCTCATCGACATAAGGTTGACCTGTGGTCACAGTCCCCGTTTTATCAAACACCACCACGCGAATGTCTTTAAGGCCTTCTAAGCGGGACCCGCCCTTAATCAAAATACGTTTGCGAGACGCGTTTGATAGCGTGGATAAAACCGCGGGCGCCACGGACGCAACAAGCGCACATGGAGAGCCTACGACAAGCACAATAATCCCCCGGTAAATCGCTTCATCTCTTGGTAACCACCCTAACCAAGGGGGGATGACCATCGTTAACACCGCCAACAAAATCACCGCATACACATACCAACGTTCAAAGTGTTCGATGCGGGTGTGGGCTTTGGGTTGATCCACTTGCGCACGCTTAACAAAATCAACAATTTTTTGTACCACAGACGCTTCAGGATCCACTTCTGTGCGCACAATCAAAACGGCTTCTTCATTGAGCGAACCCGCAAACACTTGATCGCCCACGACTTTATTCACCGGCATAAACTCGCCCGTGATGGCCGCTTCATTCAAGGCGCTTGACCCTTCGACAATGACTCCATCGACAGGCACTTGTTGACCGACTTTGACCATCACTAAATCGCCTATAGACAAGGTTTTAATAGAGACTTCTTGTGTGTCTCCTTGGTCATATAGCAACGCCGTTTCAGGCGCTAAATTCAAAAGACTGCTCAAGGCTTTTTCACTTTTCGCACTGGCGTATGATTCCATCACACCACTGATGGAAAAAATTAAAATTAAAATGGCTCCTTCAGAATAGTTGCCGGTGACATACGCCGCAAGAGCGGCTAAAATCATCAAAAACTCAACGTTCAAATGACGTTCTTCAATCGTTTTTTCGAGTCCCTCTTTGGCTTTGGCAAACCCGCCTATCAAAAACGCTGCACCGTAAAGAATCATCACCGTCAAGATCGTGGGTGAAGCAAAACGTTCCAATATTAAGGCAAGGATAATAAGGACAAACGATACAATCACAGCAAGTGTTTCTAAGTATAAGATTAATTTCTTCATAATGGTCACCTCTTTATGTATCATAGCACTAATTAAAGCGGTTTAAACCCCCTTAGAGTTAAAAAGATTCTAAATAAGGCGTTCTTATTTAGAATCTTTATTAAGAGTCTGTTTTAAATGCTCATGATACGCATCTATGTGGGTTATGAGCGCCTCAAAGGTGCTAAGTTGCACCAGTGTTTTACGGAAATGGGTGCTGTCTTTTAATCCTTTGACATACCAAGCGGCTAAGGAACGCATTTCTAAGTTCGCAAGCTTTTCACCTTTGAGCTGTGCCAGTTTAAAGGCGTGTTCTTTCATAAACCTAAACCGTTCGTCTAAAGACACTTCTTGTGTATAGGTTCCCGTTTTTAAGTAGGCGATGGTTTGTTCGATGATCCAAGGGTTTTCTAGCACCGCGCGCCCAATCATCACGCCATCGACGTTGGTCTGATCCATCATCGCTTTAGCGTCTTGGGGTGTTTTGATGTCACCGTTTCCGATGACCGGGATGTGAAGCGCCTCCTTGACGGCTTTGATCGTCGTTAAATCGACGTCTCCTCGATACATCTGTGCGCGTGTGCGCCCATGAATCGCTAACAGCTTTGCGCCTCCAGCTTGGGCAGCTAAAGCCACCTCAACCGCATTGATTTCTTGCGCGTTCCACCCCGTGCGAATTTTGACACTGACGGGTTTTGTGGTCGCTTGTACGACCGTTTCAACCAACTGTTTAACACGGTTAGGGTCGCGCATCAACGAGGCCCCACCATTGCCTTGAATGACCTTAGGCACAGGACAGCCCATATTGATGTCAATCATCGTCGCCTGTGTGTGCTGGTCGATGTAGCGTGCCGCAAACGCCAAGGCCTCTAAGTCATCGCCAAAGAGTTGCACATTGACACGGCCTTCGTTTTCATTGATTTGGGCCATCTTTAAAGTCTTTTTATTTTGATAAAACAGCGCTTTATCGCTGATCATCTCCGTATACATAAGGGCGGGTTCAAATCGTGCCACCATCGCTCTAAAGGCCGCATTGGAAATGCCCGCAAGTGGCGCAACCATCACTGGATTAGCAAACTCTAAGGGTCCTATTTTTAACATCGACTTCCTCCTAAAACGTGCTTATTATTATGCCATAAGACGCCACTTTAGGCAATCCTCTTTCAAAGCACTTAAGACAGTGTTATAATGCTTACGGTGATAAACATGAACGATACTTTAATCAAAGCTTACGCGTTTAATGACAACGCACGTGTGTATGTTGCGACGACCACACAACTGGTCAAAGAAGCGCAAAAGATACACGATTTGTGGCCAACAGCCAGCGCGGCTTTAGGACGCTTTTTAACCGGCAGTGTGATGATGGGTGCGATGTATAAAGGGGCGCTTAATCACGACGATACGGAACTGACCCTTCGCATTGATGGTGACGGTCCCCTTGGCGGGATGGTTGCCACGACCAACGCTTTAGGTCATGTGCGTGGTTATGTGGGAAACCCCCATGTCTTCATGCAATATAACTCAGGGAAACTCAACGTTAAAGCCGTCGTCGGTGATGGCCATCTTCACGTCACAAAAGATCTTAAAGTCCGCGACATATTTACCTCTAGTGTCAAGCTCACGAGTGGTGAAATCGCGGAAGATTTTGCGTATTATTATACGGTGAGTGAACAAATTCCTTCGGCCGTTTCCTTAGGTGTGTTGGTGGGTGAAGATAACCACATTATAGCTTCAGGTGGCGTCATTATTCAGATGTTGCCTGGGCATAAAGAAGAAGACATCGTGGCGGTTGAGGAGGCTTTAAAAAAGCTTCCGCCCATCAGTGAATGGGTGGCACAAGGTCACCATGCCCTAGACACCCTCCAACAACTCACTGGGGGTGACCATAAATTGTTGGAAACAATGCCTTTAAGTTATACCTGTGATTGTTCTCGTGAAAAGTTTGAGCGTGGCTTGATTGCGCTTGGTCAAGAGGAACTGTTAACCATGATCGATGAAGATGGTCATATTGAAACGACGTGTCATTTTTGTGGAAAAAAAGAGCGCTTTGAACCAGACGATGTCACAGCGCTCATTAAAGAAGCCAATCAATAAAAAATGAACCCGCTGGGTTCATTTTTTCTTTAAGCTAATATCGTTGGTTTTCCGTGAATGATGACGGTGACTAAATCTAAAATCCAAAGCAGTGCCCAGCCCGCCAACAACCAAACAATGCCTGCGATGATGAGGACCACATCGTTTTTATGAATGCCTTTGGCTAAACGGTAAATCCCCCAAGCCAGTCCGTCGATAAAGGGTAGCGCTAAAATGAGTTTCACGATCCATGGTAAATTGTCATACGCTTTAACAATGTCTTTCATAGTGTTTCCCCCTTTTTCTTTATCATACCACAGCTAATTAAGGTTTACTTAATTTATCGAATGTAGAGAGGAAATTTTTCGGTCAGCCTTTTCACTTCTTCTTTCACCGAGGCCAAGACAAACGCATTGTCAGGATTCATCAGCGTGTCATGAATGAGGTTGGCAATCACTTCCATGGACGCCACATCAAACCCACGCGTCGTTAAGGCTGGTGTCCCTAAGCGAATTCCACTTGTGATAAATGGTTTTTCTGGATCGTTTGGAATCGTGTTTTTATTACAGGTAATGTGCACCGATTCTAACAGCTTTTCAGCCGCTTTCCCGGTCAAGCCACTTTTTGTTTTCACGTTTACGAGCACGAGATGATTGTCAGTCCCCCCACTGATGACAGGAAACCCTTTTAACACGAGATGACTCGCGAGCGCTTTGGCGTTTTGAATCACACGTGACTGATAGGTTTTAAACGCGGGTTGTAACGCTTCATGAAACGCGGCGGCTTTTGCGCCAATGAGATGCATTAAAGGCCCGCCTTGGATGCCGGGGAAGACCTTTCGGTTTAGTATTTTAATGATGGCCTCATCGTTCGTTAAGATGATCCCCCCACGTGGACCACGTAACGTTTTATGGGTGGTTGACGTCACAATATGCGCATGATCACAAGGATTTGGATGCAGCCCTGCGGCCACTAAGCCAGCAATATGGGCCATATCCACCATTAAATAAGCGCCGACCTTATCCGCAATCGCACGAAAGCGTGCAAAATCGATCGTTCTTGCATACGCACTCGCGCCCGCGACAATCAGTTTCGGTTTGACTTCTAAGGCTTGCGCTTCAATGGCGTCATAGTCTAGCTGTTCTGTGTTAGAATCAACGCCGTAATGATGAAAGGTATAATCTTCACCGCTAAAACTTAACGCATGACCATGTGTGAGATGACCCCCATGGTCTAACCCCATCGCTAAGACGGTGTCTCCGTGGTTAATGAGCGTGCGAAAAGCGGCCATGTTGGCGGTAGAGCCAGAGTGCGCTTGAACGTTCGCAAAACGGACGTTAAAGAGTGTTTTGGCCCGTTCAATCGCTAACGTTTCAATCTCATCGACGACTTCACAACCGCCATAATAGCGTTTCCCTGGATACCCTTCGGCGTACTTATTGGTTAACACCGACCCGTTCAGTTCAAACACGGCCTCAGAGATAAAGTTTTCACTTGCAATCAGCTCTAAATGAGCTTCTTGACGTGCTTTTTCCGCTTCAACTAAGCGATGTAACGTAGGGTCTTGTGTTTTAAGTAAGCTCATTTTTTTGATCCTCCAAGGTTACGATTTGGCTACGCATGTTGACCACCACTTTTTCATTTTTACGTGTAGGCATATTTTTACCCACCACATCCGGACGTATCGGCAGTTCACGGTGTCCACGGTCTATCAATGTCGCTAACATGATGGCTTCCGGTCGCCCCGCATCCATGAGTGCGTCTAAAGCCGCCCTCACGGACCGTCCCGTGTATAAAACATCGTCAATGATGACGACTTTTTTACCGGTTAAATCGTCTTTAAAAGGCTCCCCTATGGCCCGTTTATCGTCCCTGTAATAGGTGATGTCAACAGGAATAATAGGGACATCGATGCCTTCAAAGATGAGTATGTTCTTTTTTAAGCTGCGCGCAATGGCTAAGCCCTTTTCCAAGATGGGCACAAAGACCATTTGATCGAGCGCAGGCGCTTTTTCAATCAGTTCATGTGCCATGCGTTTAAGTGTGCGTTCGAGTTGTGTTTGATCCATGATGACTTTCATGATTTCACCTCGCATTTATTGTAAATGAAAGCGCTATAAATGTAAACAAAGAGCCTATAAGTTATACTAAAACAAGGTGATAACATGAAAACAACCTTACTTGAGATAACCACACCAGACATTGTCGCGTTGTGTCAACAAGACCCCACGCTGAAACCCCTTTTTAACGCCGCATGTCCCTTTACCATTCAACATGGTTATGAGCCTTTTGAGTTTATGGTGTTTACCGTCCTTGGGCAACAACTCTCCACACGGGTCGCTGATCTTCTTTTTGAACGTGTCTTAGCTGTAACAAACCATAATTTAAGCCCAAAGGCCATCCATCAGTTAAGCGACGATGCGTTGCGTGGGTGTGGGTTATCCTCATCAAAAACGCAGACGATTAAACGTTTAGCCCAGGCCGCCCTTGAAGGCTTTTTAGACCCTCATCACTTTACGCAAGGGCGTGCGCATACGGTGCGTCATCTATGTTCGTTAAAAGGGCTTGGCCCTTGGAGCGCAGAGATGTTCATCCTATTCGTATTGGATGACTTTGATGTTTTCTCTGTGCGTGATTTAGGCTTATATAAAGCTTATCAAAGGTTTTTTAAAGTGTCTTTAACCCCGCAAGAACTCACGCATAAAGCGGCGTCTTGGGCCCCTTACCGGGCGTATGTTGCGCATGCTTTGTGGCATTTATGGGACCAAAAAATAACCGAGATTTAACCCAATTAATACAACCATTTAATCTAATTTTGATAGGATAGGTCGAAACCTTGATTTCACGACTTATCCTCCTAGCGTAACAAAAAGGACGAGCCTATCGGCTTGTCCTTTTTGTATTGAATAACCTTATTCCGTTAAACTAGCGGTGGTGACAATGTCCACACCGGTATCAAACACATTTTCAAGCACCACGTGCCCTCGTTTGACTGGGGCTTTTAAGGTGATGTCTGCGAGCATCTCCATCAGTTCAAAGATTTTTCCTTTGGGGATGGCATCCATCGTCTTAACGGGGATTCTTGGTTGAACCGCACTCTCGATGCGCACCGTTGATGTGACCATACGTGTCGGATTGGTGAGTTCTTTTTTAGCGTAAACTTCCCCGCGTTTACACTTGTTGTTAAAGACGTTCATGTTGCTGTCAACACTCAAGTGGCAGCCCACAGGACAGACAATACAAATCATTTCCTTCATGCGAGCACCTCCAAGGATATTTTAAGGGGTTCATTTGAGACGAGTATGTCTTTTTTAACTTCGATGTGTTCCATTTCAGCTGGCGCAATAAAACGCGCTTTTTTCTCCATGATTAAGGCGTCCCCTTGATAAATCTTAAAGGTGCCTCGTTGGGCGTTTTCAGTCGCTCTTAAGGCAAAGGTCCACCCTTCTTGATCGGCGGTTAAATCGATCTTTTGTGGCAAGACATAGCGCACACGATCGCCAGGCATCACTGAGGTGAGTTTCTTTTGTCTTAATGAGCCTTCTTTGACATACTGCTTAGCGTATTCACCCGCTTTTTCACTCTCTTGAGTCACAAAATCAACTAAATCATGGACGTGTAAAGAGTTCCCGCAAGCAAACAAGCCTTCAACCGACGTTTGGAAAAACTGGTCTACGATGGCCCCTTTGGTTAAGGGACTAATGTCCATGTTGAGTGAATCAAACATTTTAATGTCTGGTACCAGTCCGACCGACAATAAAAGTGTATCGACATCAAAATGTTTTTCTGTTCCTGCAATTGGGACAAACCGTTCATCGACTTCACTGATGGTGATTTGTTCTAATTGCTTTTTCCCTTTGATGTTGGTGATGGTATGCGAAAGGTATAAAGGAATGTCAAAATCATGTAAGCATTGAACGATGTTGCGTGTTAAACCATTGGAGTAAGGCATGAGTTCAGCAACACCTAACACATCTGCGCCTTCAAGCTTCATCCGGCGCGCCATGATTAAGCCAATGTCGCCACTGCCTAAAATGAAGACTTTTTTTCCGACCAAATAACCATCAATGTTTAAATAGCGTTGCGCGCTTCCCGCAGGCATGATGCCCGCAGGCCGTTCACCAGGGAGTTGAATTTGACCGCGTGTCCGTTCATAACAACCGGTACTCATAATGACGGCTTTCGATTTGACATCGAATTCACCATCGACGGTGTTCATCATCGATAGTGTAAACTCTTTTTTCTTTTTGTTAATATCGATCACCGTCGTATCAGTAAAGACATCGATGTTTAAACCTTCAATCGCTTCGATGCCGCGTTCTGCGTACTCTGGTCCTGTGAGTTCTTCTTTGTAGTGATGGACGCCAAACCCGTTGTGAATGCATTGTTTTAAAATGCCCCCTAACGTTTTTTCACGTTCGATTAAAAGTATCTTTAACCCATCTTCATACGCACTGTTTAGTGCGGCTAATCCAGCAGCGCCGCCGCCGATAATCACGATGTCATAGGTCATGGTTTCACCTTCGTTTCTGTTTTAACTAGAGGCGTACTTGGGTGATAGTAATCCACTTGTGTGAGTGGTTTATCTAACTCTCTTGCAAGTAGTTTTAAGACTTGGTGTTCACAGTAGCCACCTTGGCATAAGCCAGCGCCTGCACGTGCCCGTTTTTTAATGGCTTTGACCGACGTTGCCGGAATCGGACTATGAATGGCTTTGACAACGTCCGCTTCGGTGATTTTTTCACACTTACAGATGAGATTGCCATAACGCTTATCCTCTTCAAACGCTTTTTGTTGTTGACGTTTGGTCATTTCGTTATAGAGTACGAGTTTACGACGTTTTGGATCGTAAGACTCTTTTTTCACTAAACGCATTTTGCCTTTTAAAATTTCTTCAACATATTCTGCAATCGCTGGCGCGGCGGTTAAGCCTGGTGAATCAATGCCGGCCACATGGAAGAAGTTATCTGCTTCTAGCGACTCTTCAATGTAAAAATCGTATTGCTGGATGCTTGGGCGAATGCCGGTGAACGTCCGAATGATTTGATCAAACGGAATGTTTTGCACAATCCGGCTCGCTTCGTTACGGACCCAACGTAACCCATCAGGCGTGTTGGAATAATTGTCTAAAGATTCTTGTTCAACGGCGTTGGGTCCCACCAAAATATTGCCGTGGATTTGCGGCACCAATAAGACCCCTTTACCGCGCACCGATGGGACCGGATAAATGGTCCGGTTGACAAACCCTTTGGTACGGCGGTCAAGCACATAGTATTCCCCACGACGTGGGTTAATTTTATAAGGGACTTCTTTTTCAATCATAGCGGCAATTTTTTCAACGTAAACGCCAGCCGCATTGATGATGTGTTTCGCTTCATAGACCTCGCCTTCTTCGGTGGTTACTGTGAAGAGGTCGCCGTCTTTTTGGATGCTGTTAACGGTTTGGTTCCCTTTATAGGTTACCCCATTCGCAACGGCGTTTTCCATGCATGCTAAAGCCACTTCCCAGGGGTAAGTGATTTTCGTGCTTGGTAAACTCAAAACGCGTGTGGTATCTCTAGCGATGTTAGGTTCTTCTTTAAAAGCCACTTCTAGCGGCACAAATTCAGCGTGTACACCGTTATATTTCGCGCGGTTAAAGAGGGTATCGAGTTGAGCTTCGCTTTCTTCATCGCTCGCAAGCAAATACGCCCCATTGTGCATCAGTGGCACGTCTAAGTTTCGCTCTAACTCATGATACAAAGCGTTACCACGCACACATAGTTTTGCCTTAAGCGTATCTTCTTTAGGGTCATGCCCACTGTGCACAATCGCACTGTTAGCAAGGGTGGCGCCATTGCCGATGTCGCTTTCTTTATCTAAGACGAGGACGTTGAGTTCGTACTTAGACAACATCCGAGCAATGTTTGCGCCGGTGACACCAGCGCCGATGACGAGATAATCGTACATACAATCTTCCTTTCAAGTTGGGGTGAATTTAAAACGCCGAAAAAAACACAAATGTGTCCTTTCCGGCTCTTTGTCTCTAGGATGATTAACTTTTTACCATAATTCTTCTAACGAACAGGTTACCGCCACAGCCCCTGCAGCCAAGCAGCGATCAACATCGTCTTTTGAACGTATTAAACCGCCTAACATGACAAGTGAGGTGACTTTGCCCTCCAACAACTTAAGACTTTCTGGCATGGCGGGTAAAACTTCCACTAAATCCGGCTGTAGTTTTCTGACGAGCTCTAAACTTTGATGAAGCGAGAGGGTGTCTTTTAAGAAAAAACGCATGATGCCCAGTGTGTTTCGCTTACGACAAAGTTCGATGACTTTCGGCTTTGTGGTAATAATACCATCAACTTTGAGTACTTGAATGCAATATATGGCGCCAAACTCATCGTTAGCAAGACCTTTGATCAATTCGAGATGGACCAACACCTTTTTACCTTGTGTTTTCATCGATTGCACGATTTCTGGGAGTTGCGCAAGTTGGAAATTCATCAAAATGCCATAACGCTTTGAGCTTTTAATGAAGCTCTTCAAGGCTTGGTGGGTGCTGATTGCGGGAATAAGACTTTGTTGGAACATGGGGTCCTCCTTCCAACCCAATGTAAGAAAAAGAGAAAAGACACCTTGGGCGAACTTTTCTCTTTTAGTCTTACAGGATTAACTTGTTGTTAGTATAGACGAAGATGTCTAAAAAGACAACCCCAAATTTACTTCGTTTGAGAAAAGTGTGGGATTATTCAGGCTTGAACGCCATGGTCGCTTTAACAGCGGTTTGCCAACCATGATAGAGTTTATCTCTCTCAGCTGAATCCATTTTTGGTTCAAACTTCTTGTCAATTGCCCAACGCTTAGTGATTTCTGATTTATCTTTCCAGAAGCCAACCGCTAAGCCCGCTAAGTAAGCAGCACCTAAGGCTGTGGTTTCTTGAACGACTGGACGATCAACAGGAACGCCTAAAACGTCACTTTGGAATTGAACGAGGAAGTCATTGGCGACTGCGCCGCCATCCACGCGTAATGATTTAACAGGAATGCCTGAATCTTTGTTCATAGAGTCAAGAACGTCAACCGTTTGGTAAGCAATCGACTCTAACGCGGCGCGTGCAATTTGCTCACGGCCTGAACCACGTGTTAAGCCAAAGATGGCCGCACGAACTTCACTGTCCCAATAAGGGGCACCGAGGCCAACAAAGGCTGGCACTAAGTAGACGCCGTCGTTTGAAGCTAATGAACTTGCCATTGCTTCAGTTTCGCTCGCGTGTTTAATGATTTTTAAGCCGTCACGAATCCACTGAACAACCGCACCAGCGATGAAGATTGATCCTTCAAGTGCGTATTCAACTTTTCCGTCAAGACCCCAAGCGATGGTCGTTAATAAGCCATTTTCTGATTTAAAGGCTTTTTCGCCTGTGTTCATAAGCATGAAGCAACCAGTACCGTAAGTATTTTTCGCCATACCTACTTCGAAGCACGCTTGTCCAAAGAGAGCGGCTTGTTGGTCACCAGCAATACCAGCAATCGGTACTTCTTCGCCGAAGAAGTGATAGTCTATTGTTTTACCATAAACTTCTGAAGAAGGTTTAACTTCTGGGAGCATGGCTTTAGGTACGTCTAAGTAGCTGAGTAACGCTTCATCCCATTTTAGTTCATGGATGTTGTACATAAGGGTTCTAGAAGCATTGGTGTAGTCTGTAACATGGACTTTACCACCGGTAAGTTTCCAAATAACCCAAGTGTCAATAGTACCAAAGAGCACATCGCCCTTCGCTGCTTTTTCACGAGAACCTTCAACGTGGTCTAAGATCCACTTAACTTTAGTTCCTGAGAAGTAAGCATCAACGACAAGACCGGTTTTGTCTTTGAACTCTTGTTCATAGCCTTTTTCTTTTAACTCATTACAAATGGGTACAGTTTGACGGCTTTGCCAAACGATCGCATTGTAAATAGGCTTACCAGTATTCTTGTCCCAAACAACCGCGGTTTCACGTTGGTTGGTGATACCAATCGAAGCAACCTCTTTAGGTGACACGTCATTGTTTGTTAACACCTCAGAGATAACCGCTAAGATTGAGAGCCAAATTTCATTGGCATTATGCTCTACCCAACCTGGTTTTGGGAAAATTTGTTCGAACTCTTTTTGAGCTACGCCACAAATTTGTCCCGCGTGATCAAACAAGATCGCACGTGATGACGTGGTCCCTTGGTCGAGCGCTAGTACATATTTCTTTTCCATCAAATTCCTCCTATAGAATTGTTTTGGTTATAAAATCGTTTTAATCGTACTTAAACTACTCTTGTCCTTCAAGCTTGATGTAGAATGATGCAATTTGAAGAACAACGAAGATACCTGCGACGATGAATAATGCAGCGCCAATGGTGTCTAAGAAAACTGCATTGTACACTAAGTAACCTAACGCACCACCGACAAGTGGTCCAACCACTGGAATCCAAGAATAGTTCCAGTCAGAAGATCCTTTGTTAGGCACTGGGAGTAAGAAGTGAGCAATACGAGGACCTAAGTCACGTGCTGGGTTAATCGCATAACCAGTGGTTCCCCCTAAGGTTAAACCGATACCAACAACGAGTAAACCAACGAGTAACGGTGCAACACCTGCGACGACGCCACTATTGTTGATGCCTGCGATACCAAAAAGAAGCATGAAGGTTCCGATAACTTCTGAGAAGAAGTTTGAAGGGGTATGACGAACAGCAGGTCCTGTAGAGAACGTAGCCAATTTAGCCCCTTGATCCTCAGTAGCTTTGTAATGAGGATAGTACATCCCTAAGATGATGGCAGCCCCTGTAAATGCGCCTGCCATTTGAGCCACAATGTAGCCAATGGTGTCGCCTAACGATAATTCACCTGCAGCATATAATGCCACAGTAACCGCTGGGTTGATGTGCGCGCCGCTAATCCAACCAGTTGCATAAACTGCAACCATAACGCCGAGACCCCAACCAAACGTAATGACGATCCAACCAGAACTGTTGGATTTTGTGCCGTTAAGGACGACGCCCGCAACAACACCGATACC
>LFIK01001402.1_pt1 | contig 19140 bp, 17 predicted proteins | sample 643401 | NCBI WGS metagenome assembly LFIK01 (sample SAMN03777447, study PRJNA286221) | soda lake metagenome | biome: soda lake; feature: Kulunda steppe; material: water; isolation source: sample T5-Br brine of Lake Tanatar-5 | place: Russia: Kulunda steppe | collected 2010-07
GCAATTTCGAGGGCCGCGTCAATCCGGATGTGCGTGCCAACTATCTCGCCTCGCCGCCGCTGGTCGTGGCTTATGCGCTGGCGGGCACGATGTTTGCCGATATCGTCAACGAGCCGCTCGGCCATGATCCCGACGGCAAGCCGGTCTACCTGAAGGATATCTGGCCCTCCGCCAAGGAGATCCAGGACTTCATCGACAAGACCGTCACCCGCGAGCTGTTCAAGACCCGTTATGCCGACGTCTTCAAGGGCGATGACAACTGGCAGGCGGTCGAGGTCGAGGGCGGCATGACCTATGCCTGGCAGGGTGGTTCCACCTATGTCCAGAACCCGCCCTATTTCGACGGGATCACCAAGGAGCCGGCGCCGATCACGGATATCGAGGGCGCCCGGGTGCTCGGCCTGTTCCTCGATTCGATCACGACCGACCATATCTCGCCTGCGGGCAATATCCGCGTCGCCTCGCCGGCGGGGCAATATCTGCAGGAGCGCCAGGTCGCCGTGGCCGACTTCAACCAGTACGGCACCCGTCGCGGCAACCACGAGATCATGATGCGCGGCACCTTCGCCAATATCCGCATCAAGAACCAGATGGTGAAGGACGACGAGGGCAACGTGGTCGAAGGTGGCTACACCATCCACCATCCCTCCAACGAGCGCATGTACATCTATGATGCCGCCATGCGCTACGCGGAAGAAGGTGTGCCGCTCGTCATCTTCGCGGGCAAGGAATACGGTTCCGGCTCCTCGCGTGACTGGGCGGCCAAGGGCACGCGTCTTCTCGGCGTGCGCGCGGTGATCGTGGAGAGCTTCGAGCGCATCCACCGCTCCAATCTCGTGGGCATGGGCGTGCTGCCGCTGGTCTTCGACGAGGGCCATAGCTGGCAGTCGCTCGGCATTACCGGTTCCGAGCAGGTCACCATCAAGGGCCTCGCCGGTGACCAGCTGAAGCCGCGCCAGAAGCTCACCGCCGAAATCACCTTCGCCGACGGTTCGGTGAAGGAGGTGCCGGTGATCTGCCGCATCGATACGCTGGACGAGCTGGAATACTTCCGCAACGGCGGTATCCTGCACTACGTGCTGCGCCAGCTCGCTGCCTGATTTCTCGCGGTTTGCGCGATAGTCCGAGCCCCGGCGGTCTGCAAGGATCGCCGGGGCTTGCTTTTTGAGCCCGGCGCGCTTCTCCTGCGCTGGCGGCAAACCGGGAGCGGGTGATGAGCGCGGGGGGAGAGCGGGGCGAGGCGGGCGATGTGCCGCAGGCGGATACGGCGGGGCTCGCCCTGCGCGCCGCCGGACTGACCGTCTTCGCCTGCGTCTTCTTCGCCGCCGCCAACGCCTTGGCCAAGGCTGCCCAGATCGGCACGGATATCCCGCCGCAGCAGGTTACCTTCTTCCGCTATCTCTTCGGTTTTCTGACGCTCCTGCCCTGGATCTTCGTCGCCCGCGGGCGCGTGTTTTACACCCGCGTCCCGCATATCCATGCGCTGCGGGTGCTGTTCGGCATGAGTGGCGTGGTCTGCATGTTCACGGCGCTCGCCTATCTGCCGCTTGCCGATGTCACCTCCATCGCCTGGGCCAATCCGCTCGTGGCGATGCTGCTGGCGGCGCTGTTTCTGGGCGATCGCATCTCGGGACGGCGCTGGCTCTATGCGCTGATCGGTTTTCTCGGTGTCGTGGTGATGATGCAGCCCTCCGGTGAGGCTTTCGGCTGGGCCGGCCTGTTCGCGCTCGGCGCTGCGCTGCTGATCGGTGCGGAAGTAGCCACGATCCGGGCCCTGGCGCAGCGCGATTCCGCGCTCACGGTGCTCGCCATCGCCAATGCGGGAGGCTGCCTTGCCGCCTTCCTGATCGCCGCGCCCGTGCTCGTCATGCCGGATCCCTGGAGCCTTGCGGCGATGGCGGGGACGGGGGGCGCCATGGTGATCGGGCAGATGATCTTCATGGCCGCGCTGAAATTGCGCGAGACGAGTTTCGTCGCGCCGTTCTACTACACCACCCTGCTGTTTGCCTTCATCTACGGGATGATCTTCTTCGGCGAAATACCGCAATGGTATGTCTATCTCGGCGCCGGGGCGATCGTCTTCAGCGGCATCGCCATCACCCTCCAGGGCGCCCGCGAGGCGCGTCTGCGGGCGGGGCAGGGGAGCTGATCCCGCGTTTCAGTCCGGGATCCTCGCCGCATGGTGCTTGAATTGCGTAGCGCGAAGGCGCAGATATGTCGGATCGGTTGCCGGGCCCCTCTGGCGGATGCATGGCCATCCGTGATGTCGGAGCCGATGCGCTCGTATCCTCTGGCGACATCCGGTCCGCATCATGTTCGATCTGTTCTTCGTTCCCTGGCTGGCCAAGCCCCTGTGGATGTGGCTCGCCTTCATCAGCCTCGTCCTCGTCCTGTTGGCCTTCGATCTCGGTATCCTGCATCGCAAGAACCGCGAGCTCGGCCTTGCGGAAAGCCTGTGGCTCTCCGCGTTCTACATTGCCGTGGCGATGGTCTTCGGCGGCGTGATCTGGTGGGCCTATGATGCGGGGCTGATCACGACGAGCGACGGCACCCATGCCGGGATGGCGTTCTTCACCGGGTATTTCCTGGAGAAGATGCTCTCCGTCGACAATGTCTTCGTGATCTCGCTGATCTTCGGCTATTTCGCGATCCCGCGAAAATACCAGTACCGCGCCCTGCTCTGGGGCATCCTCGCGGTGATCGTCTTGCGCGGGCTGATGATCGGTTTCGGCGCGGCGCTGGTGCAGCGCTACGACTGGGTGCTGCTCGTTTTCGGCGCCTTCCTCATCTTCACCGGCCTGCGCATGCTCATTGCCGAGGAGCGCGAGCCGGATATCGCGCAAAACCCGGTCGTGCGCTTCATGAAGCGCTATATGCGCGTCTCCGACAGGCTGTATGGCGAGAAATTCTTCGTGCGTGAGCGCGATACGCGCTCCGGGCGGATGGTGATCGTCGCGACGCCGCTGTTTTTGGCGCTCGCGGTGATCAATGTCGCGGATCTGATTTTCGCGGTTGATTCGGTGCCTGCGATATTTGCCATCACCACCGATACCTATATCGTCTACACGGCCAACATCATGGCCATCCTCGGGCTGCGGGCTCTGTACTTCGCCCTCGCGGCGATGGTGCACCGGTTCCATTATCTGCAATACGCGCTCGCGCTGGTGCTCGTCTTCATCGGCGCGAAAGTCTTCTGGACGCATATCTTCGGCAAGGTCGATCCGGCCATCGCGCTCGGCGTCACGCTCGCGATCCTCGCCGGCGGGGTGCTGTTCTCGCTCTGGAAGACGGCGCGGGCGGGTCCCTCCGCCTCATGAGGGCGCTTTGCGGTCACGATGCCGTGTCTCGATGAAACGTATACGCCCGTATAACCGAAACCCTTGTCGCCGCCGCAGTTTTGCGGCCCTATTCTCATGTAACGAGGTGATTCATGGCCGATGATCAGGCGACGGGGACGAAGATCCGGGCAGCGCAACAGGCGCCCGGCGGGGGCGATGCGGTGCCGGCGCAGCCGGAGAAGAAGCGCGAGATCAGAACCGATCTATGCGTCATCGGCGCCGGTTCGGGCGGTTTGTCCGTCGCGGCGATCGCAGCTTCTTTCGGTGTGCCGGTGGTTCTGATCGAAGCCGGTGCCATGGGCGGCGATTGCCTGAATACCGGCTGCGTCCCCTCCAAGGCGCTGATCGCGGCGGGCGAGCGCGCCCATGCCATGCGCGAAGCCGCCGCCTTCGGCATCACCGCGCAGGAGCCGCAGGTGGATTACATCGCCCTGCGTGATCATGTTCGCGACGTCATCGCCGGCATCGCGCCGATGGATTCGCAGGAGCGCTTCGAGGCGATGGGCGTCACAATCCTGCGCGCGCATGCGCGTTTCACCGGGCGTGACCGGGTCGAGGCCGGCGATGCCGTCATCCGGGCGCGGCGTTTCGTCGTCGCCACCGGCGCGCGCCCCGCCATTCCCCCGATCCCGGGCCTCGCCGAGACGCCTCATTTCACCAACGAGTCGATCTTCGATCTCACCGGGAAGCCCGGCCATCTGATCGTGATCGGCGGCGGCCCGATCGGGCTCGAACTCGCCCAGGCCCATGCCCGGCTCGGGGCGAAGGTCAGCGTGGTGGAGGCGCAGGACATCCTCGCCCGCGAGGATCGTGAACTCGCCGAGGTGGTCGAAGCGCAGCTGCGCCGCGAGGGGGTCGGCTTTCATCCGAATGCGAAGGTAACCGCCGTCTCGGGCGAGGCGGGGGCGGTGCGCATCACGCTCGCGGGCGCGCAGGAGGCCGGCGAGACCGTGCTCGAAGGCACCCATCTTCTCGTCGCCACCGGGCGCAAACCCGTGCTCGACGGTCTCGGCCTCGACAAGGCGGACATCCGCCACGACGCCTCGGGGATCATCGTCGACAAAGGTCTGCGCACGTCGAACCGGCGTGTCTACGCGATCGGCGATTGCGCCGGCGGTGCGACCGGCGGCTATCACTTCACCCATGCGGCGAACCAGCATGCCGGGCTCGTGATCCGTTCCGCGCTTTTCCGTTTGCGCGTGAGGCTCGACAACGCCATCATCCCGCGTGTGACCTATACCGATCCGGAACTCGCGGCGGTCGGCCAGAGCGAGGAGGCGGCCCGCAAGGCGCAGAAGGGACGCATCCGCGTGTTGCGCTTTCCCGTCGGCGAGAATGACCGGGCGCGGGCCGAGCGGCGCGAGGCAGGGCACGTCAAGGTGATCACCGATCGCAAGGGGATCGTGCTCGGCGCCGCGATCGCCGCACCCCAGGCCGGGGAACTGATCGGCCTGTGGACGCTTGCCGTAGCGAAGAAGATGAAAGTGCAGGATATTGCGGGAATGGTGATGGCCTATCCGACATTCTCGGAGATCTCGAAGCGCGCGGCGGTGGAATTCCTCAAGCCGGCTGCGCGCAAGCCGATCGTGCGCCGCCTCATCCGCTTCCTGCGAATCTTCGGCTAAGCGCATGGATGTCGGCGCGCCGGAAGAGACGACCAGGGCGCATGGCGGATCACCATCCCCGCCCGCACCCCGTTTCGGCCTCTCGGCGCGGCTGCTGTGGCTCACCATCGCCTTCGTGATGATCGCCGAGGTTCTGATCTACGTGCCCTCCGTGGCGCAGTTCCAGCGCAACTGGCTGAATGATCGGCTCACCGCCGCGCAGATCGCCGCCCTCGTCCTCGATGCCGGCCCGGATGACGGGCTCTCGCGCGACCTCGAGGATGACCTCCTGCGCGGGGTGGGGGCGATGACGGTGGCGGTGCGCGGCGGCGGGACGCGCCGTCTGCTCGCGGTGGCGGACATGCCGCGTGAGGTCGGGCGGGTGGTCGATCTGCGCGAGCAGGGGATCGTCGCTGGCATCACCTCCGCCTTCACCACCCTGATGCGCCCCTCTGATCAGCCGATGCGGGTGGTCGGGGCCGGAATGGAGGCGCCTGCGGGCATGCGCACGGCGCAGCCGGTCGATTTCGTCGAGATCGTCATCGACGAGGCGCCCCTGCGCGCGGCGCTGCTTACCTTCTCGCGCAACATCCTGATCCTGTCGCTGCTCATCTCGGTGATTACGGCGGGGCTGGTCTATCTGGCGCTGCAATGGGTCATCGTGCGGCCCGTGCGCCGCCTCACCGACAATGTCGCGCATTTCGCAGCAGATCCGGAGGATCGGACGCGCATCATCACGCCCTCGCAGCGGGCTGACGAGATCGGCGTGGCCGAGCGAGCGCTGGAGCGGATGGAGCGGGCGCTGGAGCGGGCGCTGGCGCGCAAGAAGCGGCTCGCGGAACTCGGCCTGGGCGTCTCGCGCATCAATCACGAACTGCGCAACATGCTCACCGCCGCGCAATTGCTCTCCGACAGGATGGCGAGCGCCTCCGATCCGCTGGTGCAGAAATTCGCCCCGCGCCTCGTCGATACGCTCCAGCGCGCCATCGATTTCAGCGAGGCGACCCTCGCCTTCGGCAAGGCCGAGGAGCCCGAGCCGCGCCCCGTCTCCTTCGCGCTGGCCCCGGTCATCGCCGAGCTGTCCGATCTGCCCGGGATCGTCGGCGAGGGTGCGCCGGACGCGCCCGGGCCCGGCGCCGTGCAGGATGACGCAGAGGGGCAGGTGCGGCTCGTTCTCGACGTCCCCGCTGATCTGACGCTCTTCGCCGATCGCGAGCAGGCGGCGCGGATCTTCGTCAATCTGGCGCGTAACGCGGTCGAAGCGATGCGCAAGACGCCAGCTGAGGCGCGGCGCCTTACGGTGAGCGCGCAGAGCGTTGCGGGGGATGACGGGCCGGTGGTCGAAATCCGGTTCGCGGATACCGGCCCCGGCCTGCCGCCCCGCGCGCGCCAGAACCTGTTTCGCCCCTTCGAGGGTTCCGCCCGCTCTGGCGGCACCGGCCTCGGCCTTGCCATCTGCGCCGAGATCATGCGCCTGCATGGCGGCACGATCCGGCTGGAGGAGCCGCTCGCCGGGGCGCCGGAGGAGGCGCCCGACGGCGCCGGGCCGGGAACGCGCTTCGTGCTGGTCTTCCCTCAGCCGAACTGACGCTCCAGCCGAACTCACGCCGCAGCCGGAAAGGCGGCCTGACAGATCACTCCGGGAAAACTTTCACCCCGAATCCGCAAAAAGGGGCTTGCCAACCCCCCCCGAAAGGTTCTATCCACCGCCCACCGACGCGGCACGCCGCGCCTCCGGCAAGCGCCCGTAGCTCAGCTGGATAGAGCACCAGACTACGAATCTGGGGGTCAGAGGTTCGAATCCTTTCGGGCGCGCCATCTTCCTGATGTACGACCCTGAGACATGGGTGACACGCTCGGTCTTCATCGAGATGTTGATTGTCTCCAATGCCCTCTTTTTGCAGTCGATGCGCGCCATTTTCGCAGGTTGGATGTGAAGGGGATAGGGTGCGCTGGCATCGAACCTGCCTGTCAGCTGTGCATAGCAAGCCAGTCTGCGATATCGTCTGTTGTCTCAAATAGCAATTTCAAAAGTGTTTTTCTCTGTGATACAATTTAAAATTGATTCGTTCATACGGTGAGTGATTAAGATGCGATCATCAGCGGATAAAAGCCGACTTATGGAAATTTTCTTTCCGTATGCGACCAGTCGAATAACTGAACTGAGCGGCAGCAATCAGCGTTTCGTTCATTACTCGTCTGCTGGTGCCGCAATGGAGATGATCAAAAATCGCGAAGTATGGTTTCGAAAATCGTCTTGTATGAATGATTTTATGGAAGCTGAACATGGCTTCAAGTGTCTGAAATCATCGTATGATTCCAACGAAGGTGAAAGGCTTCGTTTGTTGCTTGATAAGATGTTTGATGGTCTTTCGGATGAAGTAAAAGAATTGTTTAATGGTTGGCTTCCAGAGTTTCGTAGTGGCACCTGGCTTTGCTGTATGTCGGAACATCTGCCATCTGAAGATGAGCATGGCCGCCTTTCGATGTGGCGTGCTTACGGTGGGGTGTCCGGTGTTGCCATCGTCATGAACGGAAAGCCGTTTTTCACGCCGAATGATGCGTTGGGGGCATACACTAGCCCTGTAGCTTACTTGGACAGTGATGGTTTTCATGAGATTTTTGTGGAAATAGTACTGAATGTCGAAAAAAATTTTGAATTTTTAAAGGAATGTGGTCGAAATATTGTTTCTAATCATATGTTTTCAGCCTTTAGATACGCTGTCCATTGTACAAAGCACCCAGGTTTTCATGAGGAACGAGAGTGGAGAATACTGCACACGCCCAAAATTGATTTGCCGAGTCGTTTGGATAGAAAGATCGTCAATATCGGTGATATACCGCAGCCGATTTATAAGCTGAAGCTGCAGAACGCTCCAGAATTGGGGCTGACGGGTATCGAACCTGCTGAATTGATCGAGCGCGTCATAATCGGCCCATCGGCACATCCGAACGCCATATCTGAAGCGTTTGTGGATCTCCTGGAAGAGGTTGGTGCCTCAGATCCGAGAAAGCGGGTACTCGTCTCCGGCATCCCGTTAAGGCGTTGATGATCCATCCGCGCGATGCTGGTTCTCGGCGATGACGCTTGCGGCTCGATTAGGGCGCGTTCCGACCCGACGGAGTCAGGCCGGTCGCTCTAAATCGGTGCATGGCCCATAATCTTTTCGGTCACCGGAAACGCGCCTGACGACCGGATTTGTGTCCTCCTCCTCAATGCTGGCTTTCGGCCAGGAGCGGTGCGGCTTGCGGTGCTTCGGGGAGGGGGGTGGTCTGGGGTTCGAGGGCTTCGCGGGCCTTGGCGAGGCGGATTTCGGCGATGTCGAGGCGGGCCTGAACCGCGAAGATGCGGGCCTGGGCGTCGCGCTCCGCGTCGCGCAGGCGCGCTTCGTAATCCTTCTCCAGCCGGGCTACACGGGCTTCGTCCTCGCGTCGGCGGGTCTCGAGCGCCTCTTCCTTCTCGGCGGCTTGCGCGCGGATCGCGTCGCGCTCCTCCTCGGCTGCGGCGATGCGTTCCTGCATGGTTTCGAAGGCGCGAGCCGCACGCTCCTCGATGTCGATGCGCTCCGCTTTCGCCTTGCGCGCGGCCTCTTCGGCCTTGCGCGCGCGTTCTTCGGCTGCGGCGATACGCGCTTCGGACTCCTCAAGCCGTGCCGAGGCTTCCTCTGCGTAATTGTGGGCTTGCCGCACCAGGTATTCTGTTTCGGCGAGACGTTCCTCAGCGTCATTCGCGCGGTCCAGCGCGTCCTGAAGCTGTTGTGCCTGCCGGGTGACGGCCTGTTCCGTCGCGATCAGTCGCGTTTCGTTGGCCCGCAGCCGGGTCGCGATCGCCGCGACACCGTCGAGCGGCGATTCGCGTCGCGGCGCCGGAAGCTGCTCCGCCGCGTAACCCAGCCGTTCGGCCAGCCAGCGCGAGGGTTCGGCACGCCAGTTTTCGAATTCCTCATCAGGGCGCGCAGGGTCTGCGGATGCGACGTCTGTCGATGCGAGACACGCAGATGGGAGGTCGGTGGCTTCGCAATCCGTGCGTGAAAGATCATGATGGCGCATGGCGTTGGCTTTCCCGGCAGTCACGGTAGGGCAGCATTCCGTTAAGGAGGCAGCCGCCTGATTGCTGCCAGAATACGTAAAACATGGTTAAAAAAGCCTTTAAGCTAATGTAATTTTAAGTTGTGTTGCTGGTATTGAGACAATTTCTCAAGTGCTACTCCAGCAAATCTTGGCGTTTCGATGAGGAAATACAATCAAAGACTGTTTCGTCCCTGCATCAACGCGGCGTGGTCTCGGATGCGGTGCGCTCCGGTTTTGCACATCAACCGGCGCCAAAGCTGTATCCACCGTGGCAAAGCATGCTTAAAGTCGCGCCATGGAGTGGCTTCTCGATCTCTACTGGCCGCATCTGACCTTCGCGGCGGGCCTCGTCATCGGGCTCGCGGCGGCTTTGCATGCGGCGATGACCAAGGACGACGTGCGCGCCGCCATCGGCTGGGTCGCGGTGGTGGTGTTCTCGCCCTTCCTGGGCGCGGCCTTCTATCTCGTGGCCGGCGTCAACCGGATCCGCCGCGAGAGTGCGCAGCGCCGGCGTCGTCGCCGCAACCGCCCGCGTGATGCGCATGAGCAGGCGGCCCTGTCGGGGTCGATTACCGTTCCCGCCCTCGCGCGCCTCGGTGACAGCGTCTCGCCGTTCCGCCTGAAACCGGGCAACCGCATCACCCCCCTGTCCGGGGGCGACGAGGCCTATCCGGCCATGCTGGAAGCGATTCGAGGCGCGAAGCGCTCGATCGCGCTGGCGAGCTATATCTTCGATCACGACGCGGCCGGCCTCGCCTTCGTCGAGGCTTTGGCCGAGGCGCGGGCGCGCGGCGTGCAGGTCAAGGTGCTGATCGATGGCGTCGGTTCGCGCTATTCGCGCCCGCCCATCACCCAGACACTCAGCGAGAAGGGTGTCGATACCGCATTGTTCATGAGCAGCCTTTCGGGCCTGCGCCTCGCCTATGCCAATCTGCGCAGCCACCGCAAGATCATGATCATCGATGGCGAGACGGGTTTCACCGGCGGCATGAACATCCGCGCCCATTTCCTTACCGAAGCCGCCGGCGCGGATGTGGCGCATGACACGCATTTCAAGGTCACCGGGCCGCTGATCGGCGAGTTGATGACGATCTTCGCCGAGGATTGGGAATTTACGACCAACGAGGTTCTCAAGGGCGACGAGTGGTTCCTGCATGATCGGGCGGAACACGACCGCGCCGAACCGAGCCGCGCCGGTCCTTCTGGTGCAATGCCCTATGCCGCCCCGGCGCGCGCGGTTCCCTCCGGCCCGGACGAGTCGCTCGAATCCACCCATGCCATGCTGATCGGCGCGCTGGGCGAAGCGCGCGAGCGGGTGATGCTGGCCACGCCCTATTTCCTGCCCGACCAGCAACTCGTCGCCGCTTTCGGCGTCGCAGCGCGCCGCGGTGTGTCGGTCGATATCGTGATCCCGCGCGCCAACAATCTGAAGCTCGTCGATTATGCGATGACCGCCCAACTCGATCAGGTCCTGCGCCATGGCTGCCGGGTCTGGCGCGCGCGCGGGCCCTTCGACCATTCCAAGCTCTTCACCATTGACGGGATCTGGAGCTATCTCGGCTCCTCCAATATCGACCCGCGCAGTCTGCGGCTGAATTTCGAGCTCGATGTCGAAGTGCATGATCCCGGCCTCGCCGGCTGGATCGAGCAGCGTCTGCGCGCGCGCATTGATGATGCCGAAGCGGAAACCCTCGAAACCCTCGCCGCCCGCCCGGCCTGGAAGCGCGTGCGCAACCGTCTGGTCTGGCTGGCATCACCGTATCTGTAAATCCATGCAACGAACGGCCAAGCTCGACGTTGTCCCCTGAAACGATCTGAAAAAGGAGCCCGGCATGGGTATCGAAAGCCTCGTCATCTTCCTCATCATCGGCGCGCTCGCGGGCTGGATCGCTGGAGCGCTGGTGCGCGGTTCAGGCTTTGGTATCCTCGGGAACATGGTGCTCGGCATTCTGGGCGCCTTCGCCGCCGGCCTGATCCTGCCGCAGCTCGGCTTGACCATCGGCGGAGGCTTCCTAGCCGCCCTGATCCACGCCACCCTGGGCGCGATCATTCTGCTCGTCGTGGTGCGGCTGGTGAAGCGGATGTGAGGGAAGGGTCGGGCGAGATGCGCTGCGCATTGCGAGCCGAGCGCTGACACTGTTTTCTGGCGTATCATTCCGTCAGGCCGGAACGCCCTCTGAATGGATGAGCAGCTCCCGGACCTGTCTCCTACCAGGGAGAAGCAGGCATGCAATGTTCAACCGGCTTCTTCAGCTTCGTCTTCGAGGATCGGACCTTCATCGCCGCAACGCCGGAGCGCGCTTTCGCTTTCTTCGAGGCGATGGATGTGAATTACCGGATCTGGCACCCCGATCATCTGGGCTTCGAATGGCGCGAGGGCCATGGACTGAGCATCGGCAATGTCTGCTGGTTCAGCGAGATCATCAATGGCAAGAGACTCGACAAGCTGGTGCGGATCATCGATGTGGCTCCGCAGCGCTATATCGCTTTCGAGCCAGTCAACTGGCTGATGCGCGTGTTCTTGAGGCGGATCAGTTTCGGGTTTCAGCCCAAGCCCGGCGGATTCATCTTCGAGGCGCAAATCGAGATGCACGGCATCGGGCCCGCCGGACGCTGGCTGAACCGCAAGGAGTTTGCAGCTGTGGAACGGCATATGGTCGAGGAAGGCGAAAACCTGAAGACGCTTCTCGAAGGCGGGGCGTCAAAGGCGCGTTGACCCCGTTCTCAGCGATCGAGGCAGGTCGCCCGGTGCATCCGAACCAGCGCGCCGAGGCGCCCGTCCTCAGCTCTGCCCGTCAGCAGCCGGGGGGAGGCCGGTGCCGTTCTCGACCGGCTCGCGGCGGGCGCGCCTGCGGGCGCGGGCACGGTGCATGCTCACGACGAAGCTGCGTACGATCAGATAGGTGACCGCGAAGGTAATCAGGCCGAGAGGCACGGCCCCGACCATCATCGTGGTCAGTACCGGCCAGAGCTGGTCGAGATCGACCGAGAACAGGCCGCGCTCGATCAACTCTTCACTTTGCGTCTCGATGGCCTCGGAATCGGGCATCTTCTCGTCGTCGAGAAAGGAATAGATCCAGCGCCCGGTCTCGTAGGTCGCGGCGAAGATGAAGGGGAAGGTGAGGGGGTTGCCCACTGCCGTGCCGAGGGCGGCGGCGAGCATGTTGCCGCGCGCAATGAAGGCGACGACGAAGCTCAGGATGAAGTGAAAGCCGAGCAGTGGCGTGAACGAGCAGGCGGCTCCGGAAGCGAATCCGGCAGCGATCGCATGCGGCGTCGCCGAGAGACGGGGCAGGCGCTTGGCGAGATAGACGAAGGGGCGCGTGATGCCACGCTTCGGCCAGAGGGCGGTGCCCAGCTTCTCGCGCCAATGCGGCTTGTTGCGCCGTCCAAACAGCATGCTCGCCCTGATCTCCCGTTCCGTCTCTTCGGGCAATGCGTGACCCGGGCGGCGTGTGTCGCACGCATGCCCTGACCTGTCAGCACCCGGAAAACATGACCCTCGCGACGTTCACCGAACGTGTTCGCGTCATTCTCGGCTTAGCCCGAAAGCGCGCCTGATTTCTACCCCGTAATGTTGGGCCGCGGGCCCTGTCTCGCAAGGCATGCCGCCCCGATGATTTCCGAAGCGGCACTATGGCTGTATTGCGTGAACAACTGCTTGATGCAACAGCCCAAACATCGCGAAAGGGGCCGGCACCGCAGCCCAGATTGACCCTCGATCACGGCGAAAAGGTCCCATTCTCCGCCATACTGTGGTTATCCTGTCGCCAAACGTCATCACATGAGGGAGCAGACCATGCTGCGCGACAATGCCGCGAGCGACGACAACAGCCTGACCGCCTGGGACCGGGACCATTTCTTCCACCCCTCGACCCATATGGGCGGCCATGCGCGCGGCGAGACGCCCACCCGCCTCGTCAGCGGCGGTGAGGGGTGCCATATCGTCGATCGCGAGGGGCGCACCAGCCTCGACGCCTTTGCCGGTCTCTATTGCGTGAATGCCGGCTATGGCCGCGCCAAGATCGCCGATGCCATCGCGCAGCAGGCCTCGCAGCTCGCCTATTACCATGCCTATGCCGGCCATGGCAGCGAGGCGGCGATCACGTTGTCGAAGATGATCATCGACCGCGCGCCGCAGGGCATGAGCCGGGTCTATTACGGGGTATCGGGGTCGGATGCGAACGAGACCAACATCAAGCTGGTCTGGTACTACAATAATATCCTCGGGCGCCCGGAGAAGAAGAAGATCATCTCGCGCTGGCGCGGTTATCACGGTTCGGGGATCATGACCGGCAGCCTCACCGGGCTCAGCCTGTTCCACAACGCCTTCGACCTGCCGCGCACGCCGATCCTGCACACGCAGGCGCCATATTTCTACCGCCGCCCCGATCGCTCCATGGACGAGGAGGCCTTCAGCCGTTTCTGCGCGCAGGAGCTCGAGGATCTCATCGAGGCGGAGGGGCCGGAGACCATCGCCGCCTTCATCGGCGAGCCGCTGCTCGGCACCGGCGGCATCGTGCCCCCGCCCAAGGGCTATTGGGCGGCGATCCAAGCCGTGCTCGACAAATACGACATCCTGCTCATCGCCGACGAGGTGGTGACCGGGTTCGGGCGCATGGGCACCATGTTCGGCTCGGATCATTACGGCATGAAGCCGGATCTGATCACCATCGCCAAGGGCCTCACCTCCGCCTATGCGCCGCTTTCGGGCGTCATCGTCGGCGAGAAGGTCTGGGAGGGGCTGGTCAAGGGCTCCGACATGATGGGCCCGATCGGCCATGGCTGGACCTATTCCGCGCATCCGCTCTGCGCGGCGGCGGGCGTGGCCAATCTGGAGCTGATCGACGAGCTCGGCCTCGTCGGGAATGCCCGCGAGGTCGGCGCCTATCTCAATGCCGGTCTGCGCGATGCGCTCGCCGATCATCGCCATGTCGGTGAGGTGCGTGGTGACGGGATGCTCGCCGCTGTCGAATTCGTCGCCGACAAGGACGACCGGGTCTTCTTCGACCCCGCCCGCAAGATCGCGCCGCAGCTCGCCGCCGCGATGCTCGAGCGCGGCGTCATCGGGCGCGCCATGCCGCAAAGCGACATCATCGGCTTCGCGCCGCCGCTCTGCCTGACGAAAGCCGAGGCCGATACCGTGATCACGGCCATGGCCGGTGCGGTGGAAGAGGTGTTCGGTCGCTGAGGTGTTCAGCACCTCTCGTCGAGCGCTCCTGATCCAGCGCTTCGACCACATGGCGCAGGCAAGCGATCTGCACGGGGTCGTCACACAGGCGCGCCCCGCGCAGGTGCTCGCGCGCCATGGTCGCCGCCGACGCGCCATAGCGCGCGCGGTAGCGTGACGCGATCGCCGTGATGCGCGAGGGTGACGGCGCGCACAACCTGCGGACGAAGGCGCTGGCCGCGACGAGTATCGGAGCGAACACGCAAAACAACCCGAATATCAAGACAAACCATGGGGAAAGCGCGCAAAAATCGATCATTTTCGTAGAATATAATCTACAGATTGCGAGGGCAAGTGAAATGTGACGTTGAATCCGTAGACCTTTAAGCCGCAAGCTGGCGCTTGCATGGGCATGAGCAAGCTTCGCCAGATTCTCGGTCGCAACGTGCGGCTCGTCCGCAAGCGTCTGCGTTTGTCGCAGGAAGCGTTGGCGAACGAGGCGGGTATCGACCGGACCTATGTTTCGGGTATCGAGCGCGGCTTGCGCAATCCCTCGATCAACCTGCTGGAGCGTCTGAGCGCGGTGCTGGGTGTGAGCCCCGCCGATCTGCTCGCCGAGACGCCGCCGGCTAACGAGGAGGGCCCGGACGAAAGCGCGCCGTCCGGGTCGTAGCGAGGGTCGTCAGCCGGCGCGCGCTTAGCCGCGTGCGGGATAGTTCGGGCTCTCGCGGGTGATGGTCACGTCGTGGACATGGCTCTCGCGCAGGCCGGCATTGGTGATGCGCACGAATTCCGCCTTCTCGCGGAATTCCGGCAGCGTGGCGGCACCGACATAGCCCATCGCCGCGCGCAGGCCGCCGGTGAGCTGGTGCAGCACGGCGCCGACGGGGCCTTTATACGGCACCTGCCCCTCGATACCTTCCGGCACGAGTTTCATCTGGTCCTTGATGTCTTGCTGGAAATAGCGATCGGCGGAGCCGCGCGCCATGGCGCTGACCGAGCCCATGCCGCGATAGCTCTTGTAGGACCGGCCCTGGTAGAGGAACACCTCGCCCGGCGCCTCTTCCGTGCCGGCGAGCAGCGAGCCCACCATGGCGCAGGAGGCACCGGCGGCGAGCGCCTTGGCGAGATCGCCGGAGAACTTGATGCCGCCATCGGCGATCACCGGGGTGTCGCTCGCAAGTGCCGCTTCCGCAGCATCCATCACGGCGGTGAGCTGGGGTACGCCGACGCCGGCGACGATGCGGGTGGTGCAGATCGAGCCCGGGCCGATACCGACCTTGACCGCGTCCGCGCCGGCATCGATCAGCGCCTTGGTGGCCTCGCCGGTCGCGACGTTTCCGGCGATCACCTGCACGGCGTTGGAGAGCTTCTTCACCCGGTTGACCGCTTCGAGCACCTTGGCGGAATGGCCGTGGGCGGTATCGACGACGATCACGTCGCAACCGGCATCGATGAGCATCTGCGAGCGCTCGTAGCCGGCCTCGCCCGTGGTGGTGGCGGCGGCCACGATCAGCCGTCCCTGCGCATCCTTGGCGGCGAGGGGATGGGCGACCTGCTTTTCCATGTCCTTGACGGTGATCAGCCCGATGCAGCGGAAATGATCATCGACCACGAGCAGCTTCTCGATGCGCCATTGATGCAAGAGCCGGCGCGCCTCTTCCTGGGCGACGCCCTCGCGCACGGTGATCAGGCGGTCCTTGGTCATCAATTCCGAGACGGGCTGGGCCGGATTGTCGGCGAAGCGCACATCGCGGTTGGTGAGGATGCCGATGAGCTTGCCCTTGTGGCCCGCCGCGCCGCGCTCGACCACCGGAATGCCGGAAATGCCGTTGCGTTTCATCACGTCGAGCGCATCGGCGAGGGTCTCGTCCGGATAGATGGTGATCGGGTCCATCACCATGCCGCTCTCGTATTTCTTGACGAGCTTGACCTGCTGGGCCTGTTCCGGCGCTTCGAGATTGCGATGGATCACGCCGATCCCGCCCATCTGCGCCATGGCGATGGCCATGCGCGCCTCGGTCACCGTATCCATGGCGGAGGCCGCGATCGGCATGTTGAGGAAGAGTTGCCGCGTCAGGCGCGAGCGGACATCCACATCGGCAGGCAGGACTTCCGAGGGGCCCGGACGCAAGAGCACGTCGTCAAAGGTGAGCCCATCGCTGAATCGATTCTCGACAATCCGCGCCATCGCCAACTCCTTTTCGAAACGGATCCGGCGGGCTCGTCTGATTCGGGGGAAGCCGCGAATGCGCGCCGGGAGTTGACGAGGGCCCGTAGCATGCGCACGCGCAGGCGTCGAGTGGTCATCTCGTCCTGCGGGCAGGTTTTTTGCTGCAGCGCAAAATCACCGGTGCGTTTCTACGGCAGGCAGCTGCAATCCTGCCCGGCTTGACCGGGCGTCAGGATTGCGGCCCAATCGGCGGATCAACAGGGAGCAATGTGTTTCATGGACATCTTCAGAGCCGAATCCCGACCCTCACGCCGGGTCGCAGCAGAGTACTTCACCGGCGAAGTCTGGCAGGATCCGATCGTCGAGACGCCGGAGCCGGCCCGCGCCAAGGCGGTGCGGGTGATCTTCTCCCCCGGTGCCCGCACGAACTGGCATACGCACCCGCTCGGCCAGTCGCTGCATGTCGTCGCCGGGATCGGGCGGATCCAGGTCTGGGGCGGGCCGGTGCGGACGATCCGGCCCGGCGATACCGTCTGGATACCCCCGGGCGAGAAGCACTGGCACGGGGCGTCCCCGGACAAGGCCATGACGCATATCGCCATTCACGAGCATATCGACGGCGTCCATGTGGAATGGCTCGAACCCGTCGACGAGACGCAATACGCCGTCGCGCCGCAGGACAAGCCCGCCGAGGCGTGAGCCGGCTCAGTCGGTGAGATTGCGCTGGATATCGGGAACGGGGTGACCGGTCAGATCCTTGGCCACCTCGGCCACGACGATGTCGCGCACCTGGTGGCTGATATCCTGCCGCAATTCCGCGAGGATCTTGGGCGGGGCGACGAGGACGAAGCTCTTCACGCCCCGTTCGCGGCGGATGCGCTCCAGCGTCTCGGCGATCTCCTTGGCGAAACGCTGTTCGGCGAGCTGATGCCAGTCCGATTGCTCCATCCCGGAGCGCCGGCCATCGACGCCCATGGCGCGACCCGGGCGGTCGGTGCCCTGTTCGCTGGTGGCGGGGTTGTCGGGAGCGTTGAACACGTCCTCGATCCGCAGATCCGGTGCGATGGGTGAGCCGTGATTGCGCAGGACCAGAACCTTGCGCCCGTCCCCGACGACGACGCGGCATTCATGCGGGATCATCAAACCCTCAGCCATATCGCTACCTCCCTTGGTTTCGCGGTCTCGAAAGCCGCCGATCTGTTCGCGCGCCACCTTTGCCGTTTCAAGCACGGCCATTGCGACGCATCACATCCGAATGCGCCATGATCTTCGTCAAACGCGAATGCAGACGAGACGGCGTCACGCGGCCAACGCATGGGGGAGGGCGTTCGTTTCGGGGATATGATGCTGAACTTTTGTTTGACATTTTTGTATATTTGTTGGACATATTTGTCTTCGAGGAGGGTGCCATGAGCGAGGCGACGCGTGACGACAGGCAGGATCTGGCAAACTGGCGGCGCGACAATGTGCTCGGCCTGCTCGATCGCCTCGGCATGACCAGAGACAAGACCGCCAAGCTCGGTGGACGCGTGAATCCAAGGCTCCTCGCCCTTGCGCGCGAGCGGGCGGGTGTTGCGAGCGACAGCCAGCTGATTGAGCTCGCTTTGGGCAACCTCGTAATCGATGACGGTTTCCCCGAAGCGTTTCGCGCGGCGCGCGGCAGGATCGACCCGAAGATCGATCTGGACCTCTGACCGCATGCAATACCGAGCGCGCATGGATCTTTGACCTGGATGGATATCGACCGGATCATCCGCCGCTGCCGCACCGCGCGCGACGCAACGATCCTCACCGCCCGCCCGCTTGAGGAACTGGATCGCTTTGCAGAGAGCGACGTGCCGGGCGAGCGGATCATGCTCGATACCTGCGTTTTCATCGACCAATTGCAGGGAAAGCTGCCTGAGACGATCGAGCAGCGCATAACGGCGCGCACGATCATGCATTCACCGGTGGTGATCGGCGAACTGAGCTTCCTGATCGGCAGGCTCGACCCGAAACATCCGGGAACGGGGGAAGCGATCACTGCGATCCGGGATCTGCTGGCAGCCGTTCCCGAGCACCGGATATTCAACCTCACGCCGGATGACGTCGCACGCGGCAACATCCTCGCCGGTTGTATGGCGCGGATCCTCGGTCACGATCAGGAAACTCGGCGCAAGGTTCAGAGCGATGCGGTGCTCGCGGCGCAGGCTGCGCGGCTGGGCTGCCTGCTGGTGACGCGCAATCTCAGGGATTTCGACCATCTCTCTCAACTCGAACCGCGCCTGCGGGTGGCGTTCTATTGACCCCCGAAGGGGAGCGGAGCGCGGTCGCCTCGACCTCACGACTGGAGGGGAAACCGTGGGGGAGGCGCCGCGCTCCGACCTTGGTTCCGCGCCGGCATGCCGGCGCGGAAAACCGGAATTCAAGTCGCGATGCCCGGCCCGGCCGGGATCGCGTGGTCTCAATCCATCCGCGCGACCTGCACCGCGCCGAGCGCCATGGTGACGGCAGCCTGGGTGGGGTCGATCACGGGAATGCCGAGTTCGTCTTCGAGCGCCTTGCGGTGGCGCGCCATGCCGGCGCAGCCCATGACGAGCGCCTCGGCGCCGTCGAGATCGCGCAATTCGCGCCCGACGGTGATCATCCGCGCCAGCGTACCCTCGCCGGAAGCGGTTTCGGCCACCGACATTTCCAGCGGACGCTCGCCCGCGAGCCGCTCCATCAGCCCCATCTGGCGCAGATAGCGCAGATGCCGGCGGATCGAGCCGGCCTTGATGGCGATCACGCCGAACCGGTCGGCGC
>LFIK01001403.1_pt1 | contig 19139 bp, 22 predicted proteins | sample 643401 | NCBI WGS metagenome assembly LFIK01 (sample SAMN03777447, study PRJNA286221) | soda lake metagenome | biome: soda lake; feature: Kulunda steppe; material: water; isolation source: sample T5-Br brine of Lake Tanatar-5 | place: Russia: Kulunda steppe | collected 2010-07
CACCTGTCAAACATTCATAAATCCGTCTTCGCAGAAATCACTATTATTAAAGGCGTGAGCGCTTCATTCGTAGAAGCGTGGGGGTTCATCCCCTCTTTCTGCAGCTTTTGGCAATCTGCCAACGCTGTCACAATGCTCATACAGCCCAGCATTCTCGCTAACTTTATAACTGGCATTTTCATAAACTTCATAAACTTGAAGTTTTATAAAATCTATAAACTTATTTACTAACAAGTTGTTAGTACCATACTAACAACGGTGACCAGACCGTCCTGTGACATGCTCTTAAGAAAGTTCATGCAACCTCGCATGCAAACACACAAATAATTTAGTTTTCTTTCTGAGACTATGGATATTTTTTGTCTAGCTGGCAGAGTCCAGCAAGCCCAGCAGTCAACCCATCTGGCTTAAGGTCTAAACCCCGGGTTTAGAAATGGGCCATTGTAATCTTAACCTTACGCAACCTCTGGTCATCAAGGACAGGAGTGGGGCAATGACACTTACCCGCCTGATCCCCATTTCCTACGGACCTTTTTCATCTTAAAACAAGTTTTTTCGCTGTCGGAGGGGGCATACAGTGCCTAGGCCATAGGAGGCCCCCTTCTTTGATTAAGGGAGTGTTTCTTACTGCCTATACTCCGCCAACTAACTCAACCAGCCTCCGGGCCAAAAAGCAGCACAAATCTGGCACTACACGAATCTGGCCTGACACCACTAGTTTTTTTTTAATGCAGGGCCCAGAGGCAACATGACTTGAGTTGCTCAGAGCCATAAGGACACACATTAAAATCATAAGATGGACCTGTGCAGACAGAAATAAATCAAGTGTATTGGATAAAAAGAATTGATTTAATTGCGTTGCTGGGACATACGAGCAAAACAATTTGTCACATGTATGTCAGGGCTGCATACCCTTCTTGTATGCCATGCCGGGCCCAAATTCACACCGCGTCTCTCTTCCTACAGAAATGATCAAAACATGGAAAATAACTTGATCTAAATATAACAGGGCTACGTGTTCATATTGGCTGCCATCACTAGCCCAAGCACACATGGCTGACTCTCTTCCTACAAAAAATGACTATCCATGCTATAGTAGTAGGGACAGCCCCAATACATCTGCAAAAATAGGTATCACAGCCAAACTATGCTTAGTCAGTGAGCACGCAATGAGTAGGAAGAGCAACAACGCGCCCGGAGCTCCGCTCCTCCCCTATCTTTTGCCAAGTAATCCCAGAAGTTGATATAGAATGGATGCGGTGCAAATACTATCACTGCCTAGACACACCTGCCTACCCGCCTGCCTGCCTGCAAAAACCAAATTCCTGCTTGCCTCTAGACTACAAACCCAGCGGCAAAAGAAGCTCTCAGCAATTGAATGGGGCGCAAAGGCGCCAGAGAAACAATCACAGCAATCACTAGGGTTGACTTCAGTGTTGGTAAGGGTGCCAAAACAAAGACTGTAAGACGATGCACAAATAGCAGTAAGCATGCCTCAAGATAATGGCACTGTGCAAAAGGTCAACCTGCCCTGCCTGCGGGCTTGTCTAACGGAATCAGCTGTTGAGCCTCTTCATCAGAGCCCCCATCTGCTGCTTCTACTGCTTCTGCTTCAGGAAGCCCAGCTTTATGGGCCGCCATCTCTTGTGCTCTCATACTCTCTTTCTGCCAGTCTATGAGCGCCAGCGTCCCCAGGTTCAAGATGGCTGCATGCAGGGACGGCACGATGCAAGAAGGATGACCAAATCCATGTCCTAAGCAAAACCACAATTCCTTTGTGATTCAGATTTTCAGTTAGAGCTAACGCGATCTTGAATGATCGGACCTGCCAAAGCCTTTGGATCAGTGTTCCAGGGATCAATTGACAATGGCAACCTAACACAGCAAGAGGAAATCTGCAGAAGCCCTACATGGTGCCTTGTGTAAGGGGCATGTGCCCTTGCTTTTAGATGTTTGGCTGGTAGGATGGCATGGCCAAAAAGTTATTCAGACGTCCAATAGGTTAGATCTGTACACTTCTGCATTGAATTTGGAGGCACCAGTATTCCCAAGAGCCCAGCTCGCTGTTTGCAAACCAATTTGCCACTTTGCTAGTTGCGTACAAAACGAGGCCATCTCAAAATCTCAACAATTTCATGAGCTTAAATGAGGACATGGATCTTGCACATGTTTGTGCACTTGGAACAAATGGCAGGTAGATATTCCCATATAAGCAAGTCAGCGGCCGCCACCTAATTCACAGAGAGAATACCACACCTTGAACCCCTTGATAAAACCTTTTTCTGATGATACTAACTTATGAATTATATGCTGTAAGGCAAAAACCAAGTTCAGAGCTGGTTCATTGCCATGGTATACCTGCCCCTGCAAATTTGAGCACGCTGAAAAACATTTATAGGCACAAACACACGTACATGCCCACACATATTTCCATACCTGTCACCGTTGTCCCCGTTGCAATGCCACACCAGAGGCCTATCACACCCCACTTGAGCTTGAAGCAAAGTAGCGCCCCAGTCACCACACCACAGCCCCAGAAGCCACCTACAAGATGTGCATTTGCATGTACGTTGGTGTGTAAACGGGCATGCGTGTTGAAGCATACATGTAGGGGCACACAAGGCATTGGTCTGCAGGAAGAATTGCTGGCAAAGAATAGAGCACATACGCATCCTACTCACCAGAGCCTGTCCTAGGATAATACTCCACGGTAAGGTAAGAGCTGTGAAAGACCTCTTTTCATCCCTTGAACAGCTCTGATTTGATGCTCTTCCTCACGACACAATCACCAACAAAGTTGCCTCACCCTTTATATGTCCATCTCAAGAAATGCACGTACCAAGGTTAAATATCATGAGCAGCGTTTGCTTGCCGCAACCTCGCAGCACGCCTTGCGCTGAGCCCATCAAGCCATCAGACATCTGCAAAATTTAGCAATTTCCCAACATTACTTCAGAAATTCACAGGGTTGGGTCATGCGTCTATTTGCCCAGACCAATGCGCGTATGATACGAACAATTCGCGTATTTAACATCAATGCGTCCGCATTTAGAGGTCATTTTTTAGGGTAGTGGTTAGGGGGGGTAGAGGAGTCCCCAACTGCCCCCCCAGCTACCTATAACCACCCCTATACGTTCTTACATGTACATATATACATATATTCAAAATGCCTAGAGAGAAGGGGAGGGAGTGGAATCATGTCAGGGTCATTGAGCTGAAAGACAAGCGCACCAGCACAAGGTGCAGTGCAAGTACTGCAAGTCTTTGTAAGTGGTCCTTCCCGCATCAGGGAGCACTTCCTGCACATTAATCCAGCTTGTGGGGTCGCAAAGTGCACAGCAGACAAGGCAGTCCTGCAGCCTGTCCTGGATGAGATGAGGGCCATCGATGCTCAGAACAAGGCAGCAGCAGGAGCAGCAGCAGCGCAGCGCCAGCTAGACAGGATTACAGCAGTAAATGTGAGCAGAACTGGAGTAACTTTTCCTTCGTACACAGCGACAGCCGGAACTGCTTGACCACATCGCGCGAATGCAAGCTGGTGTGGCCGTACAGCAACCTGCGCTTGGCTGAGCGCACCCACTCCCTGGAGCATGACCTCAGGCACAAGCATAGGAAGTCTTCAGCGACGATGAGGAGCGCCAGGGCAGTGATGCAGACGACAGAAGCAGCAATGAGGAGTAAATAAGAAATAGACTGCTTAAAACTTCCTTATTTCTCTTATTTTGCTTACGCTACATAAGGTCACCGAAAGGAAATGAGCAGGAACGAAGGAAAGGCCGGCGGGAGGGGGGTCCGCATTTGAACCCGCATTTGAAACCGGGTATTTTCAATTCGCGAATTTTAGCCTTACTTTTCAATTCGTAAAATGCGATAAAATACGCATGACCCAACCCTGGAAATTCAGCTAGGCTCCTGGGAAAGACGGTGCAAGTACCAGCCTACAGGAGGAACGGGGCTGCTAACAGGCTCAAGGCTGGCAATGAAAACCTCAGCTGCTTCAAGAAATGTCAAAAGGGATGAGCATCATCACTTGTGGAGCAGTGCCTTCTTTTGTATGATTTTATGATTTGGAAACCTCGGGTCAACAAAAGAATTCATGTGCATCTTCCCTGTGCACACACATACTGTCCTGAGCAAACACACAACTTCATTCCACACCTGATGAAGTGCTGCAATAGGAGCTATGGAGGCCATGGTAGCAACCACCTCTTCATCATTGCTGAAAGCATAGCCTAGGTGTTTCCGTGACAGCACAATGATCACAGCATTGAATGCCTGCAAAGGTAAAGCAGCCGTTGACCGAGGGTTGAGTGCCTTCAGAGTGTTGCAATACAGAGCATACACTCAGGCAACCTGGGCCTGAATTGGCAATGCTGAGAAGGGAAGCATCAAACAAGCCAGGCCATCTTTTGTTGCAAATAATGTTTGCAAAAGCACAACAAGTTTAAACTGTCCATACGGGCAATACTTGGGCAAATCTATACAATGGGCAATATGTAGGCAAATCTATGCCATGGGCAACACTGAAGAAAGAGTACCCTATGGGCAATACATGGGTAATTTTTCAGATATGCTCCCCCCTCTCCACCTTCAATAGGACCTCTAACCATGGTTGTGCCATCTATGTACCCACCACCAGTGACATAAACAGAACCTTGAAACGATGCAGTGTTTGATAGTGGCTACGTCCTGTTTTTGGAAGAGAAGCTACCAGGCTACCAGGTCAAGACCAAAGATCTAGGTCCATCCCATGGGCAAACTTGAGCCCGTGAATCTGCAAGTTTGAGCGAGCGGCACTGATGAGTCCTATGCAAACCGTACCACAAAAGTGAAGGCAACTCCACAGCACATCCAGCCAAATAAGCGAGCTGCAGATGGTTGGCCCCCACCCAGCAGGTTTCCCACTCTGCACAGATGAGCAGCAATCAACACTGAGATGTTGAGGACACGTTTCCTCAGGTTGGTGGAAGCAAAAAATTGCAACCTTAGCAACCTAGCCAGCCAAGCTACATGCGTGGTTGAGAAAGCAGGCTAAGCACATCTTTTCATTGTCTTTGGTAGGCTGCCACAATGATGTCCATGAGCTAGAAGGAGTTTGATCCGTCTTTACATCATACCATCATATGTGTATGATGGAGGGAGAGTAAGTATCATATAATCCCAAACGCCCACCTTCGTGATACTCATGCAGTAAATTCTGAACACTGGTAAATCCCATTAGTTTAAAGTTGCAACAAATAACCTTCTCAAACATCTGCAAAAACGCTTGAAGCTTACCGGATGCTGCCAGCAATACCAACTGCGAATGGCACAGTAACCTGCAGGTAGTGCAAATAGCAGGGATGATGTACATTTATTTGATGTGCAAAGTTATATGTACTGTTGGCAAAACGCCACCAATTTAGGCACTGTCTACTTGATGCGGAAGAGCTCATCTCATTTCTTACAACAATTCAGTTTTGTTTGGCCCTCCTTTTCACAATGGACTTTGATGTTGCTTGACAGACTTGCCCAGCAAGCCAGTATGTGATCACCCTGACGCGCCTTCTTGTTTCATGTCCAAACATCATTCTTTCACCCATCACTTGTAGGACCAAGCAGATAGCAACCTGTGCAGAATTCCTGGTTTGGGACCCAGCCGCAGGCCACATAGGACATGTTCCAATGTCATGTTGTGTAAGATGGGCAGGGCATGAGTTGTGCTATACAACACATGGCCAGCCAGCAAGCATGTTGAGAGAGTTTAAGGTGCAAAGGTGTAAGAGAAATGTACAAAGAACATCATTTGGTTGCAGATCTCTGCCATCATAAAAAACTCTCCTTGGGAGCCAGCAAGGTCATGCTTAGAGAATGAACACAGATCCAGAACCTTGCTGCCTAGAGCTTCTTTTACAAATGTCTAGCATTCTTCCAGAGGGGGCTATCTGACCATGCCCTGGGATCATGCCAAAACCATGCCCATTTTGGGCCTCAGGTAGCCCTCTCTGGCATTCTTCAGTCCATGAGGTCAATGAATGCCATGCTAAATATCGCGCGCAGCATAGCTTCTTTAATTATGAATGCAGGGCTAAGATACAAGGAGAATTTGCAAAGATCTGGAAATGGAAGGGCACTGGGTGATCACAGGGAGAAGAGGACTTACGTATGACAGCCCGGTGACATTGAGAAACGATGCATGTGCAGAAGTCACCACCGGACTCAATCTGCCGGCCATCGCTGTGGTGATGCCAAAAGAGCTCTGCTCAAAAGACGCCATCAGGCCGCCTGAAGGGGTGGGTGGGGGGACAAAATCAGCAAATCCAAGCTTGCAAACTTCCAGTGCAAGCAAGCGTTTGTTGGGGACTCAATGCAACCTCAGAAAAACTGCCAGCAATCAAAAACATAGGCACTACAAGCATCAACACAGATGCACACACCTGGTAGCCCCAGCTTCAAGTACGTGCCCAGCAATAAAAAATCATAGGCACTACAAGCATCAACACAGACACACACACCTGGTAGCCCCAGCTTCAAGTACGTGCCCAGCAAAGGCGGTTGTACGGATTCAGCCAGGAGCTTCAGCGTGCTTTTTACTGCCCCCGCACCCAGTCCTGCATGCTGCTTGTCTGCGACTCCAAATCTGGAGGCCCTCTCGTAGATCACCTGTTGCTGGTACCCTTGAAGCTGCAAGCGGCCTTTGTGCTCCTCATCATCTGAAAGTGCCTCTGATCTCACGCTCTGATCAAGGCTGTGGCGGTGATCTGGGCTGCGCGTTCCCGTACTTGATGGTGCAGCTGACTTGAGGGGCACTTGACACAAAGATCCATTGGGCGTGGACCTGTGGTGCAGCCCTGGATCAGATGGCATGCCCAAGCCACTGCTGAAACTCATGGCCTGCATGTTGAGGCGATCCTCCAAGCTGAAATCCAATAAGCCATTCCTTGAATAACCTGTTTCTGGCCTCCTGTGCGGCACCAGCTGCATCATCCCTGGCCCTCCCTTTTCCTCTACCCCTCCTCCTTGTTGTCCCTCCTGGCAATTACTGGACTCAAAATCACTGAACACCAAGGCAAGCAAGCCTGTCTGGTAAACGCCCAGCCGCTTGTGCTGCTCGAATGCGCGCACAAGGATGGCCATCAGAGCAAATTGCAGGATGCGCGAAAAGCTGGTGGCATATGGAGCACCCTGCAACCACGCCACCAGCAAGGTAAGTGTGAGGGAATGACGTGCAGCTTCTGGAGCTCAGCTGTCTTGAAGCATTTAAAAATACAGGTCATGGAGGCATTTTTAGGAGAATGCAAGTCACTTTTCGATGGTGACGTCATCAAGGGCGCGTTGTTGTTGTCTGCAGCTCCTTGGGCATGCTTTGGCACAGCACAGTGCAGAATGCCCAGCTCGTACGGAAACCTTCGAAAGCTTCCGTGTACCAGTCATTCATTTGTCCTTTTCAATATGCTCCTTGATGGATTTTCAAATGATCACGAAAATTTCCCTTAGTCAAGCCAAAGTCATAGCAGACTTCCGTATTACTAAAAGTTTGATGGAGAATCTTGGGTACTAAGTCTGCTTGGGTTAATGCCCAGGTCAAACACACCAAGGCATCAGCTGCAGGTTGCCATCCCGCTGCTATGCATGTGCTACTGCTGTAACACACTTCCACCAAAAGGCAGCAGAGAGGACGCAAGGGCATGCTAGTTTGTAAGGCGGAATCTTGTATTCTACAGGGAATCTGAGGCACAATTGATACCATCATTATGTGTTGGCCTGGGCACCTGAATTATTGTTTTGGCCTATATCAACGCAAATTATTACAGATGTCAGGCCACCCTGCCTCATTCGCAAGTTCATCCCCAATATCACAGCATGGTTGAGAAATTTTCCCCTTTCACACACCCTCTTGGGTAGCCCTGCACGGGCAGAAGCCTTGGGCAGAAGAGAGCAGCTCCTAGGCCGTTCCTCTAAAGTTTCATTACCATACATGTGTTGGGGTCGGCGTTGGCCTATAGCGCTATATAGCGCTATAGATTACTAGAAATATAACATGTGTGAAATTGGCCATTTTAAGTGGCTGCCAACTGAATTGGGCCCGCGGGCCCTTTCCATAGTTGTCGGCATGCAATATCAATATAATTATGGTGGATAAAGACCCTGAGCTCGAGTCATGGATGTAGTTGGGGGATGAAGGCAAGCAACCATACAACCAAGGGCGCTGAACTGCTCAAGAAGCTGACGTCTAGTGGACGAAAGAAATGGGAGAGCAGATTCACTGCAGTCATTAAGGAAGAATGTGGGGGATCTGCAAAGAGTACGAGATAAACCTCAGCCCAGCAAACCCGTCGATAACCCTAGTGCGCCACACGTGCCCCTCGGCAGCCTTAGCAGCAGCAAAGAAGAGGCGATCTAGCAATGCAGACCCCAGTGAGCAGCTGCAGCAGGAGAAGTAGTAGTAGGAGGAAGTGGATTGCATTGAACAGCCCCAGATGAAGAAGCACAAGCAGAGCATCCCTGAATATGCAGTGACAGCAGCCCGGCTTAAGCAATTCCACAGATTTTTCGCAATGCACATCATCAAGGCAGATCGCCCCTTTGTGGATGTGGACTGCCCTTGCCTGAAGTGAGTATTCACCTCCAGGTCGAGCTCAAGAAGCGCGACTACGCAGCTGACTCATGATCAGCATAGTTGCAGATCATTGAGCCTGTGAAGCCAGACTATTGTGCACAATTTCTGGTTGTGCAAGGCAGCAAAGCAATTTCCATTGCTCTCTGTGGCAGCAAACAAGCTCCTTTCAGCACATGCAACGTCAGCTGCAGCGGAGCGGAACTGGTCAGCTTGGGGGCACATCTACACACCACTCCGCAGCAGCCTCAGCATCAAGACAGCTGAGAAGATGGTTTATGTCAAGGTAAACATGCCTGCAGCTTGGTACTGCCAGGAACAGTTAAGCTGACTCAGTGTTTCTTTTTGACATGTAACATGTCGCCTAGGTAGATCAGATCTGACATGGCAAGGCCCCCATACTGACATTTTTAGTCATCATACATTTTTGGGATGCTATAGCATGTCCCTTGAAAGAAATGATTGTGATATAAGCCAGCAAGAGCGAAGCAAAATGCACCGTGAGTGCATAGTAAGAGATGGCTTAGTCAGATAGGCATGGTCAAATATAGCGTTATATCTTGGCCAATCAGAGCACAACTCAATTGTTTTTTCTTATCATTTTTTGCAAAAGAGAGTTTTAAAGGGTTTCCTATCATCCTTCAAAATTTGATGACAAAATTTCAGTTGCATGTGGGCGTTCTGGCACATATAGCGTCTGCTAAATAGCGCTATATAGCGATGTTTTTCCATATAGCGCTATACGCCGACCCTTATACATGTGTGCTGTAAAGCCATCCTTTGTGGAAAGGGTATGCGGCATTTATTGTGTGTGACAACATATCGCCAAAAAAGGCAGGCCAGAGGGAAGGATGGCGTTGGGTAAGCAGTTGTGATGCCCCCCTTTATTTCTGTTTCTATCACAAGAGCAGGCTTTTGAAGGAAGCCAAGGCCATCTTTGGGAGCCAAGTCGAGTTTCAAGGGAAGCCAGGACAGAACATCCCTTGATTCTAATACTAGAGTAGCAGCAGAACAAACCTTGAATCCCAGCAAACCAATGAAGATGAAGTTGAGGCCAATGTTCGCAAAGAAGGTGACGAGGGTTGCAATGGCTGGGGCAATAACACAATTCTGGACTTGCAGGTATTTCATCAGCACCGTGCTCATCATCTGCGAGCACATCAAGGGATGTCCAGGCGTAGTGCATTTTGAGGTAAAATCAGCACATTTACATTGACATACACAACCTCAAAAGTTGAGGTCCTCTGTGCGCTCCCCTTCGCGGGTTCATTGAAGAGAAGATACCAGCCAGGCAGGCAACCAGTCAAGATGCAGACACCATGATGAGTGATGCAGACGCCATGGCGAGTGATGCAGACACCAAAATGTGTTATGCAACTGGCACCTACCATTGCAGGGACGCCAGGTATGAGGCCTACACAAAAGTCAGACATAAGATCGGAAATGGATGCATCTTGGCGCAGGAGTGTGGATGCGACTGGGCGAGCGAATCCGAGGCCCACCTGAGATCAAGACGTTTAAAAGAGCTTGGTCCAGACCTTAACAAGCCCTTCTGTAAGCTGAACATTTCTTGGTGAAGCTACTGTTCAAAACTCTGTGCAAATGATACTCTCTCTAAGCGCAGTGTGGAACATGCTGAACAGCTTAAGCCACAAGTGGCAGCGTTTGATGGGGTCGGTCGAAGCTCATGAGGAGAAGCGCAAGGGAAGAATGAGGGCCTTGAAGATGCTTATCACAGGCAGCAGATCCCTGACCAAGTGCTTTTTGCTGCTCAGTCGCCGTCCAAGTCAAATACTCATATCACAGGGTTCAGTTCCCGGCCCTTCTGAGCCATGTGTCATTGCACATCTTAAGGAGCGGACAGATGCATGATGCACACCTCGGGAATTGGTGTCGTATGATGGTGCTGTATGATAGTCTACATATAGTTTGTGCAGCAAGCAAGCCATCTCTAACCTTCAGATGGATGCAAGGGATTACATGGCCTACAGATTTAATTTGCTGCTATTCCTTGATCACCTTGCCAGTGGTACCCTGGGCACACAAGTGCATGTCTTTTCAGAGGAAGCCATTGAATGAGCACACACCCTTCATGCACACAATTCATTACACATTTACTTTTATGTGTGAGCAGCAAAAAGGGAGCTGCTCCCCCCCAGACGTTCTGACATGAAAGTGGAGCAAGCTGGGGCTGGATGATCGAAAACCTTGGTGGAAGACATGTTCACAGCTTCAAACATGTCACCCACCATGGCTGGTATTGAAAGCACTATGTCACCCACCATGGCTGGTATTGAAAGCACTATGAGGACCTATTGAAAGCACTATGTCACCCACCATGGCTGGTATTGAAAGCACTATGAGGACCTATTGAAAGCACTATGTCACCCACCATGGCCGGTATTGAAAGCACTATGAGGACGACTGCACTTGTGAAGCACCACGTAACCAGGGAAGTACCCGGGAGCTGCATGTGTAGATTGTCGAGAACAGGAGTCTGGTGGAGCTGTGCACGCAGTGTATGCATGTGTTCCTTTACAAAAGAGAACAGCCTACCATTTGAGACAGCTCTTTTTACACGCAATTCACGATGCCTGGTCAATGAGTATCAAAAGCTGCGCTCTAACCTCTCATTACCGAGCTACTAAAAAACAGCGAACATCAGCAAATATATGGAGCCAAGCTCTATTCATCTCTGGGTTTGGCTGCCCAACTAGCTTGATCTACCTGCCTGGCTCCACGAAAGTGTCATACCAAATCAGCTGTATCTTCTTGAGAAGCCTGAGCTCAGGCGTACCTTTGTAACCCCTCAGTCGCAAGCCTCTGATTTAGACACAAGGGTGCCCCAAACCCCCAAAGGCTTGTTCAGCCTTCACAGAGCCCCACTGCATTCAATTCCTCAGCTTCAAATCAAGCCTGCCTTTGGATTGGCTTTTGCCTTTGAACCAACTTCAAATTTAGCCTGCTTTTGAACCGAATGAGGCAGCTTAAACAAGAATCAAAAGATTGCAGTGCTCCTCCCTCCCTTCTTACCATTCAAGATGCTTGCAAGTGAGTGTTTGCAGGCGTATGAGACAAGCAAATGTGCTCTTTTTCTGCCGTGTTTTCACTGAGGCTGTGTTAAGGGCACCGTGCACTCACTCCTTTCTTCTGTGATGAAAGGCCGTGTGCTTGTGCTCCCAGGGTATCCAGCGCAGTTGCCGTGCCAAATAAGAAGAACTGCAGAAACGAGGCGTACTGAAGCATACAGGCAAGGACGGAAGGCATCACTCATCCTTGCCAGGTCAAGAATGGAACCACTGGCACATGATCAGGCTACCCATGTAGGACAGGGTTGAGCATAGGTTGCAATCGGGAAGACAAGCCACGTGAGCAGCAGAGGAAAGTACGGCTACGTTGCCAAGGAGCTTCCACCCCATCAGGCAACACCAGCATAAAGGGCGCCTTCCCTGTTGATGGGACATGCAGGTGGTGCAGGCCAGCTCTTTACGTTGTAGCCTAAATAGCAATTATTTGGCATTCCTCTTCCTTCTCTGTCCTAGGGCATCAGTGCTTTGCATCCTCTGCGGGCAAACCTGTGCCACATGCATCAATTATCAGAGTGGGCGTGAACTGATAACCCCCAACTAAGACCTTCAAAAGACGTTTGCACCTACCATGTTCCCCAGGGACGCTGCGGCCATCTCTGCTGTTCCAATGTGTCCCTATGCACAAGAATCAAAGTGAGCTTGTGCAATGATGAATGCATACTTGCTCAAGAAGGCCAGTGTCCCCTGTTTTATGTTGCAACAATTGCCAAAGATAGAAAAATCCTTATTTCCTATGGATCTTCATTTGCCTTGGAAGATGTTACAGCCACTCATTGCTCAATTCCCCTGTCATTGCAGACACAAAAGATATCCCTGAGAGACGCAGAGAGCAATGTTGCAATCAAAAGGCATGTTGGCTGATCCTTTTGAGAGGCTTGATAGCATAAGCTTTCCAGCCAGATCTAACGAATTATTTGTCTCAATTCATGAACAATTCTTGGCATCTTCGATGGCCTACATGCTTGAAATGAAAGAGGTAAGATACAGCAAACTCCATAAACTTGCAAGGGAACCCTTATCAGCTCCTCTTCCGTCGACCTTATTTTGTCCTGGCACCGCAACATTCACACAAATCACACAGCCCACAAGTTCTGACACGAGACGGAGAGTTCAAGGTCCTCTAAGCACTTGACCTTGGAATGAAGAGGATTTTGAACCTTATCACCTATGTGCATGATTATCCTCAGATCTATTAGGCACACACCACACTTTCCCTTCAATTCCATGTTTCACAGATCATGTTGGCGCATGAATATGGACGTATGGCACACTTACTAGAAATATTTGGTCAGTGAAGGTCATGGCCTGCGGTGAAAAACCATTCCACAGGATAAATGAGGCTAACATCGTTGAAAACTAGGATATATAAGAGGAAGGCCCCAGACTGTGCTTGCTTTGTCCAAAATGCATGGAAATAAAAAACGTCTGGGTAACCTAAGTGCACTCCCCCAGAGCCAAACTTTGGACGCATGAAACACAAAGCCTGCTTAGCAGTCTTGCAAACAGAATGGAAAGTCTGTCTTTGTCCAGTCTTTGGTTCATTGTCATACAACTAACAAAGCAGCACATGACTAAGATTGCAACCTGTGTTCTATTGCATTGGTACTATTGCTGTTGATTTAAATTGAAGTACCTAATCCTCAAAAGAGGGCGAGGGCAGTTTGTTGACCTCGATCAACATGCTCACTCCAACTTGCTGCAGGGATGCTCCATGTCAGCTACACATATAAATAGAAACACGCACACTCGCACTTGCTTGCTCTCTTGCGCGCACAAGCTCACACATGCGCACACAAGCGCACGCACACACATGCACGCACGCTTGCGCGCACGCGCACACATACACACGTGCGCGCACACACATACACGCACAGACATGAGCATGACCCAACACATGAACACATACGCGCACACGCGCACGCACGCACGTGCGCATATATATATATACAACACACATAGACACACCTGCTGTGACGCTGTCATGAGGACTGACGGGATTGCAAGCTTCAGCAAGTAGACTCTTTCCCTCTGCCATAATGTTCTGCTATCGTAATGCTCCTGCTCCATACTGACCTATGCTGATGACCTATTCTAGTGACCGATCTCCCTATATTCTGGTGGCTAGCATCATTCCATAATTTTAAACTGATGAGTGTAGAGAGAAGAATGCCGCCCAAATAATTTGCGTGATCCTGTTCAACATTGAATAGGATCAATGAAAGCAACACCGATTTGAGAGACGTTTTATGGCAGTATATCTTGTCGTTAAAAAGAAGTTTCATGCTGATGCTGATTCACATATCTTTGCATTACCTATTCCATCTTGTGGTTTGATCCTGTGGTTCTAAACGCATGCTGCTAGTTTTGAGGTGGATAAATGTTCCTCAACCGAAATGTAGCGCTGCCCGTTCCTTCGGAGGGCGAACGACAATCCCCAATCCCCAAGGAGACCAAACAACAATCCCCTCGTTCAGCAGGGCTACAGGGCTAACCCTGCCCTGTAGCCAGACCTCACCTCATGTGACGACATTGACCCTAAGAAACTTTTCACACAGAAATTGGAGGAGATGGTGCTCTGGGTGGACAACTGAACAGTGATTCTATGATCTATGGGTAACAGATCGGATGTTACATACCATTGAACTACGCATCGGTGTTGGGGAGTGCCTCCTACTTGGATCGATCGTACACAAACAATAAATGTTGCGCAATCAATCAAATTTTCTATTGATCTTTAACAACTTGGGGTCAACAACAAGCAGCAGGTGCCGGTGGCTCTCACTATGAACAAACTTAGGCAATTAGCCTTCAGCATTTGCATCCCACCATGCAGGACCTTTCCGCATCTATCAATCTGTGAGGCCTAGGCCATTTCAAGAGCACATCAGAGAAGCACAGCTCAATCACAGGGCCCAGGTGGGGTAGAGCTGTGAGACTATTTCAATGCACACTTGTGAAGCACAGCAATCAGTCACAGAGCCCGGACGGGCTACAGACAGTTTAATGCAATTTGAACAAGTCAGTCCTGAGTGCCTCAAGGGAGCTCCCTTGAAGCAGGAATCACTTCCATAAACAGCACATACATGCATCAAGCAGTCATGGCATTCTCCACGCAAGAAGGGACTGGAATACAAGCTATTTGCCGATTTTTTTTGCAATTGAGGCTTTTGCTCACATACGAGCCTCTCCAGATAGCACAGCACATTGCAGACGAGTGTACACATGAAGAGTGCATAAGGGCATGTACATGTTCAAGTCAGGGCGCGGAGCAGAAGCCATTGACAGGGTTGTAGGCGAGCGCATCACATGCATTTGCAACTGCAATTGATTGGCCAAGGCACGCCATTCACTTGTGCTGGCACACAAAGCATTCATGTGCTGACCAATCTATCTAATTATACAGGGTGCTTTTAATGTCAAGCAAATACATTTTGCTGCTTGGATAGAAAACAGCGAGCCTGGTCACCTCAATACCAGTTGCATGATACCATGGGCATCTTACTGACACCTTAAACATAAGTCATGAGGTCCACTGATGCTTTACAGATGGGCCTGCCTGCCCACAGGCCAACTGGAAGCCCTAGCCTGAGCTGTCTTCGAAGACGAATTCGTAGCCTTGGGGGCGACCTCTTAGCTAGTTGGCTTTTCTGGCAGTTCTCCTCTTCTGGCGTTTTTCAGCTCTTCTGCCTTGCCTGCCTTAAGGACATTGCTGTGTAACAAAGAAACAAACTACAGATCAAGCACAGGTTAAAGCCTGAACCAGCGGCACTACGTCAGTGCACAGCTGCAGCCTATCACATGCCCCAGCTGTAGGCCTTTGCACGGAACACCAACCCATCTCACTTGGATGCTCGCGCCTCATCATCCTTCTTCCGCACTATCTCTTTTGCAGACAGCCCCTCAGCGGTGACCACATTATTGACTGCAGCCCCGGGCACGCCTGCATACAATAAAAACCAAGCAAATACTTACGCTTTGAGAGGGCGGCCACCACGCAGTCGCTCACTTAAGCATGCTTGTCCAACATCCGATGCACACCAGCGTTTTCAAATTTTACTGCTCACACCTCATACTTGAGTGGACATGGGACAGCACAAAGGGGACACCTAGGACCACAAGACATGTACAGGCCCCGTGCCAGTAAGAGGGCCTGCCCCTGCAAACATCCTTGAAAAGCGGCCTCATGCATTCTCGCAACCAGATCAGGCTGCTGCGCCTGTAGAAAAGCCCTTGGGCATATGGCCATGGGTGTGCTCCTGGGATCAAACGGCAGCCCTTACCTGGCGCACTCTATTGTGCCCATGCATGCACACATGGATTACCTGACATCCATGCTGTGGCAGATGCGCATCAGCACGGCACATCTGCACCCACACTCGAAAGCGCTTGTGTGGTGCATGGTGCATACATGGCTCTGCTAGCTGCTGTGGATATGCAAGCGTGAGCAACTTTGGGCTTGGCAGAGGGAGCCAAGGAGCAGCTTGGCACAGCGGCTGCCCGTTCATTCTGCCTCAATTCTGTGCAGGCCAGATAACAGGCAGCATGCAACCAAAAGGAAAGCCAGCGGTCACAAAGATGCACCCACCTTGGTCTTTCTGTCGGATGATGGATTTGAAGGTTGTGAGAAGCCCCATTAAGCCTCGGTGAGCTGATGGCTGCACCCCCTGCAGCCGCGGCTGCTGCGCCTCCAGCCCCTGCTGCTGTGCCGCTTTCACCTGCAGCTGCTCTTCCATCTCCATCTCTGCAGCTGGGGCGGCAGGCAAAGGCAGCGCAGGAGGCTGCTTGATAGCAGGTGAGGCGAGAGCAGGCTGGCCTGACCTTGCCCGCGGCGCCATTACAATGCCCAGGCCGCTGGCGATTGAGCTCTTGATGTCTTCCATGGCAGCCTCCAGACTCCCAACCTGCAGTTTGTGGAGGTGTGGTTAGGATGTGCATGTATAGGGTGCAGTCTGGCGGGCATTGTCACAGCCATCACAACCTTCATCACCTTCACCGCCATCATAGCAGCGTCAGCATCCGCAGCCTTCTCAGCAGCAAGAGGGCCCCCTGAGGGTTCCCTAAAGTGAATAATTCCCAAGTGTCAAGCCCGACCCCCAACTCAATTCTGATCCACCCCTTTGCACATGAGAGCTAAACGACCAGGCACGCAGCATGCATTTGGAGGCTCTACAAACCTCGTAAAGCTGGCAGTCAGGCTCAACCCTCACCTCATCCTGCAAGCTGCGCACCACCATTTCCCGGGCTGCCAGCTGTGCGCGTAGGCCCTGCATGCAATGGAGGGAAGGCAGGGGCTGTGAAGTGTTGGCTTCAGACTGGTATTGCGTCTGATTAATAGCTTAATTAGATGCAATTAATGAGGGCCAGGCAAAACCCCTGAGCCCTCAACCCCTGAACCTTTGCTGGAAGTCAGCCAGCAAGCCAAAGCTGCTCCTCTACACAACTTGCAGAGCAAGAGCACATCCCCCACAGGTCATCCCAGGCAAGAGGGGCTTTTTGCGTCTTCCTTTAAGAGGACGCCCACAGAGAGTGCCTCCAGAGGTTGCCCTGTGCTGGTCGTGCATGCCTCCGAAGGGCTGCAATGGCCCTTGAGCAAAGGCTGAGGCGCCCCACAGGGCTGGCTGCCAAACAAGAGGCAGGAGCAAATAGAAACAAGGGCTGTTGCTGCGCAACACGCTCCACCACACCTGAAGCTCTGCCACCTCTGCCCGGCTTTCAGCCAGCTCTACCCGTAGCAGTGCCGCCTCCTTTAACCCCGACTCCAGCTTCAGCTTCATGTGTGCTATCTGCAGTGTGTGTGTGTGTGTGCGTGCGTGTGTGTGTGTGCACTATGGAATGGTATAATTCGACAACTGCGATCCTGCAACTGTGCTTCCATGTGTACCCATGTGCATGTATGGACGTTTGTGTGGGTGTGGGTATGGGTGTGGGTGCACATTGTTGTTGTTGGTCGGCTGCAAAACTTTATGCTAGCTCCTCTATGCCCCGCAGCCTCACATGCCCTCTTGCCTCCTTTTATGTGCGGCTGTGCGTATATTGCTGTGACAGAGCTTAATTGATCCCTGTCCTCCAAACACATCTTCATTTGGAGAGTTGCTCTTAAACAGCCTGCCATGATATTAAAAACACTTTCGTCATTTCATTGCAATATTGCGATGCCAGCCACGAACAAGATCCCATACCTGCTCATGCTGATCCTGCAGTTGAGTGTTCAGGAGTCCAATCTCTTCACTTTTGCGAGCAGAGGCCTGCAAAAGCCAACACGTGGAGATGATTATGGTTCTGGCAATCATAGCAGGCACTACGTAGTGACCATGAGACAATGCTGCACAGTAAGGCTGAACCACAGTCTTTGGCACAGCTGCACCAGCGCCTCAACATTGGATTGGAGGGCATCCACAGAGACATGCAAAACCCTGCAAGAGCCACGCCAAAGCAATAGTGGCCCTATATTTTCAGCACCATTTTTAAGGATGGGAAGAGAGTGGAAAGCTCCGTCTGTTGTAGGCTGGAGGGAGAGCGGAAGGCCCAACCATCATAGACTGGGGTGAAAGTGGGAAACCCCAACCATCATAGACTGGGGGGAGAGTGGAAACCCACAACCATCGCAGACTGGGGGAAGAATTGAGAACATGGCTGTTTGCGGGGATGGCAGCCAGCATGAACTGGGTGACAGTAGCAGCGGGAAAGCACAGCAGCAACTGGGATACCAAGGGCCAAGGCTCTGCGAAATACTGTGGCATCTGCTGGTGGGCATCCAGCACACGCTGACTTGCAGAGAATGACTCCATCCCATGCTTTTGCAGGTAAAAGGCCGGCTTTTCGAGACATCCAGCCTGCTCAAATGATGCGGTATCCTGCTACGCACCTTTTCAATTTCTGACGCCTTGGCCTTGACCGAGTGCAGCAGGTCCAGCTCAGATCCACTGAGCACCGGGGCTTCCTCTGCGCTACGCCCTGCCTTGTCCTCCTGCGAGGCGGAATAAATAGTGACTAGCCGTGCCTGAAAGATAAGGACAGCTGCACCGGAGCCTCTCAGGCCTGTAACCTGAGCTTTGACCTGTACGGGGATAAAACGCCCCCTGTTAGGCCAACCACACAAGCAAGCTTTACACCATATGGGGCTGCGTGTGCCACAGCGCGGAACGGCTGTCCTGAGGGCCGGCTCCTCACTGCAATGCGCGGCGTAGGACATGCTCAGCGCACCTTGGGCGGGCCAGAGTGCAGGGGGGTGTCAGCAGGCCGGCCGGCCGGCCGGCCATCAGGCTGCACGAACCTGCTCATGTCCCTCATCAGGATCCATGCTTGGGAAGCTGTGCTACCTCGTTTCATTGGCTTTTGACCAAAAGTCAGAGGGTTTGTGTGATTCTGACCCTGGGCGGAAGCCAGGGGGCTTTTGGGTGACCCTGGGTCAGAGTCATCACACCCTTCACTTTGATGCCCCCCCCCCCCCCCCC
>LFIK01001404.1_pt1 | contig 19135 bp, 17 predicted proteins | sample 643401 | NCBI WGS metagenome assembly LFIK01 (sample SAMN03777447, study PRJNA286221) | soda lake metagenome | biome: soda lake; feature: Kulunda steppe; material: water; isolation source: sample T5-Br brine of Lake Tanatar-5 | place: Russia: Kulunda steppe | collected 2010-07
AAAAAACGGTCGTTAGAATCGCGCCAAACTATAAACGCACAAGATAGTATTTTGAGGAGTAGGCACATGTCGAAACAGATTGATCTCAACGAAAAGAAGATAGAGTCTGGCAGTTTTTCTGAGTCTGGTTTCGCCCGTGGCTCGGTAGAAAATAACACTGAATCTGCGGTTTCCCGTCGTGATTTCATGCGCATCGGCGCTACGTATGGGATTACCGCAACAATCCTTGCTGCGGGAACACTCGGCGCCACATATTCGCCAAATGCGCTTGCGCAGGCTGCAAGCCGCTTCTCGCGGGAGCGTGCACGCAACCGACCCAAACATACATTCCGCCTCGGCACCGTTTATGCAGCTTCTCAGCATGATATTCAACGTGCAGGCGTCTGGGATTTTGTCACCGATCTCGAAAACCGTACTGACGGCGAAATTCGTGTTGACATCGTTGATTCAGGTTCGTTGTGTGCAGAAACCGTGTGTGCTCAGCGCGCGCAACAAGCTGTGGTTGATATTTTCTCGAGCTCGACGCAAAACGCAGCCAGTGCCATGCCCTGGCTGAATGCGCTCGATTTTCCTTTCATGTTCCAGTCTTCCGGGCAGATTTACGATTTCCTTTTCAATCCTGAGTCGGAGCGCTTGTTCCGCAAGGCCTATCGTGAGCGTCACGGCATGGAGATGCTGTTCTCCACCGCCGAGTTGCGAGGTGTCTACATGGGCCGCAACTTCAGGGACAGGGAACCGGTGACGACGGTTGCTCAACTTGAAGGGACTCGCATTCGCGCCACGCCCACGCAGTTCGGACAGGAAGCGTTGAAGTTGCTGGGAATGAATCCGGTTCCGGTCGCCTGGACCGAGACGCTTGATGCCATGCGCTCCGGGTTGGTTGATGGCATGGAAACCTGGGCAGGTGCTGCAGCGGCGTTCAACATGGCGCCGGTGATCACCAAGCTGGTCAAGCTCAACTTCATTCCGGGTACTCAGCATGTCGCGATCCGTTCGCAGGCGCTTGAGTCAATGGAAGACAGTCTTCAAGAAGCAGTGCTCGAGTCGGCCTACCATACTCAGGCGACCGTGATGTACAACCTGGAGGCCGCCCGCTACGCGTTGATCGGCGATATGGACAACCCGGCTCCGGGCACGATCTATGAGCGCTCCGGCACCGAGATCAACACCTTGTCAACCGAAGCGCTGGCTGAAGCAGAGCAGATTGCTCACCCCTCCAACGCTGCTTACAACGAACTGCACGATATGCTCAATGACGTTGCCGGCTTCGATGTTTACGATCAAATGCTGCCGGTTGCTCGACGTTTCCCGCATGATCAGCCTGCGATCAATGTCGTTCCACGCCGCTGGTGGAAGTCCGCCTGATTGGTTGATTCAGTTACGGGCTGGAAAGGCTGGTCTTTCCAGCCCTGTTTTCAAAACAGGTGTTCAACGGGCTGTCCAGCAGGATGACTCCATGACTGCAAACCCGATTCGTACCACCTTGAAGCTGGTGGACGATAATCTTGAAAAAGTCATTGTTCTGGTCGCTTATACGGCATGCGCTGGAATAATTGCCATTGAGGTTTTTCGACGTTTCTTTTTCGGGGAGCAGGTTCCCTGGAGTACGACGATTCCTGCCTATATGTTTTTATGGCTTACATGGCCGGGTGCTGCGTATGGTGTTAAAATCCGTGCGCATCTTGCCTTTACTGAGTTAAGGAAAAGGTTTCCAAAGTGGGCTCAATATGTGACATTGCAAATTGATTATTTGCTTTTCATTGGGTTCGGTGTTGTTGCTGTCTACTATTCGTATGATTTTTTGAATGTTCAGATGTTTCATGGGTCAGTCGTTCCCGGCACGCTGACGTTGCCGGCATGGTGGTTTTATCTGGCAACGCCAGTCGGTTGGCTGCTTGTCATCTTCCGCGTGTTGCAAAATGCACTGGAAGATTATCGCGCAATTCGTGATGGGCAACCGTTAAATCTGGGCGGCGGCATTGCCGCAATAAAATAACAGAGCGCTGGAGAACGAAATGGCGGACGGAACACTCATCTCACTCGTCACAATTCTAGTGGTGCTTTTGTTTGTGCTTGGTACGCCGGTCCTGCTGGTCATGGGTTCCTGGGTGCTTGCAGTGCACCTGATCATTGGTTTCCCGTTGCAGAACATTGGCGCAAGCCTGTTCGAAAGCCTGAACAGTTTTGGTCTGCTGGCCGCTCCCTTGTTCATTCTGACTGGCGACCTGATCGCTGGTGGCGGGATTGCCCGGCGAATGACGAATTTTTCTCTGGCATTGCTCGGATGGATACGGGGTGGGCTGGGGATGGCTGCAGTGCTCACTTGCGGAATGTTTGCTGCCATCAGTGGATCGAACTCTGCAACTACAGCGACTGTTGGATCAATCATTTACCCCCATATGCGCGAGCAGAAATTCAGTGAAAGCTTCTCTGCTTCAACCGCTGCAGCGGGTGGTGTCGTTGGTATCATCATCCCACCCAGTATCTTGTTCGTGATTTATGGCTATCTGACCAGCACGCCAGTTGCCGAGCTTTTTCTCGCAGGTATCATTCCTGGTGTCTTGATGACGCTGTCGATGGTTATTGCATGTTATATTGTTTCCAAAAAACGCAATTACGGTACGTTGATCCCGTTTGACTTCAAGACAGTCGGCAAGAGAACCCCCGGCGTCAGTATTGCACTGTTTGCGGCTGTCATTGTCTTGTGGGGAATTTATTCAGGTGCATTCTCTCCCACCGAAGCCGCTGCGATAACAGTTGTTTATTGCTTGTTGGCTGGCTTGCTTTTAACGCGAGAGCTGAAGGTCAGGGATTTGCCACAGGTTATTTTTCGAAGCGGGATGATCGTCGGCATCATCATGCCGCTGGTGGCGATGAGTCTGATGATGCAACAGATGTTTGCAGTGCTGGGAGTCGGCATGTTCATCGCCGATTCGATATCCGCGCTGGGTGGATACTATGCCGTGCTTGCCGCGTGCATGGTGATCGTGTTGATCAGCGGAACAATTCTCGAGTCGGTACCAAATACCGTGATCATGGCGCCGATTTTGACGCCTGTCGCGTTGATGGCGGGGCTGGATCCGTTTCACTTCGCAGTGATCTTCATGGTTGGCGGTGCCATCGGTTTCATTACGCCTCCGTTCGGCCTTAACCTGTACGTTGCGTCCGGGGTGACGGGTGTGAACTACCTGAGTATCGCCAGAGGTGTTGTTCCATATCTGTTTGCGTTGCTGGTTGTCTGGGTGTTTGTAGCGCTGGTGCCGTTTTTTTCGGTGTATATGACGCAGTTTGCTGCTCGGTGATCTGCCATTTTTGTTCGCTCCGGGAGCTGATCGCTTCTGGTTGTTTGTGGCCCGCGACCTTCACTGTCGCATCCTGTCTGATGGAGGTTTGACTGCAATGCAACCCAGTGTTGATGAGCTGGATCGGCTTTGTCAGCTGTTTCGCGATTCCGATTTTGACGAGCTGGTTCTCCAGACCGAGGCGTTTCACATCGAACTTCGGCGAGCTGGTATGACACCGACGTCTTCGATGGCACAAGCGGCCTCTGAACAGTCTGTCCCTGTCTCCGATCCGCCTTCCTCGCTCATCAAGCCTGATGTTGTACCCGACGAGGTCGTGCCAGCTGTTCAATCATCGACTGGACTCCTCTCGGGCAGTGGCGATGCGATCCGTGCCGGTGTCGGTGGTGTCTTCTACCGTGCGGCGTCACCGACCAGTGATGCATTCGTCGAGGTTGGTAGCACGGTCAAGGCGGGAGACACCCTGGGGCTGATCGAGGTCATGAAACTGTTCACATCGGTGATCGCTGACAACGATGGCGTCGTCGAAGCGGTATTGGTCGAGAATGGTACGGCTGTCCAGGAAGGCGATGCGTTGTTTCGTCTTCGCTCGGACAGTTAATGCCAGGGTGAAAGGATGATTGCATGAACGCGATGCCTTTGATTGACACGACGTTGCGCGATGGTCAGCAGTGCCTCTGGGCGACGCGCATGCCGACCTCAACCATGTTGCCGATCGCCGAACGGCTGGATGCTGCCGGGTTTGCATCGATCGAAATGATTGGTGCCGTGCAGTTTGACGCCGCCGTGCGCTATTTGCACGAAGATCCCTGGGAACGTGTGAGACAGTTGTCGGCGCGGATCACCCGCACACCTATGCAGGGCGTGATTCGCAGCTGCTGCGTGTTGGGCTTCGAACCGCAGCCTGCTGATCTCAATGCGCTCTGGATAGAGCGACTGGTTGCCAATGGTTGTCGTCGATTCGTTCTCTTCGATGGTCTGCACGACATCGACAATCTGGTGCCATCACTGCACAAGGCCAAAGAGCTCGGTGCATGGACCATTGGCTGGCTGACCTTCAGTGACAGTCCGGTGCATACCGATGCGCTGTATGCCGCAAAAGCGCAAGAGTTCATCGATAAAGGCCCGGTGGACGCGTTGATGATCGAAGATGCCAGCGGCGTGCTCACACCGGAGCGAGTGCGTACGCTGATTCCCGCCTTGCGTGCCGTGATTGGCGACATGCAATTGGGGCTACACAGTCATGCGCTGGTGGGGTTGCCGTCTCGAAGCTATCTGGCCGCAGCCGAACTTGGCATTGATGAGCTCTATACCTGTATCCCACCGGTCGCCGATGGCAATGCGCCGCCGTCGGTCGTCACCACGGCTGCTAATTTACGCTACCTTGGCTATGAGCCGGGTATCGATGATGCGGCGGTTGCCGAGATCCAGGTGCATCTTGAACACGAGGCCCGACGGTTGGGGTATGCCTTTGGTGCACCACGCGATTTCGATGCAGCCAGTGTTGGTCACCAGGTTCCGGGTGGTGTGATGAGCAATCTGATTGCCCAGCTCGAGTTGGCCGGGCTGGAGAGTCAGCTACCTGAAGTTCTCGAAGAGTGCACACGGGTACGAGCTGATCTCGGTTGGCCGATACAGGTGACACCGTTTGCACAGTTCATTGGCGTTCAAGCGACGTTGAACATCATCCAGGGAGAGCGCTACAAGACAGTTCCTGATGAAGTCAAGAAGTATGCACTCGGCTATTATGGCGCGCTGCTGTCGCCGGTTGATCCTGATGTCCTCGATCGAATCGTTCAGAACGGTTCCAGCTACATCTCTCAGACTGTTCCAGCACGCGAGCCAGTGTTGCCGGGTTTGCGCAAGCGCTACCCCAATTTGTCCGATGAGCAGCGGATGTTGCGTTATTTCTTCGATCGGTCACTAGTCGACACGATGGATGCCGCCATGAAGAAACGTGGTTTTGGCGTCGCGGAACAGCCATGGATGACGCTGGTTCGGGAAGCCTGCAAGCAAAAGGGAGCGGCCAGGCTGGTTGTGACTGGCCCAGGATTCGACTTGCGCCTGACTGGTCGGCGCTGAATGAACTGTTGCGATGGTTCGACGCTGCTCCAGGCGCAGTGTCGGACCATCGCTTGCGTGCTAGCAGTCAGTTTCCCGCCCGGGAGTCAGGTCGTCGAGAATGGTATCCCAGATGTAACGACCGGCAGGCCGTTCCTGCTCCTCACCGACATGCGCAACCAGCCCTGCTGCTCTTGAAACGACAGCAAATCCTCGCATCAATCGAACCGGAATCTGCGCTTCTCCAAGCAGTGCTGCAACAGCACCTGTGGCATTCACTGGAAGATATCTTTTCGATGTGTCATTCGCCGCATCCGCGAGACAGCGCAGCGCATGGAGATGGTGTCCCGGCATCTGCAACTGACCAGCCAGGCTGATCAGTCGCTGTGCACGAGGGTCTTCGGGTGCGTGCAGATGATGACCCAGCCCAGGCACGCGTTGGCTCCCGGCATGCAATCTCGCAACAATCCGTTCCGCGACTTTGATTTGCTCTTGCTTCGGGGCAGTCGAGATCTCCTCCAGCAGCAGAGCGCAGTTCTCGACGGTGCCGACAAATTGGCTGCCGACTGCCAGCAAGCCGGCGGCAACGGCACTCTGCATCGCTTCGGGCGCACTCATGTAAACCAGACGAGTGGCGATGGCGCCCGGCGACAGTCCATGTTCCATCAAGACAATCATGACGGCATGGAGCACCTGCCCCTGCGCATCGGTGACTCGTCGACCGAGGATGTGTTCCGCCATGATCTGGACAAAATCGAGCCGCCCATCGAGCAGAGTATCGACGAGATCGTGCTCACGGTAGTGCACCGAGTCGGCGTTGAAACTGCAAAGTCGCGAGACCGGTTTGTTGTTATCGCTCATCGTCCGAGTTCCTGATTGCCGGGATCATCATTGATGAGAATCTGTTTTTGCAGCTTGCCATAGGCATTGCGCGGCAAGCTGTCCCGTACCACGATCTGTTTAGGGGTTTTGACAGAGCCGATGCGCTCCTTGACGAAGGCCTGCAGCGCCTCGACGTCGAGACTGGCACCAGCGCGCATCACCACGGCAGCATGGACGGCTTCTCCCCATTTTGCATCGGGAATGCCATAGATCGCGGCGTCAGTCACATCCGGAAATTCGACAAGTACGGCTTCGACATCGGCAGGGTAGACATTGAACCCACCACTGATGACGACATCGCGAAGGCGCCCTTTGAGGAACAGGTAACCTTGCGCATCGATCACACCGACATCGCCGGTGTGCAGCCAGCCGTCAATCAGCGTCTCGGCGGTTTTTTCCGGTTGTTTCCAGTATCCCTTCATGACCAGATCACCGCGGATTACGACCTCTCCTTCCTGCCCTGGTGGACACAGTTGACCATCCGCCTGCATCACCTCAACCCGCGTCAACAGTGTTGATCGTCCGACCGAAGCGCGGAGTTCGGGTCTGGCCAGGTCATCCGGACCGATCCATGTGGCGATCTGTGGTGCTTCAGTCTGACCGTAGGTCGATGCCAGCACCGATCCAAAGGCGCGTTGCGCCTGTTCAATCATGTCCGGTTGCATCGGGGCGGCGCCATAGACCAGATTCCGCAGGCTGTCGGTGTGAGCGGGTGATCCGTTCAAGACGTCGAGCAGCATGACGATCATCGTCGGTGCGACAAACACCGTCGTGATGCGTTTCTCTCGCAACAGTGACAGCATTTCGGCGGGTTTCGGACGATTGGTCAGGACCACAGTGCCGCCAACTGCCAACGTCGGCAGCAGATAGGTCGACGTGCCGTGCGTGATGGGAGCGGCGGCAAGGTAGCGTTCAGTGTGATCCATGGCATAGGCACGGATGGTCGTGATCAGGTTGGTGTTCCAGCCTCGGTGGGTTTGCATGACACCTTTGGGAACACCGGTGGTGCCGCCGGTAAACTTGATCGCTGTCGTCTCGGACAGATCCGGTGTGTGCCGAACCGGTTGAGCACCGGCATGGCGTCGTCGCAGCCCCTGTGTCCCGGATGCGCTGTTGTCCATCGGCACAACTCTGGCAGTGGCTGCATTCAGCCTGTGTAGATGCTCGGGGTCGGTCAAGACGATGGTGGCGTCGACAAAGTCGATGATTCGCAACAACTCGTCAGTACCATGCCCGGGGAATAAAGGAACCCAGGCTTTGCCCGCTGCCAGCACCGCCAACCAGCTGACAACATGCTCGAGGTGATTCCCGGCACAGATGGCGACTCGCGACCCCGGGTCAGGGTCGATGTCCTGTAAAACGACGGCGAGTGCCTGCACGTCGTCATGCAGGGCCTGATAACTGCGTGTGTGATCACCGTCTTCGACGGCAATGGCGTCACGGTTGCTGAGAACGGAGCGGTAAAAGGCGTCAATCGGATACATGCAAGAAAGTCCTGTAGGGTCGGTAAACGCGCAGTGGCATACCGCAGATCAACGTTGGTCACGCGTCGTTGCGGCATAGGCAAGCGTCTCGCGATCGTCAAGCCCAAGCGTCAGTTGGCCGTCTGTGTCCAAACGGATTGCGCTCAGTGGGCCGTAATAGCTGCGCCAATCTTCATGGCGTACGGAATTGAACTGCTGCGCCAGTGCGGAAGACACGGCAACGGGGAAGCGGGTCGTTTCCAGCGCTGCCCAGCGACGGCTTTCGGCATGAAATCGACCAGCCGAGATGGCTTCCTGCAATGGCATTCCAGCGAGCAGGTGTCTGGCGACGACCAGTCCGATATTGGCCGGAATGCGTCGGCCACCCGGGCAGCCAATCGCCAGCCAGCCTCCATCATGCCCACAAACAAGCAATGGCGACATGTTGGTCACCGCGTAAACCCGACCATTGTTGCGTCTGCCCGACAAATGTCCGAAAAGCGGCATTCCGGCATTCATGATGATGCCATGGCCGGTCAGTGCATAACGTGCACCAAACCATTGCGGCCCATGGGTCAGCGTCATCGAGACAAGTCCACCCTCGGCGTCGGCGGTGTTGAGATGACAGGTATGTCCCCCGGGGCCGGTTGGTGCGCGAGCGACAGGGCTGCTCAATACCCTGTCGATCCAGGCGCGGAGGTCTTTGCTGCTGGTCGGGAGATCCACCTCCAACAGTTGCTTGCGGAGACTCCAGCTTGCGGCGATACGTTCGGCCCAGAAGACGATGCTCTCGGGTGCAGCCAGATCAGCCCCTCGGGCGAGCAATGCCTGCCCGGCGGCGCACGTTGCCAACGCCGACAAGGCGCCGCTACTGCCCGGCGGCGGCAAGTAGGCAGTCAAGCCGCCCAGCTTGACACTGACGGCAGGGGATAGCGATACGGCGTCGACTGCGTCAGCCCAGTCGGTTGGTGTGATGTTGCGGCCAGCTGTTTGCCAGCTCGCGCAGGCAGCATCAATGAAGGGCGCATCGCGGTAGAACCAGTCTGCACCGCGCTCAGCCAGCATGGTGAGCGTGTTCGCCAGATCAGGCTGAATGAATCGCGTTGCGCCAGAGGCCTCGTTGGAGAAAACAAAACACTGCTCGATAAAGGTGGCCCCCGCACATTCGGCGAAGGCGGCGTGCGTGGTCGGGTTGCAGAGAACACCGTCTCGAGCCAGGGAGATTGCAGGTGCACAGACGTCTGGCCAGCTGAGTCGCCCATGCGTTTCGTGGGCAAGACCGAGGCCGGCGACGACGTTGGGGATGACGCTGGCCAGGGCGCCTTCCATCACCGATGTCTCTTTATAGAGGCGTTGCGGTTGCCATGCGTTGAAATCAAGACTGATGACCTGTCCGTTGGCGGGTTTGATGACCATGTGACCGCCATAGCCGCCAAGTCCGGTATTGCAACCGTCGGCAACACAAGACGCGAGTGCCGTTGCTACGGCGGCATCCACAGCGGACCCTCCGGATCGCAGCATCTGTGCTCCCGCGTCGGCCGCGGCCTGAGAGCTGGCAACAACAGCCGTTTTCACGCGCATCGTTCCCCGCCTTTGACCAGATCTTCCAGCAAGTGCAGCATGGCGGTGCAATCCTGATCACTGCGACCAAACGCTGGCGCGAGCCCAAACAGCTGACGGGCGGCCGCTCCAAGAAAGAGAGGAACACCCAGAGACTGTCCAAGCGCGAGGCCAAGACTGATGTCCTTGTCACCAAGGCTCAATGGGAAATCGGGCGTCAAGTCGCCAGCCAGTACCTTTTTCGGGAAGTTGACGTTGATCTGTCCACGACCGGCAGCCGTGTTTTGCAGGACTTCAACAGCTGCTTCGGTCTGGATGCCGGCTTGCCGGGCCATCAGCAGCGTTTCGGCGGTCAGCACCATGCTGACCATCGACATGTAGTTGTTGGCCACTTTCATGCGAATGCCGCAGCCTTGGGGGCCAAGATGTATCGTCTTGTCTCCCATGGCATCAAGCACTGGTCGGACTTGTTCAAGGTCGGCCAGCTCCCCGCCGACCAGCATCAGCAAGGTTCCGGCTTCGGCATCCCGTGGTGTCCGACCAACGGGTGCGTCGAGCATGCGGAGGCCGCGCGCGTTGAGTGCGCGAGCCATTTCCATTGTGGTGTCCGGTGAGATGGTACTCATTTCGATCACCAGGCGATCAGGCTGCAAATGTTTCACAACGCCATCGTCACCAAGCAGAACACTGCGCACATGCGCATCCTTCGGCAGCATCGTGATCGCAATATCCGCTGCTTCACAAGCCTGTGCAATCGTGCAGCAAGCGATGCCGCCGATCGCCTGATGCGCACGCAGTCGGGCAGCGTCGACGTCATGACCCTGAACCCGATAGCCAGCCTTGACCAGATTGGTTGCCATTGGGCCACCCATGGTACCGAGGCCGATGAAAGCGATTGTCGTCATCGTGAGTCTACTCATCGTTGGTGAATTCAAGTCTTCGGGTTGGAGGGTTGTGTCATGTCTGGCCGCAATTCGATAAATTCGGTCACCACGCCTTCAGGCGCCTTGAGGTAAAACACGCGTGTGCGTCCGCCGCGCAAGTCACGTGGAGCCGACAACGTCTCATGCCCGGCTGCGATGGCCTGCTCGTAGACTGCATCGACGTTGTCGACCTGAAATGCAACGTGACTGTAGCCAACGTCACACTGACGGCGCTCGCCAGTGTCGCCTTCCGGACGATAGTACTTGAACAGTTCGAGGCGATAATCACCATGACGTAACATGGCCCAGCGAATGTCTGCTCCGGGGAGGCCGACGACCTCACCCAGCGCTGTTTCATTCCTGTGGTCCATTTCACCTTCGAGTTCACATCCGAGAAAATCGATATAAAACTGTTTTGCCGAATCAAAATCCTCGACACACACAGCGGTATGGTGAGCGCGCAGCCCGGCGTCAAGTAATGGCATGGGTGAAACTCCTCCTGGTCAACCTGTCTGAATCGGTTCTTCAGGTGAATCGTTGCAAGGTCAACTGGCCGAGGCGCCAGATCAACGGACTCCTGTGCGCGAGACGATGCTCTGCAGTGCATCTTCGACCTGCTGCGGCCCGGCAAACGCCGCCTGCTCAAGCACCTTTGAGACCACGGGCGACGAATCGGTGCCGGTGATATGCAGGATTTCGTGATCGAGCCAGTCAAAGAGTCGCCGTTGGGCATCGCTGACAATGCGTGAGCCAATCGAAGTGCCTCGGGTGGTTTGTTCGACGACCAGCAGGGCGCCGGTTTTTTTCACACTCGCTTCGATCGTGCCCCAATCGAGCCCGAGTGGATCAAGTGTTCGCAGGTCAATGATCTCGGCATCGATGCCGGTCTTGTCGGCGACGGCGAGACTGGTCTTGACCATGCTTCCGTAAGTCAGGAGGGTGCAGCGATTTCCCGAGCGCGCAATGCGTGCTTTACCGAAGGGGATCACATAGTCCCATGCATCCGTTGTCACTGCGCCGGTTTCCCGGAAAAGATCGCTGTACTCGACGACCAGCACTGGATCGTCACAAGCGAGCGCAGCATTCAGCAAACCGATGTAATCGTGCGGCGTGGAAGGCCCGACAATCCGCCAGCCCGGATACTGGGCAAAGAGGCCACTGGCATCCATGGAGTGTTGGGACCCATAGCCGGTACCGGGAGATATCCTGCTTCGAACGACCACGGGAACCGGGAACTCGCCGCCGAACATGTGCCGGACCTTTGCTATCTGATTGAACAGTTGATCAGCGGCGACCAGGCAGAAATCGGCATACATGATTTCGACGACAGGACGCAGCCCGTTCAGCGCTGTACCAAGGGCGAGACCAGTAAACCCGTTCTCGCAGATCGGCGTACCGATAAGCCGATCGGGGAACCGTTCGCCAATGCCTTTTGTTGCCCCGGCCGTTCCGCCACGAAGCCGATGCACATCTTCGCCGAAAATGACAATGCGCCCATCGCGTTCCATGTTCCGTAACATGGCGAGAGAGATTGTATCGATGAAACGCATGGTCTGGCGTCGGTCGACGGGGACGTCGTCTTCTTCCAGCACCGGCATTCCGTTGAGTTCACGCAAATCCCCACGGATATGCTCGTCAACCGTGATCGGGTCCGGCCAAAGGGCCGGGAAGATACGTTGTTTACTCTGATCGCCATAATGCTCGATCAAGTCGCTCAGCACGTCTTTGAGCAGGGTGTCAGCGCGCGAGCGTAATCGCTCGATTCCTGCGTCATCGATCAGATCAAGCCGTTTCATCAGCGCTGGCAGGGTCACGGTCGGGTCCCGCTTCGCCCATACAGCCTCCTCACGCTTGTCTCGATAACCGAAAGCGCTGCCTTGCAAGGCCCCGGACTGGTGCATGTGACGGTAGGTCAGCGCTTCGAGTAGAACCGGCCCTTTATCCTCGCGAATCAGTCTGCAAGCCTCTTCCATGGCGCGCCGGGCTGCGATGACATCCATGCCGTCAAAGCGGATGCCGGGAACGCCCAGAGACAGGCCGCGTGCGACCAGGCAGGTCTCACGCGTCTGTTCACGCAGGTGGGTGGAGACCGCGTAGAGATTGTTTTCGATAAAAAAGACCGTCGACGTGTTGTAGAGTGCTGCCAGATTCATTGCTTCGTAGAACGCACCGGTCTGAGCGGCGCCGTCACCGAAAAAAGCCACGGACACGGCTTCATGCTGGTGCATCGCGTCGGCAAACGCATAGCCGACAGCATGCGAGGGGTTTCCACCGACAATCGCATTCGATCCGAGAATGCCGGCTTCTGCATGACGCAGATGCATGGAGCCGCCACGGCCGCCGCAATAGCCTGTTTTCAGCCCGAGAATTTCAGCGTATGTCTGGCGAACCACGGTTGTCATGGTTGTGGGGAAGGGGTCATTCAGCGGGTCATAGCCTTGCGGCGAGGCGTGATTCAGTGCTTTTGCAAGGAACTGATGATGCATCCGGTGCGTGCCGTTGATGCGATCGCCGCTCGACAACGCCGACATGGCGCCGACCGCTGCACCTTCTTGCCCGATGCTGGCGTGTGCCGGCCCGTTCAGCAGTCCGTCAACGCTGATCTCGAGCAGGCGTTCCTCGAATCGACGAATCAGCAGCAGTTGCTCGAGCATTTGTCGAAGACTGCCCGGGGGGATTGCTCGGGCATCGGCCGGTGTGCTCTTGAGTTCCCAGGCTGGTGTGGCCAAACGAATTGGTTTCAGCGCTTTGGTCATGAGGTGTCTTCGCAATGTGTAGTGGTATGGTCAGCGGGCCGTCAGGCCGCCACAGAGGAACAGCGTCTGCCCGGTCATGAAAGCACTGGCTGGCGATGCGAGGTAAATGGCCAGTCCGCGAATATCCGTTGCCTCACCGTTGCGCCCGACGCAAGTGCGCGCGGCAACGGCTTTGGCAGCAGCACCACCATCATCGACGAACTGCGCCTCCGTCAGCGGTGTTCGAAACAGCCCGGGCGAAATTGCATTGCAGCAAACTCCACCTCTGGACCAGGCCTCAGCCATGTGTCGAGTCAGCTGAACAATACCGCCCTTGGAGGCGCCATAGGCGGAACTGTTCGGGAAGGCGCGGACGGATTGCAGGGAACCGATGTTGATCACGCGACCCCAGCCAGCAGACAGCATGGTGGGAACGAGCCCCTGCGCCAGAAAAAAGGGCACCGTGAGATTGAGTTGCAGTGTTGCATTCCAGTCGTCGCGAGTGACGCGATCGGCTGCGGCACGCAGATTGACGCCGGCGGCATTGACGAGAATGTCGACCGGGCGCTTGCTGTTCGCGGCACACGCCAGAACAGTGGCAACGCCATCGTTGGAGAGAAGGTTGGCAGCACAGGTGGTTGCGTTCTGCCCCAGATCCGTGATGCGTTGCGCGACTGCGTCCAACTTCTGTTGATCGCGACCGACGAGCGTCACGTCGGCACCTGCGCTGGCAAGTGCGCAGGCGATTTCTTCACCGAGCCCGGAGCTTCCACCGGTGACGAGTGCGTGATGACCACGCAAGGAAAACAACGCATCAAGCCTTGCGGCGATCGCTACGGATTGGTTCATTGCAGACATCCTTCGGTTGTTCAGACGCTGCACTGCAGCAGTCAGTATCGAGTCCTGAACAGTCGTTTATTGAAAGAAAATATTCAGACGACCTCAAGGTTTGCTAGATCATGATTTGTCGAATGCGTCACGGACTACTATAACGGGTTGAGATAAAACTGTCGGGCTTCTATCAGGTGTTTTTTTTCTTCATGTCTTAAGAGAACGTGAAGAGTTTTTCAACATTCTGATCTTATTGATTATTGTGACGCATTCATCGTTGTTGTCTGTCGTGGTTGAACGCTTGCCGATCGAAGGTGTTGATCGATACTATTGGTCTTGGTTTGTCATGAATCAGCAGTATTGATGTTTTTGGATTATGCTGAATTGATTCATTATCGGTGTGTCGTTGTTGGGCGCGGTGATCTATCGTTGGTGCAGTCTGCTATCGCATTCCGCTGTTGCGCTTGCCAGACCGTCAGTCTTGACCATTTTCGAGGAAATCTTCATGGCCGGTAATACCGACGATGTATTGCGTTCTGCTTCGGTCGACACACTGGCCGTGAACGCGCGCTGGACGCCATACCATGGGCCGCGCAACCCCATGCCACTGTCTGACATGATCATCCCTGATGCAGAGGCGAATGATGAGCGGGTCTGGGTTCCGCTCGAGGAGGCAGTCTGGTTCCGTCCGTTATGCCTTTCCGCCACGGCCGGTTACTGGACCAATCTGCTTCGGGTGCGCCGTTCTGGTGTCCTGTCGCGGCATCGCCATCCGCGTGCGGTGCATGGGTATGTATTGCGTGGCGAGTGGCGCTATCTTGAGCATGACTGGGTAGCCAGGCAGGGCAGTTACGTGTTTGAACCTCCCGGCGACATTCACACCTTGGTCGTTGATTCGCATGTCGAGGAAATGGTGACATTGTTTCATGTCGAAGGCGGTCTGATTTATTGTGACCCTGATGGCGTCACCACCGGTCATGATGATGTCTTTTCACGGATTGAACGGTGCCGTCGTCATTATGCGGCATGTGGGCTGGGCGCGGACTTTGTCGAGCAATTCATCCGATGAGCCTGGAAACGTTGTTCGGACTGCATGGCACACGGGCGCTGATCACCGGTGCAGGGCGTGGCATCGGTTTCGAGTTGGCGTGTGGTCTGGGATCTGCCGGCGCTCGGCTGTTGATCAATGACCGGGAGCCGAGCATGGCAGCAGCCGCAGTCAAGAACCTGCGTGACCAGGGGTTTGACGCCGAAGCGGCTGCTTTTGATGTCACCTGCTCGGACGCGGTCGTTGACGCGATGGCAGGGCTGCTTGCCGATCAACCGATAGACATCCTGGTCAACAACGCGGGCGTCAATCGACGCAGTTCGATTGAGCAGGTCACCGATGCCGATTGGCATGCCGTTGTCGGTACCAACCTCACAGCCTGTTTTCATGTCGCACGTGCTGTCGCTCCGGCGATGCGTGCGCATGGGCGTGGTCGGATCATCAACATCGCATCATTGCTCGGCCTGCAGGGAAAAGCGGATCTTGTCGCTTATTCCAGTGCCAAGACCGGCTTGCTCGGGCTGACGCGTGCGCTGGCGGCCGAACTCGGGCCAGCGGGTATCACGGTCAATGCGGTGTGTCCGGGCTATGTTCGCACCGATTTGAATGCGCACCTGTTTGACGATCCGTCCTTTTTTCACTGGTTGACATCACGGACGCCCAGTCCTCGCTTGTGCCAACCTGCCGACCTGGTCGGGGCTGTGGTCTACCTGGCTGGTCCAGCAGCATCCATGGTCAATGGAGTCGCGCTTTCGGTCGATGGCGGTATGACATCCGTCTTGTAGAGGCACCCGATCGCCGTCCGCATCGGTGCCCGGCTTGCATGCACCATGTTGCATGCATCGTGTTGTAGTCATGAGGACTTTATGGCCTACGAAAAGGACCTGATCCTGCCACGAGTGGGGCAAGCAATCGAGTCCGCGCAAGTGACGCATTTACGCGTTGAGGATGGCTCGGCCTATCAGGCGGGGGATATCCTGCTGGAAATCGAAACCGACAAGTCCGTCATCGACGTGCCGGCGCCAGAGGATGGCCAGCTGATTCACTGGTGTGTGGCGGTCAATGACATGATCAGCGGTGACAGTGTCATTGCTCGCGTTGCGATTGATGCCGATCCGCCGGATGACCTGTTTGCTGTCAGTTCGCCGGATACCGAGGGTGCGTCGGTGGCGATCGATACCTTGGCATCAGAGGCACTATCGCCGGAACTGCCCGACGCTGTGCGTCCTGATGCCGAGCCGATTTCGGAGCCAGTGGCCGGCGAACGGCGACCGCATCGTGCGACGCCTGCAGTGCGGCGAGTGGCGGCCGAGCTGGCGATTGATCTTGACGCTCTGATTGGCACCGGCCCTGGCAACAGACTGGTGCTGGCTGATCTGAACACCGCGCGCGTTGGTCTTGCTTCCGTTCCTGTTGCTGCAGTGCCCGCTGATCTTCGATTCGTGCCAACGCCGCAGGGTGACGTTGCGGTCCGCATTACCGACCCCGTTGCCGGGCAGGCAGTTGCTGATCTCGTGCTGTTGCACGGTTTGTTTGGTGACAGCGATGTGTGGAACACGACTGGACGTGCTGCGGCGCGGCTTGGCTTCCGCGTCGTGACCCTCGATCTGCCTTGTCATGGCCAGACGCCGGCGACAGTGACGGATTTTCATGCCATGTTGACGACCGTTGGTCGAGTCATCGATACGGTCTCAACAGGGCCGCTTGTGCTGATGGGCCACTCGGTCGGTGGATTGTTGGCAGCGCAGCTGGTTGGCCGCGCCATGGTGAATCCGGCGCATTTGCTGTTGCTCGCACCAGCAGGTCTCGGCACGCAAATCAATCACGCTTTCGTACATGGCATGCTGCACTCCGCCAGCCTCGACGCGTTCAAGCGCGAAACCCGAAAACTGACCAGCAGCGGCATTCTTCCCTCGGATGCTTTACTGATCACGCTCCAGCAACGCATTCAGCACCGGATCGGCGCTTTGACAGATCTTTGCGCCACGCTGAGCCGACAAGGTGTCCAGCAGCTGGACTGTCGACCCGATCTTGACAGGGCTCCTTGCCCGGTCACTCTCGTTCATGGGCGTCGGGACGCGATCATTCCCTGGGAGCATGCCATGAACACGCCGTCGAGTACCGCGTTGTATCTGCCCGACGCTGTCGGGCACATGCCACAATGGGAAGCAATCGAGCTCTTGGAGATTGTCCTTGCACGCGTCAAGCGCGACTGCCTGTCAGGTTCGTCCAGCTGAACAACCGAGAGGCGGTCAATGATGATGAAGCATTTGCAGTACGGTTCATTTGGCGCTGATGCGGCGTCTCTGATCGAGCTGCGAGAAACGCCGTTGCCCTCCCCGGGTCCGACGCAGTGTCTGGTTGAAGTGCTGGCGGCCCCGATCAATCCCGCTGACCTGCTGGCCATGGAAGGGCGATACGGTGCCGCGGGAAATCTGCCGGCGCGTGGAGGCTCGGAAGGGGTTGGCCAGATCATCGCCTGCGGTACTGCGGTCGACGGGCTTGCTGCCGGGACTCGCGTTCTGCTCCCCTTTGGGAGCGGTACCTGGTCCTCGCATCAGTTGTTGCCACATGACGGTCTGCGACCGCTACCGAAGAAGGCGGATGTTCTGCAGTTGGCGATGCTGACCTGCAATCCTGCTGCAGCCGCCTTGATGTTGAGCGAATTCGCGTCGCTGACCTCAGGTGATTGGGTGATCCAGAATGCCGCGAATTCCGGTGTCGGCTTCAATGTCATTCAGTTGGCGAAAGCCCGGGGCCTGCGAACGATCAACATCGTCCGACGGCCGGAGCTGGTTCCGGTGCTGTCTGCAGCCGGTGCAGATCAAGTCGTGATCGATGGTGGTTCGATGGTCGACGAGATCGCCGACATCGTCGCTGATGGTCGTCTGTTGCTGGGCCTTGACGCTGTCGGTGGCTCGGCCACAAACCGGATTGCTGCCTGTCTCGGTGCTGGAGGTCGCCTGGTCAGCTACGGGCTGCTTTCTGGCGAGCCGTGTCAGATTGATCCGTTTCATCTGATTTTCAGGCAGATTGACCTGTGCGGATTCTGGAGGGCCAAATGGTTCCGCGACGCCGATCCCGCTTGGGTGTCTGCACTGATGGACGGCTTGATTGCCGATCTGGTTGCCGGGCGTCTTCACGCCCCGGTGCAGGCGACATTCCCGCTTGAGCAGGCGTCCGAGGCCTTGCGACTGGCGGCCTCGCCGCATCGGCAAGGCAAGGTGCTGTTTGTTCCTGGAGCGCAACCGGTCAATGGTGTGTGAGTCAGGTCGTCATCAACGCGGTGGCGGCCGCATGCCGCGGACGCTGACCGTTGGTCGTTGATCTGCTGGTGCTGATCGGGGTCGCCATGGCGCTGCTGGCAGGTGGTTTTGCCAAGGGCTTCATCGGCTTTGGCATGCCTCTGGTCAGCATACCGTTGGTGACCCTGGTGGTTGATGTTCGGGTGGCGCTGGCATTGATGACCGTCCCCATCTTTGTCAGCAACATTCGCCAGAGCTTTCGCGGCGGGCTGTTCGGCGAGATTCTTCAACGCTTCTGGTGGTTGTTGATCGCGATGGCCGCAGGCTTCGTGATCGGCGGGCTGTTGATTGTCCGACTTGACTCCGACAAGCTGCTTGCGGTGGTCGGCCTGATGGTCATGGTGTTCGTGCTGAGCAGTGTATTCCAGCCGTCGTTACGGCTGCCAGATCGACTGGTGCGGCCGGTGGGGCTGGGGGCCGGGCTGCTGGGCGGCGTGCTTGGCGGTCTCACCACTTTGTTTGGTCCGCCGTTGCTGATGTTTCTGATGGCCACGTCGTTGCCGCGCAATCTCTACGTCGCCACCATCGGCGCAATCTGGCTGATTGGCGGCTTTCTGCTGATCATCACCTACGCCAGCGTTCGCATTCTGACGCTGGAACTTGCAGTCTACTCGTTGCTTTGTGTCATCCCTGCTCTGATCGGCATGCTGGCTGGAGAGTGGGTGCGAGATCGCATCAATCAACGGGTGTTTCGCGTGTTCACGCTGATCGCCCTGTTCGCGATCGGTGCGTCCATGTTGCGCAACGCGTTCGTTTGAGCCCTCTTGTCTGTCTGCGATGTGCCGGATGTCCGGGCGCCTTGATCGTGCCTTGATGATGTGTTGTCTCGAAAATCGGGACGATTTGATCCAACTTTTAGAATGATGTATTCTCGAACAGGTCAATTCCTGTCCTGCATCGTAAGGAGCTCATCGTGACGGCACCTGCACTGGATCGCCTTGATCGCCCTGATCGGACAGTCGCAGTCCGCGAGGTCTTTGGTATCGACGCGGACCTCAGCGTTCCTGCATTCAGCGAACGCACCG
>LFIK01001405.1_pt1 | contig 19134 bp, 28 predicted proteins | sample 643401 | NCBI WGS metagenome assembly LFIK01 (sample SAMN03777447, study PRJNA286221) | soda lake metagenome | biome: soda lake; feature: Kulunda steppe; material: water; isolation source: sample T5-Br brine of Lake Tanatar-5 | place: Russia: Kulunda steppe | collected 2010-07
ACAACTAGCAAGAGCAACTGAACAGCATATTGGATTGAAACACGCCCTTGCACAGCAATGCCACAAAGTAAGCCTACATACCATCCTGATTGGAGTGATGGGGACCTTTTATAAATGTCATCCTTAACTACCCCTCAGTAAGCTTGGCCTGGACCGGTGTAGAGTAAGAAAACTTACTCTTTAAATAAACACTCATTCTATTCAATATGCAACAAAGATCATAAACACAAATAGGAGGTTGCGTCGTAGTACTGTGAAAACACTCGCCCTGAGCAGCAGCTCCAAGCTGCCCATGCTCAACATGGTCATCTTACACGCAGTATTGCAGGAGACCATGTTCTTCATGTTATTCTCTTAGGTGTAGGGGGTGTTATTTGCATTCCTCACACTCTGGTTCCTCTGAAGAGTCTCGGCCTTGATCCACAAAGAGTCAAGAAACTTGCTCTCTAACTCCATGCCCATTCTGTTCACTATGCTCATAAGCTTGTCCAGACCAGACGTTCTCTTGAGCATTCTCCCCACCTTAAAACCAATCAGGAGAGGTCTGCTAGCTTGTCTGCTCGCAACCCTCCTGATCCTCACTGACCCCCCCTTTTCTTTTCTGGCGAAGGGGCTTTTCTTCCCAAGTGGCTCCTTTTCCTTAATTGATGTGAGCAGCTTTTTGCTGCTTGCGTAGTTTCTCTTTTCTTTTCTTTTCTTTTCTTTTGAGGTTGAAAAACATCAAGGAAAGAACGAATGGCTCTTTTCAGAACCCCCCTGACCCCCATTAATGATCTTCTTCCTAGTTTGGTGATGGGGGTTTGCGTGCCAGTGGTGCTTGCACCAGATGTAAACTTCTTCCTAATTCACGCAAATAGGGGTTACCTTGTTGACAAAATCTTTCTGTCTTTCTTTCTGTCTCCCTTTCTTTATTTATGCGTGGGGTATTAAACCACCTGCGTAGTTTTTCTTTCCTTTTTTTTACACTTTGCTTTTCAAAACAAGTTGTTCTTTTTGTTATGCTTTATCTGTGCCACAGTGGGTGGTCAGTTTCTAACTCAAAAAAAAGAAAAGACTACGCTAACATGGTAACCCCTATGGGTGGTCAGTTTCTACCTCAGCTAGTATTGACTAGATGTCTTTGGCTAGACTGTCTTTGATTTTCTTTCTCAACGGCACAATAGACTCTGCCATTTCATTTCGGACATTATGGACTATTTTTTGGCTGGCGAAGACCAGCAACAAACCAACTTGGTTTTGAATTGAATCAGCCTTACGACCTGGCTGGCGGTTAACCCCTTAACTTGTAACTACCTCAGCTGGTATTGACTAGCCACAGCAGCGTGACAGCGCGCACTTCCTCTTTTTCTTTCACATGAACTTTTGGCCCTGTTTGATAAAACCCTGTTTGCTTGAAAAGCGACTCCGCTTTTCAAGTCTGACTCCCCACTGAATCACTCCTCTCGGAGAGGAGTCCCTCCACATGATCCAAAGCACTCCATGTTGGAAAGCATTGTTTTCTCAAGTGTTCACATTTGTTGCAATAAGTTCATCACAAACAAAATGGCATGCAGCCTGGATAAAATCCAACAGCCTCAAGTGAACTCAAACTTGTAAAGCTCTCTTGCACAAAATATACACCAAAATTAAACTCTGGGGCGTTTTGTTGCCCATGAAGTCTGATTAAGCTCCTCCAGAGTGCAACACATGCTCCCATACAATATAGAAGTCCACAACACAGGCATACCAGCTCAGACCTGCATGCAGCAGCGGATTCAAAAGCCCCATTCTCTGTGACTAATTTACAGCCTAAGCCCTTGCACCTTTCCATCCGCTAATATCTGCTTAAAAATAAGGCAACCAAGCCTACTTAACCTATTGTCCATAACATAACCCGCCTTGCATATCTTACCTACAAACAAGCATCTGAAAAATGGCATTATCTGGTACTCAATTATAAGTTTGGCCTAGACCGTTCAAATTTTTGGACAACCTTTTTTTGCCACATGCCAGCAAGGCACAAGAACATTGCCTTCGAAAACCTTGATTACAGAGCACTGTACCCTTTGAACGGGCACAAAACAAACTCGGACACATGGGTGTATCTGAGAATACGTGGGACCCTGTGTCCAGATCATTAGCCATGCGCAATGTATGCACAAGCAGCCATTGAGCCTGAAGGTGGATCTTCCCTGCATGTAATGCTGGCCAGACATACAAAACACCGTAGTGCAAACCTGCGCTTGCAACTATGTGCATGCAAACAAAAGGTTTGAATATACATGCTTGCATGCAGAGGAATGCACTTACATGAATATGCTGTGCACACTTCTCTTTCAAATCAAGCACTCACGCGGCCATGCAGAGCACTTATGCACAGATTTGAGCCAAGATTGGGGCATCCCATAAGTAAGGAAAGCCACATATGCAGTGCCAGGAAAACTGCCAGCCGCGAGCTACTGGAAGCTAACCCGTCATTTGCTCTAGCTTGCCCAGTCTAGCTTGTAACTATCCACTGGCTGCAAAGAGAGGACCCCCATACTGCACAGCAGACTGCCATCATTAAAAGGGCAGTTGCCTGTATGAGTGCACTGAATTGCACCGTATGAATGCATTTCCTGGTGCAGCAACCAGTGGCTGACCCCAGCCCGTTGGCAGTAGACACTGCTTTCAATAACTGCATCACCAAAGGGCGACCTCTGACCGTTTGGATTGCACCTCAATGCTCTGCCAAACGCTGCTGCAGCTCGTTGCTAGGCGTTCTGGTAAAGTGGCCGAAATTATGGCGTGCTACTTCTGCTGCATCTCCAACAGGCGCCCCTCATCGTATAGCCGCTTCTGCTCTGGGTCCTTGAGGACTTCGTAGGCGCGCGTGATCTGCAGGCGCAGCAGCAGTGCACACACACAGGACTTGTGTGACACTAGCCTCATCATACTGCTGACATACTCAACGTCTTTGAGGACTTTGTAGGCGCAGGCGGGATCTGCAGGTACAGCAGTGGCAGGCAGCGGTGCAAAGCACACAAATACACACACAAACGCACGTGAGGGTTTTGCGGCAGGGGTGCATAGCTTCATGAGGCGAGGTAATTTGGGCTAGGTCGTATCACCTCACTGGCTTGAATGAGTGTGCGCCGTAAGAGACAAGTTGCTGAGAGGCCAGGGGATCATAAGCCCATGGTTGATGTCCTGGACCACCATGTTGGGCATGAGGGATTTCTGGGCTAAGAGAGGCCTGGACAAGTTGGACAGGCATGAGTAATTATACAACCCTGAGAGGCCAGGTGGAGCTGAGAGTACATGGGAAGCTGCTGAACTTTGAACAGCCTGAGCCTGAGGCATGAGAAACTTCAGGTCTCTGAGAGGCTAAGGTATGTCAAGGTGCTGTGGGAAGTGCAGAGCTGTTGAGTGACTTTGCAGGACTCTTTGAAAGCCCAGGAGGCCAAGCGAAAAACAATGCAACGTACAACAAAGCATCTTGGCATTCAAGCGGCACAAATCAGGCAAGTTGCACACACACATACACAAGTGAAGCACCCTCTCACCCCCACCCACCCACACATTCACATATTGGTGGTGACCTCGACCTTACAGCCATAGTAAAACACACTGTGATGCCCGGGTTGGAGTAAAATGCGTGTCTATTAACCTGTGGAACTAGCGCGCAAACATCTGCATGACTTGGCACACTGTGGGGCCTTGACTTGGCACACTGTGGGGCACACTGTGGGGCACACTGTGGGGCACACTGTGGGGCACACTGTGGGGCCTTGACTTTTTGGGACATGGCAAAGCTCTGCAAGACCACCGCCCCTCAGCTGCTCATTGTGGCTGGCCTCCGCAAGACCACCACCCCTTAGCTGCTCAATGTGGCCACTGCAAGACCACAGCTGCTCAACGTAGCCTCTACAAGACCACAGCTGCTCGATGTAGCCTCTGCAAGACCACAGCTGCTCGATGTGGCCTCAGCAAGACCACAGCTGCTCAATGTGGCCTCTGCAAGACCACAGCTGCTCAATGTGGCCCCTGTTCTCCAATGTTAAGGTGACACGCCCTGAGACCTTTGTCAGAGCCAGTCCACAATGCCATCACCTCCCCGCTGTCTGTGTTCAATCTGGTGGTCTGCAGTTCTATTGCCTGTGCGCTGACCTACTGTGCTCAAGCAGTACACGCACCAGCTCATGCCCAGCAGCCACCAACAAAAAGGTCTGCCCGGGGAAAGGACCAGCCATTTGATGCGCACCTTCTTGTAGTTCTCCTCCATCATGGTGCGCCTCTGCTCGTCCGCCATCAGCTCCTCATCCATGCTGAACTTGTCTGGGTGCATTGCCTGCTCAGGTGGCCCACACACAAGAGGTGTGCAAACAAAAGGGGCGCCCATTGCCAGCCCTATGCCAAGCTTGCCAAGTGGGTGACCTTGCTATGCTTTTGGCATGGCAGTACCGGACGATAATGGATTGACAGCTCAGGCACTATCACAAAAAGTCGCTGACCATTTGTTGGCGAGCAAAAAAGAGTCTTACAGGCAAGCAGCTGCAATTCGACTCCTCCTGGTTCAGGTCCCTTTCTCTGAGCATATAATCCTGTTATCAGCGCCATGAACTGCGTACAACCAGTGCATGGCTGCTGCAAAACTTGTGCGCGGCGGGTGCAGACTTAACAGAATAAACAACACTTTTTTACCTTTAAGCATACATGCAGGTCAATCTATGTGCATGCTCCGTCTCATACCTAGGTGCCATTTTCAATTGAGCTGCCGATCCACATGGTGCTGGTAAACTTACCCGAACACGCATAAAGGAGGCAGGTATAAGCAGAGCCTTCACAGCTGCGTGAAATTTGGGGCTCACAGCCACGATGCTTGGTTGCAGGCCAAGTGCGAGTTTGGCTTTCATGCACGCGAACCAGGGCTGCCATGAGCAGCAACCAAATCTGGAGGGACCTCGAGCGTCCACAGCAGGTATTGCCTGCTAGCACAAGGTGCCCTACAAGGCAGCTTCAGTACGGTGGGCGGTCGAGGGCATGCACGAATATCTGTGCACTTACAACCCCACCCCCACATTTCCCCCCACCTCCTACCACACACGATTAGAGGTATGCCCTCAGAGAGAGACAAGGCTGGTGAACTCACCAGGGCCGACTTTCTGAACGCGGACTTGACATCCTCAGCCCGCACGCTGCGCCGCCTCTTTGCGTCCAGACCCAGCACGGCATAGTAACCCAAAGAGTCCACCTATAGGCACAACAAAGCATCGACAGCCGGCTGACTTCCCAAAATATAAACTGGCAATGCATGAATGAGGATTGAAGAAGCTGCAGCGCAAGGGAGCTCAGGCCCTCCCTTGCCCATAGCTGCATGCCGTGACACCAGTATGCACAGCTACGTGCACACCCTCAGTTGCACCCAGCCCTGGGAACAGATTCTGCAAGCCCCCAAAAACACACCCACAGATGCATTTTGGTGCTTACTAGGCTGCCTGCAAATTGCTTTTGATATGCAGGCGTGAAGCTACGTCTGAGGGCGCCAGTGCAGGCACTCCCGGGCACACCCCAACAGCTGTAGATACTAACATTTGCACCCAATGGAGCTTTTCTGGCTATGGTCCCAAACTATGCAGCCAGTACAGTTATGCTTATGAGGTTTATGCCCGTAAGGTGGGGGTTGCCTTGGAAACCGACAATGCCCATGCTCATACATGCACACCTCTGTCTTTTTGGGGGATGTGTAGACGCGGCCGCCACCTCGCGTGCCCCCCACACTTTCTGCCTGGCCCTTGCTGTTCGCTCTACGCCCTGTATGCATATGGCAAGCATGTGCTCCCCGAGATACACATGGTGCATGGTCCTGCAGAACTTCTGAACTGGTGCTAATGAGTGTGCATACAGAATGAAAGCAATGCCTGCCCAGTATTGACTACACGGCACTACTGTTGATATACATATCAACACAATGAATGGTGTTAATATATAATATATACCAACAGTATAATTTGGATTAAAACAGAGGCTTAAGTGCGCGTAGGACACACACAAATTGAACGCCACATTAAAGCCTTAGATGCATCATGCCTCAATGAACTATGACGTACGGATGCAAAGGGTCTGGCGTAACAATGAGCAGCAGGCGATTCTGGCCCCTCAAGCAAAGCAGGCAATTGGAGTGCCTACTAGGCACTGCCTAGTCAAGACCATACTCCCTGGAGCCAAAAAACAGCAGAGACTAATAGCACAGGACCGTGTGAGCAATAAGGTGGAAACTCTTTGTTGCATCTCACCTGAGAAAAAGTTGGTAAATGGATTTCGAGACGTTTGCTTGCTGCTGCTGGCAGTGCCGCCTTCGTCAGCGTCTTTTATTGGGGACTGGGCGCTGCTGAGTAAGGCAGCCAGCTGCTTCAGGTTGTCTTCAGGCGCACTTTTGAAGTTGCCTAAGCGGCACGTGCAGATGATTTTGTTCATTAGTTTCCAAATGCTTGTGTTTGTGCCTGTGTGTGTACGTGTTCGTGTGTGTGTGTGCGTGAAGGGGGGGGGGCAGTGGGGAGGGAAGTCAAAAATGAGTATGCATGCAGCTGTGCTTCACATGCGCGAGTCAGCGCATACTTGCGTTCATGCATGCAGCTCTGATGCAGCCACATAGAGTGCCAATCGATTAAATGATCCAGGTTTGATAGCAGACTATACAGGCAGGAAAGACCATTTTGTCCCCTCAAGCAGCACACCTGCAATGAAAGGCTGCAGGGCGCGCTTCCACAGGTTAAGCTCAATGCTGGATACGCAGCGCACAACTGTAAATGCCTGGTCGTTTGGGTCTGGCATGAACACAGTCTGCTCTGTGCCTGTGTACAGATCTGAAGTCATGGCATAGACGATCCGGCGCTCTGGTTGCAGGTCCACAATCTCATACCTGTGTTCGCGAGCAAACAGAGAAGCCCTGCCAATGCTCATGCAGCTGCATGGTCATGGTCGCATGTGTGCAAATGTGTGTGTACATGTGCGTGTGTGTATATATATGTGTGTGTGCGTGCGTGCGTGCGTATGTGAGTGTGCACGTGTGCATGTATGTGCATGTGTGAGGTGATTGCATCTTGCGTTTGCTCACATGCGCAAACAATGTATATGACGGTTTGCATGCTACCCTGCCCGTCCATTCTTGCATACTGTCAGTGTGTGACATTCTCTACTCATCCTTAACATCAGCAAGATCGATGCTGAGGCCAGAGTGCTCTGACTGTTGCTGCGTAACCGCAAACTCACGTCACATCAACCTTGGTCTTTCCAATGCTCTGGCTGACCAGCCAGCGACTCCGGATGTCTGGTCCAGCACCCTTCTGTAGGGTACTTGAGTGGATGGCTGCAAGTAAGCAAGCAAGAGCATGAGAGACAAAACGGATGCTCTGAGATAGAGCACTGCAGTACTGCCTTTTCCCTCAAAGCATTATTTGCCTTTTCCCTCACAGCATTACGTGCAGGACGAGCCCAAATTGTCGGACGCAGCGGCTGGTCGTGCCAAATGGTGCTGCACGCTTCCCATTGCACTCCCAATGCACAGAGGAGTAACTGCCCGCACATCCCCACCTCCTGGGCCCTGCGTCCAACTCACCAGGGCAAAATGAGGGTAGATTTGCCGGATTTGAAACGTAGGTATACACATCGGCCGCGCGTCCCCTCACGCGCAGGGCAAAGTCTGACTGGACCGCCTGGCAGGCCACACTCCCGGGCCTGGCACTCTTGACTGGCGAGGACTGCGGGGACTGTGGGGCTCTCCTCTGCAACGAGTGCATTGAAGCTCGCAAATTGCTCTTGCCGCTACGCTACGCGCCGGAAGCGTAAAAGAAACATCAAACCTGGAGAGGGCGCATATATTTAACTAAATGTAATCGTCTGTTTGCACTCTTACACAAAAGAGAAGATGAGGAGCCGCAGAGCAAAGGTGATGTCACTGGGACTCGGCGGAATCCTGGGGGCAATTATCGGTGCTTTAGCATTGTATCCATCATCCGCACTGGGAGGAGCCCTGCTTGGTGGGTGACTGTGCCTGTGATCTCTGAATGCAGCATAGCAGCGCTAACGCTGGAGTTCCGAAACTTGCTTCACTTACAGCACAGTGTACTTCATGCAATCAGCTACTTACATCTTGCTACAGTGCATATAAATGACTCCATGTACATAAGCTTGAAGCGTGGCTTTCAAATGCGAAGGGGCGGCAGATGGGAGCTACTCCGGCTTCCTTGTCGAGCAAGCTTGCGCCCTTGGAGGCGTCATCGACTCTCAGGTATAAGGAATGCATACAACATCATTCATGGAGATCCGTCCACGATGACACGGAATAAGACTGGAAGAGATAGCCCCAACCGCAAGATGCATCACCTTTTCATTTGCTGGCTTGAAGCCTGAAAAAGCCAGCTTGAAAAAAATGAAAGTGGTCTTCGAAAAAACATGCAGCACACAGATTTGATCTGTGTCTTCCGTGTCATGACTACGTTTGTGACCCTGCAGGAAGCATCCATGAGGTACAAAGAGCCCCAGATCACAAACAGACAAGAAGCTCCCTATCTTGACGACGTTCTGGCTCAAGAAAGCCTGGTGACGTAACAGCAGTTACAATAAACCCAATAAAATAAACCACATTCCACACAGCGGAGGCTGCCGATTGAAGCGCGTTAGAATCTGATTTCCGTGGTCAGAACACGACGATGAGGATGAGTTAGGCTTGCTGTTGTAAGGTTGGAAGACTTGATTCATTGAGGTGCGCCTGGTTCAAGTGAACTATGCTGATCAAAATGTGCAGGCTGGAACAGCAACCCAACATCCTCCACAAGAGCTGAGGGTGCAGGCTGTTTTTTTGAAGCGTTACAGCCCAATCACTTACTCATTCAATTGCACTTCTTCACGAATTGTTCATGCCTCGTGTTGCGATGCTCTTGCGATTGTCAAACAATCGATTGTGCCCCATGAAATGGAAAATATTTTTAGTTTTACAAACTCGATTGGTGATGTATTGTCTAAACCTGTAGCTGTTGAGCCCAAGCCCGCGAAACCTGACAAGTTTTAAAATGGCCTCGGTGCAGAACAGCTTCGATCTGCTAGAGGCTGCAGGCAGCACCAAGGCCGGCCAGAGCCAACAAGCAGGTGGAAAGAAGAAGAACAAGAACAAGACTGCTGCTCCTACCTCTGGTCAGCAGCCTAAGAAAACCGGGCAGGGACGTGAGAATGGCTTTCACCCAGCCCAAGGCAATGGGGGGCCTGGTACGCAAGCCCCAGGGGCAAGCATTGCGCTGGACACCCCGGCTATTGCACCCCTGGAGGCCTGGGAGCGTGCCGCACGGGAGCGCAGATCAGCTGAGAGCCGGAGCGCGCTGTGGAAGGAGTGGATCTCCAATGTGCGTGCAAGCATCGGATGGGTTGGCCCCCGTGCAAGCACAGCTGCTAGAGCCAAAGCGCGTCAGACTCTGACCAGCTGGGTGCACACATTCTCCCATGCTCATCCTCCTGCTTCCACTCTCTGACTGGCAGGCCAGTGAAAAGTCCAAGGCCCGGTATGAGAGCAACAGCGGAGCTTTCATGGACTTCAAAATGGTGCGTGCCTTTTCTGTTTCTTACTTGTGTGCTGCTGCTGCCGCTGCTGCAGCCCCACCTCTTGCCCATCTTGTGAAAGCATCTTCAGGTGTCATGTGATCTTAGCTGCTGCCTCTGCTGCAGGCTTTGCTGGAGAGCAGGGCGCTGGAGCTCTCCATCGAGGGCAGTGTGTTGGCCCCCGGAGGATTGGACGCCCAGCTACTGGAGCGCCTCATGGGCACCTTCCTGAGCTTTGAGAATTCCGCGAGCGGCCCGGCAAGCCTGGCGTCTACGCTGGTGAGGGGTGCTGGCGTGGTCACTGCGGGGTGCACACCCGACGCTACATCCAGGCAATCGAAGGATGGCGTTCGTACTCCAACGGACACGCGCTGTCTGTCTTGGATGTTCGAGCACCTTGCCCTTGCCCTCTGCAATCCCTGCCTGTGTCCACAGGCACGCTTGTCATCGTTGCTAGGAGGGGAGGCGCCTGACACCCGGGGGGCTGCAAGCAGGGCAGTGCAAGGTGTCATTGCCACACTCAAGGCACCCAGGAAGCCAGAGCCCTCCAGCAACAGCAGCAGCAGCCATGCGGTCAGCACCTGGGTCAACCGTGTGGCTTCTATAGATAAGCAGGTACAGCAGCAGCAAGCAGCCATACAGCGGATGGCAGCGACAGGCACTGCAACCAGGTACGAGGCGCGATCACCCCTCTGTCCTGCGCAGGCACATGGGCGTGGCTGCCACACGCATCCATGTGGAGGATATTGCATTCTTGACACACTTGAAACTTGTCAGTGGGAGTGCTGGAGGGCTTGCAGGCTTGCATGTACATGTGTGTGCATGGTGCACAGAGGCGCCTCGAGGTATATGCCATGGCATCCGAGCAAGCACAGCCTGAGGGCTCCTTGTAAGGCACTGAGCAGTGCGCCCCATCATGTCACGCCTCGCCAAACTTGACAGAAATCATGATCGTGGACCGCATTGCGCCCCTGTTGCACCCAGGCGTGCCCGTTTGCTTTGCCTGCTGTGCATTGCAGGGAGCAAGCAAGTGCTGCCAAGGCTGTGTTCAAGCTGATGGAGGAGAAGTTTGCGCTGCTGCAGCCTGCCAACTTGCCCTCTGCCGCTGGCGCCAAGCCTGCCAGCGCTGCCGCCAAGCAGGCTGCGGCAAACCTAGCCGACTTGGAGGGCCTCATCCAGAGCCGGCTGCAGGTAGGCTGCCCAGTGCGCATGTGGGCTTAGTTGCAATGGAGCGGCTCCCATGGATTGATTCCCATGCAACGGTTCCCTTGGGTCACGTGCTCAAGAGCCTGTGCTCACCTCTCAGGCGTGCACGCACAGAGGACAGAAGAGGGATGGCCGCGGGGGGGCGCGCACCTTTTGAGGAGCCACAGATGTGTGCTGCCCAACAGATGGATGTGTGCTTGAGGAGCCACAGACATGTGCTGCTCTACAGGGCGCTGACGCTCTGCCATAGAGTTGCTGGCCTGTTGCTGCGGGTCAGGTGATGATGATGATGATGATGATGATGATGATGATGATGATGATGATGATGATGATGATGATGATGATGCCAATCCTCCATGACGTGCACGTGCTTGCACACTGTGTGTCAGCAGGAGGCTTCCGGCGGCCGGGCACGAGGCAAGGGCGGCAGCCAGCCAGGGGGCGGCTCGGCGCTGAGCGGCTTCAAGCGTGAGGAGGCGCTGCTGGCGCAGCAGGCTGAGCAGGTGTCTTCACAGATACGCACGCTGGAGACCCAGCTCAGGTGCGCGCACGGGCACCGCTGACAGCGCCCTGCTTGCCACTCCCCAGGCGCTGCTGGCAATTGATGTGCATCACAGAGTCAGACCTGGGAGGCTATTCTTTACCCTTTGTGCGCTGTTCCATGTGTCACATGCGCACGCCGACCTCCCTCTGCTGTGGCGCACGTGCTCTCAGGCGCCTTTGTGGCGAGCATGGTGGCATGGCGTGCGTGCCGCATGGTGGCATGGCGCGTGTGCCGCATGGTGGCATGGCGTGCGTGCCGCATGTGGCGAGCATGGTGGCATGGCGTGTGTGCCACGGTGGCATGGAGCATGGTGGCATGGTGTGCGTGCCGCCGCGCGCTGCCGCCATCCGCTTGCCCCTATTCGCCGGCTCTGCTGCGCTGCACACTCAGGAGAGCAGCGTGCCAATGCGAATGTGTGTGCGTGTGTGTGTTGTGTGTGTGCGTCTGCTCGCAAAGCTGCGCGCCAATTGCTGTGGCCTGTGTGCACCCAATGTGTTTGAATGCGCAGCTGCGCGCCAAGCACACTTGCAGGGTGGCCCATTGACTGCGCAGCCTCAAGGCTGCTGCGGCCCCTCTTGCAGTAGCAGTGCCAGTGACAAGCTGCCTGTGTGGTGGGGCCGGCCTGAGCCCATGCGCAGGTCACTGTACTCGCAGCAGGCCGAGCTGGCTGACAAGATCGCGCAGCTGCGGCAGCAGCAGGCGGACACCTTTGACACTGTGGGCAGCAAGAGCAGGGGCAAGCACCAGGTGTGTGTAGTGGGCTAGAGGGCTGGGGGTGTGTGGGCGTGGGTGTGGGTGTGGGTGAATGAACATGGTTGTTATGACAGAGGTGTGAAGAATGGGCAGGGGCACGGTCCAGGCATTGCTGCTCGATCTGCAGAAGTTGCGTGACATGAGGGGCATCCTGGCAGGCCCCAGGAAACCAGCACCCGGCTGCGCGGTCCTCTGCCATCCCCTTCAACCTGCTCCCTCTCACGCATCCTGCACCACCACTCTGCACTGCCCGCTGTGTATTGCTGGCTACAGGCGGCCAACGGGGGCAGCGCGCTGGGCGCGTCGCACTTCCAGGAAGAGCTGGACGCCGTCAAGGCGCTGGCGCAGTGGGCCAGTCCCGCGGGCGCACAAGGCTCCAGCTCGGAGCAGGTGTGTGCTGCTGCTGCTGCTGCTGCTTGCGCACATGTGCTTGTCGGGCGGGCATGTGTGTGTATGTTGGCAAGTGTGTATGTGCGTGTGCACAAGCGCTTAAGTGTGCTCATGTTTGTCGCTGCAAGGGCTTGCAACGTCCCTGGGTTGCACCACAGGGTGCTGGGCATGCATAGATAGCATGCATACATGTGTGCGCGCCAGTGAGGTGCTCGAGCATGTGCCAAAAGGAGAGCAGGGCTGTGGGCCTGGCCGCACATGCCTTGCTGTGGCCAGCCGCCCTTGGCCGCCGCCCCCGCAGCTTGGCAGCTCTACGCCCCCCAGCTCTGCGCCCGTGGAGTCCGCTCCCTCCCCTCTTCCAGTCATCTCCCTGCCTGCCTTGCGAGCTTTGGCCAGGGCTCTGGTCTGCACTCCAGCATCCGTGTGCAAGTGCCTTGCTCGTGCACGGGCATGGAGCCTGTCTGCCAGTTGCAATAGACACTTGCAGGAATGGATGGCTTACTGCGTGCCCGTGTCTGTGCTTGCGCGCACCTGCATGGCCAGGTGGCGGCGGTGCAAGCATCCTCGGCTGGCGTGCCGCTGGAGCTCATGGCGGCAGGCCAGACATACTTGGGCACCGCGCTAGCTGCGCTGGCAGACCTGCCGCAGAAGGTCGCCTTCTGCCGGCAGCGCCTGCTGCAGGCCGAGAGGCTGGTCAGGCTGGGGGCAAAGGTGGGTGCATGTGTGCGTGCGGGGCGTGTGCTGCTCTAGGAAGGGTGGGGTGGTGCTGCTGGGCACTGCACACAGACACAAACGCACATGCACGTGCAACACTACTGCGTGAGGGGGCATCAGTGCGCCCTCGCTTCAGAGGTATTCCGGGGTTCCTCAGCACCTGCTGTGGCGAGGTGCTCTCCAGGACATTGCCTTGCAGGCCAGTCACACGTACAGCAGCTAGCACACGCACTGAGTGCCTTGCACTGCAGTCCTTTACACGGAGGGTGGGCTGGCAGGCGAGTATTGTTGAGCTGCGCGCGGGCTGCCTGCCACACAAGTGCAACACCAAGATGAGACAAAGTGACAGCATAAGCTTGTGCTACTGGCGAGCCCGACATAGCATCACAGTGGCCCCTCTGCCATGCGTGTGCGCAGGACCACGAGAAGATGCAGCGCGATGCAGAGAAGCTGCTGGAGGACACGCTGAAGGGCGCGGACGACCTGCTGCACAGCAGCACCCAGGTGCGTGGCGAGGCTCTCTGCGGTTGCTGCTGCTGCTGCTGCCGCTGGCGCCGTCCACCACCTGGCGCCTGTTGCAGTTCGGAATCATGGCCACTCCAGCAGGTGGCCTACTGTCTTTATATGTGAGTCTGGATACAACTGTATGCATACCACTGTTGCTGTACCTGGACTGTGTGTGAGTGCTTGTGCGCATGCTCAGGCGCACACTGCCCCCGCCTGGTGCATGTCACCAGAAAACCACCCTTTGCTGTGTGCATGCCGCCTGCAGGTGTTGGGCGACATGCACCAGCGGTTCGGGGCCATCAGCAGCTACGCGCCTGAGCATGCAGCCACAGCCAGCACAGTGCTGCAGAGTGCTGAGGCGTTGCTGTCGGACATACGCGCCCACCATGCGCAGGTGCGTGACCTTGGTGCGTGCGTTTCATGCATACGTGGTGAGGGTGGAGGGTGCGTGACGCTTGGCGAGTGCTAGACAGCATGTGTGGTCCATGCCACGCATATGTGGCACGGAAGGCATGTCCAGCAATATGTGGCAGCAGAGGCTGCATTTGCCCGCCTCACCAGGCCTCCAAGTCTGGCTGCCTAAGCCCCCCGAGTCTTGCACCCTCTTGCAATCCTTTGCACTCACTAAAATGGATTTGGATTTGGACACTCACTGGAGAGCACTGGCTGCGCTGTCGCCCCCGCAGTTGCAAGCGGGGCCAGATGCCCAGCAGCTGCCCCCAATGCCCCAGCAGCAGCAACCGCGCAGCCAGGGCCGAGGCAAGGCCAACCAGCCGCCGCAGCCAGCCGCCACGGCTGCCACCACATCATCACCGCGCACCCCAGGAGCCCCTGCGCGCCCGCCGCAGACCCCGCCCGCCTCAGCTGCCCTGCCTCTTGAGATCACACCGCCCGCGCAGACGCCGCAAGGTGCGCCAGCCGCGGCCCTGCTTTGGGGGTGTGGGCCTTGCTGCTGCATGTTTTATTTGCCCCTGCTTCGAGGCTGTACCTGCTGCCTGGGGCAGCTCTGCCTTTTTGACTCCATGAAAAGCCACTCGCCTACTTGCAAGCTGGATGTGCAAACTAGAGTTGCACAGAGCAAGACGTGTGGATTTAGTTCCACAACATGCCTGCTAGAGCGGCTGCCCACCCTCTTGAGCACGCCCTTCACACAGTCAAGGGAGTGCCAAGCAGCCTGCCCCATGTCTGCAATGCTTGGGCACTCATGCAGCAGTCAATGCGTGGCCATGCCTGCACATGCGCGGACGTGCACGCAGGTGCACACGCACGCATGCATGTGCGCACACGAAACAGGATGTGGCAGGCTTCAGAATGGCGTGTTCTACCTCTGCTTGCTGCGCAGGCGCTGCCCCCGTCACCCCTGCGCCCGTGCCTGTCACAGCCCCTGTGGTGCCCCACGACCACATGCACGCGCCCCCCTCCATGCCCCCTCTGTACCCACAGCACCACGCCCCGCCAGCCGCAGCCCCATCCACCCCTCAGCAGCAGCAGCCTGCTTTGAGCACAGAACTCTTGGCAGCCAACGGTGGCTTTGAGCCGGCTGCCCCGCCTGTGCCTGCACCGGCACCGCCTTCGTCCGCCGGCGTGCGCGCGGCAGCCGCGGCGGCTGCAGCGCGCCAGGCACCAGGGGCAAATGCAAGGTGAGAGCGAGGCGGTGCTCTCGCTGGATGGGGCGACTTACTACCCCAGTCTTCACGCTTGGAATTGAAACAGAGTGCGCTGTTGGGTTCAAGATTGCGTAGAGCTCATGGTCCATCCCAGAAGAGCCTGTGTAATCAGCTGGTCCTACACCAAATTCGGACAGCCAGAGAATGCGTCTAATTTACACGAAGGGATTGTCATGCGTTTCATTCCCTCTCATGTGAAAATGCCATTAAGTGCATGCCCCTAAATTGTTGTAATCTTCCACTAAAAAAGCTTAGCATCTTCGCCGTTTTAAGCCAGGCATACAAGCGCGGTTCTGTTGTGCTCAGACCCCTTTTACATGCACTTCACTTTCCTGCGACGGCTCCACTGCCTGGATTGATGGAAAGGGCGCCCCTAGTAAGCAATCAAACCATCCAAGCTGCCTGCCTTACTCAGCGCCATGTGTTGCTGCCGCTCTCACAATTGCAGGCAGCGCCCATCCTCCGCCCAACCCGCTGCCACAGCTGCCGCAGCCCCTGCTGCACCGCGCGTGCCCACTTCATCTGCTGCCGCCATCCCACCTGGTGGCTCAGCTTTTGATGCTGCCGACCAGATTCTTGCCGCAGCGCGCTTGCAGCAGCAAGCAGGCTCCAGGTGTGTGAACATGCTTGTGCTCGCTGTGTTGGTATACGTGCGCTTCAGTGCAAGGATGCATTCCTGTGCGCTTGCAATTTGCCTCCCCTTTCCTGCGTCCGCTGAGAAGGCGCTGTGTCTGTGGGTGGCATGCTGTGCCTTTTGTGATACACCTCCTGGTTTTCGGCCCTTTCCTCTGGCCAGCAGAGCAGAGCAGAGCAACACATGCTTTGTGGCTGTTGGTGTATGCCCTTCAAATTTCACCTAGCTGGAACTGCCCCAAGGATGCCTCCACGCCGCCGCACACACCTCTACATTACACGATACACAGACACCACACTGGCTCCACCATTGTAGATGTGCGCAAAAGGCAGTGCCGCACTGACTAGGATGCTACGCCTGTGCAGCCAATGCGCATGCACACAGTCATGCCTCCAGCAGCCAGCAGCAGCAGCTGCTCAGCGCCCACACAAGCCAGCGCGCAACCTCCATACCCTCTCAATCACGCCGGCCCCTGCCCCTCTTTCCACCCGTTTCCGCTGTAAATTGCAGGCGGCCTGAGGCCAACAGCAAGCAGGCGCGCCGGCCTGCAGCGCCACCGCCGGCCGCCCCAGGCTCCGCGCCGCCTCCTCCTGCTGCGCCAGGCGCACCTCGCTCCTGGGCCAAGCCGGTGCCTGTGGTGCAGCAGCCTGACGAGGGAGACGAGCCCTTGCCCCCCACGCCAGCAGGTCCGATGGGAACCTGACTGCATGCGCGCCTCCATGTCCACATGGACAAAAAGTCCAAGCCTTGATGCCTGAAGCCTGTGGGTGAAGGCAGCTGCAGCTGTGGGAGCGAAGCTGGGGAGTTTGTCTTGCTTGTGCAGCAAAAGAAGCACTGCCTGCACCCTGACCTTGGTATGTGCTTGCCCTGCAGCATTTGTGTGCTCTTATACAGCAAGCCGCAGGTGTGCTGCTGCCATGCTGGCACCACGAACGCGCTGGCGCTGCACGCGTGCGCGCGCACACACGCACGCGTATACCCACATGCACTTGCTCACACAACCGCACTCGCACACATGCACTTTCTCACGCAACCGCACCTGCACACATGGAAACCTGCACATACAGAGGCTGCTCGGCTGGCAGCACTGGCATCAGCAGGGCAGGGAGCAGCAAAGGACGTGAAGCAGCCGGATCAAGGGCAGCAGCAGCAGCCGCAGCCGCAGCAGCAGCAGCAGCAGCAGCAGGGGGAGGGAGGCGGTTCAAAGGGTGGGAAGAGGAGGGCCCCGCGTGCTTGAGCACTCAGGGCTGTGCTTGGGGCTGCTTTGTGTGCGTTTCTGCTGCAACAGCTATCTTGAACGCATGCATACCACGGGAATGATGCACATGTTTTTGTCAGGCAAGCAGATCATCAGATGGGCATGCATGCTGGTCTTTGGTCTTAGGGATGGCCCTCATCTGCGAATTGGTTCTACGCGAATTTGTGTTTTGTGTGTATGTGGGGGCATCATCTGGCCAAGGTAGCTATGATGCACATGCTTGAACATCCAGCTATAGCCCAGGCATGCCATGTTATGCTCTTGTGGTTCCCTTACAAATCCATATTCATCCAGGGTACATAAGTCATTTGCCTTCAATTTTATCCTTATTCCAGTCTCTATTCAACAGAATGCCCTGTGTAACTTATGACTGAGTATATAACACTGTGTCCAGCACCACTGAAAAGGGTGGGCAGGCAATCATAGACGAGATGCAGAGGAGCCTTGTTCTGGTCCTTTCATTAGATGTCAGAACACATGGGCACTATCCTGCAAAATCTGTTCAAATGTCAAATGAATTAAAGAGACCCCGCCGGCCAATGTCCTCTCAAGTACTCAACTTCATTCCACTCGAACAGTAGGGCAGGGTGTAGAGGGGATGGGGGGTTCCCAGCAACAGCCTACCAGCCTACCAGCCAGGGTCCGGAACTTCCCATAGAACCCTTGTCAGCTCGTACAAGTTAAGGGGTTAACCATCAGCCAGGTCGTCAGGCTGATTGGTTTGTTGCTGGTCTTCGCCAGCCAAAAAATAGTCCATAATGTCCGAAATGAAATGGCAGAGTCCATTGTGCCATTGAGAAAGAAAATCAAAGACAGTCTGACTAGGCAAGGCATGTGGAATACAAGGGGCCTCCATAGAAATGGATTGGCAGAAAGGGAAGAGAAGGAAAGAGTACTTTCTTCTGAGAGAGCACACAAACAAGTCTTGACAGTGAATAAGAAAATGCACATCATTTTGAACAGCAGCACAGGAACACTTGTCACAGTGGCCATTTCCACCGCGCCAGATGGAGGATTTCACCGCAAGAGTACGTGCTCTCAAGCGAAACCTGCTCACAATCCTCATAACATGCTTAGGGAGATCAAGGTGCAGATAGCGAGGAGGTATCAGGGGGCCACTCCCATTCCGCACCCGTGTGCGTGAATCGGCTTGAAGATCGAAGAGGGGGCAGGCAAACCAAGAATGATAAGTCACCAGATTGTTGTCGCTCTCCAGAGGGTTCATGTCAACAATGTCCCTCCGCACTTATCTCATCCTAAGCCTCAGGTCAGCAGTGAAAGTAACAAATAGGGAGCCCCTGCAAGAAAGCTTGTGTATAAGTGTCACAGCCTCGCAATCCCTGAAAGGCGCGCAAAATATCCGAAGCCCAAGATGTTTTAGCCCGAGGCACCAGCTTCAGGTCTGCATGAAGGGTCTGCTTAAGAGTGGCACTATTAAAGGACAACAACCCGTTGTAAAACCGAATGGCAGCCCTAAACCAACAGGATTGCAGAGGTTCATGTGCATGTCAGCTCATACCCAATCAGCAGCACTACCATCTCGTGGAAGTCAAGTATTGCGAAGATGCCAGCCACAGGCTGCCAACTGACAGCACGGCGCACTTTATCAACATGTCGAGCTGCCGCCAACAATAATCCTTACTATTCTTCTGGTAGTGGGTGACACCATTTGCAGCCCTGTTAAGCATGGAGCCTCCTGAGACCCTTGGTCGTGATCCTCAAAAGAAAAAAGAAACTGCCTAGGTTTAGACATATTATTGCTCAATGATCGTATGCATTCTTGGAATGCAGCCTGGTCTATGATTGAGGAGTGTAGCCAGGGTCTCTCTCGTGTTCCTTTCTTTTCATCCCTTGTTATATGTGACTCAAGTTCAAATGGATCAGGGGCCTGCGTTTGTTCCCATGGGTAATG
>LFIK01001406.1_pt1 | contig 19131 bp, 19 predicted proteins | sample 643401 | NCBI WGS metagenome assembly LFIK01 (sample SAMN03777447, study PRJNA286221) | soda lake metagenome | biome: soda lake; feature: Kulunda steppe; material: water; isolation source: sample T5-Br brine of Lake Tanatar-5 | place: Russia: Kulunda steppe | collected 2010-07
CGGGAGGGGCATGATGCCGGACTGGGTCGGAGACGGCGGCTTTTACGCAGCGGCGATCGCCGCCGCCGCCATCACTTATTTCTGGCGTGCGATGGGGGTCGCGTTATCCGGGCGCTTGCGCCACGACGGCCCGTTGCTCAACTGGGTTGCCTGTATCGCCTATGCGCTGTTGGCCGGGTTGATCGCGCGAATGATCGTTCTGCCGATCGGCCCCTTGGCCGAGACAACCTTGATCGCCCGATTGAGCGGTGCCGGTCTTGCCGCGTTGGTTGTCTTTTGCCTCAGGCGCAATATTTTGGCGGCGGTCGCGGTCGGCGCGGCCGCGCTGGTCCTGTTTCATCGTTTCGCGCCATAAGGGCAGATGACCTGCGGACCGGCGCTCAGTTCATCAACAGGGCCGGCGGCAAGCTTTCGACGATATGCCGGCGATAAGCCATATGCTCCTCCCGCGCCGAAACGAGGAACCGATTGTTCTCGTCAGTCAGAATACGGCCCCGTCCCAAATCGGACGCCCCAACCCGCCGCGCGTCGGCGAATGCTGCCTCGAGCCGCTCCCGGACCGACTCGGGTGCCTCGTCAAAGGTGGCCGCTGCGGGATCGAGCAGCGGCGGGCTGGCCAGATAGGCATTGCCGACCGGGCTGCCGGGGGCGATGTCTTCGATGACCGTGGTCATGCCGAAAACATCGACCACAGTGGCCAGAAGATCGGTATCAGTGATTGATGTGCCCCGAGTCGCGATGGTGTTGAACCCGATCGTTCCGCCCGGGGTCAGACAGCTTCGGAGGTCTCGAAAAAACTCTTGTGTGACCAAATGGTCGGGGATGCCGTCGCCGGCAAACAAGTCGACCAGAATGGTGTCATAGCGCTGCCCGTCATCGCCGGGACAGTGGCGGGCAAAGATGCGGGCATCCTGGTAGAACACCGGCACCCGATTCGCGTTGAATCCGAAATGCTCGACGGCGGTTGCCACCACCGCCGAGCTGATCTCGACCGCATGCACGGTGCGCCCATCGGCGGCCAGCATCATGGGCGCGCTGCCGACACCCAAGCCCAGCACCAGAACCCGCTGCGAACGCGGCCTGAGGCGCGCAATCGCGGTCAACGCATGGGGAAATCCGATCGAGGCGGGAGCAACAGCGCCATCGGCCTGGAGTCTTTGCATCCCCATATTCATACCATCGACCAGCATCACCCGATCGGTACCGCCCCCGCGGGCCGCCACGTCGACGACCCGCACGGTGCCGTGAGCCGATGGCAAGGTATCGACCTGTTGGTATCCCCGCGCCATGGCGCCGGCGCTGCCGGGCAGGCCGAAATGAATGCCCTGGGAGATGCCCGCCATTGCAATGGCGATCAATGCCGCCTTTACCGCGCGCCAGCGCACATCGCGCCCACGACCGCAAAAGACGGCCCAAACGGTCGACACCGCGGCCAGACCAACGGCCATCACCAACAAGCTGCTGAAATTCGTCAGATGGGGAATGAAAGCAAAGGCCGCCACCAATACGCCGACCACCGATCCTGCCGTGGACCAGGCAAAGATTGCGCCCGATCCCGCATCGGCCGATCCGCGGCGAAAGGCCGCCACCAACAACGGATTCATGCCGGCAAGGATAACGAGCGCGGGGCCGAGAAGAACCACCGACGCCAGAACGGCGCCCAGCGCCAGATCAAGCCGGGCAAGCAAAGGGAACAGATTGGGATAGATCAAGGCGCCGAGGGCCAGACATCCCCCGGCGGCGGCCGGCGCGGTTCCGAACAGGCCGTCGGCATCGGCCGGGCGCCGGCCGTCAGACAGCCATCCGCCCAGTGCATATCCGGCCGCCAGCGCCAACAGAGTCACCACGAGAATACCGGTCCAGATATATAGACTGACACCGAAATACGGCGTTAGAATCCGGCTGGCGATAAGCTGAAGCGCCAGAGTCGCCGCCCCTGTGATGAACAGCGCCAACAGCCGAAATCCACGGGCGCGAACCGAATGTCCGTCACCCTGATTTCGTCGATCTCGACGGCCATTGTCGTCGCCATCATCCGAACCGTTGGCCGGCACAGAGAAGCGGTCACCGCCGCGCCCGTCAGTTTGGGTCATCGTCGCGCCAACCCCCGAAGACAGCGTTCTGGGCCAAGATCTGGGCCGAAAGGGCTGAGCGCGATCAGTCCTTGGTCTCCGTCATGATCTGATCGTGTGCGACGGCCAGCAATTCGTCCATTTTCTTTCGAAGCCGGTGATCGCTGAAATCGACATTGGCGGATTTGAAATCGGCCATGATTTTTTCGACCACATCCTCGTGGCCGGGCCGCTCGAAATCGGAATCGATTACCTCGCGGGCATAGGCGGTTGCCTCCATACCCGACTTGCCCATCAACTCGGCGGCCCACAAGCCCAGCAGGCGGTTCCGCCGGTTGGTGATCTTGAACAGCATTTCCTGATCGTGCTTGAATTTCGACTCGAATGCTTTCTTGCGATCGTCGAAGGTGGTCATGGGGAACGTTCCCTGCAAACTGCGTTGGCCATCGGGTCCATCGAACGGCAAGGGGAACGACCGGCGCCCCCCTGATTTGCACGCCTCTCAGGCACCTTGAAGCATGGGTAGCAGGCAATCAGGCAGCCCGCAATGGTGGCCGGCGAACGCAAACCGATATCCCACCCGTTACCTCCCCTGTGACCCACCATATCTTCGGGGATCATTGAGCCTGACGAGGCAAGTTGCTATATGAGATATTAGGCACGGCGACCGTCGCGCCCGATACGCCAGTGTCCTTGCCTCGCCGCTAGTTTTCAAGGAAGCAAAAGCCCATGACCCGTCGGAGACGGATTTACGAAGGCAAGGCCAAGGTCCTGTTCGAAGGACCCGAACCTGGAACCGTCGTTCAGTACTTCAAGGACGATGCCACCGCCTTCAACAATCAGAAACATGGAACGATCTCCGGCAAGGGGGTCCTCAACAACCGGATTTCCGAGTATCTCATGGTGAAACTCGGTGAGATCGGCGTGCCGACTCACTTCATCAAGCGCCTCAATATGCGCGAGCAGCTTTGCTACGAGGTGGAAATCGTTCCCATTGAGGTCGTTGTCCGCAACGTTGCGGCCGGCTCTTTCTCCAAGCGATTCGGCGTCGAAGAAGGCACCGTTCTGCCGCGCTCGATCATGGAATTCTATTACAAGTCGGACGAACTGGGCGATCCCATGATCTCCGAGGAGCATATCACGGCTTTCGGATGGGCCTCGCCGCAGGATATCGACGACATCATGGCGATGACCTTGCGGGTGAATGACTATCTGTCCGGCCTGTTCTTGGGAACCCGGCTGCGTTTGGTCGATTTCAAACTCGAATTCGGACGGCTCTATAACGATTCCGGCGAAATGCGGTTGGTCCTGGCCGATGAAATCAGCCCGGACAACTGCCGCCTCTGGGACATCGACACCAACGAGAAGCTCGACAAGGACCGGTTCCGCCGGGATCTGGGCCAAGTCGAAGAAGCCTATCGCGAAGTTGCGCGGCGACTGGGGATCCTGCCCGAAGGCGGTATTGTCGATATCAATCGCGAGGCTCAGCCGACAGCGGTCGAGCCGGACGGGGACGAGCCGGACGGGGACGAGCCCGCCGGCATTGGTGGCGACGACCCCAAGAAGGTCGCCGATCGCAAGGATATCAACCGGCCGCGACGGCGTCCCTGACCCCGTCAGCCCCCGAATTCCCCTTGGTGTCCTTCGGGCGCCCAAGGGGCAAGCCGATCGCCCGGCATTGGTCGCGGCGCTCGGTATCGGGCTCGAAACATTGCGGACGAAAGGGACTGCCGACCCCCCCTCCTCGTCCGGGAAAAAAGGAATACCACCCGTGAAAGCACGCGTTGAAATCAGGCTCAAAGGCGGCGTCCTGGACCCACAAGGACAGGCGATCGGCAATGCCCTGCGCGGCCTGGGCCACGAAAGCGTAACCGATGTCCGCCAGGGAAAACTGATCGAACTGGATCTGACGACATCCGATCCCGAGGCCGCGCGGTCTGAGGTGGACGCCATGTGCAAGTCACTTCTCGCCAATCCGGTCATCGAAAGTTACGCCATCACGATTCAGGAGTGATCGTGTCAGGAGCTAATGGGGTCGGCCCCGCCTCTCTTGCCTCGTCTCTTGCCCCCTCTCTTGAGCCGTCGCGGCCCATTGGGATCGACCGGCATCCCGATGACCGAGGCAAGCTTCTGCGAGACGATATGACGGCATTGGCGTCGAGCGTCGGACTCTTTGCGCCGGCGATCGACCGGCCTGACCGCATCCCGCCTTTGTTTCGACCGCCGGGTTTTCCGGCCCTGGTCCAGTTGATTTTGGAACAGCAGGTCTCGGTTCGGGCGGCGCAGACGATGTGGGCCCGATTGACCGAGTGCCTGTCTCCGGTCTCACCCGAGGGATTTCTGGCCCTTTCGCAACCGACGTTGAAGCAATGCGGTTTCTCGGCCCAGAAGATCCGCTATGCCCGTGGATTGGCCCAAAGCGTTCAATCGGGCGATCTCGATCTCGAGGGCCTTACCACCCTGGCCGACGATGACGCCATCGGCCGGTTGACGGCGTATAAGGGCATCGGCCCGTGGACCGCCGAATGCTATCTACTTTGGGCCCTGGGACGGCGCGACATCATGCCTGCCGGGGATTTGGCCATCCAGATCGGGTTTCAGGAACTCGCCGGGCTGCCGAACCGCCCGGACACGATCGCCATGCGAAAGGCGGCCGTGGCTTGGCGGCCGTATCGGAGCGCCGCGGCGTTACTGCTTTGGCGTGTCTATCTCGATAACCGGGCCGCTGACGGCTCAACAATGACTGCGCCGGCGCACCCCATGCCGGCCCGGACCTCTAAGCAGAATGGGACTGCCCAATGAAAAGTGCCGTTATCGTTTTTCCGGCATCGAATTGCGACCGAGACGCGGCCGACGCCCTAGCGCAGGCGACCGGTCATCGGCCGGCCATGATTTGGCACCGGGAAACGGATTTGCCGCCGGTCGACCTGATCGTTCTGCCTGGCGGCTTTTCTTATGGCGACTATTTGCGCTCCGGCGCCATGGCGGCGCGGTCGCCGATCATGCCGGCGATCCATCGGGCGGCGGCCCGCGGCATCCCGATCCTGGGGATCTGCAATGGATTCCAGATTCTGGTCGAGGCCGGGCTGCTTCCGGGCGCCTTGATGCGCAACGCAAACCTGCGATTCGTCCATCGGATGACCCATCTGGCCGTCGAGCAGAGCGACACGCCCTTTACCGGCGGCTATGAAACCGGCCAAGTCATCGCCTTTCCCGTTGCTCATCACGACGGCCGCTATTTCGCCGATGATGAGACATTGAACCGGCTGGAAGGCGAGGGTTTGGTGGCGTTCCGGTATGTCGACGGCACCGGCCGCCGCTCGGCCGAAGCCAACCCAAACGGCTCTCTGAACGACATTGCCGGCATTGTCGACCCCACGCGCCGCATCCTCGGTATGATGCCCCACCCCGAGCGCGTCAGCGATCCGGCGATTGCCGCACGCGGCTCGGATGGATTGCGCCTGTTCCAGGCCGCCGCCGCCATCGCGGCCTGACCGATCCCGACCGCCCTGCCGCGCCGACCCTGACCTCAATCGCAAGCGATCTCGTCATTATGAGCACTCCCGAACGATCCACCCCCCCTCAATCGACGCCCATTCAATCGACACCCATTCAATCGACACCGGCGCCCGAAGTCACGCGCGAGCTTGCCGCCCGTCACGGCATGTCGGCGGACGAATACGACCTGATGGTCAGCCTTATGGGGCGAACGCCAAGCCTGGCGGAGTTCGGCATCTTCTCCGTCATGTGGTCCGAGCATTGCTCCTATAAATCCTCCAAACGCTGGCTGAAGACATTGCCCACAGAAGCGCCATGGGTGATTTGCGGTCCGGGCGAGAATGCGGGCGTGATCGATATCGGCGACGGACAGGCCGTCGTGTTCAAGATGGAGAGCCACAACCATCCCAGTTTCATCGAGCCGTATCAGGGCGCGGCGACCGGCGTCGGCGGCATCATGCGCGACGTTTTCACCATGGGCGCCCGTCCGATCGCCAATTTGAACAGCTTGCGCTTCGGCGCACCAGACCACCCGAAGACCCGCCATCTCGTTTCCGGTGTCGTGGCCGGGATCGCGGGCTACGGCAACTGCATGGGCGTGCCGACCGTCGGCGGCGAGACGAATTTCCACCCCGGCTATAACGGCAATATCCTGGTCAATGCGATGACCGTTGGATTGGCCCCGTCGGACCGGATTTTCTATTCGGCCGCCGGTGGTCCCGGCAGCCCGGTGGTCTATGTCGGCGCGAAAACAGGCCGTGACGGCATCCACGGCGCCACCATGGCATCGGCCGAGTTCAGCGCCGAGTCCGAAGATCAGCGGCCGACAGTCCAGGTCGGCGATCCGTTCAAGGAAAAGCTGCTCCTCGAAGCGTGTCTGGAACTCATGGAAACGGACTCGATCATTGCCATACAGGATATGGGCGCCGCCGGATTGACCTCATCCTCGGTCGAGATGTCCGACAAGGGCGGATGCGGCATCGAATTGGATCTGGACCATGTGCCCCAGCGGGAAACCGGCATGTCCGCCTACGAGATCATGCTGTCTGAAAGCCAAGAACGGATGCTGATGGTGCTCAAGCCGGGCCGCGAAGATCAGGCCCGCGCCATCTTCGAAAAATGGGAGCTGGATTTCGCGGTCATTGGTCGGGTGACCGATAGCGGCCGCTTGGTTCTGCGCAAGGACGGCCGGACCGAAGCGGATATTCTCGTCGCCCCGCTTGTCGGCAACGCCCCCGACTATGACCGGCCGTGGGTGATGGCACCGGCGCCGAAGCCTCTCGACGACGCCGAGCATCCTCTACCGGCACCGGCATTCGACGTCCTTGAGCGATTGGCCGGGTCGCCGGATCTGGCCTCGCGCGCTTGGATCTGGGAGCAATACGACAGCTCCATCATGAACGATACCGTGGCCGCATCCGGATTCGCCGAGCCGGCCGACGCCGCGATCATTCGGGTTCACGGCACAGCCAAAGCCCTGGCCCTGACAACCGATTGCACGCCGCGATACTGCAAGGCCGATCCGGTCGCCGGCGGCCGTCAAGCGGTCGCCGAAGCATGGCGAAACCTGACGGCAACCGGCGCGAAGCCGCTGGCGGTGACCGACAACATGAATTTCGGCAACCCGGAAAAGCCGGCGATCATGGGACAGTTCGTCGGCTGCATCCAGGGTATGGCCGAAGCATGCCAAGCCCTTGAGTTCCCGGTCGTATCCGGCAATGTGTCCCTCTACAACGAAACCAACGGCGATGCGATCCTGCCCACCCCGACCATTGGCGCCGTCGGGCTGATCGACGATCTGGACCGCCGATGCGGATTATCTTTCAAGGCCGATGGCGACACCATCATGATGATCGGCGAAAGCCGGGGGCATCTCGGCCAAAGCCTTTACTTGCGCGAGATTCACGGGCTTGAGATCGGCCCGCCGCCTCCGGTCGACCTTGTAGCCGAGCGTCGCAACGGCGATTTCATCCGGACCGCCATTCAAGACGGATCGATCTCCGCCTGTCACGACGTGTCGGACGGCGGGCTGCTGGTCGCGATCGCCGAAATGGCCATGGCCGGCAACCGTGGCGCCGACCTGGACTGCCCGACCCGATGCGACGACCCCGGTTTCCTGTTCGGCGAGGATCAAGCCCGGTACGTCGTGACCGTGCCGGCATCCGGCGCCGAGGATATCCAGGCCCGCGCCGAACAAGCGGGGGTGCCGATCATGCGCCTCGGCACCGTCGGCGGCACCCACCTGCAACTGGCCGGTTCGGGCGCGGATTCGGGGTCACGGATCGCCGTCGAAGCGCTTGCCGCCCGGCATAAGACTTGGCTGCCGGCATTGATGAACGGATAGCGAATAGCCAGCCGCCTCGTTCGACGTATCGGCGAGGTGCCGGCTGGTATCGACGTGAAAGTCGCGATGATCTAGAACGAATGGGTCATAACCATTGCAGGCCCGATGGCGGGAATTCTCCCGGATGCGGGCCAATTACAAGGGGCAACCGATATGCCGATGGATGCAAGCGAATTGGAGCGGGTGATCAAGGAGGGAATTCCCGACGCCGAGGTGCGGATTGAGGATCTGCGCGGCGACGGTGATCACTATGCGGCTTATGTCGTCAGTCCGTCATTCAGCGGCCTGACCCGTGTGCAGCAGCACCAGATGGTCTACAAGGCCCTGAGCGGCCGCATGGGCAACGAACTTCACGCCCTTGCTCTGACGACAGCAGCACCGGAACAGCTTTCGACATCATAGTCGGCTGACGCTGGGTATTCCCGACTATCGCGCGCAGGGCCCGCCCGATGGACTGGGTCGGATTTGAGCACAGCATATTACAATCGAATGCCAGCGCGGCACGTTTTGGGGATAGATGGACATGGCAGCACAAGAGAATCCGGTTTTCGAACGGATTAGGGCGGATCTGGCCGACAATCCGGTCGTTCTTTACATGAAAGGCACCCCGATCTTTCCGCAATGCGGTTTTTCGGCAGCGGTGCTTCAAGCGCTTGAGCAACTCGGGGTCGAATATAAGGCGATTGATGTCCTGACCGATCCCAGCATTCGGCAGGGTATCAAGGATTTCGCCCAGTGGCCGACTATTCCGCAACTTTATGTCGCTGGCGAATTCGTCGGTGGCTGTGACATCGTGCGAGAGATGGCTCAAACCGGCGAACTCATGGAGTTTCTGAGTTCTCGCGGAATCAACGTTCGCCCGCCCGCCGGACAATAATACCGATGCCGCCCGCCGGACACCGCAGCCAATCCGGCACCCATAAGACAGGTATATCATTCGACGCGGATCGATCCCGCATTGGACTGACGCAGGCTTTCGGCGCCTTTGTCTTATGGGGCATGCTCCCCCTGTATTTCAGGGCTCTGGACGCCGCGCCGGTTTTGGAAGTGATGGCCCACCGGATCGTCTGGACCGTTGTTCTGCTGATTCCGCTGGTCATCGTCTTGCAGCGCTCTTCGACCGTCGCGGCCGCCTTTCGATCGCCCCGCATGATGGGCATCTTTGCCGTCACGACGATCCTGGTCAGCGCCAACTGGCTTATCTACATCTATGCCATCAGCATCGAACGGCTTCTCGACGCCAGCCTGGGGTACTACATCAATCCGCTGGTCAATGTTGCGCTTGGTGTCATCTTCCTTGGAGAACGCCTCAATCGGCGTCAGAAAACCGCCGTCGCGCTGGCATCATTGGGCGTTTTGAATCAGGCCGTTTCCTTGGGCGCGTTTCCTTGGATCGCACTCGGATTGGCGTTGACCTTCGGAGTCTACGGCCTGATCCGAAAACGGGAGAAGATCGATCCGATCGGCGGCCTTCTGGTCGAGACGTGCCTTATGGTCCCGATTGCGTTGTTTGGAGTCATTTGGTTCAGCGCTACCGCCACCGGCCAGTTCGGGTTCGGCGGAGCTTGGGCAACGATCCTATTGCTGGGAACCGGCGTCGCAACCGCAACACCGTTGATACTTTTCATGGCCGGCGCCCAGAAGCTGAAATATTCGACCATCGGGCTGATGCAATATCTAGCCCCCACCCTTCAATTCCTAATCGCCGTATTGGTCTTTCGCGAGCCATTCGGTTTGGCCAATGTCTTGACATTCCTGCTCATTTGGGGCGGGTTGGCCCTTTATACATGGGACGCCGTTACCACCCGCCGATAGCCGAAAATTTTCTGTCCGTCAGGTACCAAAAGGCAAGCACCAGACACAAAAACGGCGGCTCGTTGGTCGAGCCGCCGTTTTTTTGGGCTGTGATGGTTTGCCGGCGCCCCATATTGGGTCGCCGCGGCCGATTAACGGCTGTAGAACTCGATGACGAGGTTCGGTTCCATCTGAACCGGATAGGGCACATCCGCCAACATCGGCGGGCGCACCAACCGACCGGTCATCTGGCTGTGATCCGCTTCGACATAGTCGGGAACATCACGCTCGCCGCTATTGACCGCTTCGAGAACAAGCGGCAATTCGCGGGACTTGGGCTTGATGGAAATAACGTCGGTGTCTTTGACCGGATAGCTGGGAACATTAAGGCGCTTACCGTTGACCAGCACATGGCCATGGTTGACGAATTGCCGGGCCGCAAAGACGGTCGGAACAAATTTCATCCGATAGATGACCATGTCCAACCGGCGTTCAAGCAACTGAACCAAGTTTTCGCCCGTATCGCCCTTGCGACGGGTCGCATCTTCGTAATAGCGGCGGAACTGCTTTTCGCCAATATTGCCGTAATACCCCTTAAGCTTCTGCTTGGCCATCAGCTGCGTGCCATAGTCGGTCGGCTTCTTGCGGCGCTGACCGTGCTGACCGGGGCCGTATTCGCGCCGATTGATCGGGCTCTTCGGGCGGCCCCAAAGGTTGACGCCGAGACGGCGGTCAATTTTATGCTTGGAATTCAAACGTTTAGACATAGGTTTGGCCTGTTTGACGTTAACAAAGGTCTGACCCGACATTATTGCCGAGACATATTGTCCTGAGCGGTCATCAACGAGCCCGCAGGTCCGCCAAGCCGGGCAAGCATCGTCGCGGCAACGAATTACCGGTGATGCCCCCACATTCCCAGGAGTGGGCGGACTATAACCGGCACGTCTGCGATGTCAATCCCGGCGACGCCCTCGAACACACGCCGCAAGGAATCCATTCCGGACTATGCCGTCTATTGGGACTGCGTTCATCATAACGTCGGAGACAGCGGTTCAAGCCGGCCGGTATGGACGATCGGCCCGGTTGGTTGTCCGGTCGGCGACCCCCCGCCCGGCTCTATCGTCACCGCCAGCGGTATGCCACCGCCAAATCGCTGCGAGACGCTGTCGGACAAGGTAAGCGTCGTTTGCCGCCCAGGGGGCAAGAAGCCGAGCGAAACCGGATTGGAATCCGGCATCAGTGCCCAAAGCTCATATGTCTGGTCCCCAAGCCGCGGGCCGGGTTGAACAGGATCCGCCTGCAGCCGGCCGTGTTCCTCGCTATAGCGAATCGCCCATATCGGCGACGCATCCACGGGACTAAGGACCCCGGTCAGGAACATTGGGCTCGGGGCCTGCGGTGCGGGGGATCCCGTATATACGATAAAGACGGCAAGCAGGCAGGCTAGGCCGCCCGCGGCCAAGGCCGCCATGCGCCATCGGCCCGCTTTTCTCTGCAGCGCCTCGACCGCGGATTCCCAACCCGGATTGGGAAAATGTTCGGCAGCCGAGCCCCTGCCTGCAATGGAATCCGGACCGCTATTCACCTCACGCCCATCGGAACGGGGGCCGGATTGGGCGGCGGCTTCTTCATTGCGCCCCCGCCGTTCGGAACGATGCCTCTTTAAACTCGGAAACCTAAGGCCCCGAATCTTGAATCTCTCGGCAATACTGCGGCGACCGGCCGGATTATCGGCGCCCTCCGAGTTCGCCGCCCCCACCCTGCCCGTTGCGGTCGAGATCTCCGCTTCTTGCTTGGGCGACGTCGATCGACCATGGCTCGAAGAGTCGATGGCAGGTGTTGCGTCGTCCCGCCCCCAATTGACGCTCTCCTGAACGGGAAACCCGAGAGTGTCGCTGATGCGAGGCCATGCACCGGAAGGGGGGATTTCCGGTGGGATGACAGCCGCCAGGGGAGTCAGAATCGTCTCCCAGCGCGCAACCATCTGCTTTAGCGCGATATCCTCGAGAAGCCGGGCTTCGAAGATATCCCGATCCGATCCCCGCAGCGTGCCGAGGACGTATTCCGCCGCGGTCGCTTCAATACCCGAATGATCAAGGGCCATGGGACTTCAGACATTTCCTGAGGCTTATCAATCCTTGCCGGATTCCCGACTTCACCGTCCCGACCGGCGCCCCGACAGCAATCGCCACCTGCTCGTGCGACAATCCGTCGAGGAACGCCAATGCGACGGCTCGCCTCGATTTCTCGGGAAGTGCGCCCAGGCATTTATAGAATTGGCTGACCTCCTCGTAGCCAGCCGCATCGGTCGAAGCCCTCGGCGCCGAAGGCATGTCCATCGCATCGGCAGACAGGTCCGTAGCCACCTCTCGGTCCAGTTTTCTTGCCCGGTCGATCGCACGATAGCGCACCATCGATATAATCCATGTGCGCGACGACCCAACTCTGCCATCAAGCCTTCCCGCGTGCCGCCAGATCTGGATAAAGACATCATGCAAGACCTCCTCGGCCGCATGGCGGTCCTTCAAGATGCGCAACGCGATACCGAAAAGCTGCGCCGATAGCCGATCATAGAGATCTCGCAACGCACGAGAGTCGCCAGCCGCACATCCGGCCAGCAGATCGTCCACGCTCTTATCGACGATACGATCCGGCCCCACGGCTAAAGACCACGTCCGAGTCGCGGCCCCAGCCACCGTTGCTTGAATTCGATCATTTCAAACGGTGCCGGCCGCATCAAAATGCAGACCGCATCACCCTCTCGCTCCTTGAGCATGGCGTCGTTATATCCGTCTCGATGAGTTGTTCATGAACCCGCATATCCCTATCACGCCAGAGATGATCACGATGATATTTCAATTGCAAGCTATCACCCGCTATCCGGATCCTCTTCAGGAGTAGGCACCCGGCGACGCGGCGCCCCACCCTTGCGCTGATCGGACAAAGCGGTAACGACGCCGTGAAGGGTCCGGACCTCTTGTTCGGTCGGCGATGCCCGCAGGATCAAACTCCGCAGGTTCCTGATCATTGATGGGCGCATCGCCGGAACCTTGAAGAACTCGGCCGCCTCCAGCGATTGTTCCAGATGATCGAACAATCCGATCACTGCCTTTCGGGGCGCCGGGGTCACATCGCGCCGCCCGGAATGAGACCATTTCGGCGCACCGCCCCGTACCCCCTCCCGATCGGATGCCGGCTCGGTCAGTCCCAGATGATGCTGACGCCAGCTCCAAGCCGTCACAAGGACGGCCTGAGCCAGGTTGAGCGAACTGAACTCAGGGTTCAGCGGCATCGTCACAACCGTATCAGCCAGTGCAACATCGTCATTGTCCAGGCCGGACCGCTCGCCGCCAAACAAGAGACCGGGTCTGTTGCCGACGAGCCCCGGATCATGCAGCCGGCGGGCGGCTTCGACCGGATCGATGACCGCCTTGACCATGTGCCGGGGCCGAGCGGTGGTTGCGAATACGGTGGTCAGATCGGCAATGGCCTCAGCCGTGGTATCGAATACCGCCGCATCATCGATGACCAAATCGGCGCCCGCAGCACTTGCTGTGGCCGCCGCGCTGGGCCAGCCGTCACGGGGGCGGACCAGCCGAAGTTCCGTCCAACCGCAGTTCAGCATCGCCCGGGCGGCGGCACCGATATTTTCACCGAGCTGCGGGGCGACGAGAATGACGGCAGGCGGCAGTACGGGGGGCGGCGGCACGGGCGCCCCACCGTCAGGTATCGGCCGGCCGCTCATTCAAGAAGCCACCGATGCGTTGTCGCGGAATAGCTTGTAGGTAAGACTATCCAGCAGCGCATCGAAAGAGGCATCGATTATATTGGTCGACACCCCGACTGTCGTCCAGCGATCGCCATCGCCATTGACACTGTCGATATGAACGCGAGTCGTGGCGCCGGTCGCCTGAGTCTCGCGCATGATCCGGACCCGGTAGTCCACCAACCGCAACCCCTCGATCTGGGGATAAAAATCCTGGATCGCTTTGCGCAGCGCCAAGTCTATCGCATTCACCGGCCCGTTGCCGTCGGCCACCGTATGGCGAATTTCCTTGCCCACACTGACTTTCACGCTCGCTTCGGATTCGGTGACCAACTCGCCGCGGGCATTGAACCGGCGCTCGTCGGTCACCGAAAAGCGCTTCAGTTCGAAATAGTTGGGGACCTGACCCAAGAGGCGCCGGGCGAGCATCTCAAAGCTCGCCTCCGCCCCGTCATAGGCATACCCATCGAACTCCCGTTGTTTGACCAATGCGACGAGCTTGGAAATATTGGGATGTTTCGGATCCACCTCCACTCCGACCGATCGCAGCCGTGACAATACATTCGATCGTCCGGCCTGATCACTGACGACGATGTGGCGCTTATTGCCGACCTTTTCGGGGTCAATATGTTCGTAAGTCTCAGGTGCTTTTTCGACCGCCGAGACATGAACGCCGCCCTTATGGGCAAAAGCGCTTTCGCCCACATAAGCGGCATTTCTAAGCGGCGCGCGGTTCATCACATGCTCGTCGAACCAGCGTGAGAGCTGGGTCAGACGGGCGAGTCGATCCTGCGTGACACCGCTTTCAAAGCCCATCTTGAGCATCAGCGTGGGTATCAGCGAAACCAGATTGGCGTTGCCGCAACGCTCGCCCAGACCGTTGAGTGTACCTTGAACATGACGCACACCGGCGCGCACCGCCGCCAGAGAGTTGGCAACGGCATTCTCCGTATCATTATGGGCGTGAATTCCCAGCCGCTCCGCCGGGATCCGATCCGCAACATCGCGAATGATGGCTTCGACCTCGTCCGGCAAAGTGCCGCCATTGGTATCGCACAAGACCACCCAACGGGCGCCGGCTTCATAGGCGGCGATTGCGCATTCCATGGCATAGGCCGGATTGGCCTTATAGCCGTCAAAGAAATGTTCGCAATCGAAGATCGCTTCGCCCTTGCGTTCGCGGGCCGCGATTACACTGTCACGGATGCAGTCGATGTTTTCGTCGCGCCCAATGCCCAAGGCCACATCGACATGGAAATCCCATGTCTTGCCGAACAGACAAATCGAATCCGCAGACGAATTGATCACCGCGGACAGCCCAGGATCGTTCTCGACGCTGCGGCCCGCCCGCTTTGTCATGCCAAACGCGGTGAATCGGGCATTCGAAAAGCGCGGCCGATCCGCGAAAAACGCATCATCGGTAGGGTTGGCGCCGGGCCAACCACCCTCGATAAAATCGATGCCGATCCGATCGAGCTCACGGGCGATCGACTGTTTGTCGGAAACGGAAAAGTCCGTTCCTTGGGATTGCGCGCCATCGCGCAGTGTCGTGTCGAAGAAATAGATACGTTCTGCCATGATCGTTCATCCGAATTATTCGGGCGAATCGTTCGGGCCTCGGGTTTGGCCGCAAACCCTGACAAAGCAAAGGTTAAAAGGCCGCCCCGAATGCACGAGACCCGTCTGGTCATAGGGTATGGTGACGCCCCTTAGGGTTGCATCACCGAGACATCAGGTCCGTTTCCACGTCGTACCAGCCGGGCCATCCTCAAGAATGACCCCATTACCGGCCAACGTGTCCCTAATTCGGTCGGCTTCCTTAAAGTCACGGGTTTTGCGGGCCTCGTGACGCGCGACGATCATCGCCTCGATCTCCTCTGCCGTCGGCCCCTCGTCAGCCGGACCATGCTGGAACCAATCTTCGGGGTCAGCAGTTAATAATCCCATATGATTGGCCCGTGATTTCAGTAATGCAAGCGTTCGGCGCTTGGCTTCACCTTCGGAACGATTGGCTTCACCCGCCGTTTCATGCAATATGGCCAACGCCTGCGGCGTGTTCAGATCATCATTCAGCGCGGTAATCACCGGATCGTCGGGAGAAAGGCAGGCGTCGTCGGCGCCGTGGTTGCCGCCCCCACCCTCGCCCCCACCCTGGCGCAAGGCGCCGTAAAGCCGATCCAAGGATGACTTGGCCTGCCGCAACCCGTCCTCGGTGAAATCAAGTGGCTGCCGGTATTGCGCCGAGATTAAAACAAGTCGGATCACCTCACCCGGCCATCGGTCGCGAAGGTCGTGCACCGTTCGAAAATTGCCGAGAGACTTCGACATCTTCTCGCCTTCGACCATGACATAACCGTTATGGATCCAATAACGGGCCATCGTATCGGTCCCATGGGCACAGCGGCTCTGCGCGAGTTCATTTTCGTGATGCGGAAAAACGAGATCCTGGCCACCGCCATGGATGTCGAAAACCGGCCCCAAATGCCGAGCCGACATCGCCGAGCATTCGATATGCCAGCCCGGCCGGCCACGGCCCCAGGGACTCTCCCAACCCGGGTCTGCGGGCTCCGCAGGCTTCCACAGGACGAAATCGGCCGGATCCTTTTTGTAGGACGCGACCTCGACCCGTGCGCCTGCGATCTGGCCGTCCCGGTCCCGGCGCGACAATGCGCCATATCCAGCCATAGACGGCACATGAAAAAGCACGTGGCCATCGGCGACATAGGCGTGGCCAAGATCGATCAGCCGGTCGATCATGGCAACCATGTCGTCGATATGGGCCGTTGCGCGCGGCTCGATATCCGGGTCGAGTGCGCCGAGAGCTCGCATGTCCTCTTGATAGGCAATCGTCGTCCGGGTCGTGATCATGTCGATTGGATCGCCGGTTCGACGCGATGCTTCGATGATCTTGTCGTCGACATCAGTGATATTGCGAACATAGGTTACCTGGGGAAACAAGTAACGCAGATGACGGTATAAGATATCGAAGACGACCACCGGCCGGGCGTTGCCAATATGGGCGTAGTCGTAAACGGTCGGACCACAGACATACAGACGCACATGCCCGACATCGATCGGCTGAAACGTTTCCTTGCGCTGCGTCAATGTGTTGGTAAGCATCAAGGACACGTCCATCCCCCCTCAATGTCGAAAAGCAACCAAAAGATTTCCCGGCACCGCCAAGATCAGGCTTTTTCGCCGGCCAGACGCGCGACCGCCCGGTCACGACCGATCAGGACCAAGAGATGGGCCAGTTCCGGTCCGTGCGCGCGTCCCGTCAATGCTAACCGTAACGGCATGAACAAGGTCTTGCCCTTTCGCCCGGTCGCTTTCTTGACGGCCCCGGTCCATTCGGACCATGTTTCTGCCGACCAGGGTTCCGGCGGCAGTAGACCGGCCGCAGTTTCGGCAAAGTCTGCATCTTCGATCACGGGATCGATCGGCTCTTTTGCGATCGCCCACCAATCCCGGGCATCACGGATCCGGGTCAGATTCGGCTGCACGGCCGTCCAAAAAGTTTCGTCGGCCTCGGGCAGGCCCGCGGCGGCCAATCGGTCCCGGGCCCGCTCGAAACCCATGCGATGAATGAGGCGTGCGTTAAGCCGAAGCAGCTCTTCGACATCAAATCGCGCGGTCGCACGACCAAAGCGTGAGAAATCGAATGATTCTACCAGGGACTGCAGATCATCGATCGGCTCGATCGGATCGGATGTCCCGATCTTGGCCAGCAGGCTCGTAAGGGCCGACGGCTCGACCCCTTCGCCATCTCTGAGGTCGCACAACGACATGCTGCCCGACCGCTTCGAGAGACCCTGTCCGTCAGCCGCCGAAAGAAGCGCCAAATGTGCAAAGGCCGGCACCGCCGCGCCAAGGGCCTCGAACATCTGAATATGGGTCGCTGTATTGGAGACGTGATCCTCCCCTCGGACTACGTCGGTAACCCCCATATCGCTATCATCGATGACCGAGCAAAGATGGTAAAGTGGCGACCCGTCTTCCCGGATCACCACGGGATCGCTGAGATCGCCGCCGGAAAAGGCAATCGGCCCGCGAACCTTGTCCGTCCAGCAAATTGGCCGGTTTTCGAGTTTGAATCGCCAATGCGGCGTTCTGCCCTCGGCCATCAGTGCCTTTCGATCGGCGTCGCTCAACGCCAGGGCGGCGCGATCATAAAGAGGGGGAAGGCCGCGGGAAAGCAAGCTGGCGCGTTTCAACGCCAATTCATCTTCGGTTTCGAAGCACGGATAGATCCGGCCATCAGATTTGAGTTTCTCGATCATCTCCGCATAGCGGGCTAACCTGTCGGACTGCCGAGCCTCCCGATCCCATGACAGCCCCAGCCATGCCAGATCATCCCGGATCGCGTCGGCGTGGGATTCGCTCGAACGGCCGGTATCAGTATCATCGAATCGCAGAATGCAGGTGCCGCCCTGCTTTCGACCATAAAGCCAAGTTACCAGGGCCGTACGGGCATTGCCGACGTGTAAGCGGCCGGTCGGACTGGGAGCGAAACGCACGACGGTCATGGATCACTGACAAAAGTTGGTTGCAGGGCCGGATCAGATACCACAGCCGACCCGGACAGGAAACCCTAAGACGGTCACTCGCCACTCGCATCTTACGGGAATATCGTTCAAATTAATCATAAATTTCGGTTGCATTCGGATAAGCTCATGTAGTAAAAATCCACTTTGTTTTGATTTTCGATATTGGCCCGCACCATCGGCGCCAGCCCCGCAAGCGGCAGCGTCGCACGCTCTCTCTATGGTCCCGTTTGCGGCAGCGATGGGCAGGCCGCTCCATCCCTGCCTTACAGCGGCTCAACAGCCGCGCCGTTCGCCAACAGGAGTTGCTGTCATCGATCCCGAAGATCCACGACATCGCGCCGCCGCGCCCGGCGACCCAGATCTCGCGGGAGCGGCAGGCGGATCGAAAGATGCCAACGATCAGCGCCTATTCGTCATTCAGTGCCTTCGATGGGTCGATGAATACGAACGCCAAATGTTTGGACGGCTCGTGGACCGCCCGACCATGGACATTCTCCGGTTCATTGCCGAATGTCACCTCCAGAAGCGCGATATATTCGTTCAGGATATCGTTGCGTTTACCGGCGGTTACTATATTTCAGCCTCGAAGAAGCTGGGACTGTTCGAAGAGCGTGGATTGGTCACGCGCGAAAAAGATACGGTCGATGGCCGCAGAACACGGATCGTGGTATCTGAAAAGCTTTCAAAGCTAATCGCCCAGTATCTAGATACCCTCCAGCGCCTTGGCCACAGCTATACCGAATTGGAGCACCGCTCTATTGCCGATGGCGGAAAATCGGCCGAGGAAACAGAGTTCGCCGAAATCGCCCGGCACTTTTCCCGTGTTCGAGCGACTGGCGACGTCTAGGGCAATTTCCGAACTGATTGAATCATCAGTTCGGGAAAAATTGCCCTATCTTCAACAACATAGAGCATCTTATCTGCGCCCGCCGGGGCGCAGGATGCTCTAGCGCATTAGCCGCAGCCGAGCGCGTTGCCGCCCTCACCGCCGCACGATCGACGCCCGGTTGAGGGCATGTCGGGACAGGACGAGAGGGCGACAACTAAGGTCGGCCGAACGACTACCGGCAAGTTCGCAAACGAATCTGACCAGTGCATTCAATCTAGTTC